>ERZ507035.22-NODE-22-length-160242-cov-12.799253_pt1 | contig 160242 bp, 139 predicted proteins | sample MGYA00512873_ERZ507035 | MGnify/ENA metagenome assembly ERZ507035
GGCGACTGGGACGGGACCCTGGCTGACGAAAGTGCGAAAGACTATTGACGGAACCGATGACCATGGCGACAAGACGAAGGAAGAGCCGAAAGTCCAGGAGGACCTCGGGCAGCAGCGGGCGGCGCAAGACCAGCCGCAGGTGAGCGGCGCCGACTGGGAGAAGGCCGTCGCCGAGCGCGACGAGATCGCGGAGCTCAAGGCACGGGGCGAGTCCGACCACATCGACTTCAAGCTGCAGCTGGCGGGCATGCACAACGTGAAGGCGGCACGTGCGATTTTGGCCGACCACGGTGGCAAAGCCGATGCGCTCAAGGAGGCCGAGCCTTGGCTCTTTGCCGATGCCCCTGCTAGGCGGCAGAGTGGCAGGACCGGGCTCCCCAACGCAGGCACGAGCACGGACGCCGGCAAGACCATGTGGCGGTGGTGCAGGCTCGCCAGCCTTGGCGATTCCAACGACAAAGCATAGGAGGGCTGAGAGGTGGCCAACAGCATGTGTTTTGTCAAGCAGAAGTGAACGGTAATATCACCAGGAATTGAACGCTGCAGGCACGGGAACCGGACATCCGGCGTTCAATTCCTGTGCCTGAATGCGCCGCGTGGAGACTGCTAGGCCAGCTGCCCTTCAGGCGTGCCCTCTCCCGATATGAGGGCATGCCTCATGCGCCAGGACTCGCCGCTGAACTTCAGAAGCCTCCCGTGATGGCAGATGCGGTCTATCACGGCAGCAGCCATCTGGTCGTCCCCGAAGACGGCGCCCCAGCGCGCGAACTCGAGGTTCGTGGTGATCACGAGGGACTGCCGCTCGTAGCTCTCGGATATGACCTGGAAGAGTAGCCTCGCCCCGTCGTTGTCGAGGGGGAGGAAGCCGAGCTCGTCTATCCCCAGGATGTCGGCCTTCGCGAGCTGGGAGAGCTCGCGGTCGAGCGATCCCGCATCGCGTGCGCGCCTCAGGCGCATGACCAGCGACGATGCGGTGAAGAACCTTGCAGGGCGCATCTGCTGGCAGCACAGCGAGCAGATCGCCTCGAGCATGTGGGTCTTGCCGGTGCCGACATCGCCCATGAGCACGAGGTCCTCGCGCCTCCCGAGGAACGAGAGCGAGAGCAGGTCCGCCCGGCCGAAGCCTTCCGGCCAGGAGACGGATGTCCAGTCGTAGCCGTCGAACGTCTTCGCCTGCGGAAGCGCGCACCTCCTGAGCAGGGATGCCTTCCTCGAGGCATCCCTGCTCGCGCATTCTGCCTCGAGGTATTCGGCAAGGTATTCCACCTGCCTCGGCGTGCCGCGCACGCCCCAGTCGGCGAGGAGCGACTTCGTGAGCGAGCATCTCGCGCCGGCAGCGGCGACGCGCTCGGCAAGGGCCTCAGCGCTGCTCCCCATGGGAGCCTCCCTTCCCTGCAAGGCGGTCGTATGCGGCAAGGTCGATCCCCGTGCCTTCCGCGCCGCCCGAGGCGATCCTCCTCGCAAGCACGTCGCACGAGGCATCGTCCGGGACCCTGCCCTCTGCGAAGAGGCGCTCCGCGGCCTGGCATGCGGCATCGAAGCCGGATGCGTCCGATGCCCTCCCTATGGCCCTGAGCGCACGCCTGAGGTCATCCTTCTCCAGCCGGTCCATATGGGAGAGGAGCGCTTCCGGCATGTCCCTGCGTATGACCGACTCGCCGAACGCCCTCGGCCTCGCCACCAGCGCAGGCACGAGCGATGCAGGATTCCTCACGAGCTCTCCTTGCTTCCACGACCTCGGAAGGGATGCCACATGCCTTCCGCGCATGTCCATGATCTTGACCGTGCGCGCTCTGGCGCCCGCAAGGAGGTCGCGGCTGTGCCAGGCAGGGCCTGCGCAGTAGGAGACGCCGTCCAGCTGTATGTAGCCCCTCTTGTCCGAGCGGACATGCACCCATCTCACGGAGTCGAAGCGCACGCCCGGAAGGGCCATCATCGCCGCGAGGTCCTCGGCGAAGGCCTTGGGCGCAGGTCCGTGCAGCCTGCTCTTCGCCGTGGCGTTGATCCTCCTGCAGCCGGAGAGCAGCATCGAGTTCAGCGCATCGAGGCTCGGCACGGAGGGCACGGGGACGAGGAGGTTGCGGCGCAGGAACCCCACGGCATTCTCCACCGACCCCTTCTCGTTTCCGGAATCGGGGCTGCAAAACCTGGCCTCGAAGCGGCAATGGGCCCTGCCATCTCGAATATCTCGACGAGCCCCTCGCAGAAGCACTCTGCCTTCTCGCACATCATCGCGATGCAGAAGCGGACGTTCGAATGCGGGAACGTCGCGACGAGGAGCTTCAGCTCGAGCCTCTCGCCTGCGACGGTGGCGGTGAAGGTGCCATAGTCGGCCTGCATGGTGCCCGGCGCCCAGTCGAGCTCGAGGAAGCCGCCGCGTGGGGACTGCTCCTGCGCGAGCTTCCATTCCCTCACAAAGCGGCACACCGTCGGATAGGATCCCGCGTAGCCCTGCTCGGCGACGAGCCTGCCGGAGATCTTCTGCGCGCTGTGGCGCTGCTTCCTGGGGACGGAGCGGTCGTCCACGAGCATGCCGACGATAAAATCGGCGTACCTGTCGATTGCAGGCCTCTTCCTCCTTTCCGCCACAGGCGGCTGCGGGGAGAGGTCCTCCATCCTCGAATACTTGTGCACGCTGCTGCAGCACACGCCAAGGGCCTCCGCTATCTCGGTCGGCCCGGCTCCGTCGGCATCCATCCGTCTGATACATTGCTGTACGTCAGGGGACACGGCCATCTTTCCTTTCCTCCTTCTGGCGGGACGTTCGTCGCTGTCTTGCCCGCCAGAAAGGAATTGTGGGGCCATGGTCGTGACCTCTGGCTCATGTGCGGAGAGATGCCATGTCCCGTGAACGGGATGTGCAGAAACAGATCATCGGGACGTTCAATTCCTGGTGATATTACCGTTCACTTCTTATTGAAAGAAAACACCAGGGACGTCCCCAGCCTCCCATGCCCATGCCGCCACGAAAGAAGAGGCCACGGATGAGCTGGAAGCCCACCACGAGCAGAAGGACAACCACGACAACGAGCAATAGCATCTCACTCGCCTCCGATACACCAGCAGCTGGAACGCCTTTGGTTCCGCAGCCCCGATGAGCTGCCCTGCGCTGCTTGAACGTGAGGTGAGCATACCCGCCCCGATAAGGCCGATGCATATCCCAGTCCGGTACCATGTCTCAAGCTCAAAGCTCGATGCATGCTGAGCGTCCGCCAAATATCAGCTGAAATAGCCGCAGCAGGCTGCATGAAATAGCGAGTCTGGCCGCTCTTGACAGGAGGCGGTGCCGGAGCAGAGACCGGCATCATCGAGAAACGTTCTGTCGGAGAGGAGAAGGCCATGTCGAGCTTTAAGACGTTTCAGCAGACCATTGCTGCAAAGGCTCTGGACGCAAGCCATGTAGAGGCCACCTTCGAGAACGGCAGCACTGCCATCCTCGACCTCTCCGACATCAAGGGCCAAGGTCCCTGGACAAAGCTCTAGGACCCGGCCTTCTTCGAGCGCGCACATGCCGCCTTCGGCACCATCGCCTGGCCGGATGGCATCGACCTTGCACCCGAAGAGGTCTGGGTCCGCACACAGAAGGCTGCCTGCTAGATACGAGGCAGTCCGAGATAGGCTCCTTCCGGAAGCACCGTCTTGCTCTGAAGGCCACAGGCAAGCACGAGCTTTGCCTGCCTCACCGCATCTTCCGTGCCTCTGCCTGCGGCGAGTCCCGCTGCAATGGCGCTCGAGAGCATGCATCCCGTTCCGTGGGCAGAGACGCCTGCAACAGCCGGGACCGATATCCAGGAGACGCCGTCCTCTTCAGCCAGGCAGTCATCGGCAAGTCCCAGATGTCCGCCCTTGAGAAGGACAGTGCAGCCATAGCGGCGCTGGAGCTCCGCAGCTGCAGCGACCATGCCATTCCGCGAAGCGATCTCATGTCCCAGAAGCTTTTCTGCCTCAGGCACATTCGGCGTGATGAGCGTAGCCAGGCGGAAGAGGGAGAAGAGCCCCTCTTCTGCATCCTCCTCGAGAAGCAGGGTCCCGCTCGTTGCCGCAAGCACGGGATCGACCACGATGTTCTGCGCACCGACCCGCTGCAGCGTCTTCGCTGCGGCAGCAGCTATCTCCTGCGTGCCGAGCATGCCGACCTTCACGGCAGAGGGCACAAGATCTTCGAAAGCAGCACGAATCTGCTGCTGCACAAGCTCGGGCGGAAGCGGCGTGACCACATGCACTGCTGCAAGCGATTGTGCCGTCACGGCCGTGGCTGCCACCTTTGGATGAAGACCCATCCCTGAGATGGTTGCCACGTCCTGCGCCAGGCCTGCCCCGCCCGAGCTGTCAAGCCCTGCTATAGCGAGGACCGCTTTCATGCGGAGATGACCTTCTGAAGCTCTGCCTTGAGCTTCTCTGTCGCCGTACGGCAGTCATCTGCGGCAAAGATGGCAGAGACGACTGCCCCTCCGGCAACGCCCGTGCCTTCGAGCTCATGCGCCGCCGTGGCATCGACGCCGCCGATACCGATGACAGGAATGGGGATCGCCGCGCAGATGCGGGTCAGCTCCTCATAGGTCACATCGACCGCGTCGGGCTTCGTCGGCGTCGGATGGAGCGCACCGACGCCGAGATAGTCGGCACCTGCCTTCCAGGCAGCCACAGCCTCATCCACGGTCTGGGCAGAGACGCCGATGATTGCATCCTCGCCCAGGATCTCGCGGGCCTTGCTGCAGGCAAGGTCTTCCTGTCCAACATGCACGCCGTCAGCGCCCACCTTCTTTGCAAGCTCAACATCGTCGTCGAGCACGAAGGGGACGTGGTGGGTAGCGCAGATGTCCTTGAGTTCGAGCGCAAGCTTCTCCGTTTCCTCGACGGAGGCCTTCTTCTCGCGGAGCTGGATGAAGGTAGCGCCTCCTGCAATGGCATCCTCGACACAGGAGGCAAGCGTCCTTCCGCGGAGCCAGGCTCTATCTGTCACGGCATAGCAGAGCATGCTCTTCCTGATAGCATCGGCAGACCAGGGGCCTCTCTGGCAGGGTCCGAGCTTCTTCTCTCCCGCCATCAGAGATCTGCCGCCTTTGCGGATGCCACAAGGTCTCTGCCCTGGACATTCGAGAGCGCATCGATCAGATAGGCGCGGAAGCTGCCGGTGCCGTCCTCTCCTGCCATGCGTGCGCGTGCCTTCTCGCCACAGATGCCCATCATTGAGATGCCGGCAACCGTTGCCATATATGCATCCTCATTCGCTGCCAGGTAGGCCGGAAGCATTGCCGAGAGCATGCAGCCCGTGCCTGTGATGCGGCCCATCATCGAGACGCCATTCCTGATGGCGCAGGTCCTCATGCCGTCGCTCACGATATCGATAGCGCCCGTCACGGCAACCGTGCACTTCCATGCCACGGCAAGGCTCTTCACGAAGGCAGCTGCCTCGGCGAGGTTCTCCCCTGTCGCCACGTCAGCAGCCGAGGCATCGACGCCGCGGGTCGAGGACGAGGCTCCACCAAGCGTACGGATCTCGCTCATGTTGCCGCGGACAAGCTGGGGATGGTAGGTGTCGAGCAGTTGCTGTGCCGTCTCGGTACGGAGCTTCGAGGCACCGGCACCGACCGGATCGAGCACGATTGCATGGCCAAGAGACGCTGCCTTTGCGGCGGCATGGTTCATGCCTTCGATGCTCCGGCGGTTCAAGGTGCCGATGTTGAGGTCGAGCCCATTGCAGATGGATGTGATGTCTTCCACGTCGTCCGGCTCGTCGCTCATGATCGGGCTGGCACCGATAGCGAGGACCGCATTTGCGCAGTCATTCACCGTGACATAGTTCGTGATGCAGTGCACGAGAGGCGACGTCTTCCTGACATTGTCGAGGCAGGCACCAAGCTCTTCCGTATTCATAGGTATGCTCCTCCATGCAGCGAGAAGCAGATGCTGCCATCTGCCCTGCTGCTTCATATGCTTTTCTTCTCTTCGCTTCTAGCCGAGGTCGACCGTAAGACCTGCCATGATCCTGTTCACGGTGCGGGCGGCGCACATCTTGCCGCACATCGTGCAGGTGCCATCCTCCTCAGGAGGCGCCTCCGCGATGATCTCCTTCGCACGGTCAGGATCTATTGCGCATGCGAACATGCCATCCCAGTCGACACGGCGGCGGGCATCGCTCATCTTGTTGTCGATGTCGCGGGCTCCCGGAATGCCCTTCGCGATATCTGCGGCATGGGCTGCGATGCGGGTGACGACGAGGCCTTCGCGCACTTCCTTTGCATTGGGGAGCTTCAGGTGCTCGGCCGGCGTCACATAGCAGAGCCAGTCAGCACCGGAAGATGCGGCGACGGCACCGCCGATAGCGGCCGTGATGTGATCATAGCCCGGCGCGATATCCGTCACGAGAGGTCCGAGCACATAGAACGGCGCACCATGGCAGAGGCGCTTCTGGAGCTTCATGTTTGCCTGGATCTCATCCAAGGCCATATGTCCCGGTCCTTCGACGACGACCTGGACACCCTTCTTCCAGGCACGCGTCGTGAGCTTGCCGAGCTCGACCAGCTCTGACACCTCGGAGGCATCCGTCGCGTCATACGTGGAGCCGCCACGCATTGCGTCGCCGAGGCTGATCGTCACGTCGTGGTCATGGAGGATATCGAGCACGTCGTCGAAGTGCTCATAGAAGGGGTTCTCCTCCCCTGTTGTCATCATCCACCCGAAGAGAAGCGACCCGCCACGCGACACGACATTCGTGAGGCGCTTCGTCTCGAGGAGAGTATTCAGGACCGTACGGTTGAAGCCGGCATGGATGGTCATGAAGTCGACGCCGTCTTCGGCATGCGCTTCCACGACGTCCAGGAAGTCCTGGGCCGTGAGCTTCACGAGAGGCTTGTCGTTGTAGCCGATTGCATCGTAGATGGGAACCGTGCCGACCATGAGAGGAGTCTTGGAGATAAGCTCGCGGCGGAACGGACGGGTCTTGCCAGAGTTCGAGAGGTCCATGATCGCATCCCCGCCGAACTCTTCTGCAATCCTGACCTTCTCCCACTCCTCAGGTGCATTCTGGATGTCTCCGGAGATGCCGAGATTCACGTTGACCTTCGTGCGCAGGCCTGTTCCCACGCCGCAGGGCTTGAGTGCCTTGTGTGCCGGATTCGCAGGAATCGCGATCGTTCCCTTTGCGACACCGTCTCTGATGAATTCGTCGGATCTGTGTTCTGCCACTGCTACTGCGTGCATCTCATCGGTCACGGTACCTGCACGCGCAGCATCCATCTGCGTCATTGCGCTCCCTTCGTTGGCATTGCCCACATCAGGTTCCAAGGGTCGGGACCACATGTCCCCTCTCAGCCGGCCCATGCCAGCTCCCCTATCGAGTTGTAATGGTAGCACGTATCCCTTCTGTTGCAGCCTTGCCCGCATGACGGAGACAATATCGTCTCATCGGATGCGGGCGTCACTCCACAACGCACGGCAAGTGGCCCCAGGCGGCCCTAAAGAACCGAGTCACGAGTTCTCCACAAGCCAGAACGCCCATGCCCGCAGCAGGCGCAAGCCCGAAGGGCGTTCGCCCCTCTTCGAAGACGCCTCCAGCTACTGCTGGCGCCTCCTCGCGACGAACCGCTGGTTCTTGCTACGAGGCCTGTCCGGCAGCGTTCGGACGAGCTCGCCCGCGTCCGCGAGGGGGTTCAGGTACGCATGCGCGACATAGCTCACGTTGACGCCGAAGTGGTCCGCCACCTCCTGCCTGCTTCGCGGCACGTCGCAGAACGCGATGAGCGCCTCCCTGGACAGCTCTTCCGTCCCGCCAATGGACCCGTGGCGCCCCTCGGGAAGGCTGTAGAGCCTCACCGTGAACGTATCCCTCGAGTCAACGAACACCGGCTGCCTCAGGCCGGCCCTTCGCATCTCGTCGCGTATGACGGGAATCCCCGAGTGTCGGTTCTCCGCGACCCTCATAATCTCGAGCAGGGACACGAGCGTGGGATTCCTCGTCGGCATGTTCTCGTGGCCGAGGTCATCGACGCTCTGCCCGCCATAGATCCCGCCGGGGTTCCAGCACTCGAGCCGATCGGAGTAGATGGCGAGCCGGCAGGGGGTGCCGTCACTGTAGGGGCCGTAGTCGCGGTGCATGAGCGAATTGGTGACCACCTCCCTTACGGCGTTCTCCGGGTACTCGGGAATGTCTCTTCTCCTGCCCTCCTCGACGACGACCTTCGTCCTCGTATTCCTACGGACGAACGCCATCGCGTCCTCGATAATCTGGTCGACGGTTCCCTCCAGGCGCTTGGAGTCAAGGAAGCGGGTCCCGTCCTCGGCCTGCGTGATCTCGGTTCCCGCCACAGCCACAGCCGTCATGCACAGGTTGGGATATACCTGCTGGGGATAATCGCCGAGGCACATGAGGCCGGCCAGCGTCGGGACGCCCCCGCGCTCCGCACCCGTGAGCGACAGAACCTCGCTGGCATCCCTATGCGACAACCTGGGGCGACCCTCCTTCGCGTCCCTTACGAAGGCGTTGACGCGCTCCTCGTCCATCATCTCGTGAGTCGCCTGCGGGCTCACGCTCACGTCGCTGCGCACGCCATCCTTGAACGACTCGATGGAATAGAGCTCCGCCTGGGTCATATGGAGGTCCTGGTCCCCGGCCCTCACATAGGAGCCCTTCGTGATTCCCGCCGTCCTTCGGTAGGCCGGACGCATCCCAGCGGGCAGCCCCTCGAGGAACGCCCCCACGAGGATCGCTCCTTTCCAGACCGTCGTCGCGAAGGATGGGTGGAGCTCAGGCTGCATCTCTTTGCACTGCTCGACGACGTCCTTCTGCAGACGCTGAGGGTCGAACACGCCGCAGACCTCGTAGCCTGCATCCTCGTCGATTCCGAAGATGACGATGCCCCCGTCCGCCTGATTAGAGAAGCTGGACAGGGTGTCGTAGAGGCGCGGCGTGCCCCCACGCGCGGCCTTCACCTCTATGCTCTGGGTCTCGCATCTGCGCAGAAGGACCAGCTCGATTGCATCATTAAGTGCCCTCTCGTCCACACTGCCCCCTCCCCTTTCATTCTTCTTGCAAGTATCATATACCTACGTTGTTTTTCTTAGATATACGAAAAACAACGTAGGTATATGTTTCATCCATGAAAACAAGCTGCACCTGAGATACCTCTTGTCCGCTCACCGATTCGGAGTACAGTCCAGACGGCCTCGTGGACTGCCCTCCGTGCACTCTCGTGGACCGCAAAAGAAAACGGCAGCTCAGAGGCCGCCGTCATTGCATTCATGGGTCATAGTCATTGCCCGCATCAGGTTCCAAGGGTCGGGACCATCTGTCCCCTCTCAGCCGGCCCATGCCAGCTCCCCTCTATGTCTGCATGCTTCAGATGACCCATCATCTCAAGCTGCAAGCGGATTGTAGCGCCGATAGGCTGCAGAGCAAAATGGCGAAGAACCCGGTCCTGCACCGCCAGATTGCACGACGGCGTCTCCTGCCGAATGCTTCCTCCCGAGAGCTCTGGCAGCCATCCTGCCCTCTTCAGGTCATCGCGCAGAAGGTATTCGACCTCGGTGCGAGGCATCGCGTCGTGCGACAGTGTCGCGACATGCATGCGACACTATGTCGCCTCGCCATCCTGACCCGCGTTACGCAGGACATATCGGTGGGGGTCGCGCGCGCTCGCTTTGAGCTTCCCGCCCTCTGCCAGCCTCCTGATCCAGCGCTGGGCCGTCCTCACCGACACGCCACCCGCCTTGGCGAGCTCGGCGGCGCCAGGGGACCCGTCTCGCTCGATGATCGACGCGACGAGGTCGCTGATCTCGTCGCGGCCCGACCCGGCCACGAACTACGCCACCGGCACGCTCGCGCGGAACACATCGCCATCCTCGAGCGTGGCTACGCGCCCGCTGTAGAGGACGCGAGAACTTGTCGAGATTGCGCATGCCACTGCCAAGCTCCTCTGCGCGCCCGATATGCGCGTCGGCGATAGTGGGGTTCTTCGGCATGGTGTTGAAGTCGGAGAGCGCGATAATGGAAGCGCCTCTCCCTGAGCGGGCACCCCGGGCAGTCCTGGCACCTGCAGGCCCTGGCGTCCTGGACATATCCGGGCTCCGGCTTCGGATGGGATCCGTAGGCGGAGCCGGGCCTCCGTCCCTGCGGCACGCATGCTCGTCTGTCTCCGCATCGTATCTCTAGCTGGCAGGCCGCATCAGGTCCTCGCGCCACTTCCTGTTCCGCAGTCCCCGAAGAACTCGGAGCGCTTCATGCAGGCATCCGCCCCTTCATCTCGGGCCAGGCGCAGCTCTGCTCGGATCCGTACCCTGCATCCGCGGCGATCTCCTTGGGAAGGCGCCCCGGCATCCTCTCCGCATGCTCGGGATGCGGGATCGTGCAGGCAGCGTCTCCAGGCCTCTGGCGGCATGCGGTATCGACGATGGACTGGCCCTCGGTGCCTGCCTGGACGCTACATGCGGCCTTGGGCTGGCCATTGCCCATATGGTATGCACATGAGGGCGGCATCGCGGCCTGTCTACGAGAGCGAGCCCCTCCCGTCCATGTCGGCAAGGCCGCGCCCGTAGCGCTCCATGCGCTCGCCCCAGTCGCCGGAGAGCATGCGCTCCGTCTGCCTGGGCGCCTCCCCCGTCGTTCCCTGATAGCGCTAGCTTAGGTTTCACCAGATTGACCAACACGCTCCCCAATCCAACCAGCGCGAATGCGCCAGCCAAACCAGCATAGTTTCACCACTTTTGCCAACTAGGCTCAGCCCCGAACCGACGACGGAGAGGGGTGGGGGCCTTGGGGAGGAACCTCATGGCTGAGCCGAATGCTGACCTGGACCCCGCATTCCGCACACCAAGATTGATTGTCAAGTAAAACCTGGCGGCGAGCCCTAGTAGAGAGGGCTTGTCAATGCACAAAGGAATGTTCACCGAAGAGGAACTCAGGCATCTGCGCTCGCTTGATGCTGTGGAGCGGGCCGAGCCGCTGAGGATCACCTGTTCCAAGGAATTCAAGCGCGAATTCATGCGTCGCTGCCATGAGGGAGAGAGGCCAAGGGCCATATTCGAGTCTGCCGGCCTTAAGGCCGAGCCGATCGGCTGCAAGCGCATCGAGCGCGCTTGTGCGCACTGGCGCGAGGCCGAGACGAAAGACGCGCCATGCTTGGCCGATGGCAAGAATCCGACCCGTGACGGCATGCGTGCCCGGGAGCGCATGCGTGCCCGGGAGATGCGCTGCCATCAGGGCGTCCAGGGACAGGAAGGCCGCCGGGATGGAGGGGAGGCTGGCAAAGCGGAGGCGGCAGGCCAGGACGCGCGAGGAGAAGCCCATCGCCTCGCAGGCGGCAGAGATCGCCGCGCTGAAGGCGCAGGCGAAGGCCTTAAAGGCACTTGGCGCGCTGGCGAGGGGGGGCCCGGCGCGCACCGCAGGCGGCCGGGAGGCCGGAGAGGTCCGAGGCGACCTTCCGGCTCGGGGCCGATGATCCCGCATCCAGCGTGAGTGCGGCCTGCGAGGCGCCCGGGGTCTCCAGACGCGGCCATTGCGGCTGGATGGCCGCCGCGCCCGGCCGCGCCGCACGCGAGAAGGCCGGCCTCGAAGCGGAAGAGCGGGCCGGGGCCGCATATGGCTGTCGTGGCTTCGAGAAGGGAAGCCGTCAGGTCGTCGACCGCCTCCGCCGCAAGCAGGGCGCCGCAATGAGCCGCAGGAAGGTGCAGCGCATTGCCCGCAGGCACGGTCCCGCGCCCAGGCGCAGGAAGAAGAATCCCTGCCGCCCCATCGGCGCAGGCGGGCTGCCCGAGGTGGCCGCCAGCGTCGTGAACAGGCAGTTCCGCCGAGGGCAGCCACCCAAGGCCATCTCGGCCGATATAGCCTGCCTGCCAGGACGCGATGGGTTCAGCTATCTCTCCGGAGTAATCGACTGCGAAACCGACATCGTACTGGCCCACGTGACCTCGAACTCCATGGAGGAGCAGCTCGTGCTCGATACCTATGGCCAGCCGAAGGAAATCGAGCTGCCGGACGGCATCTGGGCGTGCAGTGGCCAGGGCGTCCACTATACCGCCCGTGCCTACCGAGACAAGCTCGAGGAGCTTGGGATAAGCCAGTCAATGTCGAGAAAGGCATGCTGCTGGGACAATGCGCCGATCGAGTCGTTCTGGGGAAGGATGAAGGAGCAAATTGGAGATACGAGCCAGATGTCGCATGAAGAAATCGTCGCTCTCGTCGACGATTATATCGACTACTACAACAACGAGAGGGGCCAGGCCCGCTTAGACTGGCTCACCCCCATGGAATACGCTGCCAAGCTCGTCGCCTAAGGGTTGTGCGGAATCAAGGGTCCACTTCAGAGCAAGCTATTCAACGGGACCCTACTTGCGGACCATGACGAAAACGGAAGGATCGTGAAGGGGACCGCTCGCAAGTTCGACCTTCGTACGGAGATCGGCATGCTGGAGGAGGTAGGCAGGCCCTTCCCGTTCTAGTCAACCAGTGCGTAGTGCGAGGATTCTACTTCTGCCGCAGAGCGGCAAGGGAAATCAGAGACTTGGATATCCATGGGGTTGCTGATCTCGGTCGCATCGCCCCCGAGGACATCCTACCCTGGGGCACCCCCGCGATGCGCCGCATGGTCACTGTGTCGAGCGGCATCTTCGTCGGCGTCGACATCGCGGATGCGGCCGTGCGGTCCATCGCAAGCAGGGATCCCGTCAAGTTCTTCCTGCGGGTCAACTACGTCGGCATTGCGACGTTTACCGTCGCATGCGTGGTAGACGTTCGCGCCATGCTAGAGAACGAGTCTTTGACCTCCGGAGAGGACCCGGAAGAGAAATACGAGCGCGGTCTCGCGGACCTTGGATGTCTCAAGCTGGACTTCATGCAGGCCCGAATTCTCCACTCGATAGAGCATGCGATAGTGGCCTACGACATAGCTGCGGAGAAGCATCCGAAGCGCGCAACAGTGAAGAGGGCATGGCTAAAGGAGTGGAGAAAGCAGGTCGTCGATGCGGTGAGCCTTGTCTGGGCTGCGGACGCTGGATACTTCTTCCCAGACGATGCGCTATACGCGAAAATCGGATCGCGCCTCGGTGACGGGGAGGACGCCTCATGGCTATGGCTCGTCGCAATGGAGGCAGGACGCTTCAGGCCATACGGGCCGCTGCATGCCAACAACGACGGTGATTACAAGGGGCTCAAACTGTGCTCGAACTACCTACACGATGTGTTCTGCAATCGCCAGGACGTAATAGGAACCAAGGAACTTGCCGACCTTGGGCACGCAGTGGACGGTGCGAAGGCCAGGCTAGATGGGTCCAGAGGAAGACTTGTCGCGGGTGTCGCCTGCACCGCAATCATCGTGGTTGCTACCGGCGGTCTTGCCGCCTACTTTGTCCCGGCCATTGCTCCAACCCTCGCCGCCGCGCTCGGACTTGAGGCTTCCGCCCTGCACGGAGCGGCGCTCGCGAGTACAAGCCTTGCATTCCTCGGTGGCGGAGCAATTGCCGCAGGTGGCGCCGGGATGGCGGGTGGAACGATGCTCATCGCCGGCGGAGGCGCTCTTTTGGGTGCGGCCGGGGGCACGGGCCTGACCGCGGCAGCCTCGCTGGCACTTGCTACCGACGGGAGATATGTACTGGAGGAGTGCTCGAAGCTTGAGGCATTTTGCCAGACAGTTCTCCTCGACCGCAATCATGACGTGCGCTCAGTGTCCTCCATCTATGCAAGGCTTTGCAGAAGGATTGTCGAACTCGAGGCAGAGTCAGAGTCGGTCAGGCTCGCCATACCTAGCGAGGGGAACGACCCGCATGGGAAAGACGGCACCGAAGAAAGCATGCCCGCAAAGGACATGTTCAAGGCAATCAACCGAACGATCAAAGTCATGTGCAAGTGCCGGAATGACCTCGCTGCTTCCCTGGGAGAGACGAATCAGGGGTTTTCTCTGCTCCCATGGACAACGCGATGAGCCCATGCCCAATGCCGTGAGCCAGTAGGTCTACTCTGTCTCCGCATGTATCATTGATACTCTGAACGCGACTCGTCTGCCTGCCGTTTTCCTTCAGTAACGGCAGCCTGCGCAGAAAACGCACGACACCGCTCCCACGGGCGGCGTCATTGGTCCAGCATCCCGACCAGCTGGGCGATCTTCCTCGGCGAGTAGTACCAGTTGTGGCCGAACTTCTTTGCTGGGATCTGCCCGTTGTGGAGTGGACCATGCGCAGGACCTGGCGCTCGCAGAGCCCGAGGTAGCGCGAGACCTCCTGCGTGCTTAGCGGGCGGTTCATCTGGGAGAGGTCTGGTGTCTGCTCTTCCTGCATGTGTGTCGCCTTCCCTCATCTGGTGTCACCTCCCATACTCCGATGGAGCGTGACGCCCTTGGGTTACCTGACGGTTCGCATGCTATCCGCTGGTGTCGGTACCTCAGGCCGCGTTGGCCTGCCTGTCCCCTCTGTCCGCATTGGCCGGGATTGTCCCCGGGACGCCACGATTCCTACACATGCGCCCAAACCGAGGATCCCCGAGGCAGACTGAAAGTTCATGTGCCGCGAGCATAGTTGCAGACATTCTTCGACGGGCGAGCCTCGTCTTGAGTCCGAGGGGGCGAAACGATGGTCGGGTCGCACGCGACCGGCCCTGCCAGAGAGGGTCCTGAGGCACGCGAATCGGCGCATTCCTGATGAGCCGATCTTGCACGAAGACGCGCATGGCGACCGTTCGCCGAACAATTTCTCGCGGCGGGAGCAAAGACAAGAATGGACTTCAGTAGAAACGAGGAACACGGTTTGCAGTACGTAAATAGTACGTATAAGAAAAAGGTCAGAGGCTTGAGCCTCTGACCTGGTCTTTCGTGGTCGGGTGGACTGGATTCGAACCAGCGACCCCTTGACCCCCAGTCAAGTGCGCTACCAAGCTGCGCCACCACCCGTTTGTTGCATTTGGACTTGCGCCCGCCTGCGGTTGAATAATATAGCAGGACGAGAAGGACGGGGCAAGCAGAAATCGCGACTATTTTCGAAAATCATTGGGCATGGGTAGCCGGAGGCCCCTATGGCTAGATGCCCTGCTCCTGGCGCTCGCGGCGGATCATCTTGCGAATCTGCGCCATGTGCCACTCGTTTCGCTGCTCGTCAGTTTCGAGCTTCAGGCCAAACGGTATGCGTCGGGGTCGCTCGTCCTCACCCACGCAGACCTCCGTGAGGTACGCCACGTTGATCTGCTTTCGCTCCCCCGTCGCAACGTCCTCCACGTAGGAGTCCACGCGCACCTCTAGCGACGTCTTGCCCACATACGTGACGTACGCGTCGATGACCACTATCTCGTTGAGGTAAGCGGGGTTCTTGAACACGAGGCTGTCCACACACGCCGTGGTGACCGATCCGCCGCAGTGCCTGCGCGCGGCTATGCCCGCTGCCTCGTCTATCCACTCCATGAGGCGGCCGCCAAACAAGCGGTTCTCGCCGTTCATGTCGCCGTGGACTACCGTGTGCGTCGCGCGCGTGCGCGAGCGCTGCTGCGAGCGGAGCGGGCGCGTGTCCTGCGGCGCCGCGGTCTGGCTTACGAGCTGGTTGAGGTCGCTTTCCGTCATGCTGTCCTTCTTGGTTGGCACGGCACGGGCCGTGGGATATGGTATGTAGCAAACATAGCAGACGGGGGCAGCATGGACGAGTGCTTTTTCGAACGCGCATACGATGTGGTGCGACAGATCCCGCTCGGGCGCGTGGCGACGTACGGGCAGGTCGCCTCGATGATGGGAGAGCCTCGCAAGGCCCGCTACGTGGGGTTTGCCATGCACGCGAGCCCCGGCGTTGCAGGCGGCGTGCCGTGCCACCGCGTGGTGTTTGCGGACGGGTCCCTGGCTCCGGGGTTCGCGTTTGGCGGAGAGGGCGCCCAGCGCGCCATGCTGGAGGACGAGGGCGTCGCATTTACGCCCAGCGGCAGGGTCGACATGCGACGCTGCCGCTGGGAAGCGCTGTAGGCTGGTACCGTTGCGCATGGCCCGTGTATGCTGCCGCCGCTACACGTCCTTCGTGGCGACCACGTCCACGCCCGTGCCGCAGACGTCTGCAAGCACCACGTCGCCAATGTGGACCGGCGCCGCCATGCTCACGCCGGAAAGTGCGCGCACCACGTCGAGCACCTTCGCCTTTGGCACGTCGCCCGCGGTCTTGACGGATACCATGCGTGCGACGGCCGAGCCGCTCACGGGCACCACCGTCGTCACCACGCGCGTGGGGTCCGTCACCTCCTTGCGGGCGTACGCGTCCCCGCGCGGGCAGCCATTGCCCGTGACGGCCGTTACCTGGCCGCCCTCTAGCGTCACCGTCACCTGGCAGCCCTTGGGGCAGCGTATGCACGTGAGCGTGACGCTCTTCTCTTCCTGCGACATGCTACTCATCCTCCAGAAGAACGCGGACGACATCCCCGGGGCGGGCGTCCGCAAGGTCGGCCCGCCTCAGCGTGACCTCCTGCATCTCGCCCGGCGCCATCACGGGCTTGCGGCGGTGCGTCACGCGGCGCTTTCCCACGTAGACGGACACGTAGCGGTTTTGGTAGACCGCCCCCACGCGAAAGCGCAGCCTCAGCGAATCGTCCATGCGCCCGGGCGAGACGAACGAGGGCACGGTGTAGCGCACGCCGCCCGTGGCCTCGATGGCGAGCTCCGTCGCGGCGCCGGGGTCGTCCTTCTCGCCCGCGGCGAGACCGGCCGCCTCTTGCACGTAGCGCGCGGCACACGCGCCGGCGTGGGCGCTCTCCTCGCTCACGTAATCCACCAGATCGTGCACGTGCAGGACGTTGCCGCAGGCAAACACGCCCGGGACATTGGTCATGAGCTGGTCGTTTACGAACGCGCCGCGCGTGACGGGGTTTATACGCACGCCGGCCTGGCGGCTGAGCTCGTTTTCTGGCAGCAGCCCCACGGAGAGCAGCAGCGTGTCGCACGGGTAGCGCACCTCCGTGCCGGGGATGGGCCGCAGGCGATCGTCCACCTGCGCTATGGTGACGGCCTCCACACGGCGCTCGCCCTCCACGTTCACCACGGTGTGCGAGAGCTTGAGTGGTATGCCAAAGTCGTCCAGGCACTGCACGATGTTGCGCTTGAGCCCGCCGGAGTACGGCATGAGCTCCGCGACGCATGCCACGTGCGCGCCCTCCAGCGTGAGCCTGCGCGCCATGATGAGGCCGATGTCGCCGGAGCCCAGGATCACGACCTCGCGCCCCGGCAGCAGGCCGTCGATGTTTACCAGTCGCTGCGCCGTGCCGGCCGTGTACACGCCGGCCGGGCGCGTGCCGCAGATGTCCAGCGCGCCGCGCGGGCGCTCGCGACAGCCCATCGCTAGTACCACGGCCCCGGCGCGCACGCGGAAGATGCCGCGCTCCGCGTTGACGGCCGTCACCACGCGCCCGGGCGACACGTCGAGCACCGTGGTCCTCAGCATGCGCTCGATGTTGCGCTCGCGCGCCCGTGCCACATAGCGGGCCGCGTACTCCGGGCCCGTGAGCTCCTCCTTGAACGTGTGGAGGCCAAAGCCGTTGTGGATGCACTGGTTGAGGATGCCGCCCAGCTGCGGCTCGCGCTCAAGCACCAGCACGGACTCGACGCCGGCGTCGTGCGCGGCAATGGCGGCGGCAAGGCCTGCGGAGCCCCCGCCCACGACCACGATGTCGCGCGCCAGCTCTGGCACGGCATCGGCCACGGCGGCGTTCTTCTCGCCCACGCCGGCCTTTGCGCCGGCCATGGCGCCCGCTGTTGCGCTAGTCATGGCGCTCGCCTCCCTCCGCCTGCTTGTCGTGGCCCACGACCATGCGCGAGCCCGGCCCGCACTTCGTGACGTCCTCCATGGCGAGGCCGTCGACCTCCTCGGCCAGGATTTCCATGATGCGCGGCGTGCAGAACCCCGCCTGGCAGCGGCCCATGCACGCGCCGGTGCGGTGCTTCACGCCGTCGAGCGAGCGCGCTCCCGGCACGCGGCGGCAGGCGTCGCGGATCTGTGCCTCGCTCACGCGGCAGCAGCGGCACACGATGGTGCCGTATGCCGGGTCGCGCTCTATCAGGCGCTCCCACTCCGCCTGGCTTATGCGCTTCAGATCGGGGATGGGGCGACGGCGCGGCTCGAACGACTGGTTGCGTGGCAGGCCCAGGATCTCGTTTGCCTGCGCGGCCACCATGCGGCCGATCGCGGGGCTTGCCGTGAGGCCCGGGCTCTCGATGCCGGCGCAGTCCAGGAATCCCGGCGCGCCGGCGACGGGGCCAATGATGAACTCGTGCCCCGGCTGATGCGCGCGCAGGCCGGAGAACGACGTGATGGTCTCGCGGAACGGGATGTCCTTCACCGTGAGCGCGCTCTTGCGGCGCACGGCCTTGAGCCCCTCCGGCGTGGTCTGGGTGCCGCGCTTGTCCTCGATGTCGTCAGCCGTGGGTCCCACCAGCAGGTTTCCGTGGACCGTTGGCGTCACGAGCACGCCCTTGCCCATCTTGGTGGGCAACATGAACACGGTGTGGCGCACGTGGGAGCCGGCCGTGGTGTCCAAGAGCTCGTACTCGCCGCAGCGCGGGGTGATCGTGAGCGTGTCCGCGCTCACCATGTTGTGAATCTGGTCCGCGTACACGCCGGCCGCGTTTATGACAACGCGCGAGAAGAACGTGGCGTTTCCGGCCGTCACCTTCCAGCCGGGCTCGCCGCCTAAGAGCGTCGCGGGCCCAACCGCCGTGACCCGCGCGTCAAAGCGGAAGCGCACGCCGTTTGTGGCCGCGCTTTCCGCCAGCGCGGCCGTGAGCGCAAACGGGTCGCAGATGCCGGCCGTGGGCGCCCACAGCGCCGCGACGGCCCCGTCCGCGATGTTTGGCTCCATCCGCACGAGCTCCTCGCGCCCCACGATGCGAAGCTCCGGCACGCCGTTTGCGCGGCCGCGCTCGAGCAGCGCCTCGAGCGCCGGCATGTCCTCCTGACGCGTGCACACCACGAGCGAGCCAATGCGGTCGAACGCAAAGCCCAGCTCGCGTGCGAGCTGCGGAAACAGGGCGTTGCCCTCCACGTTGAGCTTCGCCATGAGCGTGCCGGTCTTCGCGTCGAAGCCGGCGTGCACGATGGCGGAGTTTGCCTTCGACGTGCCGGCGCACACGTCGTCCTCCGCCTCCAGCACAAGGAAGCGCCCGTCCAGGCGGCTGAGCTCGCGGGCTATGGAACACCCGCTCACGCCGGCGCCTATCACGAGCGCGTCATATATTGTGGTACCGTCCATCGGTCCCTCCGTCTCGCAGTGACCGCCGGGGCACGCCCGGCGTTCCATATGCTAGTTGCGGGGCGGAAGGTGGCGCCGCATGCCTCGGTTAGCGGGCGAACTGGCTCTGGTAGAGGTTGCGATAGAACCCGCCGGCGGCCAGCAGCTCTTCGTGCGTGCCCTTCTCCACCACGCGGCCGTCGCGCATGACGATGATGCAGTCCGCGTTGCGCACGGTCGAGAGCCTGTGTGCGACCACAAGCGACGTGCGGCCTTCCATCATGCGGTCGAACGCGTCCTGCACCTGCAGCTCCGTGCGGGTGTCGATGGAGCTCGTGGCCTCGTCGAGCAAGAGCACCGCCGGGTCGCACATCATGACGCGGGCGATGCACAGCAGCTGGCGCTGCCCCTGCGAAAGGGCGCCTCCGCCCTCGCCCACCAGCGTCTGGTAGCCCTGGGGCAGCTGCATGATGAACTTGTGCGCGTGGGCGCGCCTTGCCGCGTCGACCACCTGCTCGTCCGTGGCGTCCGGCACGCCGTAGGCGATGTTGTCGCGCACCGTGCCCTCGAACAGCCAGGTCTCTTGCAGCACCATGCCGAACGCGGAGCGCAGGCTCTGCCGCGTGAGGCCGCGCGTGTCCGCGCCGTCGAGCGTGATGGTGCCGCCGTCCACGTCGTAGAAGCGCAGCAGCAGATTGATGAGCGTCGTCTTGCCGCAGCCGGTGGGGCCCACCAGCGCAAAGCGCTTGCCGGCCGGCACGTGGATGCACACGTCCTGAAGAAGCGGGCGGTCCTTCGTGTACGAGAAGCACACGTGGTCCATCTCGAGCTCGCCACGCGGCGCCGGAAGCGCCTTCGCGGTTGGGGCGTCGGGCTCCTCCTCCACGGCGTCCATGAGCGCAAGCAGGCGCCGCGCGGAGGCGAACGCGGTCTGTACCTGCGTCACGACGGCGGAGATCTCGTTGAACGGCTTCATGTACTGGTTTGCGTACGAGAGGAAGCTCTGCACCTGGCCCACGGTAAGCGGCGTGGGCCAGCCAGATATGACGCTCGCGCAGCCCGCGATGGCGACCGCGGCGTACGTGATGTTGTTCACGAGCCTGGTGGACGGGTTGCTGAGGCTGCTTATGAACTGCGCATGCACGCCCTTCTCGTACAGCTCCGCGTTCACGCGGCCGAACGTCGCGACGTCCGCCGGCGCGTGCGCGAACGCCGTCACGAGCTTCTGGTTGCCGATGACCTCCTCCGCAAAGCCGCCGAGCTCGCCCTGCAGCGCCTGCTGCGCCGCGAACGAAGAGGCGGACTTGCGCGTGATGAGCCCGGCCGCGAGCACGGAAAGCGGCGTGAGCAGGATGACGACGAGCGCGACGGGCACGGATATGCACAGCATGAACGCGATGGTCCCCACGATGGTGGCGGCGCCGTTGAACAGCTGCGTGAAGCCCTGCAGCAGGCCGTCGCTCACCTGGTCCACGTCGTTTATGACGCGGGACAGCAGGTCGCCGTGGGAGTGCGAGTCCACGAACGACAGCGGCAGGCGGTCGAGCTTGCCGTACGCGTCCACGCGCAGGTCGCGCGCCGTGTTGTACGAGAGGCGGTTCGTGCAGTAGCCCTGCACCCACTGGCACGCGCCCGCGGCGGCCACCACAGCGGCGAGCCGCCTGAGCACGGGCGCCAGGCGCGCGAAGTCCACGCGGCCGGCCGACACCATGCAGTCGATGGCGTTGCCTATGAGCACGGGCACGTACAGCTGCAGCACGACGGACGCGGCGGAGGCCACAAACGCGGCGACCAGAAGCGGCAGGTGCGGCCGCACGTAGCGCATGACGCGGCGCAGCACCGTGCCCACGCCGTAGCCGGTGACGTCCATCCCCTGGTTGGGACCTTCCCCCGCACCCGCGTTGCCGCGGACCGTGGATATGGTTGCGGCGGCAGATCCGCCGGCTGCATACGGATTTGCCATTATGCGGACACCTCCTCCGGCGAGAGCTGCGAAAGGCAGATCTCGCGGTACAGCGCGCACGTGCGCAGCAGCTCCGCATGCGTGCCGATCCCGGCCACGCGGCCGTGGTCCAGCACGAGCACCTTCGTGGCGCCCATGACCGCGCTCACGCGCTGAGAGACGACGACGCTCGTCGTCGTGCCCGAAAGCGAGGCCAGGGCCTGCCTCAGGCGCGCGTCCGTCGCGAAGTCGAGCGCGGAGGCGGAGTCGTCCAGCACCACGACGCGCGGCGACCCCACGAGGGCGCGCGCGATGGTGAGGCGCTGCCGCTGGCCGCCGCTGAAGTTCTTGCCGTCTGCCTCCACCGGCTCGTCCAGGCCCGCCGGCTTCGCGCGCACGAAGTCTGCCGCCTGCGCAAGCTCGAGCGCGTCCCACAGCTCGTCGTCAGTGGCGTCCGGCTTTCGCCACGTGAGGTTCGATCGGATCGTCCCCGTCACGAGCGAGGCGCGCTGCGGCACGATGGCGACGGTGGCGCGCAGCTGCTCGAGCGGCCATTCGCGCACGTCGCGCCCGAGCACGCTCACGCTTCCGGACGTGGCGTCGTACAGGCGCGGCAGCAGCTGCACGAGCGTGGACTTGCCCGACCCCGTGCCGCCGATGATGCCCAAGGTCTCGCCCTCGCGCACGTCGAGCGTCACATGCGCGAGGGCCGGCTGCGACGACCCCGCGTAGCAGAACGTGGCGTCCCTCAGGCTCACGGCCGGCGCCGCGCCGCGCGCGGGCGGCTCCACGCGGCCCGCCTCAGTCTGCGCAAGGGCCGGGCTCGCGTCCAGCACCTCCATGATGCGCTGCGCTGAGGCCGACCCGCGGGTGAACGTGACCACGAGGTTCGCCACGTACGCCACGGCAAGCAGCGTCTGCGTCATGTAGTTCACGAACGCCATGACCTCGCCCTGCGAAAGGTCGCCCACGCTCACGCGAAACGCGCCGCTCCACAGGATCGCGACCACGCCGGCGTTCAGCACCACGAACGTCGCCGGACTCAAGAGCGCCGTCAGCCTGCCCGCGGCGACGGCCGTGGCGGCCTGGTCGTTTGCGGCGCGGCGGAAGCGGGCGAACTCGTCCTTCTCGCGGCGGAACGCGCGGATCACGCGCACGCCCGAGAGCGACTCCCGCGTGATGAGGCTCACGCGGTCCAGGCGCGTTTGCATCTGCCGGAAGTACGGCACCGCTCGCGACATCACGAACCAGAACACGAGCCCTATGAGCGGCGTGCACAGAAGGAAGATGCAGCCCAGCTTAAAGTCGATGAGAAGCGCGGCCACCATGGAGCCCACGGCCAGAAACGGCCAGCGTATGAGCTGACGGATGCCAAGGGCGATCGCCACCTGCACCTGGTTCACGTCGTTCGTGATGCGCGTGGTGAGCGACGGCGTGCCAAAGCGGTCCACTTCCTCGGCGGAGAGCTCCATCGTCTTCTTGAAGAGCGCATTGCGCAGGTCCGTCCCCACGCCCTGCGATACCAGGGCCGCCATCCTCTGGCACACCAGCGTGAAGCAGTAGCCCACGCACGCAAGGCACACCAGCAGCGCGCCCATCCTCAGCACGTAGCGGGCGTCGTGGTGCGCGACGCCCACGTCTATCATGCGCGCCACGATCATGGGCGTCATGAGGTCGAACACGACCTCGACCACCTTTGCCGCCATGCCCACGGTCACGCGCCCGCGGTATCCCCGCAGGTACCTCCTCAGCAGCTCACGCAAAGCATACTTCCCTCCGCGGCCCCTCCGTCCCAGCGCGTCGCGGCTAGTCCAGGCCCAGCTTGTCCGACAGCTCTATCCACTCCGTCTCGAGCTCGTCCACCTGGGCCTCGACGTCGTCTATCTGGGACTGCGCGTCCATGAGGCCCTGGTAGTCCGACGCGTCCAGCTCCGCCATGCGCGCACGCAGCCGCTCCGGCTCTCCCTCGAGCTTCTGCAGCTTGCGCGCCACGGCGTCGTAGCGCTTCTTCAGCTCGCGGCGCTCGGCGTTGGAAAGGCCCGTCGGCGCGGGGTCGCCGTCCTTCTCGCCCTGTGCAACCACGTTAGCCGCGTCGGGCGCGGATGTCGAATTCGACTTTTGTATGCTGCCATCCAAAAGGGATAGGTACTCGTCCACGCCGCCCGGCACGTGGCGCACGTGGCCGTCTATCAGGGCAAACTGGTCGTCCGTCACGCGCTCCATCAGGTAGCGGTCGTGGCTCACCAGAATGAGCGTGCCCGGCCACGTGTCAAGGAGGTCCTCGAGCACGGCGAGCATGTCCGTGTCGAGGTCGTTTCCGGGCTCGTCCAGGATGAGCACGTTTGGCTCGCGGAGAAGGACGCAAAGTATCGACAGGCGCCGCCTCTGGCCGCCGGACAGGTCCTTTATGAACGTCGGGAACTCCCTGCGCTCGAAGCCCAGGCGCTCCAGCAGCTGCTCCGGGCTCTGCGGCTTGCCGTCCACCACGTAGTACTTCTTGAACGTGGCCAGGAGCTCCTCCACGCGCCAGTCGTCCTTCTCGCGCAGCTGGTCCAGGTGCTGGGACAGTATGCCGAACTTCACGGACTTGCCGATCTTGACGTAGCCGGCGCTCGGCAGCATGCGACCCGTCATCACCTTCAGGAGCGTGGACTTGCCGGCGCCGTTCTCGCCCAGGATTCCGTAGCGGTCGCCCGGCCCTATGAGCCAGCTCACGTCTGTCAGCACCTGGCGCTCGCCGTAGCCGGCGCTCACGTTCTTTAGCTCCATCACCTGCTTGCCCAGGCGGCTCACGGCAAGGCGCTTCAGCTCCGTGGTGTTGCGCAGCGGCGGGTCGTCCGCCAGGAGCGCCATCGCGGCGTCGATCCTGAACTTCGGCTTGCTCGAGCGCGCCTTCGCGCCGTGCGCGAGCCAGTTGAGCTCCTTGCGCAGGGTGTTCTGGCGGCGCTCCTCCGTCACGGCCGCCTGGCGCTGGCGCTCCACGCGCTGCTGTATGTACGCGGAGTAGCCGCCCTCGAACGGGTCGATCACCCCGTCGTGCACCTCCCACATGTGCTCGCACACCTCGTCCAGGAACCAGCGGTCGTGCGTCACGACGAGAAGGGCGCCCTGCCCCTGCTGCCAGCGGTGCCTCAGGTGCCGCGCGAGCCACGTGATCGCGCCCATGTCCAGGTGGTTCGTGGGCTCGTCCATCAGGATCACGTCCCACGTGCCCACGAGCACGCGTGCCAGGTCGCAGCGGCGGCGCTGCCCACCGGAGAGCTCCCCCACCTTAGCGTGCCAGTCCACGTCGCCCAGAAGCTCGTCCACCACGGAGCGCACCTTGGGGTCGGACGCCCACACGTACTCCGGCACGTCGCCCACCACGGCGTGCTCCACCGTGTCCGCGTCGTCGAGCGCGTCGTCCTGGGCGAGCATGCCCACCTCGATGTTGTTGCGGTACGTCACCTTGCCGGAGTCCGGCTCCAGGCGCTTCGCCACCAGCTCCAGAAGCGTCGATTTGCCGTCGCCGTTCCTGCCCACGATGCCTATGCGCTCGCCCTCGTTTATGCCTATGGTCTGGTCGCGCAGCACCTGCTTGCCCGGCCACTCCATGCTCAGGTGCTCGCAGCCAATCAGAATTCCCAAAGCTATTCCTCCACGTCCGCCGCAAGCCCGCGCAGCAGCGCGATCTCGCGCCTGTATCCCGCAAGGTCGTTCGGCGTCTCGAGTATCATCGGCAGGTCGCGCGTCCTGGGGTTCGTGACCACCGCGCGAAAGGCGTCCAGGCCCAGCGTGCCCTCGCCTATCCTCTCGTGGCGGTCCTTGTGCGACCCGCGCGGGTTCTTCGAGTCGTTCAGGTGCAGCGCGCACAGCCGGTCCAGGCCTATCACGCGATCGAACTCGTCCAGCACGCCGTCCAGGTCGCCGGCCACGTCGTAGCCGGCGTCGCTCACGTGGCACGTGTCAAGGCACACGCCAAGCAGCTGGTCCTCGCGCGTCCCGTCGATTATGCGCGCCAGCTCCTCGAAGCTGCGGCCCACCTCCGTGCCCTTTCCGGCCATGGTCTCTAGCAGCACGCGCGTGCGCTGGCCGGGCACCAGCACCTGGTTCAGCCCCTCACAGATGAGCTCGATGCCGCGACCTGCCCCCTGCCTCACGTGGCTGCCGGGGTGGAAGTTGTAGTAGTTGCCCGGTAGCGCCTCCATGCGCTCAAGGTCTTCGGCCATGGCCTCGCGCGCGAACTCCACGGTCCGCTTCGTGGCGGAGCACAGGTTCATGGTGTACGGCGCGTGCGCCACCAGCTTCCCAAAGCCGTGCTCGGCCATCAGGGTCAGAAGCGCCTCCACGTCCCTGGGGTCCAGTGCCTTCGCGCTGCCGCCCCGGGGGTTGCGCGTGAAGAACGCGAACGTGTTCGCGCCGATCTCGAGCGCCGTCCTGCCCATGGCCTCGAAGCCCGCGGAGGTGGACAGGTGGCAGCCGATCGTGATCGCGCCCACGCTAGCGCACCCTCCCCAGAAGGGCGCCCAGCCTGTCCAGGAGCTCCGCCGCGACCTGCTCCAGCGGCAGCGTGTCCATCTGCTCCACGCGGTCCGGGTACACGAAGGCAACGCGGTCGGTGTCGGACCCAAACGTGCTGTCCGCGCGGCTCACGTCGTTCGCGACTATGAGGTCACAGCCCTTGCGCTCGAGCTTCTGGCGCGCGTGGGCAAGGAGGTCGTCCGTCTCGGCGGCGAACCCCACCACCACGCGGTCGCCCTTGCGCGCGCTCAGGTCGCGCAGGATGTCCGCGGTCTCCACGAGCTCGATCGCGTCCAGGCGCTCCGCCGTCTTCTTCAGCTTGTGGTCCGCCGGGGCCTTCGGCGTGTAGTCCGCCACGGCCGCGGCGCATATCGCGGCATCCGCGCCCCCAAACGCCGCAAGCGCCGCCTCGTGCATCTGCGCGGCGCTCACCACGTCCACGCGGTGCACGCCGACGGGCGTCGCAAGCGCCGTCGGGCCGCTCACGAGCGTCACGTTCACCCCGCGACGCGCGGCCTCGCGCGCTATGGCGTAGCCCATCTTGCCGGTGGACGCGTTAGCGATGTATCGCACCGGGTCTATGGCCTCGTGGGTGGGACCCGCCGTCACGACGACGTCCCTGCCCGCAAGCGCTGCGTCCTTCTCGCCTTCTGCCTGGCCGAGAAGTGCGAGCGCCGCGGCCACTATGTCCGCCACGGGCGCGAGCTTGCCCTCGCCGACGTATCCGCACGCGAGCTCGCCGGACGCCGGCATCACGAAGCGGACGCCGCGCTCGCGCAGCAACGCCACGTTAGCCTTCGTCGCGGGGTTACGCCACATGTTGACGTTCATGGCCGGCGCCACCAGCACGTCAGAGTGCGCCGCAAGGATCGTTGCCGTCGCCGCGTCGTCCGCGATGCCGCACGCCATCTTCGCCATCACGTTCGCCGTCGCGGGCACCACCAGCACCAAATCCGCGAAGTCCGCGGACTCCACGTGCGGGATGGCCGTCTCGCGCATGCCGTAGAGCGACGTCACGACCTCGTGGTGCGAGAGCGCCCTGAACGTGGTCTCGCCCACGAAGCGCGTCGCGTCCTGCGTCATGGCCACGCGCACGTCGCAGCCGGCCTTCTGCAGGCCGCGCATGACCTCGCACGCCTTGTACGCCGCGATGCCGCCGCACACCACCAGCGTCACGTTCGCCATCAGTCGGCGACCTCCTCGGTCACCAGCAGGCGGTGGCAGTACGGGCACTCCGCAATCGAACCGGCGTGCTTGAGGTCGCTGAACAGGCTCGGCTGCAGCTTAACGCGGCACACGGACGGCACGTTGCCCTCGAGCTTCTCGACGGCGAGGCCGCCAAAGCGCTTCGCCGCGGCGTCGTAGCGCGCGAGCGTGTCCTCGTCCAGCGCGGCGACCATGCGCTTGCGCTCGTTGGCGAGCTGGCGCACCCGCGCCATGATGTCCGCGGTGTCGCGCTCGAACGACGCCTGCTGGGCCGCGCGCTCCTCGTCGAGCTTCGCGTCCAGGTCGCGCGCGTTCCTCTCGGCCTTCTGGAGGCGCTTCAGGCGGTCGGACGTCTCCTTGTAGTTGAACTCGATCTTCTCCATCTTCTTGGCGAGCGAGGTCAGCTGCTGCTCGATGCTGGACGCCTGGCGGTAGTCGCCCTCCTGCGCGAGGGCCCTCACCTCGTCCGTCTTCTGCATCAGGTGCTCGTGCTCCGCCTCCGCGTCCTGGAGCTCGAGCTCGGCGTCCTTTCGCTGGCCCACGATCTTCGTGAGCTCGCCGGCCACCTTGCGCTTCGCCGCGTCGGCCGCGGCGATCCTCTTCTGCTGCGGCATCGCCTTGAGCCTGCGACTGTCGCGCATGAGCTCCAGGTCAATCTGCTGAAGGCGCAGGAGCGCCTCGTAGTCGTTCATGTCTACCTCCGGTTGCTAGAGACGATGCCGAGGAGGGCGTCCGCGAAGCGGTCCAGGTCGCCCTCGCTCACGCGCTCGTCGAACGAGATCCTGAGCGATCCCAGGGCGTCGCCCCGGGCGATTCCCATGGCGGAGAGCACGTGGCTGGGGTCGAGCGAGCCGGACGAGCACGCCGATCCCGCGGACACCTCGAACCCAAGCTGGTCGAGCTTCAGGATGAGCGTTTCGGAGTCCAGGGTCGGCACCATGATGGAGACCATGCCGGGCAGGCGTCCCTCGTCCACCGTTGCGCTCACCGTGGGCAGGATGCCCGTGCCCTCCGCGCACAGGCGCGAGAAGAGCGCGTTCGCCCGGCCCTGGACGACCGCTCGCGTGCGGTCCAGCCCGTCCGCGCAGCTCTTGGCCGCCGCCGCGAACGCGAGCGCCCCGCGCACGTCCTGGGTGCCGGGGCGGCGCCCCTGCTCCTGCCCGCCGCCGAAGCTCTGGGGCCGCAGGGGGCAGCGCGAGCGCACCATGAGCGCGCCCATGCCCACGGGGCCGCCGATCTTGTGCGCGGCGATGCTCACGGCGTCGGCGTCGGCCACGTCGAGCGGGATCCGCCCGAAGGCCTGCACCGCGTCCGTGTGGAACAGCGCGCCGGCCTGGTGCGCCGCGCGGGCGATCTTGCCCACCGGCTGCACGACGCCCGTCTCGTTGTTCGCGCTCATCACGCTCACGAGCGCCACGTCGGGCCCCAGGAGCCTCCGCACGGCGTCCTCCGTCACGACGCCCTCGCGGTTTGGCCTGGCGAGCTCCACCTCGAAGCCGCGGCCGCGCAGCGCCGGCACCACGTCAAGCTCGCTGTCGTGCTCGATGGCCGAGACGATGACCCTCGTCCTGTTGCGGTCGCGGTCGCGCGCGCCCTCGGCCATGCCGTACAGCGCGAGGTTGTTCGACTCCGTTCCGCCGGAGGTGAACACCACGTCCGCCGGCCTGAAGCCGCCTCCCACGCAGCGCGCTATGTCGCGCCGGCACTGCTCCAGCCGCGCGTACGCCATGCGTCCCAGCGTGTGGAGCGAGTTCGGGTTCGCGCCCGCTATCGGCGACTCCTCGTAGAGCCGCTCCGCCTCGATGGCCTCTTCGCACATGGGCGCGGAGGCCGCGAAGTCCAGGTACACGTAGTTCTTGTTCTGCATCCCTATGCCCTCTTGGCGAGCCCCATGGTGCCGTTGCGGCGGAGCTCCTCAATCGCTGTGGCGTGGTCCGCCGCCTTGAATACCTTGCTTCCGGCCACTATCACGTTCGCGCCCGCGGCGACGACCTCGCCCACGTTGTCCGCGCCGATGCCGCCGTCCACCTCCACGAGCGGGCTCACGCCGTGCTCCGCGCACATCCTGCGCAGGGCCCTGAGCTTCCTCACGGAGCCGGGGATGAAGCTCTGCCCGCCAAAGCCGGGGTTCACCGTCATCACGAGCACCATGTCGAGCTCGTCCAGGATCGCGTCGAGCGCGGCCACGGGCGTCCCCGGGTTCAGCGCGACGCACGCCTTCGCACCCGCGTCGTGGATGAGACCCACGAGCCGGTCCGCGTGCGTCTGGGCCTCGTAGTGGAACGTCACGACGTCCGCGCCGGCCGCGAGGTACCACGGCACCTGCTCCTCCGGGTTCGTCACCATAAGGTGCACGTCCAGGGGAAGCCTCGTCGCGGCCTTCGCCTGGCGCAGAATCTCCGTGCCAAAGCTCAGGTTCGGCACGAAGTGCCCGTCCATCACGTCGTAGTGGACGAGGTCCGCGTTCTTGATGCTCTCGAGCTCCTCGCCCAGACGCGTGAAGTCGGCCGAGAGGACCGACGGTGCAATCAGTACGCTTTCGTTTGGCATGTCTTCGATCTTCTCCCCCGTGCTCTATTCCCTTGTGTCGAGGCCGTAGAACTCAACGTGCGGGTCGCGGTCCAAAAGCAGCTGGGCCGCCTCGCCCAGCTCCGTCCCATCATACAGAATCGAGTGGACCGCGTTCGTGAGCGGGGCCTCGATCCCAAGCTCCCGCGCGAGCTCCCACGTGCTCTGCGCCGCGCGGGCGCCCTCCACCACCATGCCGGTGCGAGCCTCGTACGCCTCGAGGCTCTCGCCGTGCGAGAACGCCTCGCCGAACGTGCGGTTGCGCGAGTGGCGAGAGGTGCAGGTGGCCACGAGGTCGCCCATGCCCGCCAGGCCCATGCACGTCATGGGGTCGCCGCCCACGGCGCACACGATCCGGCTGATCTCGGCGAGGCCGCGGGTCATGAGGACCGCGAGCGTGTTGTCGCCCAGGCCAAGGCCCGCGCAGATGCCGCACGCGATCGCGACGACGTTCTTCACGGCCGCGCACACCTCGACGCCCTTGATGTCCTGCGAGCGGTACACGCGAAACTCCTGGGACACGAACGCCTCCTGGAAGTACGCCGCGAGCGCCTCGCTCTGGCACGCAACGACCGCGGCGGATATCAGGCCCTGGCAGATCTCCTCGGCGTGGTTGGGGCCCGAGAGCGCCGCTACGCGCCCGGGGTTTCCCAGCACGTCCGCCACGACGTCCGCCATGAGGAGGTGCGTCCTCGGCTCGATGCCCTTCGTGAGCACCACGATGGGCAGGTCCTCGCGAACGAGCCCCCTCAGCCCCCCGCATATGCCGCGTAGAAACGAGGACGGCACGACCATCACCATGGACTCCGCGCCGTCGAGCACCTCCGCGAAGTCGTGGCTCGCGCTCACGTTTGCCGGGAGCTCGTAGTCCTTGAGGTGGCGCGGGTTCCTGTGCGTGCGGTTGATGGCCTCGGGCACCTTTGGCGAGTGCGCCCACACCCGCACGTCGCTAGCGTGCGCCGCAAGCAGGCCCGCGGCCGCCGTGCCCCAGGACCCCGAGCCGATGACGGCTATCCTTCCCGCCATCGCTACCTGCCTTCCTTGCCGCCGCGCCTGTGAACGCTGAACTTGCGCTCCTGGCCGTACGCGAGCTTCTTGATGTTTTCCCTGTGCGCGAACACCACGACGGCCGCCACCACCAGAAGCGGCACGATCGCGACGCCGCGGATGCCCCACGCGAACGAGACGATGGGAAGCGATATGGCCGCGCTCACGGAGCCGAGCGAAACGTAGCGCGTCGGCACGGCAAGCACCAGAAACACGGCGAGCATCATGAGCGTGACGGGCCAGCAGAAGCCAAGGCCCGCGCCCAGCCCCACGCTGATGCCCTTGCCGCCGTGGAAGCCCAGGTACGGCGAGTACACGTGGCCGAGCACGCACGCCATGTACAGCGCGGTCGTGGACCAGCCCGCGGCGCCGAGCGCGGCCGTCTGCGAGAAGTCCCCGCCAAAGGCCACCTGGGACACCACGAGCCGCCCGAGCATGATGGCGAGGTAGCCCTTGCCGGCGTCGCACAGGAGCGTGAGCGCGGCCGCGCCCCCGCCGGCCGATCGCGCCACGTTCGTCATCCCGATGTTGCCGGAGCCCACCTTGCGCACGTCCACGTGCTCGCTGGAGTGCCGCGCGATGATGAGCCCGCTCGGGACGCCGCAGATGAGAAATGCACCCGCCATGCACGCGAGCGTCGCGATAGCGATTGTTGGCATGCTAGTCGTCCTTCCGCCTGAACCTGAGCCTGAGCGGCGTGCCCGCGAAGTCGAACGTCTCGCGGATGCGGTTCTCCAGGAACCGCTCGTAGTTGTCGTCCACGAGGTCCGGCGCATTGCACCAGAACGTGAGCGCCGGCGGCTTCGTGCCCGTCTGCGTGGCGTAGTGGATCTTCAGGCGGCGGTTCTTGTACGTGACGGTGTGGCCGCCCTCGCGGATGGAGGTGACGAGCCTGTTCAGCTCCGACGTCCGCACCTGGCGCGCGTGGTTCTCGGACGCCCTCACGGCCGCGGCGAGCACCTTGTCAGTCGCGCGGCCCGTGAGGGCGCTCACGTTCACGGAAGGCGCCCAGCGCGCGAACGTCATCCTCTGGTCGAGCGACGACCTCACGGCCTCGCGCTTCTCCTCCGTGTCGATGAGGTCCCACTTGTTCAGCACGACGACGATGGCGCAGCCGCGGTCTATGGCCATGCCCGCGAGCTTCTGGTCCTGCTCCGTCACGCCGACGCTCGCGTCGACGACGAGCAGGCACACGTCCGCCTTGTCCATGGCCTGCAGGCCCCTCACGAGACTGTAGTACTCCACGTCCTCGTGCACCTGGGTCTTCTTGCGCATGCCGGCCGTGTCCACCAGGCGTATGCGGCTGCCCTTCCACGCGATCTCGATGTCTACGGCGTCGCGCGTGGTGCCCGCGACGTCGCTCACGATCGATCGGTTGCGCTTCGCCAGGCGGTTCGTGAGCGAGGACTTGCCCACGTTCGGCCTGCCGATGATCGCGACGTTCAGCACGCCGTCCTCGCGCTCCGGCTCTGGCTCGCCCTCGTCGGGCAGCGCCGCGACCACGTCGTCCAGCAGGTCGCCGGTGCCAAAGCCGTGGCCGGCGGAGATGCCGCGCGGCTCGCCCACGCCCAGCGAGTAGTAGTCCCAGCTGTTCAGCTCCCTGGCCGGGTCGTCCAGCTTGTTCACGCACAGGAACACGGGCTTCTTAGAGCGCCGCACCACACGTGCGACCTCCTCGTCCTCGTCCGTGACGCCCACTGTCCCGTCCACCACGAAGATTATCGCGTCCGCCTCGTCGCACGCGGCGAGCGCCTGCTCGCGGATGCGCGGGGCAAACACGTCCTTGCTCTTGGCGGACTCGATGCCGCCGGTGTCTATCAGCACGAAGTCGCGACCGTTCCAGTCGCAGTCGTGGTACGAGCGGTCGCGCGTGACGCCGCGCGACTCGTGGACTATGGCGTCACGGTTGACGGAGAGGCGGTTCACCAGCGTGGACTTGCCCACGTTGGGCCGGCCGACAACGGCGACGATTGGCTTTGACATATCACTCCTTGCTATAGGGGCACAGTTACGCTCAGTCTACCATTCGCTCGCGTGGGCTATTCGGTTGAGCGGCGCCCTCACCAACACAGCGAAAGCGCGCATGGCAAGGCGGGCGCCACGGGCGAGAAGACCGCACGGCCACGGGCAGGCGCTAGCCCTGGGCCCCGTCCTTCTCGCCCGCCGCGGGCGCGCTTGCGCACGTGGCGCCCGTGAGTCTGCCGATGGCGGCCACGACCTCGTCTATCTGCTCCTGGGGGGTCGAGGCGCCCGCAGTCACGCCGATGGCCTCCGCGCCCGCGAACCACGCGGGGTCGAGCTCGTCCGGCGTCTCTATGTGGTGGGTGCGCGCGCACACCCCCGCGCAGATCTCTGCGAGCCGGCGCGTGTTCGCGGACATCCTGCCGCCTATGACCACCATCGCGTCCGCGCGCGCGGAAAGCTCCGCCGCGGCGGCCTGCCGCTCGGACGTCGCCTCGCAGATCGTGTCCATCACGCGGACCTCGTCCGTGCGGCCCAGCAGGCGCCTCACGAGCTCTGCCAGGCGCGCGCGGGACTGCGTGGTCTGCACCACGACGCCCACCTTGCGCCCGAGCTCGAGCGCGTCCGCCTCCTCCGGGCGCTCCACCACCGTGGCTCCGGGCGCGTGGCCGAGCGTGCCCAAGACCTCGGGGTGGCCCGCCTCGCCAAACACCAGCACCTGGTAGCCCTCGCGCGTGAGCGTCTCGGCCGCGCGGTGGGCGCGCACCACGAACGGGCACGTCGCGTCCAGCACGCTGTCCGCGGCTTCGCGAGCGCGCGCCTCCTCGTCCGGCGTGACGCCGTGCGTGCGCAGCACCAGCGTGCCGCCCAGGAACTCGTCCGGCGCGCCTGCCACCGTGACGCCGCCCTGCGCAAGGGACGCCACGACGGTGGGGTTGTGGATGAGCGGCCCGAGCGTGTGGATGGGCCCCTCCGCCTGCGCCGCGGCCTTGCGCACCAGCTCGAGCGCGCGGTTCACCCCGTAGCAGGCCCCGGCCTCGCGGGCCACCTCGATCGTCGGCATGCGTCCTCCCTACATCTTTCCCGGGTGCTCGCGGCGGAGCTCGTCGCGCAGCGCGTACACGCGCTCCATCGCGACCTCCTCCATCCTGAGCGCCTGCTGCTTGCGACCCCTCACGCCCAGGTCGGAGAACTCGATGCACTCCCCCGCCTTGCAGAACACGCGGCCAAAGCGCTTCCAGTGCGTTCCCTTCGGCGTGATGTCGCGCGCGCCCACGATGGCGACGGGCTGCACGGGCGCCTTCGCCATCTGCGCCATGAGCGCGAACCCGCCGTGTATGGTGACGGGCTGGTCGTCGCTCTTGATGCGCGTGCCCTCCGGAAACACGAGCACGCACTCGCCACGCGTGAGCGCCGCCTGCGCGCGGCGCACCGCCTTCAGGTCCGCGGTGCCGCGCCTCACGGGGATGGCCCCCGCGCGCGAGAACAGCCACGACACGAAGCTCGTCTTGTTGAACTCGCTCTTCGAGATCGGCCTCACGCGGATGCCGTGGAAGTACAGCCCGCAGACGATCACCACGGGGTCGAGCATCGAGGTGTGGTTCATCACTATCATGCGGCCGCGCGCGTCGTCGCGAAGCAGCCGCACGTCCTCGATCCTCCACGGCCACAGCACCTTCGTGACCGCCCACACGATGGTGGCGGCCACGGCCAGAAGCGCCCGCGCCGGCAGCGGGAACTCCTTCATCCCGTGGTCGTAGTAGTCGTCGAACGAGTTGCCCGCAAACGCGCGCATCCGGCCCGCCTTGGCCTTGGGCCGTACGACCGCCCTTGCGGCCGGCTTGCCCGCGCCCCTCTCGGCCGCAGCGTCCTTTGCGCGTGCGCCTGCGGGGTCGTCCGCCGCCCCGCCGTCTGCGGCAGGACTGGGCGAGGTGCGCTCGCCCCCGTCGTCAAAAGGGGCGACCTCGCCCGCCTTCGGTGCGCCGGCCCGGGCGCGGGCGGCGTCCATCAGGTCCACGATCTGCTGCACCACCTGCTCCGGCGTGAGCGCGGAGTTGTCTATCATGTGCGCGTCCGCCGCGGGCCTCAGCGGAGACTCCTTGCGCGAGCTGTCAAGCTTGTCGCGGCGCACCAGGTCCTGGAGTATCTGCCGCTCCTCTGCCGCGTCGGCCTTCGCGGCGGCGTTGCGACCAGCGTCTCCGCCCTCGCGCTGCACGGCCCTGCGGTGGGCGCGCGCGGCGGCATCGGCCGTCAGGAACACCTTCACCTCCGCGTTGGGGAAGACGACGGTGCCGATGTCCCTTCCCTCCGCCACGACGTCCCCGGCCGCGCCCAGCTCGCGCTGGCGCGCCACCATGGCCTCGCGTACCCGGGGGTAGGCGGATACCACGGACACGTTGCGGTCGACCTCCGGCGTGCGGATCTGGCGCGTCACGTCCTGTCCGTCGATGCTCACGGTCTGGCCGTCCGCGGACTTGCCGAACACGATCCTCGCGCGCTCCGCCACGGCCGATACCGCGTCTCCGTCTCTCACGTCCACGCCCGAGTCGAGGCAGCGCCACGTCACGGCGCGATACATGGCGCCCGTGTCCAGGAACGTGAGGTTGCACCGGTCCGCGATGGCGTGGGCCGTCGTCGACTTGCCCGATCCCGCCGGTCCGTCAATGGCTACTATCATCATGCGTCCTTCCCAGAGATGTTCTGCGTCGTGTCGATTCCTATGAGCCCGGGCTCCCGCATGCGCCTGACGACCTCCTCCGGCGCAAGGGCAAGCGCCGCGAGCGAGAAGTGCCCGCCTCCGTAGGTGAGGATCTGCGAGCTCACGTTGGGGAGCGTCACGTGCCAGAACGTGGAGAGCGGCGTCCCGAACACGGCGCCCAGTATGGCGCGGGACATGCCGCCGTGGCTGATGCACGCCGTGCGTCCCTCCAGCGGCTCCAGCGCCGCGAGCACGCCGCGTGCGCGCCCGAGCAGGTCCTCGAAGCTCTCCGCGCCCGGCGCCGGCATGGAGCGCCCGTCCCCGTCCAGCGGCCACGGGAAGTCGTAGCCAAGCTCGTGAACCTCATCCATCCGCATGCCCTGGATGCTGCCGAAGTTTATCTCCGCGAGCCCGGGCTCCACGCGGCACTCGACCCCCAGGCGAAACGCCGCCTCCTCCGCGATGGAGCGGCAGCGCGACAGCGGGGAGCACCAAATGCGGTCGGGCTCCCACGCCACGACGGCCTCAATGGCGCGGCGCATCTGCTCTTCTCCCCTGGACGTGAGGTCCACGTCGATGCGGCCGGAAAGCACGCCCGCCATGTTCTCGCGCGTCTCGGGGTGACGCATCAGAAGTATCCGTTGCCTAGCCACGATGGGCCTCCCTCCCGTCTCTGGGCACACGCACGCCCCGTTGGCGCTGCGCCCCATAAGAACCCGCCGCCTTCGGCGCGTCGGCCTTGCCCAGCCCCTCTATCATCGCACGCTCGGCGTCGGTGAGCGGCCGCCACTGGCCGGGCATCAGACCGGTGAGCGCGAGCGGGCCAAACTCGTCGCGGTGCAGCCGCACCACCTCGTGGCCTATGGAGCGCAGCATCTTCTTCACCTGGTGCTTGCGCCCCTCGTGGATGGAGAGGCCCACCACGGCGTGGTTGTACGGCAGCCCCTCGCCAACGACGGGCAGCGCGGCCGGGTCGTCCGCGGCGAGCAGCCGCGCCTTCGCGGGCGATGCCACGCCATCCGGCATGCGCACGCCGTCGCGCAGCATCTGCAGCTGGTGGCGCGTGGGCACGCCGCGCACGAGCGCAACGTAGTGCTTCCACACGTGGTGCGACGGGTGCAGCATCTGGTTCGCGACGTCGCCGTTCGTGGTGAAGAGGAGAAGCCCGGTCGTGTCGGCGTCGAGCCTCCCCACGGGGAAGAGCCCCGGGTAGCGCTCCGTGGGCACGAGCGACGCGACGCACGGCCTGCCCTGCGGGTCGCTCATGGTGGTGACGTAGCCGGACGGCTTGTACAGCATCACGTACGCGGAGTCGCCCGCGAGCGTGCACTCGCGCCCGTCCACCGTCACCTCGTCCACGCCCGGCGTCACCTTGCTGCCGAGCTCCGTCACGACCCGGCCGTTCACGCGCACGCGGCCTGCGGTCATGAGCGCCTCCGACCCGCGGCGGCTCGCGACGCCCGCCCGGGCCAGGTAGCGCTGGAGCCTCATGGTGTAGGCGATGTCGAGGCCGGCGCCCTTCTCGGCGCCGTCGCCTTCCCTGGCCGCCGCCATCAAAGGTCCGCCTCGCCCTCGCCGTCCGCGGGGGACTCTTCTGCGGGGGAGTCCTCGGCGTCGCCCACCCCTGGGCCCTCGCCGTCCTCCGCAAACGCGTCGCCCAGCAGCTCCTGCTCCTCCTCGATGTCGGCCGAGGCCTCCTCGAGCGTGGAGGATATCGCGCTGCCAGAGAGCCGCTCGCGGATGAAGCGCTTCGACTCCTCGTCCGGGGCGAAGTCCTCAAGCGGCGGCAGGTCGCGCAGGCTGCGCAGGCCAAACGTCTCCAGGAAGCGCTGCGTGGTGCCGTACTGCATGGCGCGGCTGCGGTCGCGCTCGCGCCCCACCTCGCGCACGAGGCCCTTCTCCTTGAGCGAGCCGATCACGCCGTCGGAGTTGACGCCGCGGACGGCCTTCACGCCCTCGCGCGTGACGGGCTGGTGGTACGCGATGACCGCCAGCGTCTCGAGCGCGGCCTGCGAAAGGCGGCGCGTGTCCCAGGAGAGCACGTAGCGCTCCACGACGTCGTGGTAGGCGGGGTGCGTGAACAGCCGCCAGCCGCCCGCGACCTCACGCAGCTGGAAGCCGCGGTTGGCGTCGGAGTACTCCGCCGCGAGCTCCGCCAGGGCGCCCGCCGCCTCGCTGGGGGCGACGCCCAGCACCTTGGAGAGCTCCGTCGCGGGCACGGCGTCCGTGGATACCAGAAGGAGCGCCTCGAGCGCGCCCTTCAGCGAGTCGTGATCAAGATGTTCCAGGTCCTGCATCAGGCATACTCCTCGATGCTCGTGAGGTCCGAGTTGTCGAGCTCGAACGGCTTCGCGCCCTCGACGCGCGCGACGTCTATCTCGCCGAACGTGTGCTCCTGCGTCAGCACGACGGACCCGCGCTTCTCGAGCTCCAGTATCGCGAGGAACGTCGCGACGATCGTCTCGGGCCGCAGGTCGCCGTCGAGCAGGTCCGAGAAGCTCACGAGCGGGTGCGCGCGCGTGACGCGGTCGACGGACGCCACGGTGAGCGCGATGGGCAGGCGCTTGGGGGCGATGTGCTCCGCCTCCAGCAGGAAGCCCTGGCGGCGGCTGTCCAGGTCCGCGCAGATCACCGCGAGGGAGCGCAGCGTGATGCCCTCGAGGTAGTCCGGCATGAGCCCCATGAACTCGGGGTCCGGCCCGGCCGTGCGCGGCTCCATCAGGCTCTCGGCCTCCATGCGGCTGCCGAGCGCCGCGGCTGCGTTGCGGAACTGCTTGTACGCGATGAGCCGCGCGATGAGCACCTCGCGTGCCTCGTCCGGCGAGAGGTTCGCGAGGTCGTCCTCGTCGTCTTCCTCTTCTTCCTCCTTGCGGGCGCGCTGCGGCTCGTTTGGAACGAGCGCGGCCGCCTTCATGTCGAGCAGCGTGGACGCCACGAGCACGAAGTCGCTCGCCACGTCCAGGTCGAGCTCGCCCATGGACTGCACCTCGCGCATGTACTGGTCGGCCACCTCGGCGATCGAGATGGACCCGATGTCGAGCTTCTGCCGGCTGACCAGCTGCAGCAGCAGGTCGAACGGGCCCGAGTACGCCTGTGTCTTTACGTTGTACGACACCTACGCCCCCATCATGAGCGTCGCGAGGTTGCCGGCGGTCGCGTCCAGGTACATGCCCAGCGGGTCGAAGCCCAGGACTGACGGCAGCACGTACAGCACCACCAGCAGGATGGGCATGCCGTACTGCTGGATCTTGTAGTAGCTCTGCCGCGCGCCGCCGTGAAGGAGCGGCATCACGATCTTGGAGCCGTCCAGCGGCGGCAGCGGTATGAGGTTGAAGAACATGAGCGTCAGGTTGACGTACACGTAGATCTGCAGCGCCATGAGCACCCAGTACAGCGCGTCCTCCGCGCCCGACCAAGAAGCGAACGCCAGCCTGAACGCGACCGCGCCCACGAGCGCCTGCAGCAGGTTGGACGCCGGCCCCGCGAGCGCCACCAGCACCTCGTCGCGGCGGGGGTTCCTGAGGTTGTACGGGTTGTACGGCACCGGCTTCGCGAACGCGAACACCGGCCCGCCGATCCACGCCATAAGGAGCGGCAGCAGCACCGAGCCCACAGGGTCCAGGTGCGCGAGCGGGTTGAGCGTGAGCCTTCCCGCCTGCTTCGCCGTGGGGTCGCCCAGCCTGTACGCGACCCAGCCGTGGGCCACCTCGTGCACGATCGCCGAGAGCATCACGAGGGCGACCGAGCCCACGATCATGAATATCCGCTGGTTAGAGAGCATGTCTTCCCTACCTTGCCCCAAGCGTGCGCGCCTTGCGCACAAGCAGCCAGTCGATCACGAACAGCGCGACGGCCACGGCGACGAAGTCCCCGCGCAGCACGCCGCCAAACGGCGTCTGGAACACGAGCGTCCCGGAGACGGACGACGGCAGCCATGCCGTGAACGCCGCGGTGAGCTCCACCACGTGGATGCGCCACGAGCCCAGCACCACGGCGTTTGCCGCCACGAGCGCCGCGAGCGCGATCGCGTACAGCCTGCACGCGAGGGCGACCACCCTAAGCAGCCACGACAGCGCGCGGCCGGACGCCTGGCGCGCCGCGGGCGGCACCTGCGCGCCCCCGGGCGAGAAGGGCGTCTGCCTCGGGCTTTCCACCGGTGCCACGTACGGCCGCTGCGGTGGCGCGGCGTACTGCTGCCGCGCGTACGTCTGGGTCCGCGCCTCGTCGGCGTAAGGCGCGGCCGCGCCCTCCGCCTCGGCGTCCTGCGGCTGGCGGCGCGTCTGCGTCGCGGGATACGCCTGCGTCCTCTCGTCCCAGTCAGGGGCGGCATGCCTAGGCATTCAGACTCTCCTCGATCTTCTCGGTAAGCTCCAGCCACTCCTCCTCGAGCGCCGGGATCTTCTTCGAGAGCGCGTTGTACTCCTTCATGCACTGGTCGAACTTCGCGGCGTCGTTGTACAGCGCCTCGTCGGCCATCATGTTCACGAGCTCCTTGTAGCGCGCCTGCGCCGGCTTCAGCGCGGCCTCCACCTGCTTCAGGCGCTTCCTCTCCTCGCGGACGGCCTTGTTCGCGGCGTTTCTGGCCTCCGCCTCCGCGCGGCGCTGCTCCTTCGTCTTCACGTTGCGACCCGTGGGCGTGGGAGCCGCCGCGGGCGCGGCGGAATGCGGCGCCTCCTGCCGGGACGCCGCGCCCTTCTCGCCCGCCTGGGCGCCCTGCGCCTGCCCCTCGAGCTCCGCGCGCTTGTACAGGTAGTAGTCGTAGTCGCCGTCGTAGAGCGTCACCTTGTGGTCGCGCACGTCCACCACCTTGTTCGCCACCGCGCGCACCAGGTGCTCGTCGTGGCTGATGAGCACGATGGTGCCCGGGAAGTTGACGAGGGCCTCCTCGAGCACGTCCACGGAGTCGATGTCCAGGTGGTTCGTGGGCTCGTCCAGGCACAGCAGCGGGTCCGGCGCCACGAGCATGCGCGCGAGCGCCAGACGCGCGCGCTCGCCGCCGGAAAGCACGCCGACCTTCTTTTCCACGTCGTCGCCGTGGAACAGGAACGCGCCCAGCAGCTTGCGCTCCTGGGAGGTGGTCCAGCCGGGCGCGGCCTCGTCCATCTCCTGCAGCACGGTGTACGACTCGCGCAGGGTCTCCAGCTGGTGCTGCGCGTAGTACGCCACGGTCACGTTCTGGCCAAGCCTCACGGAGCCCGCCGTGGGGGGCTCGTGGCCGTTGATGATCTTCATGAGCGTGGACTTTCCCGCGCCGTTGGGCCCCACGAGCGCCACGTGGTCGCCGCGGTACAGCTTCAGGCTCACGCCGTCGTACACGTCGTTGTCCTCGTAGTGCTTCGAGATGCCCTCCAGGCTCACGACCTCGTCGCCGGTGCGCGGCGGGTCCGGGAACTTGAAGCGCACCTTCTTCGAGGACTCCGGCAGCACTACCAGCTCCTCGCGCACCTTCTCGAGCTTCTTGATGCGCTCCTGCACCTGCCTCGCCTTCGTGGGCTTGTAGCGGAAGCGGTCGATGAACACCTCCATGTGCTGGATGTCGCGCTCCTGCGCCGCGCGCTTCGCGCGGAGCTGCTCCAGGTTGTCCTCGCGCTGGTGCAGGTAGCTGGAATAGTTACCCGTGTACGTCATGAGGCGCTTGTTCTCGAGCGACGCGATGTGGCTCACGCACGCGTCCATGAACGAGCGGTCGTGGCTCACCAGCAGCACGGCGCCGTCGTAGCCCGCCAAGAACGACTCGAGCCACTTGACGGACTCCAGGTCCAGGTGGTTGGTGGGCTCGTCCAGAAGGAGAAGGTCGGGGTGCCTCAGCAGCAGCTTCGACAGGGCGATGCGCATCTGCCAGCCGCCAGAGAACTCCTTCGCCGGCTTGTCGAAGTCCTCGACGGGAAATCCCAGGCCGCCCAGAATCTGCTTCGCCCTGGCCTCGAGCTCGTAGCCGCCCAGGCGCTCGTAGCGGTCCTGCGCCGCGCCGTAGCGCTCCAGGAGCGCGTACTGCTCGTCGCCCTCGGGCATCTCGGAGATCTGGCGCTCCATCTCCTTGATGCGCGCCTCGAGGCGCTTGACCTCCACGGCGGAGTCCACGACCTCGCCGAGCGCGCTCTTCTCGCCCGCAAGGTGCGTCTCCTGCTCGAGGTAGCCTACGGAAGCGTCGCGCGCGAACGACACGGTGCCCTCGTCCGGCTCCTCCTGCCCCATCATGATCTTGAGGAGCGTGGTCTTGCCCGCGCCGTTCGGTCCAACGAGGCCCCAGCGCTCCCCCGCGTTCAGCTGCAACGTTGCGGCCGTGTACAGGACACGGCCGCCAAACGACTTCGTGATCTTGTCTGCAAGTGCTATCAAGTGCTGTCCGTTCCACAATACGGGCGTCTGCCCGAGAAATACAATCTATTTGATTATACGTGGGTCCGGCACCCGCCGCGCACGCCGCCCGCGACGCTTACCAAAGCACCATTGCGCCACGGCTCCATTTGTCTGATGCAAACTCGCCCAACAAAAAAGGGACCCCGAGGGGGTCCCGTCGCATGTGGTGGGCCCAGAGAGATTCGAACTCCCAACCCAGGGATTATGAGTCCCCTGCGCTAACCGTTGCGCCATAGGCCCGGAAACTGGAAAGGGCGGCGACCACAGCCGCCGCCCCAGAGTCTACGTGGTGGAGAATAGGGGATTCGAACCCCTGACCTCATGACTGCCAGTCATGCGCTCTCCCAACTGAGCTAATTCCCCGTTCGTTGGTGCGAGAGATATAGTACCAAAGTCACCAAGGCGGTCAAGCGAGAATCTTCAAACCGCCCGACTGGTTCCGCAGTTGTGAACTTCCTCCACAAAACGCTAAACTTCACTCTATTGGGAACCAAGACAGAGGGGGGGCTCTCCCCCGTCACGCAGCGCGGACGCCCAGGCGCCCGCCCACAAACCCGAAACGGAGACCCACATGAACGACACGTGCAAGAAGCTCAAGATCGTATGCATCATCTCACTCATCGCCGGCGTGCTCGCGACCGCATCCGCAGTCGCCCTCGTCGTCGTGAACCACCTCAACCCGCGCGCATACGTTGGGCTGCTCGATGGCGTGCTCTGCGCCTACATGGGCTTCCAGTGCGCCCGTAAGATCAACGTGCCCTCCAACGCCAGGCAGATTCGCAACATGAGCTCCGTCATGGTGCTCGTGATGTTCTTCTGCGCGGCGTACATCCTCGTCGCGCCCCAGAAGTCCCTTGCCGAGATCTTCATCGGCTCCACCTGCGTCGTGATGGCGCTTCTCGTCTTCGTGCTCGCCAAGAAGGTCGTCACGATCCTGGACGCAAAGTAGGGTCTCCGCACGCTCGCGGCCGCGTCACGCGGCGCAGCCACCGCCCGGAACCCACGCACTTCTCCCCCAAGGCACTTGCCAGAAATCAGCCGCGCCCGCTTGGAACCTCCAGGCGGGCGCGGCCTTCTTTGTGCCGATTGCCACGCCATGCCCGCGCGTCGTGGGGACGGGCGGGCATGGCTGGCGCGATGGTCCGCCCGGAGCCCTCGTGCCGCCCCTGCGTTGGCTGCGTAGAAAAAAGGCCGGACGGTCAACCCGTCCGGCCCTCGCATCCAATGGTGGGCGATGCTGGATTTGAACCAGCGACCCCTTCCGTGTGAAGGAAGTGCTCTACCCCTGAGCTAATCGCCCTCAGTGCGGTAGCTATAGTATCAGAAGACGGCGGCTTGTAAAGCCGAGAAGTGCAATCAATCACAAAATTGTTTGCGGAATTTTAGGCTCGCGTGCGTTTGCCTGCGGCAATGCAGAAGGCGTGCCTCAAAAAAATCTTCTGCCCGAGGGGAAGCCGCTTCCCCAAGGCCAAGTCACGCGAGCACGTCGGCGTCGATGTCCGCCACCGTGCGCGCGCCGCACATCTCCATCGTGTCCTTGAGCTCGCGCGCGAGCTGCGCGAAGTAGTCGGACACGCCCTCCGCACCCGCTCCGTACGTCACGACGGCAAACGGCCTGCACACGAGACACGCGTTTGCGCCAAGCGCCAGCGCGCGGAACACGTCGAGCCCGGAGCGTATGCCCCCGTCCACGAGGATCTTGAGGCCGTCGCCGACCTCCCGGGCTATCGCGGGCAGGACCTCGGCCGTCGCGGGGACGCCGTCCTGCACGCGGCCGCCGTGGTTGCTCACCACTATGGCGTCCGCGCCCGCCTCCGCCGCCTTGCGTGCGGCGCGCACGCCCATGATGCCCTTCAGCACGAACGGCGTCCCGTGCGCGTGGCAGGCGTCCGCCACCCGTCGCAGCTCCGGCACGGACTTCGGCCCCGCGGGCGGCTGGAAGCCCTTCAGGAACGGGAGCCCCGCCGCGTCGATGTCCATCGCCACGGCCACGGGGCGCGCCGCGAGCGCGAGCTCGAGCTTCCGCATCACGGTCTCGAGGTTCCACGGCTTGATGGTGGGGATGCCGCACCCGCCGAGCTCGCCGATGTCGTGCACCGCGGACTCGTGAATCGCGGCGACCATCCCGTCGCCCGTCCACGCGAGCGAGCCGGCCTTCGCCGCCGCGTGCAGGATGCAGGAGTTGTAGTCCTCCATCTCCCACTTGTCCCCGTAGTGGAGCTTCACGTCGCCCAGGGGGCCGACCATGACGGGAACGGAGAGCCTCCTGCCGAAGAGCTCCACGGACGTGTCGGCCTCGTACGCCTCGTGTATCGTGTCCATGCGCACCCGCACGTCCTGCCACGCCGCGTAGTTTCGGGCGGCGACCGTCCCGGCGCCCTTCGAGCCGGGGCCCGGCATGTGAGACCCGCACGCCCGGCCGTCGCAGACGGGACACGCCTTGCACCACGGGCCCATGCTCCCGCGCGCCGCGGTGGCCAGCTCCTTGTATTCCATGCCCTTCTCCCCCTGCCTCTGCCTGTTGCCATACGCGAGGCGGCCCTCCCCCTCTGGGTCGGGCCGCCTGGGCACTTCCTTGGTGCGACGCGCCTACGCGCGCTCCGCCATGACCCTCTGGGCCAGGAGCTGCGCCACGTCCTCGATCGCGACCTCCGTGCGCTCGCCCGTCGCACGGACCTTGAGCTCGACGTTGCCGTTCTTTACGGCCTTCTTGCCGCAGACCACCTGGAACGGCATGCCCATGAGGTCGGCGTCGTTGAACTTGACGCCCGGGCGCTCCTTGCGGTCGTCCACCATCACGTCGACGCCAAGCTCCAGAAGCTCGCGCGCGACCTTGTCCGCCACGGGCCACACGAGCTCGTCGTGCACGTCCAGCGGGATGACCTCGACCTCGTACGGAGCGACGCTCACCGGCCAGATGATGCCGTGCTCGTCGTGGTGCTGCTCCACGATCGCCTGCAGCGTGCGGCTGATTCCGATGCCGTAGCAGCCCATGATGAGGGGCTTCTCCACGCCGTCCTCGTCCATGAACGTGGCGCCCATGGCCTTGGAGTACTTCGTGCCAAGCTGGAACACCTGCGAGACCTCGATGCCGCGGGCCTCCTTCAGGGGGGCGCCGCACTTGGGGCAGCGGTCGCCCGCCTTCGCCGTGACGACGTCTACCCACGCGTCGTCTGCGATCTTGAAGTCGCGGCCGGGGTGTGCGTGCACGAAGTGGAAGTCCGCCTCGTTCGCGCCGATGGTCCACCACTCGGACGGGCGCAGCGACTCGTCGAAGAACACGCGCACGCCCTCGGGCAGGCCGACCGGTCCGATGAAGCCCTTAACGAGGCCGTACTCCTTCAACTCCTCGTCGCTCATCAGGTGGTACGCGCCAAACGCGTGCTCCGCCTTCACGTCGTTCAGCTCGTGATCGCCGGGGACGAAGCAGACGACGGGCCTGCCGTCTCCGTCCACGAGCGCGAGCGCCTTGCGGGTCGCCGCCGCGGGGATGTGGAGATAAGCCGAGACGTCGTCGATGGTGCCGATCCCCGGGGTCGAGACCTTCTCCATGTCGCCCGGCTCGCCGTCGACCACGGTCACGCCGGCGGTCGCGGCCTCGGTGTCCGCCGCGAATCCGCAGTCGTCGCAGTACACGAGGGCCGCCTCGCCGGCGTCGGCGAGCGCCATGAACTCGACGGATGTGTCGCCGCCGATCTGGCCGGAGTCAGCGACCACGGGGAGCGCCCTGAGCCCCACGCGCTCGCAGATCCTGGCGTACGCGGCCTTCTCCTGGTCGTAGCACTCCTGCAGGGACTCCTGCGTCGCGCTGAACGAGTATGCGTCCTTCATGATGAACTCGCGTCCGCGCATGAGGCCGAAGCGGGGCCTGCGCTCGTCGCGGAACTTGTCCTGCATCTGGTAGAGCGTGACGGGCAGCTGCTTGTAGCTGCGGAGCTCGTTGCGCACCAGGTCCGTGAACGTCTCCTCGTGAGTGGGGCCGAGCGCGTACTCATGCTCGTAGCGGTCGCTCAGGCGCATGAGCTCGGGTCCGTAATCGTTCCAACGGCCGCTCTGGTGCCACAGCTCGCCGTCCGTCAGGATGGGCACCTGCATCTCCTGCGCGTCGATGGCCTCCATCTCGTCGCGGATGATGTCCTCGATCTTGTTGATGGAGCGCCACGCGAGCGGCAGGTAGCTGTACAGGCCCACCGCGCCGCGGCGGATCATGCCCGCGCGAAGCAGCAGCCTGTGGCTTGCGAGCTCTGCCTCCCTGGGGTCCTCCTTGAGGGTCGGAGCGTAGAGCTTCGACATCTGCATGTACTTTCTCAACGTGCTTCCTTCCAAGTCACTGCCAGCCGACGCCTGCGTCGGCAAGAACACTAGCGGTATATTCTACGCGTCCTTCTCGTCCGCGTCGCTCTCGATCGCGTCCCCGTAGCGGGCCTCTATCTCGCGGAAGAGCTCGTCCACGATCTGGTCTTCCGGGACGTTGCGGATCTTCTCGCCGTTGCGGAACAGCACGCCCTGGCCGCGGCCGCACGCGATGCCGAGGTCCGCGTCGCGCGACTCGCCGGGCCCGTTGACGACGCACCCCATGACCGCGACGGAGATGGGGGCCTTCACCTTCGCAAGGCGCCTTGAGACCTCGTCCGCCATGCCGATGAGGTTCACCTGGCAGCGCCCGCACGTGGGACAGCTCACGAGCTCGGGGTGCAGGCGCCGCATGCCGAGCGAGGACAGCAGGTCCCAGGCGACGTTGACCTCCTCCACGGGGTCGGCCGTGAGCGAGAGGCGCATGGTGTCGCCTATGCCCTGCTCCAGCAGGATGCCGACGCCCACGCAGTTCTTTACCGTGCCCTGGCGCAGCGTGCCGGCCTCAGTTACGCCCACGTGCAGCGGCACCGTGGGCAGCTCGCGCGAGAGCATGCGGTACGTCTGGAGCGTGATGGGGACGGAGTGCGCCTTCGCGGAGAGCACGATGTCGTCGAAGCCGCGCTCGCGGAAGTGCTCGACGTAGGAAGAGGCGGACGCGACGAGCTTCTGCGGCAGCGTGAGGTCCTGGCGTGCGTCGACCTTCGGGTCGAGCGAGCCTGCGTTCACGCCGATGCGGATGGGGATGCCCTGGCTTCCCGCCTCGTCGATCACGGCGTCCACGCGGTCGAACGAGCCGATGTTGCCGGGGTTGATGCGAAGCGCCGCCGCGCCGCGGCGCGCCGCCCCTATGGCAAGCCGGTGGTCGAAGTGGATGTCCGCCACCACGGGAAGCGGGCTCTGGGCGCAGATCTCGCCAAAGCCGTCGAGCGCCGCCGCGTTTGGGACGGCGACGCGGATGATCTCGCACCCCGCCTTCGCGAGACCCCCGATCTGCGCGAGCGTGGACGCGGGGTCGTCCGTCTTCGTGGTGCACATGGACTGCACCGACACGGGCGCCCCGCCGCCGACGGCGACGTTTCCCACGTGGACCTGGTGCGTGAGCTCGCGCGCCGGACGCGCGTCGTTCTCGTCACTCATACAAACCCCCTATCGGCCCCTGCGACGTCAGCCCAGGACAAGGCGGACGACGTCGTTCTTGAGGGCGAACACGAAGATGAACAGGAAGAACGCAAGGCCGACGTAGCTGATGTACGCCTGAACCCTGACGGAGAGCTGCCTGCGGATCACGAGCTGCACGATCTCTATCAGGATCTTGCCGCCGTCGAGCGGCGGAATGGGAAGCAGGTTCATGAAGCCAAGCGACATCGACACCATCGCGATGAAGAGGAGAAGGTCGTTCACGCCGCTCGACGCCGCCTGGCTGGCCGCGGCAGAGATGCCAACCACGGACGAGGCCGAGCCGAGCGTCTCCATGGTGTGCTGCGGCATGATGAGCCTCACCGCAAAGCCGGCGACCTCCTGCCCGTAGCGCACGGCGGAGTATGCCGCGTCCGCGAGGCTCAGGCGCACGCGACGCGTGAGCGCCTCGACGCCGAGCGCGCCCAGGCGCTTGCCGCCCGTCCTCACGACCGCCTCGTTCGAGGAGCCGCCGCGCTCGTAGGTCACCTTGAAGTCCTCGCCGGTCTTGAGCGCCGCGTCTATGGCGGAGGCGAGGGTGCTCCAGTCCCCGCACGACCTGCCGCCTACGCTCGTGACGACGTCCCCCGCCCTGAGGCCCGCCGCCTGGGCGGCCGAGCCCCTCGTGACGGCGCCGAGCCGGTTTGAGTTGACCGCGACTTCGACGCCGACGAGCGAGAGGCTCGCCGTCACGACGAGAAACGCGAGCACGACGTTCACGAGCGGGCCCGCGAGCAGCGTGAAGACCCGTTTGAGGAAGCCCTTCCCCAGGTAGGTGCGGCCCTTCTCGCCCTCAAGCGCCTTGGCCGGGTCTTCGAGCGGTCGCGGGGCGCCCGCCTCGGTCGTGCCCGGAAGCGAGAAGTCGTGGCCCCGATCGTACTCCGTCAGCATGTTGGCGTCACGGCGGAGGGTCTCGAAGGCCTCGGGCAGGGTTGCCTGCGACGGCGCCTCGCCCTTCTCGGCATCGTAGTACGGGCGGATGGCGGCCCAGTCCGCAAGCGTCGCGAGCATGTCGTATGCGCGGTCGGCGTCCACCCCGAGCTCCGCCGCGACATCCGTGGCGAGCACGCGGCCCTCGCGCTGCACCATGCCGAAGCAGGCGGGCAGCAGCTCGTCGTGCGTGCCCTCCATGCCGCAGATGCGCGTGTAGCCGCCAAGCAGGATGGGCGTTACGCCGAACTCCGTGCCGTACGTGCGGGACTTGCGCGCCAGGTGGTGGCGGCACGGCATGCCCAGGTAGAACTCCGTCACGCGCATGCCGCAGGCGCGGGCCGCGAGGAAGTGGCCGCCCTCGTGCACGAACACGAGGAGCGACAGCACGGCCACGCCCCAGAACACGGCGGACACGACGCCCATCAACGGCATGCCCCGTCCAGGTAGGACGCGGCGAGCTCGCGGGAGCGCGCGTCGACCTCCTCGAGCTGCGGCAGGGACTCCACGGGGGCGACCTCGGTCTTGCCCATCACGTGGGCGACCGTCGCCTCAACGTCCAGGAAGCCGCAGCGGCCCTGCCTGAACGCGAGGTTCGCCACCTCGTTCGCCGCGTTCATGGCGCACGGCATGGTGCCGCCCGCACGGCCCGCCTCCTTCGCGAGCCTGAGGCAGCCGAACGCGTCCTCGTCCGCGCGGCCGAACGTGAAGTCCGGCGCCGCGCAGTAGTCCACGCGGGGCGCGGGAGTCTCCCAGCGCTCTGGGTAGCTGAGCGCGTATTGGATGGGTATGCGCATGTCGGAGGGGCCGAGCTGGGCCTTCACGACGCCGTCCTCGAACTCGACCATGGAATGCACCATGCTCTGCGGGTGCACGAGCACGTTGACCATGTCGACGGGGACGTCGAACAGGTGGTGCGCCTCGAGCACCTCGAGCCCCTTGTTCATGAGCGTCGCGGAGTCGATCGTGATCTTGGCGCCCATGGCCCACGTTGGGTGCTTGAGGGCCATGGCCGCGCTCACGTGGGAAAGCTCTTCTCGGCCCATGCCGTAGAACGGGCCGCCGGAGCACGTGAGCCAGATGCGGTGGACGTCGGAGCGGTGCTCCCCCACCAGGCACTGGTAGATGGCGCTGTGCTCCGAGTCGACCGGGATGAGGCGGCCGGGGCGCGCGAGCGGCATGAGGAGGTCGCCGCCGACGACGAGCGACTCCTTGTTCGCGTACATGAGGGCCTTGCCGGCCCTGAGCGCGGCGTAGCCAGCGTATATGCCCGCAAAGCCCACGACCGCGTCCACGACGCTGTCTACGTCCTCGGCGGACGCGACGCGCATGAGGCCCTCCTGGCCGAAGCTCACCTCGCAGGACGCCGGGAGCTCGGCAAGGGCCGGGTCGTCCCGGTGCGCCTCGTTCGCGATCACGACGTGCGCGCAGCCAAACTCCCGCGCCGCCCTCACGGCGAACGCCACGGAGTCGTTCACGGCCACGGCGACGACGCGCAGGCGGTCGGCGTGCTTGCGGCAGACGTCGAGCGTCTGCGTGCCGATCGACCCCGAGGCGCCCAGGACCGCGACGCGCTGCGGCTCGTGCCGCGTGACGCCGGACTTGAAGTCCTCGAATATGCTCACAGGATTCCTCCCAGCCTGAGCAGCAGGAACGCAGTCATGCCGCCAAAGAGGAGCGAGTCCGACCTGTCGAGCATGCCGCCGTGGCCCGGCATGAGGTTGCCGGAGTCCTTCACGCCGACGCCGCGCTTGATGCGCGACTCGAACAGGTCGCCCGCGACGGCGGCCGCGTCGACCAGCACGCCGCACACGATGGCGTACGGCAGGTTGATGTTGTAGATGCCGAGCGCGAACACCACGACCCACACGGCGACGCTGCCGACCATGCCGCCCCAGAAGCCCTCGACGCTCTTGTTGGGAGAGATCCTGGGCGCAAGCTTGTGCTTGCCGAACTTCGACCCCACGAAGTACGCGCACGAGTCGCTGAGCCAGATGGAGCCCATGACCGCAAAGGTGAGAAGGGCGCCCCTCCAGCCCGGGAAGGCATCGCGGATGATCACGATGCTCGAGAACGCGAGCGACGTGTAGATGGGCCCGAACACCGTGAGCGCCACGTCGCCCATGTTCGCACGCGGCGTCGAAACGTACCACAGCGCGCACACCACGAGCAGCGCGAATATGACGAAGAACTCCGAGTCCGATATGTTCGAGAGCGGCGCGAACGGGAAGATGACCGCGAACGCGAGTGCTATGACGTCGTTTGGCATCCTGCCGCTGCGGCGGGACATCTTCAGGAACTCCGAGCAGCACAAGAACGCCATCACCGCGATGAGGATCGCCGTGGGCCACGTGCCCAGAAACAGGCACGCGACCGTTCCGATCGCGTAGATCGCGCCGGAGACGATGCGCATGGTCATGGTGGACGGGTGCTTTCCGCCGTCCTTCTGGCCGACATCCCCGGCCTTCTCCGCCGCGGCCGCAGGCTTCGCGCCAGACGCGGCCGCCTGCTCCTTCGCCGGCGCCGCCGAGCCCTCCTGCCCATCAGCTCGCCGCGACGTCGTACCCTCCGTCAGCGGGGCGCCGCCCGTCTGGGTCTCCACGTTCTTCTCGCCCTTGTTGTCACCCATGTCGCTCACTTGCCCGTAACACCTCCAAAGCGCCGGTTCCTGCCCTGGAAGGAACGAACGGCCCTCAAGTACTCCCAGCGGTCGAAGTCCGGCCACAGGGTGTCGGTCACATAGAACTCCGTGTACGCCAGCTGCCACAGCAGGTAGTTGGAGAGCCTGAGCTCGCCCGAGGTCCTGATGAGCAGGTCGGGGTCAGGCATGCCCGCCGTGTAGAGCCTGGACGAGAAGAACTCCTCGTCCACGTCGTCGGCAGACATCCTGCCTTCGGCAACGTCCCGCGCGATGCCCCTGCACGCGCGCACGATCTCCGCGCGGGACCCGTAGTTCACCGCGAGCGCGAACGTCATGCCGTCGTGGTCCGCCGTCTCGTCGAGGCCCTCCTGGAACACGGCGCGCGTCTCGTCCGGAAGACGCGTCAGGTCGCCCAGGAAGCGCAGGCGCACGTTCTCCTGGTGGAAGAGCGGCAGCTCCTTCAGGAGGGTCGTCGCGAACAGGTGCATCAGGAGGTTGACCTCCTTCTGCGGGCGCTTCCAGTTCTCGGTCGAGAACGCGTACACGGAAAGCGCGTCCACGCCGAGCCGCACGCTCGTCGTGACGGTCTCGCGCAGCGAGTCGACGCCCGCGACATGCCCCTGCGAGCGGTCGAGCCCGCGCGCCTGTGCCCAGCGGCCGTTGCCGTCCATGATGATGGAGACGTGCCTGGGCACGCGCTCGAGGTCGACGTCCGCGAGCGATATGTCCTCGGGTGCGTCCGCGTAGTACGCGGCGAGCTTGTCCAAGTCTCGTCTCAAGCTAGATCTCCATAACCTCGGAGGTCTTCTCCTTCAGCATGGAGTCGACCTTCGCGACGAACTCGTCCGTGACCTTCTGGATCTGCTTCTTCTCGCGGTTCACGTCGTCCTCGGAAAGCTCCTCGTCCTTCTCGGCGGCGTGTATCGCGTCGCGGCGGGCGTTCCTGATGGCGACGCGCGCCTCCTCCGCGTACTTGTTGCAGTCCTTCACGAGCTCCTTGCGACGCTCCTCCGTCGGCTTCGGGAACGGCAGGCGGATGGAGACGCCGTCGTTGCCGGGGGTTATGCCCAGGTCGGAGGCCTCGATGGCCTTCTCGATCGCCTTGAGCGCCGTCTTGTCCCACGGCTCGATCACGAGCATGGAGGCCTCGGGGACCTTCACGCCCGCAAGCTGCGTGATGGGCGTGGGCTGCCCGTAGTACTCGACGCTGATGCCGTCGAGCACGTGCGCGTTCGCGCGCCCCGTGCGGACCTTGCTGAAGTTGAACTTCAGCGCGTCGATCGCCTTGTCCATGCTCTTCTTCGCGGAATCGGTAAAGGTGCTCATTTCGCTCTCCTATTCGTCTACGACGGTCGTTCCAACGTGCTCGCCGCGAAGCGCCCTGTCAAATATGCCGTCCTCATCGAGGTTGAACACCATGATGGGCATGTGGTTGTCATGGCAGAGTGCCGTCGCGGTCGCGTCCATAACGTGGAGGTCCCTGTTGAGGACTTCCATGTACGTGATGGTGTCGAACTTCTTCGCATCCGGGTTCTTCATGGGGTCGGAGTCGTAGATGCCGTCGACCTTCGTCGCCTTCATCAGGATCTCCGCGCCGATCTCGCACGCGCGCAGCGCCGCGGCGGTGTCCGTCGTGAAGTACGGGTTGCCGGTACCCGCGGCAAAGATCGTGATGCGACCCTTCTCCAGGTGCCTGATGGCGCGGCGCCTGATGTAGGTCTCGGATACCTGGTGCATCTCGATCGCGCTCATGACCCTGCATACCATCCCGTTGCGCTCGAAGGTATCCTGCAGCGCAAGCGAGTTGATCACGGTCGCAAGCATGCCCATGTTGTCGCCCTGGGCCCTGTCCATGCCCGCGGCCGCGCCGGAAAGCCCCCTGAATATGTTGCCGCCGCCCACGACGACCGCAATCTGCATTCCCGCGTCGTACGCGGGCTTGAGCTCCTCCGCGATCTTCTGCGGAACGTCCGGGTCGATTCCAAACTCCTTCGACCCCATGAGGGCCTCGCCAGAGAGCTTCAGAAGCACGCGCTTGAACTTGTAGTCGGACAATCCAGGCCTCCAGTCACTTGGGGAAGACTAAAAAGCTGTTCGTTCACGCTCATAAGATTCTAGCAAAGCGCGAGAAGAACCACCCAACCAATAGGCAAGCAGTCCCTGGCGCCATATAAAAGGAGCCGGTGCTTGGCACCGGCTCCACAGAAAACACTCTGTACGTGGCTACTCGCCGAAGGAGAAGCGCACGAAGCTGACGACCTTGACGTCGTCGCCGAGGCTCTTGGAGACCTTCGCGGCGAGCTCGTTGATCGTGACGCCGGACTCCTTGATGGACTCCTGCTCGGTCAGGCAGTTCTCCTTGTAGAACTTCTCGAGCTTGCCGAGGGCGATCTTCTCCTGGATGAACTCCGGCTTGCCGGACTCGGCGGCCTGAGCCATGTAGATGCTCTTCTCGTGCTCAAGAACGTCAGCGGGGACGTCCTCGCGGCGCGCGGAGACGGGGTTGGACGCAGCGACCTGCATCGCGACGTCGTGGGCAAAGCTCTTGAACTCGTCGGCAGCGGCGGTCTCGGGCTTCGCGAACTCGAAGTTGACGATGTCGGCCAGCTTGCCGTTGTGGTGCACGTACTTCGCAAGGGCGCCGTTCTCGACGGAGACGCGCTGGAAGCGGGCGACCTTCATGTTCTCGCCGATGACGTGGATCATCTCGGTGAGCTCGTCGGCGACGGTGCTCTCGCCCATCTTGCAGGCCTTGAGCGCCTCGTCGTCAGCGGGGTCGTTCTCGACGACGACCTTGGCAAGCTCGTTGGCGAAGCCGGTGAACTTGGGGTTGGTGCCGACGAAGTCAGTCTCGCAGGTGAGCTCGAGAAGAGCGCCCGTCTTGCCGTCCTCGGAGATGTAGGCGGCGACGGTGCCCTCGTTCGTCTCGCGGCCAGCGCGCTTGACGGCCTTGGCAACGCCCATCTTGCGGAGAACGTCGACGGCCTTGTCGATGTCGCCATCAGCCTCGACGAGGGCCTTCTTGCACTCCATCATGGGGGAGTCGGTCATCTCGCGCAGCTGCTTGACGAGGGCGGCGGTAATCTTTGCCATGTTGCCCCTCCTTTGGGGTTGAAATCCTATAGAGCTTCTGACCTTGGGCTACTCGGCAGCGGGGGTCTCGACCGCAGGGGTCGTCTCGCCGGCAGCCATCTCCTGCTCGGTGATCTGCTCCTTGCCGGAACCAGCCAGAACGGCGTCGGCAACGAGCTCGCACATGAGGTTTACGGAGCGAATCGCGTCGTCGTTCGCGGGGATGCCGTAGTCGACGACGTCGGGGTCGGAGTTGGTGTCGAGAAGGGCGACGACGGGGATGTGCAGGCGGTTTGCCTCGCGGATGGCGATCTCCTCGCGCTTGCTGTCCACGACGAACAGGGCCTGCGGCAGAGCGTGCAGGTCACGGGCGCCACCGAGGTTGCGCTGGAGCTTCTCGAGCTCCTTGCTCAGGACGGCCTGCTCCTTCTTGGGGAGAAGAGCCATGCGGCCGTCCTCGACCATGGCCTCGAGCTCCTCCAGGCGATCGATGCGGGAGCGCATGGTCACGAAGTTGGTCAGCATGCCGCCGAGCCAACGCTGGTTGATGTAGGGCATGCCACAGCGCTCGGCCTGGGTCGCGATGGGCTCCTGAGCCTGCTTCTTGGTGCCGACGAACAGGACGCGGCCACCCTTGGCAGCGGTGTCCTTCAGGAAGGTGTACGCCTTGTCCGCGTCGAGCACGGTCTGCTTGAGGTCGAGGATGTAGATGCCGTTGCGCTCGCCGAAGATGTAGGGCTTCATCTTCGGGTTCCAGCGACGCGTCTGGTGGCCATAGTGGCAGCCAGCCTCGAGCAGGGTGCGGATGTTGATCTTAACAGCCATTCTGAAAACCTCCATTGGTTGGTCCTCCGTGTGATATCAACCCCGTGCTAACCACCTAAGGCGCGGCTGTCGCCTTAGGCACCGTGGTCGACGAGTCGTCACACGTGTGAATTTATGCCGTGCGGTCGCACAGCGAGAAAAAATTATAACAGCGGGAGAGCCGATTTTCCACGACGTGAAAAAATCGTATCAGCTCCACAAGTCGCGCCGCAACCCTCGGCATGGACGGCGGCGCCGCTTTTCTCGAACGCCCCACGCCTGTTTTCCGTGACATCCGGCACCCTCACTCTCCCCGCGGGTGGGCCTGCCGAGCCGCCGCTTTCATCCTGTCGATCGTGAGGTGGGTATAGATCTGCGTCGTCGAGAGGTCGGCATGCCCAAGAAGAGTCTGGACGCTTCTCAGGTCGGCACCGCCAGAGAGGAGCTCCGTGGCATACGTGTGCCTCATCGCATGCGGCGTGACCCTCCTGTCGATGCCCGCCGCGGTCGCCCTTCTCTCGAACACGGTCCTAAGCGCGTCCGCGGACATCCTGTTGCCACGGGTGGAAAGAAAGAGGGCCTCTTCACGCGTGAGGCTTTTCGCGGCAAGCGCGGGCCTCGCCTCCGACACGTAGGACCCGACCCTTTCCGCCGCGAGGTCGTATATCGGGACGATGCGGGTCTTGGACCCCTTTCCCTCGAGCCTCACCTGCCTCTGGTCGAGGTCGACGTCCCCGAGGTCGAGCTTCGACACCTCGGAAATCCTCGCCCCGGTCGCGTACAGGAGCTCCAGGAATGCCCTGTCCCTCACGTCCTTCGCATCCCGTCCGTTACAAGCCCCCAGAAGCCTCTCGGCCTCCTCCTCGGTAAGCGTCCTAGGGAGCGTCTTGGCCCTCTTCGGGCTCACGATTGCCGCCGCAGCGTCCTCCGTCGTCACGCCCTCCTCCACAAGCCACCTGTAGAGGTCCCGTACCGAGGAGAGCCTCCTGTTCATGGTCGCCGTCGAGTACCTCGCGCGGCTCATCTCGGCAAGGTAGCCCCTCAGCTCGGAGTGCGTAACGTGGAACGGGTCGACGTGACGCCTTTCCGCCCAGTCGAGATATGCACGAAGGTCTCCCGAATAGGCCCTTAACGTGTTGTCCGAAAGCCTCTCGACTCCCCCTATGTGCCTGAGGAACCGCCCGACGCACGAACGGAACCTCTCGAGCTCCCCTCCTGCGGTCGCCATGGTGACGCGCGTTCCACTATCGGCAGACTTCGAAGAGGTCGCGACGCGACTCAAGGTACCCTTCCAGGTCGACGGTCGCCCGGTCTGCGTATGCCTGATACCGCTCCCTCTTCTTGCGTCGCCCGCCCTCAAGCGGCGGAACGAGTCCGAAGTTCACGTGCATCGGCTGGTACGGCCTGGTATCGGGGTTCGTGGCGTACGCGACGAGCGATCCGAGCGCACCCGTCCTCGGAAGATCGACCTCCTCGATGCCGGTGATGTCCGCATATGTGTTGAGGGCGGCGAGCAGCCCCGATGCGATTGCCTCGGTGTACCCCTCTGTACCGGTAATCTGCCCCGCAAGCCTTGTCTGCGTTCCGGGGATCCTGAACGTATGGTCGAGCACCCTCGGGGCGTCGACGAACGAGTTCCTGTGCATGACCCCATACCTGAAGAACTCGGCGTTCTCGAGGCCCGGAATCATGTGGAACACGCGCTTCTGCTCTCCCCACGTCAGATTCGTCTGGAATCCAACGAGGTTGTATGCGGTCAGGTCTGCGTTCTCCGCCCTGAGCTGCACCGCCGCCCACGGTCGCCTGCCGGAGCGGGGGTCGGTCAGTCCCACTGGCTTCAGGGCGCCGAACCTGAGCGAGTCCCTGCCCGTCCTGGCGACCTCTTCGACGGGTTGGCACGCACTGAAGAGGTCGCTCTGCTCGAACTCCTTGGAGACGACGCGCTTCGCGGAAACGAGCTCTTCGCGGAAGCTCTCATACTCCTCGCGGGTCATCGGGCAGTTAAGGTAGTCGCCCCTACCCTGCTCGTCGTAGCGCGACTGCGAGAACACGACTCCCCTGTCCAGCGACTCCGCGTCGACGATCGGCGCCGCGGCATCATAGAACGAGAGGGACTCTCCGCCGACCTTTGCGGCGATCGATGCGAAGAGCGCGTCTCCGCAGAGCGGGCCCGCGGCTATGACGCACGGTCCTTCCGGAATCTCCTCGACGACTCGACGCTCCACGGTGATGTTCGGGCTCTCGTCGATCGCGCGACCCACGAGCGCGGAGAACCGCCCGCGGTCTACGGCGAGGGCCCCTCCGGCCGGCACGGCGGATTCCTTCGCAAGGCGGATGAGCCTAGACCCCATCTTCTCGAGCTCCTCCTTCAGGAGCCCCGCCGCACTGTCGTGCCTCATTGACTTGAGGGAGTTCGAGCAGACGAGTTCGGCGAAGCCGTCGGTGTGGTGAGCGGCCGTGCTTGCCACGGGACGCTGCTCGACGAGTGTCACGGAAACCCCCCGATCCGCAAGCTGCAGCGCACACTCACTGCCGGCTAGTCCCCCACCGACCACGACAACACTCTTCGACAACGTGCACTCCTCTCGACAGCCATTCTCAGGGACCCATTCTATCCGAAGCGCGGAGGAGCTCGGCCGTGGGCGAGTATCTTCCGTCCGGGAGCCGAACGATCATCCCCCGCGCCTCGTAGTCGCTCAGCGTGCCCAGAATCGTGATGACGCTCTCGCCCAGCCTGTTCGCCAGCTCGTCCGCCCTCGTCGGGGATGCCACGAGGGCGGAGAGGACGCGGCCTTGCTCAGAATGCGAGCCGTCCGCGCATAGCCTCAGCTTGTCGTAATCCAGCGCGATGCACATCTCTAGGTCTCGCTCAGAGCACACGATGCTCGCACCGTCCGAGATGAGCTCGTTCGTCCCAACGGACTGGGGCGAGTAGATTGACCCAGGTATCGCATACAGCCTCCTCCCCATGGCTGATGCTGATTCCGCCGTGCTCATGGTCCCAGACCTCACGCCGGCCTCCACGACGAGCGTGGAATCGGAGATTGCGGCGATGATCCTGTTTCTCTTCGGGAACGCGTATCTCCGAGGAGGCGCGCCCCACCTCTCGAGGGATATCACCGCGCCCCTCGACATAGCCCCCTCGAACACGTCCCGAGACGATTGCGGATAGACGACGTCGGCGCCGCATCCGCATACGACCACAGTGGTGCCCCCCGACGCCTGTGCCGCCCTCAGCGCCGCCGCATCGCAGCCGAGGGCTCCCCCCGAGACGACTACGAGCCCGCTCTCCGCCGCGATTCTCCCGGCCATCTCGGCCGCGGCGACCCCGTAGGGGGAGGCGCGCCTCGATCCGACGATTGCGATGCCCGCGTCCATCAGAACCTCTGCGGCACCGATGCCGTAGAGGCGCTCGGGAGGGTCGGAGAGGTCCTCTAGTCGCCGCGGATACTCATCTTCACCCCGTCTCAGCTCGAAGGACTTCTCCCTCATTCCTCATCCCCTCCTATCCCTGTACGCACACGCCTCCAGCACGTCCTCCCTTGACACCGTGTCTCCCTGCCGAACGTCCGCTATCGTTCTCGCCACCCTAGCGACGCGCACGATCGACCTGCCGCCGAACCCAAGGCTTCTGGCCATCGACTCCAGCACCGAGGCCGCCTCCTCCCCCAATGCCAGACCATCGAGCCCCTCCTCGTCCTCAAGGCCAAGCCTGGACTCCCTCCAGGATCTGAACTCCCGCGCCCCAAGCACGAGTTCGCGCATCTGCGCCGAGCTCATGCCGCGCTCACCCTCCACGACCTTTCTGGAATCGGGACGCGCAACGAAGATGTGCACGTCTATGCGGTCCTTCAGGGGACCTCCCGCCCTCGCCTGGTACTGCTCAACCTTTGCCGGGGCGCACGTGCATGCGTGCGCCGGGTCTCCGAGGTATCCGCAGGGACAGGGGTTGGCTGCCGCGAGAAACGTGAAGTCGCAGGGAAACCTGTACAGTCCGTCCGCACGCACCAGCCTCACCACGTGTTCCTCGAATGGCTGCCTCAGCGACTGCAGCACGTTGGTTGAGAACTCCGGCAGCTCGTCGAGGAACAGCACGCCATGGTGCGCAAGGGTGACCTCCCCGGGACGCACGGGGCTGCCGCCTCCAATCATTCCCGCCTGCGATATCGAGTGATGGGGAGCCCTGAATGGCCTTGCGCCGTTGTCCTGGCATCCGCCCGCACGTCCAGCAACAGACCCTATCAAGGCCACCTCCTCGGCCTCCTCGGGCGCCAACGGGGGAAGAATGGTCGGAAGCCTACGCGCGAGCATGGATTTTCCCGCGCCGGGAGGTCCGACCATGAGCAGACCGTGCCCTCCCGCAGCGGATATCACGAGCGCGCGCTTCGCCGCCTCCTGGTCGAGCACGTCCTCATAGTCGAGATCCGGACACCCCGCCTGTGCTTCGCGCCTCTCTCCTCGTCCGCCCGCCTCGAGGCTTCCTACCCCTCGGTGCAGGTCCTCGAGCCGTTCGATGTTGAGGACCCCCTCGCCAGGGCCGTCGTAGGATGACGCAGGGCAGACGAGGGTCTTTCCCGTTCTCTCGGCGAGCCTCCGATAGGCCACGAGCCCCCTTACGGCACTTACCGAGCCGTCAAGCGCAAGCTCCCCCACGAACATGCAATCCTCGAGTCCCCTCGTCGGAATCTGCCCCGTCACCGCGAGCATGGCAACTGCGAGCGGCAGGTCAAAGCCCGTCCCCGACTTCCTGAGCTCCCCTGGCGACAGGTTCACCGTGAACCGCAGCCTGGACACGGTGAATCCGGAGGCCTTTATGGCGCACCTCACCCTGGCACGCGCCTCCAGGACGCTTCCGTCCGGCATCCCGACGATAGACATGCCCGGAATCCCCGCCGACGCGGCGATCTCCACGTCCACCGGCAGTGCCTCGATGCCCCTGAGAGTCGCCGACGCGACGCTCAGGGATCCGCCGGCGCCCATCAGTCGTCAGCCTCATAGGCGCCGATGAGATGTCTGAGCTTCGCAGAGTGCTCCGCGACTATCTTGATTGCGATCACGTCGAACCTTACTTGGTGAAACTGTGTGGAGACGCTGAGGAACGTTTCCGCAATGCCGCGATACCTTTTCTGCTTCTCGCCATTCACGGCAAGCTCTGGCATGCCGTCGTCTTCCTTGCCGAGCGAAAGTCGCGTCTTGACCTCGACGAGCACGCACACATCATTGCCGTCTTCGTCTTGCTGGGTGGCGACTATGTCGGCCTCGCCCATCTTGCACATCCAGTTTCGGGAGATGATCCTGTATCCGTGATTCTGAAGGTAGCAGCACGCTATGTGCTCGCCCATGTCGCCGATCTCACGGGCGCTCATCTCCATGAGTGGCTTGCGGGCCGGGCTCTCCCCTCCCTGGTACCCGCCCGCGCCAGTGCACCGAGCCGGCTCCTCGCGGCCTTCGGGCGCATAGCCCCCGTCAGCCGCTGCGCAAGACTCTTCTGGAACCGACGCAGGCTGCCCCTTCCCGTAGACGTCCTCGCCATCCTGATTGAACTCGTTGCCGCACATGCATCCTCCCGTCCTCGCCAAATGGGACCAAGAGGTTCTCATGTGCGGCTCTCAGCTAGCTGCCGCACGCCTTTCGGAAGACTTTGCTAACGCCGCCGTCTCGTACCGAAAGCCCGTTCATCGCAGGCACGCGAACGGAACGTCGATTCAGGCGATTCTACTTTTGATTAGAAGAGAGAGGGGGTCTCCAAGAAGTTTCCACAGAACGACACCCTATGGATGGGACTCAGGCCGATTTGCCTGATAGCCTCGATGTGCGCCGCCGACCCGTATCCCTTGCACTCCGCAAGGTGGTACTCCGGATACTCCGCGTCGTATGCCACCATGATGGCGTCTCTCGTGACCTTCGCGACGATGGAGGCAGCCGCGATGCATGCGACGCGCGCGTCACCCTTGACCAGGGTCTTCTCCCTTGGGTGAACGTGCACGGGGTTTCCGTCTATGAGCACGCAGTCTGGGTCGACGCCCGTGTCCTCGATCGCGTTTGCCATGGCCATCCTGAGCGCGGACGACATGCCCACCGCGTCTATGGACGCAGGCTCTATGTGCGCGATGCCAATTGCCGTCGCGACCTCGGCAATCCGAGCGGCAAGCGCCTCCCTCCGGGCAGGGGTGAGCTGCTTCGAGTCGTTCAGGCCCCATATTCTGGGGTTCGCCGGCAGCGCGACCGCACATACCGTGAGAGGCCCAGCGATGGCCCCCCTTCCCACCTCGTCTACGCCCAGGACGACGCCATCTCCCCCAAGCTCGTGCTGGAGGTCGTACATGGCACTCACGCGGTCTCGCTCGGCCGCCTCTCGGTCACGGCGCCTCCTTGCCACGGCCACGGCATGCTGCACCTGCTTTCGCGGGTCGTCGCCATAGCGTTCCAACAGGCCGTCTATCTCGTCGAGCCCGGCATCGGAAAGCCGTGCGGCAACCTCGCGCGCACTGGCGGGATGAACTCTTTCGCTCATGGCAGCTCCTAAAAAAAGAGCGACACCCCTCAGGGTGCCGCTCAATGCGTGCGACTGAGAAACCCTTAGCGCTTCTCGCGGATGCGGGCGGCCTTGCCGACGCGATCGCGCAGGTAGTAGAGCTTTGCGCGACGGATGTCACCGTGACGCACAACCTCGAGCTTGCCGATCTTGGGCGAGTGCAGGGGGAAGGTGCGCTCGACGCCGACGCCGAAGGAGATCTTGCGAACGGTGAAGGTCTCGCGAGAGCCGGCACCGCTCATGCGGATGACGTCGCCCTGGAAGACCTGGATGCGCTCGCGGTCACCCTCCTTGATGCGATAGTGCACCTTGACGTTGTCGCCAACGCGGACCTCGGGGATGTCCTCGCGGATCTGCTGGCGCTCGATTGCGCGAATGTAGTCCATAGTTTCCTCACTTCTAGAGGTGCCGTCGCGGTGCGCGCGGCACATAGGTTTACACACAATCGAGAAGTATATTCCACGACAGGGATCCGCACAAGCAGAAAGCGCCCGTCAAAACATATCCATACACAAGGACACACAGGCCTTGATTGCCATTGGTTAGTGCAGGAGGGACCGGTATGGACGTGCCGACCGAAGGCCCGCCGCAAGAACCAATGCATATGTATTGCCAACTTATCGCATGCCCCAGGCCCTTGGTACGAAAATGTCCCTGTAGAGCCTGATGGCATAGCGGTCTGTCATCGAGCTGATATAGTCGGCAACCATGACCTCCCGCTGCCCCTCTGCCAGGTGGTACTCCTCGGGTATCTCGTCCACATGCGCCGCAAAGTGGTCAAACAGCGCCGCGACCACGTGCTCCGCCTTCGGCTCCTCAGACTTTGCGTCTCCCCGCTTGTAGAGGTTCGAGAACAAGAACGCCCTCATGCCCATCAGGGCGCCCCACACCTCCGGTGACATGACGACGTCGCCGGTGCCCGCGCTGCACGTCACGGCATCCTCCACCATGGTCTTGATGCGCTCCGAGGACGTGTGCCCAAGCACGTCCCGGCACTTCTCGGGAAGCACCTCCTCCGTAAGGAGGCCCGCCCGCTCCGCGTCGTCTATGTCGTGGGTCACGTACGCTATGCGGTCCGCCTTCGCGACGACCCTCCCCTCGAGCGTCTCCGCGCGCAGGCTTCCCGCATGGCAACGTATTCCATCGAGCACCTCGCGCGAGAGATTGAGCCCCCTGCCGTCCCTCTCGAAGTGGCTGACCACGCGCACGCTCTGCTCGTTGTGCCTGAACAACCCTTCCGCGGCGCTCGATCGCGGGTCGATGCCAAGGTGCCGGGCCATCGCCGCCCGAAGGGCACGCTCGCCGGCGTGTCCGAACGGCGTGTGGCCCAGGTCGTGCCCAAGCGCGATTGCCTCGGTCAGGTCCTCGTTCAGTCCAAGCGGCCTTGCGATGTCGCGCGCGATCTGCGCCACCTCGAGCGTGTGCGTGAGCCTCGTCCGGTAGTGGTCACCCTCCGGCGCTAGGAACACCTGCGTCTTGTTAGCGAGACGCCTGAAGCTCTTGCTGTGGAGTATGCGGTCTCGGTCGCGCTGGTAGCACGTCCTCAGCTCGTCCGGCTCCTCGGGCACGAGCCTTCCCGCGGACTCGTCGGAAAACGCCGCATGGCAGGACAGGAGCTCGTGCTCCCTCCTCTCTTGCGCTTCCCTTCCCAAAAGCCCCATGCCGCATGCCTCCCTTCGCCCAGATAAGGGCAAGGGGAGAAGGACGTGCGTCCTTCTCCCCCACATAAAACTATGACCTAGCGTCCAACGTGGTCGAAACTACTTGGAGATCTTCTCGGGACCGCCGTTGGAGTTGATCTTGGCCTGCGCAGCCGCGAGGCGCGCGATGGGCACGCGGTACGGCGAGCATGACACGTAGTCAAGGCCGAGGTCGTAGTACATCTGGATGGAGTCCGGATCGCCGCCGGTCTCGCCGCAGACGCCGCAGACGATGGTCGGGTTGGCCTTGTGGCCGCCCTCGACGCCCATCTTCACGAGCTTGGCGACGCCCTTGTCCAGCGTCTCGAACGGGTTCGTCTTGAGGATCTTCTTCGCGAGGTACTGCGGAATGAACGCGGACTCGACGTCGTCGCGCGAGAAGCCGAAGGTGGTCTGCGTTAGGTCGTTCGTGCCGAAGGAGAAGAAGTCGGCGTACTCGCCGATCTCGTCGGCGGTGACGGCGGCGCGCGGCAGCTCGATCATGCAGCCTACGGGGATGTTGAGCTCGACGCCCTCGGCCTCGGCGACGGCCTGCACGCCGGCCTCGATCTGCTCGCGGACGAGCTTGAGCTCCTCGACCGTGGAGATGAGCGGGACCATGATCTCGGGCTTGGGATCAAAGCCCTGCTTCTTCAGCGCCGCGGCGGCACCGGCGATGGCGCGGACCTGCATGTCGTTGAGCTCGGGGTACACGATGCCCAGTCGGCAGCCACGCAGGCCGAGCATGGGGTTGGCCTCCTGGAAGGAGTCGAGGCGCGCAAGGCGATCGCGCATGGCCTTGAGCTGGACCTCGGTCTCGCCACGGCCCTCGGCGCGGGCGATCTCGACGGCAAGATCGCGCGGGTCGTCGAGGAACTCGTGCAGGGGCGGGTCAAGCAGACGCACGATGACGGTCTTGCCGTCCATGGCCTTGAACATGCCCTCGAAGTCGCCGGTCTGGGCCTGGAGGAGCTGGCCGAGCGCCTGCTGCTTCTGGCCGTCGTTGTCGGCGAGGATGAACGACTGGATGATCTGCTTGCGGTCGCCCAGGAACATGTGCTCGGTACGGTCGAGGCCGATGCCCTCGGCGCCGAAGTCGACGGAGAGCTGCGCGTCCGCGGGGTTGTCCGCATTGGTGCGCACGCCGAACAGACGGCCGCGGGAAGCGTCGTGACGGACGTCGTCGGCCCACTCGAGGATGGTCTCGAGGTCGCCGGTGAGCTCCGGACGGGTCAGGGGCACGGCGCCGACGATGATGTCGCCCGTGGTGCCGTTGATGGAGATGATGTCACCCTCGTGCAGGACGACGTCGGTGCCGGAGATCTTGCACTCCTTTGCCTTCGCGTCGATCTTCAGCGCCTCGGCGCCGCAGACGCAGGGCGCGCCCATGCCACGGGCGATGACGGCCGCGTGGGACGTCTTGCCGCCGTGAGAGGTGAGGATGCCCTCGGCCGCGACCATGCCCTTCAGGTCGTCAGGAGTGGTCTCCCAGCGGACGAGGATGCACGGCTTCTCGATGTTGTGGTAGTGGACGGCGGCATCGGAGGAGAACACGACGGCACCGACGGCAGCACCGGGGGAAGCGTTCATGCCCTTCGCGACGACGTCGAACTTGGCCTTCGGGTCGAACTGCGGGTGCAGGAGCTGGTCGAGCTGCTCCGGGGCGACGCGCATGATTGCCTGCTCGCGGGTGATGCGCCCCTCGTCGACCATCTGCATGGCGACCTTCAGCGCGGAGAGCGCGGTACGCTTGCCGACGCGGGTCTGGAGCATCCAGAGCTTGCCCTGCTCGATGGTGAACTCGAGGTCCATCATGTCCGCGTAGTGGTCCTCGAGGATCTCGAAGACGTGGTAGAGCTCCTTGCCCGCCTCCTCGAGGCCCGGGGTCTTCGGGAGGTCGGCGATGGGCTCCGTGTTGCGGATGCCGGCGACGACGTCCTCGCCCTGCGCGTTCACCAGGAAGTCGCCGTAGCGCTCGTTCGTGCCGTCGGCGGGGTTGCGCGTGAAGGCGACGCCGGTCGCGGAGGTGTTGCCCTTGTTGCCGAAGACCATGACCTGCACGTTGACAGCGGTACCAAGGTCATCGGGAATCTTGTTCTGCTTGCGGTACAGCACGGCGCGCTCGGTGTTCCAGGAGCCGAAGACGGCCTGCTCGGCAAGACGCAGCTGCAGGTAGGGGTCCTGCGGGAACTCCGCGACGCCGTCCGGCGCGACCTCGGGGTGGGCCTGGGAGTCGACGTTCTTGGCGAAGATGCCCTTGAAGGTCTCGGTCAGGTCCTTAAGGTCGTCAGCGGTAAGCTCGGTGTCGAGCTTGACGCCCTTCTCGGCCTTCTTCTCGTTGATCGCGTCCTCGAACAGCTGGCCGTCGACGCCCATGACGACGTCGGAGAACATCTGGACGAAGCGGCGGTAGGAGTCCCAAGCGAAGCGCTCGTTGTTCGTCTGCTTGATGAGGCCGTTGACGGACTCGTCGTTCAGGCCGAGGTTCAGGACGGTGTCCATCATGCCGGGCATGGAGAACGGTGCGCCGGAGCGGACCGAGACCAGCAGGGGGTCGTCGGGGTCGCCGATCTTCTTGCCCATGCGCTTCTCGAGGTCCTTGCGGTACTCGTCGATCTCGTCGAGGACGCCGTCAGGCCAGACGTTGCCAGCGCTGGAGTAGGCAACGCAGGTCTGGCAGGTGATGGAGAATCCCGGAGGAACGGGGAGGCCGATGTTCGCCATCTCGGCAAGGTTCGCGCCCTTGCCGCCCGTGATCCACTTGGCCTCGTCTACGGTCTTGCCGGCGACCTCGGTAACGTTGTTACCGTTTTCGTCAACGCCGAATTTGTACACGTGCTTTTCAGCCATTTGACACCCCTGATCGTTTTTCCATGGTGCGAAGTCGCACCCCAACACTTGCGGCGCCACTCTGCAAACCCCTGTGGTGGCGTCCCTAACGAAACCTATTGTATCCACACATATTGGTTGTTTGCCCATAAATAAACGTCAAAGGGTAAAAAAGGTCGCTGGCATCCATTCAGATGCCAGCGACTGCCATGCGTGGAATAGTTCTTTACTTTGTGGAAGTTATGGAGTAATAGCTAGAGCTCTTCCACCTTGCTGTCGACGCGACGGCCGGCCTCGAGCTTCGGCTCCTCGCCGGTGAGCGACATGAGGACCGTGATCGCGGGGCCCAGCAGGTCGATCGACGGGATACCGCGACCGTCGAGCTCGCGGCGGATGTCCCTGCGAAGGTTCCTGTCGACGATGGTGTGGAACACGGCGGTCGGCACGCCCTCCTCGACGTTCTCGTCGAGGTACTTCTTGACGGTCGCCAGGTCCCTGACGTTGCCGACGCTCTTGATGATCACGCTGTCCTCGCCAAACTGGTCGGCGGCAGCCTCGACGACGCTCGTAGCCGTCTTGCCGCGCGCGTCCGAGATTACGATCACGACGGGAGTAGGCACGTCAAAGATGTCGTCCTCAAGAATCGCTTCGTCTGCCATATCAACCTCCAAGCCAAGGGGCACGGCCCCTGCGTTACGACCTAACTCACGGCCAATCCTACTTCTTCTTCGAGAGGACGCCAATGTTCGCGACGCCGCTGAACACCGATGCGAATCGGTTCAGCAACCTAAGCCGGTTCTCCCTTACTACAGTGTCCTCGTCCATGACGAGCACGTCATCAAAGAAACGGTCGATTGGCTCCCTTAGTTCGGCGAGAGCCTTGCAGGCGCCCCTGTAGTCCTCCTCGCCAAGCGCCTTCTCCACGTTTTCGCTACCTTTCTGGCACGCGTCCAGAAGGGCCTTCTCGGCGTCACCCATGATAGACTCGTCCACCTCGACGCCGAGCTTCGCGTCGCCGAGGTGCGCGGCGCGGGCGTAGGCGGTCGCGAGGTCGTCGAAGAGCTCCGGCTGGTCGCGCCTGGCGTCCTCGAGCGCATGCGCGCGCTCCAGGAACTCCTCGGGGTCGATGACGCCCACGCTCGAGACCGCCTCGATCGTGTCGGGCGAGATCTTCTCGTCCTTCGCGATCGTGCTCAGGCGGCCGGCGAAGAACTTCTCGACCTGCGCCTGAACCTTGTCGCGGTCGAACTCGAGGCCCTGGCTTGCATACGCGTCCAGCGACTTTGCGATGATCGACTTCAGCGAGACGGACGGCAGCGTGCGCAGCATCGAGATGATGCCGATGGCAGAGCGGCGCACAGCGAACGGATCGGATGAGCCGGTGGGCGGCTCGTCGATCGCGAAGATGCCGCAGACGGTGTCTAGCTTGTCCGCGATCGCGACGCACTTGCCGACGACGCCGGACGGCAGCTCGTCACCCGCGAAGCGCGGGCGGTAGTGGTCGCGGATGGCCTCCGCGACCTCGTCGGGCTCGCCGGACGCCTTCGCGTAGTAGCCGCCCATGACGCCCTGCTGGCTCGTGAACTCCACGACGGCCTGCGTCACGAGGTCCGCCTTGGCGAGAAGTGCCGCGCGGGCGGCGTTGGACACCGTCGCGGCGTCGCAGCCGGCCTGGGTCGCGACCTCGGGGGCGACCTCCTGCATGCGCAGCGCCTTCTGGTACACGGTGCCGAGCTTCTCCTGGAACACGACGTCCTTGAGCTTCTGGACGTAGTCCTCGAGCGGCCTCTTCAGGTCCTCCTCGTAGAAGAACTTCGCGTCGTCCAGGCGGGCGCGCACGACGCGCTCGTTGCCGTCGATGACGCGCTCGTTGTTGCGACGCGCGCTGTTGGAAACGACGACGAACTCGCGCGTGAGGGCGCCCGTCGCGTCGTACACCGGGAAGTAGCGCTGGTTCGAGAGCATCGAGTCGCAGATGATCTCGTTCGGGACGTCAAGGAACTCCTCGTCGAACTTGCCCACGAGGACCGTCGGGTACTCCGTGAGGTTCACCACCTCGTCGAAGATGCGCTTCGGCGTGTCCACGTGCGCGCCGCCGCGCTCCGCCTCGACCCTGGCGATGCCGTCGCGGATGACCTTGCGGCGCTCGTCCTCGAAGAGCACGCCCTCCTCGCGGCACACGTCGAGGTAGCTCGCCGGGTCCTTCACCACGTGCTCGCCGGGACCAAGCACGCGATGCCCCCGCGTGACGTTGGAGGACGTGACGTCCGCGTACGTGACGGGCACGACCTCCTCGCCCAGAAGCGCGCAGATCCAGCGGATGGGGCGCACGAACGTCGCGTGCTCGGACCCCCAGCGCTGGCTGCGGTAGTTCGGCCACTCGAGGGATGCGATGGAGTTCTGGGAGAGCTCGGTCAGGATGGGGACCGCCGGCCTGGAGGGCACGTTCTTCTCGGCGAAGACGTACTCCCTGCCGTCGGCGTCCTGCTTGCGCACGAGCTCCGTGGCGTCGAGCCCGAACTTGCGCGCGAAGCCGGCGGCCGCCGGCTTCGTGGGGTTGCCGTCCGCGTCGAACGCGATGCTTGCCGCGGGGCCGCGCTTGACCTCGTGGACCTCCTTCGTGGAGGTTGCGACGTCTTTCACCAGGACGGTCAGGCGGCGCGGGGTGCTCATGGGAGTGACCTCGCCATGCTCGAGCCCGGCCTCGTCAAGGCCTGCGCGGACGAGCTCGCCGAACTGCTTGATGGCGTGGATGAGCGGGGCGGACGGCATCTCCTCCGTGCCGACCTCAAGCAGGAAATCCAAGGTGTCTGCCATTTAGGCCACCTCCCCCTTCTTGTTGTCCGCGTCGGTCTTGGACGCCACCAGCTCGAGGTAGGCCTCGCAGCAGGCCTTGGCGATGGTGCGGACGCGGAGGATGTAGTTGGCCCTCTCCGTCGCGGAGATCGCGCCGCGGGAGTCGAGCAGGTTGAACGCGTGCGAGCACTTCATGACGCAGTCGTACGCGGGAAGCGGCAGCTTGCGGTCCAGGCAGGCGTGGCACTCCCTCTCGTAGTCGTCGAACTTCTGGCGCATCATGTCGACGTTCGCGACCTCGAAGTTATACGTGGAGAACTCGAACTCGTTCTCGTGGAACACGTCGCCGTACGTCATGGGCGTGCCGTCGGGCAGGTAGCTCCACACGAGGTCGTACACGGAGTTCACGCCCTGGGCGTACATGGCGATGCGCTCGAGGCCGTAGGTGATCTCGACGGGGACGGGATCGACCTCCAGGCCGCCCACCTGCTGGAAGTATGTGAACTGCGTAACCTCCATGCCGTTGAGCCACACCTCCCAGCCAAGGCCCCACGCGCCTAGCGTGGGCGACTCCCAGTCGTCCTCGACGAAGCGCACGTCGTGGTCGTTGGGGTCGAGGCCGATGGCCGCGAGCGAGCCCAGGTACAGGTCCTGGGAGTCCACGGGGGACGGCTTCAGCAGCACCTGGAACTGGTAGTAGTGCTGCAGGCGGTTGGGGTTGTCGCCGTAGCGGCCGTCCGCCGGGCGGCGGCACGGCTGCGGGTAGCAGGTGCGCCAGGCGGCAGGTCCCAGGGAGCGCAGCAGCGTTGCCGTGTGGAACGTGCCCGCACCGACCTCGCTGTCGTACGGCTGCATGACGGTGCAGCCCTGCTCCGCCCAGTACTTATCAAGCGTCAGGATGATCTCCTGAAACGTAAGCGGCTTGTCGCTCATGTCCCTATAAGCTCCCATCGTATGTCTTCCGGCGCGGCGGCTACAGCCCGCGCGCGTCACCTATCGGCCAGAAAATGAACAGCGCCCTCGAGGATACCTTACTTGTGCTCACGGGCCCAAAGTACCTTGAGTCGAGCGAGTTCGTCCGGTTGTCGCCCATGACCCAGATGCAGCCGTCCGGCACCTTGTACGGGTAGGCGATCGCCTCGCTCAGGATGCTTGATTGCTGCTCGAGCGGGTAGGTGGGCTTGTCAAGCACGTACGGCTCGTCCAGCTTCCTCCCGTCCACGTACACGTGGCCGTCCCTCAGGTCCACGGTCTGGCCACCCGTCGCGATGACCCGCTTGATGAGCGTCGTCCCCGGCTTCTCCGGGTCGTCGAACGTCACCACGTCCCCGCGCTTGGGCGTCGAGCCGCGGTAGCTGACCTTCTCGCCCACCAGACGGTCCCCCTCCTGGATGGTCTCGAGCATCGAGCCGGACGGCACGATGTACACCTCGGCCACGTACGTGCGCACCAGAAGCGCGAGCGTCACGCCAACGGCGATCGTGATGACCCAGTCGAGCCAGGCGGGAAGGCGCCTGCCCCTTTGGGCTTCCTCTTCCTCAGGCATCGCACTCACCCTCCTCGCGCCGCGCCGCCTCGCGGGCGAACGCGCGCTCCTCTTCGGTCAGGGTCGCTCCGTCCAGCAGGTCCGGCCTCCAGCGGGCCGTGCGCTCAATCGAGCTGCGCCTGCGCCACGCGTCCACGGCGCCGTGGTCGCCGGATAGCAGCACGTCCGGGACGCGCCTTCCCTCGAAGTCCGCGGGGCGCGTGTACTGCGCGTACTCCAGCAGGCCGTCGCTGAACGACTCGTCCTCCGCGCTCTTCTCGTCCCCCAGGGCGCCCGGAAGCAGCCTCACGACGGAGTCGATCACCACGAGCGCCGCGAGCTCCCCGCCGGTGAGCACGTAGTCGCCGAGCGAGAACACCTCGTCCGCGAGCTCGTAGGCGCGCTCGTCCATGCCCTCGTAGCGGCCGCACACCAGAAGCACGCGGTCGAGCGTGGAAAGGCGTCGTGCGCACGCCTCGTCGTAGCGCCTTCCGCAGGGCGAGAAGAACACGACGTGCGGCCTGGCGTCCCCCCTCGAGGCGATGTCGCGCACCGCCTCGAAGATCGGGGCCGGCTTCATGAGCATGCCCTGCCCGCCGCCGAACGGCGCGTCGTCCACGGTGTTGTGGCGGTCATGGGTCCAGTGCCTGAGGTCGTACGCCTCGAAGTCGAGTATCCCCTTGCGCTGCGCGCGACCCATGATCGACTCGTTCAGGTAGGGTGCGAAGACCTGCGGGAACACCGAGAGCGTCTCGAACCTCATCCTATCCCTCCGCATCGACCAGTCCGTCCGGCACGCTCACGTGGATGGCGCCGTCGTCGTCCGTCCCGAGGACGAACTCGTCCACCACGGGGATCATGACCTCCCCGAAGGGGCCCATGATCGACCAGACGTCGTTCGCCGGGCCCACCATGACCTCCTCTATCCTGCCCAGGGGGCCAATCTTCTCGTCCACGACGGCCCTTCCCACGAGCCAGTCGGCGTCGTGGTACTCGAACCCCTCGGGCAGGTCGTCCACACGGGCCAGCAACGTCTTGCCCACGAGCGACGACGCGACGTCTAAGTCGCCGACGCCGTCGAGGCGGACCAGCTGGCCCCTGTCCCCGTCGTCGGCGGACGCGACGCTGCACACGCGGGGGCCCTTCAACGGCGGCGGCACGACCGCGACCTCAAGGCCCTTGCGCATAAGTGAGGGAAGGCCGTGGACGGGAACCGTCACGACCTCCCCTTTCCTCCCGTGGGTCTTTACCACACGGGCTATGGCTCTGTATTCGTTACGCACGAGACGTCTAGCCTAGAACCTCAACCTCTACGGAGGTGCCCACCCTGGAGCCGAGCGCACGTGCGAGCGTGCGGATGGCCTTGATGGTGCGGCCCCTCCTGCCGATAATCCTTCCGGCATCCTCCTCGGCACAGGAGACCTCGATGAGTGCTGCTCCCTCGCTGTCCGTCACGTCCAGCGAGACGGCATCCTCGTTGGTCACGAGTCCGCAGACGATGTACTCAACCAGGTCTGCCACCTTGTCGGAGGCAAGTTCCTCAGAGTCGTCAGAGAGCTGGTCCAGGGAATCCACGACGTCCGCGATTTCCTCGGACACGATGGCTACTCCGCGTCCTCGGCGGCAGCAGCGGCCTTGGCGGCAGCCTTCTTGGAGAGCTTCTGCTTCTTCTCGGGAGCGGGAGCGTCGCTGCGGGCGATGTCGATCAGGTGAGCGACGGCGTTGCTGGGCTGGGCACCCTTGGCGACCCACTCGTCGATCTTCTCGAGGTCGAGGTCGATGGTCTTCGGGGTGGTCAGCGGGTTGTAGCGACCAACGAGCTCGATGTAACGACCATCGCGGGGCATGCGGCCGTCGGCGACGACGACGCGGTAGTACGGACGCTTCTTTGCACCGTGACGGGCGAGACGAATCTTAACTGCCAAAACTAAACTCCTTTACATTCGCGGCGCCGGGGTCAGATGAGTTTGTGCGCCGCATAGCCGCAATTAGCGACTTTATATTCTACGACACCGCCCACGCGTATCAAGGTGTCGTTTTTGTGAACCTTGCACGGCAAATGTGCAGTGCTTTTGACGGGGAACGCTATTTAAGGCAGCCATAAGTATCGCTCGCTATATTGCACCAATAAACACGATTTCAGAAACCCAAGGAGGCCCCATGAACATACTTGTCGTGGAGGACGAGAGGAACCTTGCCGATGCCATCGTTCGCATCGTGTCCGATGCCGGATTCAACTGCGAGGCCGTGTACGACGGGAACGCCGGTCTCAACTCCGCGGAGAGCGGCCTGTACGATGCCGTCATCATGGACGTCATGCTTCCCGGCATGGACGGCATCCAGATCGTGCGCGAGCTTCGCCACCAGGGCAACTCCATCCCCGTGCTCATGCTCACGGCCCGCACGTCCACTTCTGACAAGGTCGCGGGCCTCGACGCCGGCGCGGACGACTACATGACGAAGCCGTTCGAGGCGCCGGAGCTCCTCGCACGCCTCCGCGCCCTCACGCGCAGGCAGGGCGACGTCGTGATCGACACCGTGACCTTCGCGGACCTCACGCTCGACCTCGAGACGCACGACCTCTCGTGCGACGGTCGAGAAGTGCATCTCTCGGGCAAGGAGTTCGAGGTCCTGAAGATGCTCATGAGCTCGAACGCGCGCGTCGTGTCGAAGCGGGACCTCCTCACCCGCGTGTGGGGCGCCGACGCCGACGCGTCCGAGAACTCCGTGGAGGCGTACATATCGTTCCTGCGGAAGAAGCTCGCGCACGTGCGCTCCAAGGTGCAGATCACGACGCTGCGCATGCTCGGCTACCGCCTCGAGGCGTTCGACGTCCAAGAGTAGCGTCGGTGCGCCATGCTCAAGAAGCTCAAGAGGAAGTTCGTCGCCATCGTCACGACGCTCGCGGGGCTCGTCCTCGCGAGCGTCCTTGGGATGTCGCTCTACTCCACCTACGTCAACCAGCAGGGCCTCATCGCGGGCGCCCTCAAGCGCAACCTCGAGGGATCAACCGAGGCCGTACCCGTCATCGGCTCCACGCGAAAGGACGCTCCCGGCACAAGGCACAACTCCAACATGCTCGCCCTCACCGTCGAGATATCGCAGAGCGGCGTCGTCCTCGAGTCGAGCGACGACAACGTGAGCATCAACGGCCCCGTGCTCGAGAAGGTGGTGGAGCAGGCGCTCGAGGCGCAGGCGAACCACGGAAGGCTCCCCGAGTACCACGTGTCGTGGAAGTCCGCTACCACGAGCTCCGGCACGACCCGCATCGCCATCGTGGACACGACCGCCGTGGACGACACGTTCCACAACGCCATAGTGCGCAGCGTCGAGATCGTCGCTGTGGGCATCCTCGTGCTGTTCGGCATCTCGTGGAAGCTCGCGGACTGGGCGCTCGGGCCCGTCAGGCGCGCGTGGGACCAGCAGCGTCGCTTCGTTTCGGACGCGTCGCACGAGCTGAAGACGCCGCTTGCCGTCATCCTTGCGAACACGCAGATCCTCCAGCGCGACAAGGCCCTCCCCGCGGACAGCAGGCGCTGGGTGGACAGCACGGCCGAGGAGGCCGGCCACATGAAGACGCTCGTGAACGACCTGCTGCAGCTCGCCCGCGCCGACGAGAGCGTCGCCGGCACCGCGGACATCCTGAAGCGCGCCGACGTCGACCTCTCGGACATCGTGAGCTCCGCGGCCCTCGAGTTCGACGCCGTCGCATTCGAGCGCGGCACGTCCGTGGAGGAATCCGTCGCGGAGGACGTGCACGTGCAGGGCGACGCGGACTGGCTGCGCCACATGGTCCGCATCCTTATCGACAACGCCGTGAAGTACGCCGCCGTCGGCACCGCCGTCAAGGTGACGCTCGAGCGCCGGGGCAAGGGGTGCCGCCTGACGGTGAACAACCAGGGCCCCGCGATCCCCGCTGAGGACCTGCCGCACGTGTTCGAGCGGTTCTACCGCTCCGACAAGGCACGCACGCGCGACGACGGCGCCGGCGGCTTCGGCCTGGGCCTCGCGATCGCGAAGACCACCGTCGACGCGCACGGCGGCTCCATCAAGTGCACGAGCGACGAGAAGGGCGGGACCACGTTCACGGTGACCCTCTAGCGAGCATCGCCGTCCCTCTCGCCCGCGCGCGCCACGGCCCGGCCACCTCCCCCCTTAGGCGATGGCCGGGCCGTGGCCTATAATCTGCAGAAAGGTGTTCTGCGACGGGCATCGCCGCGCGGGGACGCGGCGCAGCAGGAGGGAGGCACGGTGGCGGCATCCATCACGGAGTGGTCGGGGCCTGCCATAGGCCTGCTCGACCTCGACGCGTTCTTCGCGTCCGTGGAGCAGCTCGACCACCCGGAGTGGCGCGGCAAGCCGCTCATCGTGGGGGGCTCGCCGGAGCGTCGCGGCGTCGTCTCGACCGCGTCGTACGAGGCGAGGCGCTTTGGCGTGCACTCCGCCATGCCCTCGTACCAGGCGAGGCGGCTCTGTCCCGAGGCCATCTGGACGCAGGGCCACTACGACCGCTACCGCCAGATGTCCGCGCAGGTGATGCAGGCGATCCTAGACGAGACGCCGCTCGTGGAGCAGGTGTCGATCGACGAGGCGTTCTTCGACGTGACGCCCGGGCGCTTCTCGCGCGAGAGCCCCATCGCCATCTGCCGGCGCGTCCAGGGCCGCGTGGCCGAGCTGGGCGTCACCTGCTCCATAGGCCTCGGCACCAGCAAGACCGTCGCGAAGATCGCGTCCGAGCGCCAGAAGCCGCGCGGCATGACCATCGTGCTCCCCGGGACGGAGGGCGCGTTCCTGGCGCCGCTGCCCGTCTCCGCCATGAGCGGCGTCGGCAGGGCGACGGAGGCGCGGCTGCGCCAGATGGGCATCGCCACGCTGGGGCAGCTCGCGCGGCAGGACCCGGAGCGCATGCGCCGCGCGTTCGGCGTCGCGGGGCCCAGCCTGGTTACGCGCGCGGCGGGACGCGAGGTGTCGCGCGTGCGCGAGCGCGCCAAGCCGGAGGCCGCGAAGTCCGTGTCGAACGAGCGCACGTTCGCGCGCGACCTCACGACGCGCGAGGACGTGGCCGCCGCCGTGCGCATGGTGAGCCAGATGGTGGGCACGCGCCTGAGGTCGAAGGGGCTGCGCGGCCACCAGGTGACGCTGAAGCTGAAGTTCTCGTACGACAAGACGCGCACCGCGCAGCGCCAGCTCGATGCCCCCACGGACGACGAGCACGTCTTTGGCGCGCAGGCGCTGCGCCTGCTTGACGACGTCTGGCGCGGGGGCACGCCCGTCCGCCTGGTGGGCGTGGGCGTGAGCGGCTTTGGCCCCAGGGCGCCCCGCCAGCGGCAGCTCGAGCTCTTCTCGCCCGACGCGGGCGAGAAGGACGAGGCCACGGCACCGGGAAGGCACCGTGACCTCAGGGCGCTCTCCGTCGCGGCGGACGAGGTGCGCTCGCGCTTTGGGAAGGGGTCGCTCAGCCTTGGGTCTGAGCTCAGGCTGAGGGAGTCCGCCTCCGACACGGCCCCCATGAACAAGGACGACGACTAGGCGTTCGCGGGCGCCTCTCCCTCCAGGCCCAGCTCCACGCGCGGGGCGTCACCCCACAGGTGCTCCAGGCGGTAGTAGTCGCGGGCCTCCGGCTTGAACACGTGCACCACGAGCGCGCCGTAGTCCATGAGCACCCAGGACGAGCCGCCGCGGCCCTCCGTGGACACGGGCTTCTCGCCGCACTCGGCGGCCAGGCGCCTCTTGACCTCCTCGGTCACCGCGTCCAGCTGGGGGTTGTTCTGGACCGTGCAGATGAGGAAGTAGTCGCACACGTCCGTCGCGTGCGTCAGGTCCAGAAGCACGATGTCAGTGGCCTTCTTGTCGTCTGCGGCGGTCGCGGCCGCCTTCGCAAGCTCGAGCGATGTAACCGTCATGTTGCCTACCTTCCGGCCGGGGCGTTCGACCCGGCCCCCGCCCTCCTGAGGGCGAGCTCGTTGTATATGTCAAGCGTACCCGGATACAGGTAGCGCCTGGTCTCCACCACGTACTCGATCCCTGCGCAGAACGAGTTCCAGAACACGTCGTCCAGGGAGGCCCTGCCCACCATGTCGCGCGTCTGCTGGATGCCTACGCTCCCCGTGCGCAGGGGCTCGATGCCGTCCGCCACGAACACCACCTCGTCCAGGGGCGTCATGTCCACGGCGGCCGTCGTGTGGCGCGCGATCGCCTGGAACACCTCCGGCGCAAGCTCCGGGTAGAGCCCCGGCAGCTCTCGCGCGGCCACGACGCCGTGGAGCAGCGGCCTCACCAGGTCGAGGTCGACCCCGAAGTCGATGCCCAGCTCGCGCGCACGCCGCACGAGCTCGTCGTCCGACACCACCTTGTCCCAGTCGTGCAGGATGCCGGCGACGCGAGCGCCAAACGGGTCCACGTCGTAGCGCAGCGCCAGGGACTCCGCGCAGCGTGCGACGGAGAGCGAGTGCGCAAGGCGACGCGGCTTGACCGCGCTCATGCGGTCCGTCAGGTCCGACTCGAGCCTGCCGATCAAGGCAAGCTGGCCCTTTGTGTATTCCGCCCTTCTCATCTGGCTACTCACGACCTTCCGTTGGCTTGGAGCCATAGCCAAGCTGGCTCGCGCCGTACAGCTGGTGCTTGTGTATGTACCCCGTCACGGCGTCCGGAGTCAGGTACCTGAGGCTCTGGCCGTTGCGCACGCGCTCGCGCAGGTAGCTGGACGATATCGCCAGCGCCGGCACCTCCAGGTACGTCACGTCGAAGCGTATGTTCGAGTCCTCAATCGCCCGCTGCGCGTGCGTGAGGTCGTAGCCGGGCCGCGTGGCGCCCACAAGGTGCGCGAGCCGGCTCAGGCGGTCCGCGTCACGCCAGCGCACGATGTCCGCGATGGCGTCGGCGCCGGTGATGAAGTAGATCTCCACGTTCTCCGGATAGATGGCGCGCAGGCGCTCCAGCGTGTCGGCCGTGTACGTGATGCCCGGGCGGTCCACCTCGAACCGGCTCGCCAGGAAGTGCGGGTTGTCCGCCGTCGCAAGCAGCGTCATCGCATAGCGGTCCTCGCCTGCGGACACCTGCTTGTCCTGCTTGAACGCGGGGCGCCCGGCCGGCATGAACACGACGGTGTCCAGCCTCAGGTCGTCGAACGCCTGCTCGGCCGCGACCAGGTGGCCGTTGTGGATGGGGTCGAACGTGCCACCCATCACGCCAAGCCGGTACGTACGACCCGGCTCCTGCCCCAGCATGGGCAGGTCGCCGCGCCTCACGACGTCCGCCGCCACGCGCTCTATCTCGTCGATGCTCAGTCCCATTGGCACCCCCTAGAACACCAGGAGCTCGTCGCGGTGTATGACGGGCTGTCCGTCCTTCTCGGGCATGAAGCGCGCGATCACGTCGAGCCGGAGCCCGTGCACGCGCCCGATGTCCTCGGACGAGTAGCGCGTGATGCCGCGCCCCAGGAGCGCGCCGTCCGCGGAGACCACGTTTACGACGTCGCCGGACGAGAAGCGCCCCTCCGCGCCCGTGACGCCCACGGGAAGCACGGACGCGCCGCGCTCCAGGATCGCCCGGCTCGCTCCCGCGTCCAGGACGACGGACCCGCGCGACATCTCGGCGAGGCCTATCCAGAGCTTGCGGGCGCTCTCGTGCTGGACCCCCGCCGGCGCCTCGAACCTGGTGCCAAGTCCCTCTCCCTCGACGACGCGCCTGAACGAGTCGTGCTCGCGTCCGCGGCACACCACCATGGGCACGCCGGCAGCGATCATCGCGCGCGCCGCGCGCACCTTCGAAGCCATGCCGCCCGTTCCGACGGCGGAGCCCGCCCCGCCGGCCATCGCGGATATCTGTGGCGTCACCTCCTCGACGCGCGGCACGAGGCGCGCCGTGGGGTCCTTCGCGGGGTTCGCGGTGTACAGCCCGTCGATGTCCGAGAGGATCGCGTACAGGTCCGCGTTCAGCATCGCCGCGACTATGGCGCCGAGCATGTCGTTGTCGCCGAAGTTGAACTCCGTGAACGACACGGTGTCGTTCTCGTTCACCACGGGGACGGCCCCCAGCTCCAGCATCCTGCCGAGCGTGTTCCGGGCGTTCAGGTAGCCCTCGCGGTCCGTCAGGTCCCTGCGGGTCAGGAGCACCTGGCCGCACGGCACGCCGCGCCGCGCAAGCTGCTCCGCGTACACCTCCGTGAGCGCCGCCTGTCCTGCCGCGGCGCACGCCTGGCGGCCGGGCATGTCGGTCGGCCGCGCGTCCAGGCCCAGCCTCTCCATGCCGGCCGCGACGGCGCCCGAGGACACGATCACTACGTGGTAGCCACACTTCTGCAGGTCTGCCGCCTGGTCGCACAGCGACCCTATGAACGTGCGGTCCGGGCGTCCGAGCTCGTCCACCAGCGTGGACGAGCCCACCTTCACGACGACGACGTTGGGGGCCTCGAAGATGCTCTCCATCCCTACTCCCCCGCCTGCACTTCCACGACCTCGACCTCGGGCGCGCCCCCGTCCTCGAGCCCGGCGAGCATCGAGTCGTCCGCGTCGTCCAGCTCGTCGAAGTCGTCCTCGTCCTCCGGGCCCTCGTACGTGAAGCTGTAGCCCAGGATCCTGACCTCGTCCCCGTTTCTGCAGCCGGCCGCGGCGAGCTTGTCGTCCAGACCGATCCTGTCGAACCTGTGCTGCAGGTAGGCGATGGCCTCGTCGTTGTCCCAGTCCGTCTGGATGACCATGCGCTCCACGGCTCCGCCGGAAACGCGCCAGATTCCGGCGGACTCGCTCTTGATGGAGACCATGGCGTCCCTGCGGCGGCGCAGCAGCTCAGCGCCCTGGTTCAGCGCGACGCTGGACTCCGCGTCCTCCTCCGTCTCGACGTCGCTCCTCAGGGCCCTCACCTCGGCGGCGGTCCTTGACACCAGCTCGTCCATGCCCTTGCCCGTCACGGCGGACACCGAGAAGAACGGGCGGCCGTCCCTCTCGGCCTCCTCGCGCAGGCGCCTGACGGCGTCCTCCACGCCGGGCATGTCGCACTTGTTCGCGACCACGATCTGCGGGCGCTCCGCGAGCTCCGCGGCGTACGCGTCCAGCTCGTGGTTGATGGCGCGGTAGTCCTCGACGGGGTCGCGGCCCTCGTAGCCGCCCGTCACGTCCACGACGTGCAGGATGAGCGCCGTGCGCTCTATGTGGCGCAGGAACTGGTGCCCAAGGCCCTTGCCCTCGCTTGCTCCCTCGATGAGTCCGGGGACGTCCGCGACGACGAACGACGAGCCGTCCTTCGCACGCACCATGCCGAGGTTCGGTACAAGGGTCGTGAACGGGTAGTCGGCGATCTTCGGGCGCGCTGCGGATATCCGCGCGATGATGGAGCTCTTGCCAACGGACGGCATGCCCACGAGCGCCGCGTCCGCCATGAGCTTCATCTCGAGCTCGATCCAGTGCTCCTGGGAGGGCTCGCCCTTCTCGGCGAACGCCGGCGCGCGGCGCACGGAAGTGACGAAGTGGATGTTTCCGCGGCCTCCCACGCCGCCCGGCGCCACCACGACCCTCTGCCCCACCTTCGTGAGGTCCGCGATGTCGTAGAGCGGCTCCATGGTCTGGGGGTCGAGCTCGTGCACCACGGTGCCCAGCGGCACCTTTAGGACGAGGTCCTGCCCGTCCTTGCCGTGCTTGCGCGCGCCCTTGCCGTGGGTTCCCCTCTCGGCGCGGAAGTGGTGCTTGAAGCGGAAGTCGATGAGCGACGAGAGCTGCGGGTCGGTCTCGAGTACCACGTCTCCGCCGCGTCCGCCGTCGCCGCCGTCGGGCCCGCCCTTCGGCACGTGCGCCTCGCGGCGGAACGACATGCATCCCGCGCCGCCGTCCCCGCCCTTCACGTTGATGCGGCATACGTCGGTGAATGTGTTGGTTGGCATTGTCTACCTCCTTGGCTGTGTCAAATGGTAAGGCATCCTGACCTAACATTCGACGTGGTCTCGCACATGTCCGCCAAGATAGAAAAACACCCCGGACCAGGGGCCCAGGGTGTCATTCGCATTGTGGTGCCGCAACTAGGCGGTGCGGACGTGCACGTAGTGCTTCTTGCCCTTAACGAACTCGACGGTGCCGTCTGCGAGGGCGAACAGGGTGTCGTCCTTGCCGCGGCCGACGTTGTCGCCCGGGGTGATGTGCGTGCCGCGCTGGCGAACGATGATCTGGCCGGTCTTCACGGCCTGGCCGCCAAAGATCTTGGTGCCGAGGCGCTGTGCGTTGGAGTCGCGACCGTTACGGGAAGTACCCTGGCCTTTCTTGTGAGCCATTCTGTTACCTGCTCTCTACGTAAGACTTGAAACTGTGAAGACTACTCTGCGGCTTCCTCGGTAGAGGCAGACTTTGCGGCAGTCCTGGTGGTCGGCATGGAGGTGACCTGGAGCTTCGTCAGGTTCTGACGGTGACCCTTGGTGCGGTGATAGCGCTTGCGCTTCTTGAGCTTGAAGACGAGGACCTTCTCGCCCTTGTACTGGTCGAGCACCTCGCAGGTGACCTTCTTCTTTGCGAGCGTGGCAGCGTCAACGACGGTCTTCTTGCCATCATTAAGCATGAGGACGTCAAGCTTGACCTTGTCGCCAGGCTGCGCGTCGAGCTTCTCGACATCGAAGATGTCGCCCTTGGCAACCTTATACTGCTTGCCACCAGTGGTAACGATTGCGTACATGTGTTAACCCTTCATTACTGGTTCTAGTGCAACAGCTGAACATCTTACTAGCGATGACCTGCAGAGTCAACGGGGAAACGTCATTCACACGCAGAACACGCCTAGCACAGAATACCTGCGTTCAGGCGCCCTCGCCGTCGGTTGGGAGCGGCTCCACGAGATTGCCATCTTCGCCCTCGTGCCACTGCCCCACGCGGCACACGGAAAGCGTCGGGCGCCCCGCCTCCGCGACGTCCGCCGCAAGGCGCTCCGTCGCGAACGCCGCGTCCAGCAGCACCTGCGGGCGCAGCGCCCCGTCGTTCGAGGAGCGCGTGGCGAGAAGGACGCGGAGCCCCTCCTCGCACGGCGCCACGTCCCACGACACCAGCGCGCGACCGAGGTCGATGGACTTGGGCTTCTCGCCCCTCATGTAGTGGAGCTCGCCCTTCTCCCTCAGGTCCGCGAGCGCCGCTGCGAGCGCGTCCGCCGAGCGCAGGCCGCGCACCGTCACGTCCCAGTCCGCGCGGTTCACCCATGCCTCGAGCGCGGGGAGCCGGCGCGACACGTACGCCGCGGCGTCCGGCGCGAGCCCGCGTGGCGTCGCGTCCCGCAGCATCCGGAGCGCACGGGCGGGCTCAAGGCGCTCCGTCACCATGAGGTCGTAGTACTCCCCCAAAGACGACGCGCCCACGGGCAGCGCCTGCGAGAACTGGAGCCTGATGCGCCGCGCGAAGCCGTTGCCCACGGCAAACGGCACGCCGGATCGCCTGATGGAGCGGTTGATGGTGCCAAGCACCTCGAGGTGGCCCAGGTAGGCCAGGCGCCCGTCCTTGCGATACCTCACGCGCAGCCGCGACTGGTTGCTAGTGTCTGCCATGCCTGTCCCCCACGATCGCGTTCTCCACACCGAGCTTCGGGCACACGCCGCAGCCAACGCAGCTCTCCCTCGTGCAGTCCGGCGTCGTCACGCCCTGCGCCGCGCGGCGGTACTCGCGCCTCAGGAACCCCTGCGACACGGCCGGCGACGTGTGCTCCCACGGCAGGCGCGCGTCGAGCGGCGTGTCCGCGGCGGCGATCGCCTCCATGTCCATGCCCACCTCGGCGGCCGCGTCCGTCCAGCGCTCGAACGAGAACTGGTCCGTCCACGCGTCGAAGCGGCAGCCGTGCCGCCACGCCGCGAGGATGAGGTCGAAGCCGCGGCGCCCCACCTTCGAGAGCACGGCCTCGATCAGCGACACCTCCGCGTCGTGGTACGAGATCTTGATGGCGTGGTCCGGGCAGGTGCCCAGCAGCAGCTGCTGCCGGCGGCGCACCTCCTCGAGGTCCAGCTGCCCGCACCACTGGAACGGCGTGTACGCCTTCGGCACGAACACCGCGACGGAGATGGACACGCTCACGCCGCTCTTCGGACCCCTGCCGACGACGCTGCGGCCGATCTCGAGCACGCGGTCGGCGGTCTGGTTGATCGCCACGATGTCGTCGTCCGTCTCGGTCGGCAGGCCCATCATGAAGTACAGCTTCATGCGGCGCCATCCGTTGCGGAACGCGTTCTCGGCCGCGGTGTCTATGTCCTTCTCGGTCACGTTCTTGTTGATGACGTCGCGCAGGCGCTGGCTGCCGGCCTCGGGCGCGAACGTGAGCCCGCCGCGCTTGGAGCCGCCCACCTCCGCCGCCATCTCGACGCCAAACGAGTCCAGGCGCTGCGACGGGATGGACACGCGCACGCCCGTGCCGCGGACGTCCTCGTTCAGGGCGTGCAGGATCTGCGCGCACTGCGAGTGGTCCGTCGTGGAGAGCGACGTGAGCGACACCTCGTCGTGCCCGGTGAGCTCAAGGCCCTCGCGCGCCGCGGCCACCACCTGCTCCGCCGGGCGCTCGCGCACCGGGCGGTACGTCATGCCCGCCTGGCAGAAGCGGCAGCCGCGCGCGCAGCCGCGCAGCACCTCGACGGCAAGGCGGTCCTGCACCACGTCCATGTACGGCACGATCCTCTGCGGCACGGGCTCCGTGGACGAGAAGCCCTGCAGGCTTCGCTTGTACACCACCGCGGGCGCGCCCGTCTTGGGCTTCGGGACGGCGTAGCCCCACTGCGTAGACGTCTCGTCCACGACCACGTCGTACAGGCTCGGCACGTACACGCCCTGGACGCGCGAGAGCGCGAGCAGGATGTCGCGCCTGGAAAGGCCCCTCGCGCGCGCGTCGCGCACGCACGAGCAGATCTCTACCATGGCCTCCTCGCCGTCGCCCAGCAGCACCGCGTCGAACATGGGCGAGACCGGCTCGCAGTTCCACACGGACGGCCCGCCCGCCACGACGATGGGGTCTTCCTGCGCGCGCTCTTCCGCGCGGATGGGGATGCGCGAGAGGTCGAGCGCCTCCACGATGTTCGTGCACGCCATCTCGTGCGCGAGCGTGAAGCCCACGACGTCGAACGACGCTATGGGAGAAGAGCTCTCCAGCGCAAGCAGCGGCAAGTCCTTTGCGCGCATGAGATCGGCCATGTCCACCCACGGCAGGTAGCCGCGCTCGCACGACATGCCCTCCACGCGGTTGATCGCCGTGTACAGGATGGAGAGGCCCATGTTGGGAAGGCCGACCTCGTACACGTCCGGGTACATGAGCACCACGTGGAACGGGCCGTCCTGCTCCTCGATGGCGCCCCACTCGTGGTCGAGGTAGCGGGAGGGCTTTGCCACCTGCCCAAGAAGCGGCTCCAGCCGCGGGTACAGGTCTTCTCGCCTAAGCCTCATCGCATCCCCCAGATATCACCACGTAGCCGTCGTCGCGCCCACGGCCCGTCGCCTCGCGCGGCGCCGGCAGCGTGCGCCGCGCGCCGTCCGCACGTGCGGGGGCCTCTCCCTGGCGCTGCCCGCTGGCCGCGCCAGGGCGCTCGCCCACGGCCTTCGCCGCGCGGCTCGCCACCCGCGCCGCCGCCTCCACGATCGGCCCCACGGCCGATCCCGCCACGAGGTCTCCCACGTCCGGCAGCGCAGGCGGGTCGTTGCGCAGGCGCGCGGCCGCGCCCGTCGCCACGGTCCCGGCAAAGCCCACGGCAGCCTTTACGGCCCACTGCGGCACGGGCATGACCTGCGTCGCGCGGCGCGCCACCTCGCGCCACGCGAGCCCCGCCGCTATGACGGCCGCGACGTCCGCCAAGCTCGCGACGGACACGGGGTGCCCGCACGCGGCCGCCACGTCCAGCGCCAGCTTCGCCTGGCGCACCGTCATTATGGGAAGGTCGGCGCTCGGCAGCACCTGCACGGCGCCGACCGCCGCGTTCTCAAGCGCGCTCGTCCTCACGAGCTCGCGCACCTTCTGGTCGCGGCAGAACGGGAAGCTCGCGGCGAAGGCGATGCCCTTCTCGCCCGCGGCGTCAACCAGCCAGTCGGCGAGGTTGGCGCGCACGGCGTCCGCGCCCGATGCGGGCACGGCGCTCACCAGGGCCGCGACCTCCTCCGGAAGGTCGTTCGCGCCCAGGTCCAGCACGGAGTCCACCACCAGGCCAACGGGCACGCCGCAGCGGGCGAGGCCCTCCGCCATGCGCTCCGCGGCCGCGACGTGCGCGCCCGCCACCACCACGGCCGCGTCCCAGCCCGGCGCCGGCGGCTCTGACGCCGCGAGCGACTCCACGCGCACCGTCGCCGTGGCCTGCCGCGGCATGAACGCGTCCTTCACCGCAAGTACCACGTCCCTCGCGGCGCTCGTGTCCACCACCACAAGGACGCCGAGCGGCGTCGACCTGTCCTTCTCGCTCCTCTGGCCGGCACGCAGGATGTCTGCGATGTCGCCAAGCGAAACCTTGCTCTTCTTGGGCATAACCTCACCTCGCGGGCGTCGTTTACGAACGCGGCGCTACGCCGCCTTCGGCTTGTGGTGCCAGACGGACTGCACCATTCCCACCGCCGCTATCTGCACGGACATCGAGGACGAGCCGTAGCTCACGAACGGCAGCGGGATGCCGGTGATGGGCATGATGCCTATGCACATGCCCACGTTCTGCAGAAGCTGGAACGACCACATCGTAGCGCACCCCACGAGCACGAGCTTCCCAAACGGGGACTCGATCCTCATCGCGAGGAGGATGGTCGAGAATATGAGCGCCGCGAACAGCATCAGCAGCACCACGGAGCCCACGAAGCCAAACTCCTCGGCGAGAAGCGCGAAGACAAAGTCCGTGTGCGCCTCGGGAAGGAAGCCGCCGCCGGCCTGCGTCGCCTTGCCGATGCCCTTCCCGAACATGCCGCCGGAGCCGACGGCGATCTTCGCCTGCTGGAGGTTGTAGCCGTTGCCCGAGGGGTCCACGGAGGGGTCCGCGAACACGATGAGTCGGTTGAGCTGGTACTGCTTCAGCGGGTGGGGCACGCCGGGGGTCATCGACATCACGACGACGAGGGTCGCGAGCGCCACGATGCCGGCAATGGTCACGATGACCCACGACCGCTTGGCGCCGGCGCAGATGATGATGGCGGCGCCGGTCACGAGGATGATGAGGCCCGTGCCCAGGTCGGGCTGCGTCAGGATGAGCAGGAACGGCACGCACAGGATGCCGCAGAGCTTGAGGTAGTCCCTCAGGGTGTCGACCTTGCCGTTGTACTGGGCGCCTAGCGCGGCCATGAGGTAGATGGTCACGAGCTTCGCGAGCTCCGACGGCTGGTACGTCATGCCGATGATCGGGATCCTGATCCAACCCGTCATGCCGAGCGCCGTGTAGCTGAGCCCCGGCACCTTCGGCAGGAACATGAGGATCACGATCGTCACGAGCATCGCCGTCGTCATGTTCGCGAGCGCGCGGTAGTCGTAGCGCCAGATGAGCACCGCCATGACCAAGCCGATCGCAATGCCCATGAGATGCCTTGAGAACCTCGCGTCCGCGATGGAGAGCGACGCGGACCAGATGACGACAGCGCCGTACACCACCAGAAGGATTGCGGGAATGAGCTGAGGAACGTAGACGGAGCCGCGGGCGATGGTTCGCCCGGCGGACGGCCGTGGCGCGATCCCGCGGCGGTTCATGATGTGAGAGTAGAACGCCGAGAAGGAGCCGAGGCCCTTCTCGTTCACCTTCGCCCCCTCGGCGGAGTTCTTCTGGGCCATGTCGCCCCCTCCCTACTGCACGCCGGAGCTGTCCACCGACGTCGCGGTGTCCGGCTGGTTGTAGATCTGTCCCAGTATGTCCCTCACCACGTACATTGCGCCCTCGGAGCCGTAGCCGCCGTACTCGATGACGGACGCCACGACGTACTTCGGGTCCTCGTACGGCGCGTACGCTATGAACCAGCCCGTCGGCTGCGACTTCGAGGTCTGGGCAGATCCCGTCTTGCCGGCGACGGTGACGGAGAGGTTCGTGAAATGCTCCGTCTGCGCCTCGGACTCCTCGTAGATCACGCCCTTCAGGCCGCGGTGGATGTCGTCCATGTACGCCTGCTTCTCGGTCACCTTGCGCTCGACCTCGGGCTTGTACTTCACCACGGACCCGTCGCCGATGGGGCTCTTCACGTACCTCAGCACGTGCGGGCGGTATATCGTGCCGTCCAGCGCTATGCCGGCGTACGCGCACAGCATCTGCAGCGGCGTCACCAGCAGGTCGCCCTGGCCGATGACGAGGTTCGTCGTGTCGCCGCCCTGCCAAGTGCGCGCGTCCTCGGACGAGGACGAGAAGTACTTCCACTTCCACTCGGGGGTCGGCACGCGGCCCGCGGACTCGCTCGGCAGGTCGATGCCCGTCTTCTTGCCAAGTCCCCAGCGCTTGTACGTCTTCTGCAGCCCCTCGGGCTCCTTAGAGTAGAAGAACCCCTTGCCTATCTCGTAGAACACGACGTCGCACGAGTACGTGATGCCGCTCTGGATGTTCACCGTGCCGTGGCCGCTGTGCTTCCAGCAGTACTGCCCGAAGCCCTTTCCGAAGCCCGTCCAGTAGCCTGAGCAGTAGTACGTCGAGCTCGTCGTCGCGATGCCGTAGTTCAGCGCCGCGAACGCGGAGAGCGGCTTGATGGTGGACGCGGAGGGGTACTGGCCCGCGATGGCGCGGTTCATGAGCGGGTAGTGGCTCTCGTCGGACGAGAGGCTCTTCCAGTCCTCGCTCGAGATGCCGCCGACGAACACGTTCGGCGAGTACGTGGGCGCGGACGCCATGGCGAGGATCTCGCCGTTCGTCACGTCCATCGCGATGGCGCAGCCGGCGTGGCAGTCCGTCCTGCCCATCTCGCGCAGCTTCTGGATGCGCTTCTCAAGCGACTCCTCCGCCGCGCGCTGGATGTTAGCGTCGAGCGTCAGCACGATGTCCGAGCCGCTCCTCGGCTGCACGGAGCTCGAGTAGCTCAGGACGTTGCCAGAGGCGTCCACGTACACCTTCTGCTCGCCCTTCACGCCCTGGAGCACGTTCTCGTACTCGTACTCCACGCCCGCCTGGCCCACGACGTCGCCGGACGCGTAAGAGATCTTGGCGTCGTCGTCCTGCGTGCCGGACTTCTTGAGCTGCTCGGAGCTCACGGTGCCCGTGTAGCCCAGCACGTGCGCCGCGAGGCTCCCCTGCGGGTAGTGGCGCTGTGTCCTCTCCTCCACGCTGATGCCCTTGAACACGTACTGGTGCTCGTCGATGAACGCGACGACGCGCCGCGACACGTCCACGGCGATCGGCCTGAGGCTCTGGGCCCCTCCCGTCGCGTCCTCGATCTTGCGCTTGACGGCCATCTCGGGCATGCCGATGAGGTTGCCCACGAGCTTCATCTCTATCGGGTCGTCCACCACGTCGCTCTTCGCGACGACGGTTAGGCTCGCCCTGTTGTTCACGAGCTCGACGCCGTTCCTGTCCAGGATGCGGCCGCGCGCGGCGGACGTCGATATGGTCCTCGACCTGTTCGACTCCGCCTGCTCGCTGTACTCGCTCGAGGACACCAGCTGCATCGTCCAGAGCTTCGCCAGGAGCACCGCGATGATCGAGCCGGAGAATACGCCAAGGCCGAAGAGCCTCGACTTGAAGCCGCCCTCCGTGGACATGTCAGACCCGCCGGACGCCCTGGGCGCACCGCCACCGATGTCGAACTTGAAGCGCGTCTCGCCCCTCCCAAACAGGAAGAACGCGACGAGAAGCGCTATCAGCACCAGCGCGAGAACGATGATTATGATGACGATAGGACTCAAATCGCGACCCTATAGCTTGCCGAGGCTGTACTTTGACCCGTGCTTCGCATGTCCCCCACGCGCACTCTTCCTACCCAGGTCGAGACCGTTTCCACCCCCACGCGAGTAGATATACGCAAAAGGAGCGAACGCGAGCACGGTCAGGAAGAACGTCGGCAGCATCCTCAGCACGATCACGTCGAACGCGGAGCTCGCCTGCCCCACTACGAGCATCGCCAGGTGATACACAAGGCTCACGACAAGGGCGTGTATTGCGAAGAGGATGACGGACGGTCCCAGGTCCTCCGAGAGGCGGTTCCTGCACTCCATGCCCATCTGGAAGGACGAGACGGTCAGCAGGAGCGCCATGAGGCCGACGGGTCCCGTGGTCGAGAGGTCGAACACGAATCCGGCGAGAAACCCGCACAACACACCCGTTCGCCCACCTATGGTGAGGGCAACGACGGCGCTGAATATCAGGGCGAAGTTGATGCGCCCGTTGCCGATGCCGAAGTTCGGGGCAACGGCGAGCTGCAGCACGAGGCATGCAAGCGCGAGCCAGCCGATGCTCCTCTTGTTCCTGTTAGAGTCCTTGACCTGCACCCAACGTCACCCCCGTCCGCCTAGTCGTCACTGCCCTTCTCGCCCGAGTCGCTCTTCGTAGAGGAAGAGTCCGTGCCCGACGAGTCGGATTTCGAGGAGTCGGAGCTCGAGGAGTCCGAGGTCGAGGAGTCGCTTCGGCCCTTGACGGCCTCCGACTCCTGCGCGTCCGCGGCGGCGATGTCGTCGGACGTCGCCCGCTGGTCCTCCGTCAGCGACGTGATGACCAGCACCTCCTCGAAGTTCTCCGTCGTAGAGAACGGCTTGACCGCGATCTCGTAGTACAGGGCGCCCGCCGACTTGTTCACGCTCATGACGGTCCCAAGCGGCAGCCCCTTCGGGAACACTCCGCCAAGGCCGCTCGTCACGACCGTGTCACCTACCTTCACCGTGGAGTCGGTGCTTATGAGATTCAGGTGCAGCGTCCCGTCGGCGCTGCCGGCGATTATGCCCTGGGCCCTGCTCGACTGGATCATCGCCGAGACGCTCGAGTTCTCATCCGTTACGAGACGTACCGTCGAGGACGTCGCCCCGCAGCTCACGATCTGCCCGATCGCGCCGCGCGAGTCCGTGACCGGCATGCCGACGGCGAGCCCCGAGGAGGAGCCCTTGTCGATGGTCACGGTGTCGCTCCAGGAGTCTGTCGACCCGGATATGATCCTCGCGGCCTTCGACTTCAGCTTGTACGTGCTCTGCAGGCTCAGCAGGTCCTCGAGCCGCTCGGAGGTCTTCTCCGCCTCCTCGAGCTCGGCGTTGCGCGCCTTCAGCTTCTCGTTCTCCTCCTTGAGCTCCGAGAGGGACTTCTGGCTCGCGGTGAGGTTCGCGAAGACGTTTCCCAGTCCCTGGAACGGCGCGGTCACCACGACGCCCACATAGCGCACGGGCGTCGTGACCGTGGAATACACGGCCCTGACCGTCGTGAAGAACCCGCCGTTCGTCTCGCGTGCGCTCATGGTGAACATCACGAGCGAGAGTACGACGAACACGACGGCGAGACGACCGCCGCTTCCCGAGTTGTCCTTGTGCAGTCCCGAGGAAGAGAGGCCCCCACCGTTTAGAGTCGGCACCTGGCTCACCCGCTAGCTGGCGCTCTGGACGAAGCCGCCGGAGAGGGCGTTTGCCTCGAGGACCTTTGCGCAACCGTTCACGACGTTCTCTAGCGCCGTCGCGCTCACGTTCACGGGCACGCCCGTCTCCTCGCGAAGGCGCTGGTCGAGGCCGCGGAGCATGCCGCCGCCACCGGTAAGCAGCACGCCGTAGTACATGAGGTCCGATGCCAGGTCGGGCGGCGTGACGTCGAGCGCATCCTTGACGGCCTTCGTGACCTCGTCGAGAGGCTTGTCGAGGGCGCGCCTTATCTCCTCGGACTCGATTCTGACGCTCTTCGGGAGCCCGCTCATCACGTCGCGGCCATTCACCTCGACGTCGAGCTCCTCCGCGAGCGGAGCCGCTGAGCCGACCTTGATCTTGATGTCCTCGGCGGTACGCTCGCCGATGGAGAGGTTGTACGCGTCGCGCACGTGCTCGAGAATCGTCTGGTCGAACTCGTCGCCCGCGATCCTGATGGACTGCGACACGACGATGCCACCCATTGCGATGACGGCGACCTCGGTCGTGCCGCCACCGATGTCCACGACCATGGAGCCCGTGGGGTCCTCTATGGGCAGGTCCGCGCCGATGGCGGCGGCCATCGGCTCCTCGATGAGGTACGCCTGCCGCGCGCCGGCGGAGATCGTCGCCTCGAAGACCGCGCGCTTCTCCACGGACGTGACGCCGGAGGGGACGCAGATGACGACCCTCGGCCTCGGCGACCAAGGATACCTGTGGCTCCCGCGCGCCTTCTCTATGAAGTAGCGGAGCATGACCTCCGTGACGTCGAAGTCCGCGATGACGCCGTCCTTCAGGGGGCGCTCCGCGATGATCGAGCCAGGGGTCCTGCCTATCATGCGCTTTGCGTCGGCGCCGACGGCGAGCACTCGATCCTCGCTTTTGTCGATGGCCACGACGGAAGGCTCGTTCAGAACGATGCCACGGCCACGAACCGCGACAAGGGTGTTCGCGGTTCCGAGGTCGATGGCCAGGTCCCCGTCATATTCGCCGAAGAGTGAGTCGATGATCGACATTGCTCCCAATCCTATCCAATGCGGGCCGTCTCGCCCGACGCTCATTCACTTTGTGGGGCTGCTCTATTCGCCCGTGGAAATGGTACCCGTAGAGGCGCCCTAGGAAGCGCTCGCATCGCTCGTGGACACGTCAGTTCCACTATTCCGAGCGGTCGTGGCAGCTGCAGAGGTGCTCGTGTCGCTGACGGAGGCGTCCTTGCCGTCACCAGAGGCGTACACCGGGGCGATGGACTTCACCTTCCAGGTGACTCCGTCCCTCACGAGCGAGATCTTGTAGCTCTGCTCGCCGCCAGCGGAGAGCGTCGCCGTCGCCATGACGGTCGACTTGCTCATCGACTTGTCCAGCCCGTCGATCGAGACGCTGGAGGAACCGGTCGGAAGCAGGCTCTTGATCTGCGTCCTCTCGTCGCTGGAGAGGCCGGACTCGAGGTAGGGCGAGACGTCCTTGCCGGAGGCCCCGGCCTCGAACAGGTCCTCGACGACAGACTGCTGCGTCGGGAAGCCGTAGCCCTTGTAGTACGCGAATCCCGCGGCGCCGGCCGCGATCAACAGGATGATGAGGATGGTCAGGAACACCTTCAGCCCGCGGTGGCTCTTCTTGCGACGGACCTTGCGCTCCTTGCGAGCCTTCTTGTCCTGCGCGACGAGGTCCTCCTCCTTGACGGAGAAGAATCCCGTGTCCTCGGGAGACGGCATGAACTCGCCCGTCTGGCCCGTGGGGTCGAGCGGGTCGATCGCAGCTCCTGTGCCGTATCCCGCCGCGGCGAGAAACGCGTCAGTCTCGGACGGACCGCCATCGGTGATCGCAGAGACGGCCTTCTTCGCGGCGTCGTAGGCGGCCTGTGCCTCCGGTCGCAGCGTGTAGGACCCGTCAGCCGTCGCGCGGTTGAACGCGTCGACGGCCTCGGCCATGCGGTTCGCCGCGACGTACGCGAGTCCGAGGTCGCCGTAGATGGCGTTCTTGCTGCTCTGCGGGGACGAGAAGTCCAGCGCCGTGCGGTACGCCTCCACGGCGTCGACCGCGCGCCCCATCTGCATGAAGCAGCCGCCCAGGCTGCGAAGCGCGGAGCTGGGGTCGGGGTTCTTCTCGTCGATTGCAGCGTTGCGGTACGCGACGCCGGCGTCGCGCACGTTCCCGACGCGCATGTATGCGTTGCCAAGCGCGGTGTACGCCTTGTACGGCGTCGCATAGCCCTCGTCCTTCACGGCGAGGGTGAGCGAGGCGATGGCCTCCTGCGGCTTGCCGGCCGCGATGAGCGCGCGGCCGCGGTTGCAGGCGAGCGCGCCGGAGTGGCCGTAGTTCACGTCCCTGAGCGCGTCCGCGTAGGAGTTCGCCGCCTCCGGGAAGCGACCGAGCTTCATGAGGCAGTTGCCAAGCAGGTGGTCGATGGCGCCCGAGACCTCGCCCGGTGCCTTCGCCGCGGTGAGCTGGGCCACCGCCGTGGCAAGATCGCCCTGCTTGTACGCGTTCTTACCGGCCTCGTATGCTTGCTGATTCATGATGGTCCTCTGTCGAGTGTTTCTGTTCTTCTATCGCTGCGCGTGCTCAATCCTGATGGACCGGACGAGGTCCCCCGCACGCAGCTTCTTGATGACGTCCATCCCCTCGATCGTGTTTCCGAACACCGTGTAGTTCGGATCGAGGAAGTGCTGCGCGCCGAGGCAGAAGTAGAACTGTGAGCCGGCGGAGTCCGGGTTCTGGGAGCGCGCCATCGCGAGGGCGCCGTCTACGTGGCTGTTGCGGGGGTTGACGTCGTACTCGTGCTTGATGCGATAGCCGGGACCGCCCGTGCCCGGCATGCCGTCCGGCCCGGGCATGCCCGAGGCGACCTGCTCGGGGGTCATGTCCCTCGTGTTCGGGCAGCCGCCCTGGATCACGAAGTCGGGGACGTAGCGGTGGAACTTCAGCCCATCATAGAAGCCCGCGCTCGCAAGCTCGCAGAAGTTCGCGACGTGGATGGGGGCGCCCTCTCCGTCGAGCCTTACGCGGATGGTTCCCTTGCTCGTATCGAACACGGCGACCTCGTCGCCAGCCACCTCGTACTCGGGCGTGTAGACGGGTTCGGAAAAGAATCCCATGTCTCCCCCTTCAAACAACGGTCGAGCTCTCGCTCGTGTTGAGCCTATTCATCCTGTTAATTCTAGCAGCAGCGATATTGTTTCACATATTCGGCAGAACGCATGCGTCACTCGGAGCTTTTCTTCGTCGGCTTCCAGTCGTCGTAGTTGTCCTCGAACAGCTTCTTGTAGCTTGCCGTGACCGATGCCCCGCCGTCCTTCAGGGGCTCCTCGATGAGCGACTTGTCCGTCTGCGGGTTGTCCGACATCGCGGAGCGCTTCCAGGCCTCGTACAGGGCGTCCACCCTGTTTCGCATGTAGTTGCCGAGCGTGAGAAGGTTCTTCTCGTCCTCCGCGTACGTGCCGGACGTGACGTCGACGTCCTTGATGTCGCCAATGAGGTTGCTTATCTCGAGGGATATCGCCTCGGCCTTGCTCTTGCCGGAGTTCCTCTGCTCCTGGGAGCCGGAGTACGCGACGTCGTTGAGCAGGTCCTCGTTCTCGTCGACCTTGCTCTCGAGCGTCTTGAGCTTCTTGTACGCCTTCGTGAGCGCCTCGTAGGTGACGTCGTCCCCGCTCTTCGCAGACTTCTGGCTCGAGTCCTTATCCTGGCCCTTCAGCTCCCTGATCGCGCCGGGATACCCCGCCATGGACGTGCTCGCGTCCGTCTTTGCCCTGTCGTCGAACGCCCCAGGGTTCCAGGGATGCGTGATAAGCAGCACCAGGCCGCTCACCGCCGCCACGGCCGTCGCCATCGTGATGATCATAACCTTCGCCCGCGGCAGGCGGTCGTGCTCCGCGACCGTGCTCGTGTCGTCGTCCTCGGAGGGTATGGCGCTCTCGATCCTGGGCATCACGTTCGTCCGCTCGCTGTCGCTCGACAGGTCGCCCGTCGCGTCTCCGGCCTCGATGGCCTGCTCCGCGAAGTCTCGGTCGTCCCCGGAGTCCACCGGCATGCCGCAGCACGGGCACACGAGCTCCCCCCTCGGGACGAGGGATCCGCAGCTCTTGCACCACGTCTCGTCCGCGTCGCGCTCTACGACGACGCGGTCCATGTCCGCGTGGCACGCTGGGCACTTCGAAAGCCCGTCTGGCACGTTTGATCCACAGTTAGGGCAAATCACAACACCGACCTCCAGGTCGCATCGATCGAAGGCGCAAGAGCCTCGCGGGGGCACGCCCGCACCCCCGCGAGGTCGATTCTACTCCGCGAGCTCGTCCAGCACGTAGGGCAGGATGCCGCCCGATGAAAGATAGTCCCCCTCCATCGGCGTGTCCACCCTCACTACGCACTCGAACACAATCTTCGTGCCGTCCGCCTTCGTCGCGGTGACGGTCGCCGTGCGATCCACAGGCAGCCCGTCGCTCACGTCCACGGGCGACACGTCGAACGTCTCCGTCCCGTCGAGCCCGAGGGCCTCCGCACTCTCGCCCTCCCTGAGCTGCAGTGGAAGCACGCCCATCTGCACCAGGTTCGAGCGGTGGATGCGCTCGAAGCTCTGCGCGATGACGGCGCGCACGCCCAGGAGCGCCGGGCCCTTCCCCGCCCAGTCGCGGCTCGAGCCCGAGCCGTACAGCTTGCCGGCCACCACGACGAGCGGGATCCCGTGCTCCGCGTAGTCCACGGACGCGTCGAAGATGCTCTTGACCTTCCCGTCGACGAAGTCGCGGGTCCAGCCGCCCTTGCGCCCGTCAGCTAGCGCGTTCGAGAGCTTCACGTTCGCGAACGTGCCGCGCATCATGACCTCGTGGTTGCCGCGACGGCTGCCGTACGTGTTGAAGTCCTCGGGCCTGACGCCGTGCTCGCGCAGGTAGCGGGCAGCCGGCGAGTCCGGCGCGATCGCGCCCGCGGGCGATATGTGGTCCGTCGTCACGAAGTCGCCGAGAAGGGCGAGCGCCCGTGCCCCGCGCACCTCCACGACGTCGCGGTGCACGGCGTCGTCGAAGTACGGGGCCCTCCGCACGTAGGTGGAGTCCTCGTCCCAGTCGAACGTGTCGCTCGAGCCCGCGTCGATGTCGCGCCACACGCTCGAGCCCTCGAATAGCCCGCGCGAGCCCTCCGCGAAGAGCTCCGGGGTGAGGACCTCGTCCAGCACGGCCGCGATCTCCTCGTTCGTGGGCATGATGTCCCTCAGCATAACCTCGCTTCCGTCGGCGCCCACGCCGACCGCCTCGTGCGCGAGGTCGACGTCGACCGTGCCGACGAGCGAGTACGCCACGACGAGCGCCGGCTGCATGAGGTAGTTCTGGCTCACGTACGGCGAGATGCGGCCCTCGAAGTTGCGGTTGCCGGAAAGCACGCTCGTGAGCTCCATGCTCGAAGAGAGCTCCTTCAGCGACTCCGGTATGTCGCCCGAGTTTCCGATGCAGCTCATGCAGCCGAATCCGCAGGTGTAGAAGCCGAGCTTCCTGAGGGCGCCCGTCAGCCCCGCGCGCTCGAGCATGAGCGACGTCACGCGCGAGCCCGGCGCCAGCACCTTCTTGACCCAGGGCTTCGGCGCAAGTCCGCGCTCGACGGCCTTCTTCGCCAGGATGCCCGCGCCCACCATCATCGCGGGGTCCGTCGCCGTGGTGCAGCTGGTGATGGCCGCGATCGCGATGGCGCCGTGGCCCAGGCTCACGCTCTTCTCGCCCAGCGCCACGTCGAAGCGGGCGGCCGGGTCCTTCACGCCGTGCGCCGCGAGCCCCTTCGAGAAGCTCTCGGGCAGGCCGGCGGGCGTCACGCGGTCGTGCGGGCGCGACGGACCGGCGAGGCTGGGCTCGACGGTCGCGAGGTCGAGCGTGACCTCGCGCGCGTACGTGCGGCCGCGCGTCTGGCCAAAGACGCCCTGCATCCCGAGGTAGGAGCGGATGAGCTCGACCTGGGCGTCGCTCCTGCCCGTGAGGCGCAGGTACTCGACGGAGCGCTCGTCCACGGGGAACAGCGTCGTCGTGGCGCCGTACTCCGGCGTCATGTTCGCGACGCACGCGCGCTGCGTCGCGGTGAGCGTCTGGACGCCGTCGCCCGTGACCTCGACGAGCGTGCCGACGACGCCCTCCGCGCGCAGGAGTTGCGCCACGGTGAGCGCGAGGTCCATGCCGCTTGCGCCGTCGCGCAGCCTTCCCGTGAGCCTGAGCGACACGACGGGCGGCACGAGCATCGAGATGGGCTGCCCGAGGGCCGCGGCCTCCGCCTCGATGCCGCCGACGCCCCAGCCGAGCACGCCGAGGCCGTTCGCCGTCGTCGTGTGGGAGTCCGTGCCCACGAGCGTGTCGAAGCACGCGACGGGCTCATCGCCCGCGGCGAGCGCGTCCGTCCCCACGACCTGGCTGAAGCGCTCCATGTTCAGCTGGTGGCAGATGCCCTCCCCGGGCGGCACGGTGCGCACGTTGTCGAAGGAGTTCGCCGCCCACTTGAGGAACGCGAAGCGCTCGCGGTTGCGCTGGGCCTCCTTGCGCTGGTTCTGGAGGGCGGCGTCCTCGGTCCCCGTCACGTCCGCGATGACGGAGTGGTCCACGACGAGCGTGCACGGGATGCGCGGGCTCACCTTGGACGGGTCGCCGCCGCGCTCGACCATGGCGTCGCGCATGGCCGCGAAGTCCACGAAGACGGGCACGCCCGTGAAGTCCTGGAACAGCACGCGCGACGGCATGAACTGGATCTCGCGGCCCTGCTCGCCGGCAAGGGCGGCCTCGACCACGCGGCTCGCGAGCTCGACGGCCTCCTCGTCCGTGGCGGCTCGGCGCACGCAGTTCTCGAGCAGCACCACGAGCGCCCTGGGCAGCCTGTCCGCGCCCGGCACGCCGGACACGTCGTACACCGCATACCCGGTGCCCGCGGCCTCGAGCGTCTTGGGGTGCCTGGCAGCCCTGACGGCGGCCTCGAACTCTTTACTCACTGTCATCAAGCGCCTCCAACTTCCTTATGAGGAACCCGACGAGGCCCCTGGGGCCGGCCTCCGCAACGGATTCGTCGTACAACCTGTTGAACAAGACTATCGCCACCGCCGCTATCGCGACGGACGTGACGGCAGAATTAAACGTAGGCGAAACGACCGAGAAGAACCCGGCCCCCGCCGTCGTTCCCGCGACCACGATGGCAACCACCACGCAGATGACGCCCACGCGCATGGGGTTGAGCGGCCGCGAGATCCTGTAGATGAGCGCGATGCCGACGGCGAACATCTGGAACATGCAGACCGTCGACATGACGCCGTCCGACCAGCCCATGAGCTTCGACGCCGCGATGGAGGCGACTATCGCGAGGATGATCGCGAAGGACGCCGGCAGCGAGCGCGAGAGCACGTTCGTGAGGAACCTGCCCCGCACGCGCTCGTGGTTGGGCTCAAGCGCCAGCAAGAACGACGGCGCGCCGATGATCGCCGTGGACACCAGAGACATCTGCACGGGGATGAACGGGTACGGCGGCAGCACGATGCACACGAGCGCGAGCACGGCGGAGTACACGGTCTTCATGAGGAAGAGCGACGCCGAGCGCTGCAGGTTGTTGATGGAGCGCCGGCCCTCCGCCACCACCTCCGGAAGGTGCGCGAAGTCGTTGTCCGCAAGCACGATCTCGGCCACGTTCCTGGCCGCGGCCGAGCCCGACGCCATGGCGACTGAGCAGTCCGCGTCCTTCAGGGCGAGCACGTCGTTCACGCCGTCGCCCGTCATGGCGACCACGTGGCCCGCCTCTCGCAGCGTGCGCACCAGGCGCCGCTTCATGTGGGGCGTGACGCGGCCGAACACGCGGCACTTCTCCACGGCGGCCGCCACGTCCGCGTCCGTCTTCAGGGTCGAGGCGTCCACGCACCTCTCGGCCCCCGGCACCCCCACGGCCGCCGCGATGCTCGACGCCGTGCGCGGGTCGTCGCCGGATATGACGCGGATGTCCACGCCCTGCTCGCGAAAGTAGCGCATCGTCTGGGCGGCCGTCGGGCGGATCTGGTCGCGTATGCCCAAGAAGCCCAGCACGCGCGGGGTCCCCACCGCGGAGCCGTCCCGCGCAAAGCCGTCCACGCGCGCGACCACCAGCACGCGCATGAGGCCCGAAAACGAGCGCACCTCGTCCTCCACCTGCCCAAACGCGGCGCCCATCACAAACTGCGCCGCGCCCATCACCAGCGCCGTCCCGTCGGCCGTGACGCAGCCGGAGCACTTCGTCCTGGACGAGAAGGGCACGGCCCTCGTCACAGCGAGCGCCTCAACGCCCCGCGCCCTGCCGTACTCCAGGATCGCGCGCGCCGTCTCGTTCGCGTCCGCCTCGTTCGCGGCCGCGATCGTGACCGCGGCCCGCGCCGCGTCGCCGCGCACCTCCGCCACCTCCATGGCGCCCGTCGTGATGGTGCCCGTCTTGTCCAGGCACAGCACGTCCACGCGCGCGAGCGTCTCGACGCAGTACGACTGCTGCACCAGCACGCTTCTGGACGCAAGGCGCGTCGTCGCGATGGCAAGCACGCTCGACGTCAGGAGCACCAGCCCCTGCGGGATCATGCCCACCACGGCCGCGACGGTCTGCAGCACCGCGTCGTCGTAGCCGTAGCGGCCCATGAGGATGATGCGGACAAACAGCCCCGCGCCAAGCGGTATGAGCGCGATGGTGCCAAGCCGTATGATCGCGGACAGCGTGGAGAGTATCTCGGAGCGCACCCGCTTCACGTACTTCGCCTCGGCGTTGAGCTTCGCCGCGTACGCGTCGCGCCCCACGCGCGTCACGCGGTACGCAAACGCCCCGGAGTCCACGAACGATCCCGAGAGCACCTCGTCGCCCACGGACTTCTCTATGGCGTTGCTCTCGCCCGTCAGCAGGCTCTCGTCCATGCGCGGGCTGCCCCTCAGCACCACGCCGTCCGCCGGCACCTGGTCGCCGTGGGCAAGCAGCACCACGTCGTCCCGCACGACCGCCGATACCGGCACGTGGCGCTTCTCGCCCGCGCGCAGCACGCACACGTCCTTCGAGGTCAGAATCGACAGCCGGTCCACCTTGCGCTTCGCGCGGATCTCCTGGAACACGCCAATGACGAGGTTGCTCGCGACCACGGCCATGAACGCGACGTTCTTGTAGGAGCCCGTGGAGACCACCAGGGCCGCCATCGCGACGTTCACGGCGTTGAACAGCGTGAACGTGTGCTCGCGAAGTATCTGCCACACGGACTTCGTCTTCACGTCCGCGTTCGCGTTCACCTGCCCGGCGCGCACGCGCTGCGCGACCTGCTCGTCCGTCAGGCCAAGCGTCGCGCGCCCGCCCTCGCCCAGACACGTGCCTCCGTCGCCTCGCTCCAAGAAACACCTCCGCCGCAGCCTCTTCCCGCGGCTTCCGCCGCGCATGCCGTCAAGCCAGTCACCAGTCACCTCAGTCTACCCGATTTCAAAACGCGCCCGCACTCCCCGCAAGACATTCCGGCGAACTTGTAGTAACATCTTCTATTGGCCCCATAGCTCAGTGGATCAGAGCGTTCGCCTCCGGAGCGAAAGGTCGTGGGTTCGAGCCCCACTGGGGTCACCATCGCGTGACGAGGGACGCCTTCTGGCGTCCTTTTTTCGTAACGCTTTGAATACCGACGCGCTACATACCGAATACCATGCGTTAGCATCGTCAACGTATGGAAAGCTACTGCGCCCGCACGCATGCGTCGGCGCACGAAAGGTATGCACATGATCGCAATCGTTAAGGACTCGGCCACGCCAGAGCAGCTGAGCCACTTCGTCAAGTGGATCGAGGACCGCGGCTTCAAGACCAACGTCTCGAAGGGCGAGAACGAGACCATCGTCGGCATCATCGGCGACACCACGCAGATCGACCCGTTCCTGCTGGAGTCCATGGACATCATCGACCAGGTCAGGCGCGTCTCCGAGCCGTTCAAGAAGGCGAACCGCAAGTTCCATCCCGAGGACACCGTCGTCGACTGCGGCCACGGCGTGCTTCTGGGCGGCGGCAACTTCCAGGTCATCGCCGGTCCGTGCTCCGTCGAGGGCAAGGGCCTCATCGACATCGCCCGCGCCGTGAAGCGCTCCGGCGCCACGATGTTGCGCGGTGGCGCGTATAAGCCCCGCACCAGCCCGTACTCGTACCAGGGCATGGGCGAGAAGGGCCTCGACATCCTGCTCGAGGCGTCCGCGGAGCTCGACATGCCCGTCGTCACGGAGGTCATGGACCCCCGCGACGTCCAGCTCTTCCTGGACAAGGGGATCGACGTCATGCAGATCGGCGCGCGCAACGCCCAGAACTTCCCGCTCCTGCGCGAGGTCGGCAAGACCCGCACCCCGGTGCTCCTGAAGCGTGGCATGTCCGAGACCATCGACGAGCTCCTCATGGGCGCGGAGTACATCATGAGCGAGGGCAACCCCAACGTCATCCTGTGCGAGCGCGGCATCCGCACGTTCGAGACCCGCACGCGCAACACGTTCGACGTGAACGCGATCCCCGTGGTGCACCACCTGTCGCACCTGCCCATCATCGGCGACCCCAGCCACTCAACCGGCTACACGCGCTACGTGCGCCCCGCCGCGTACGCCGCGACGGCCGCCGGCGCGGACGGCCTCGAGATCGAGGTGCACGACAACCCGTCCCAGGCGTGGTCCGACGGCGCCCAGGCGCTCACACCGGCGCAGTTCGACGACGCCATGCGTCGCATCCGCGTCATCCGAAAGGCCATCTGCCAGGACCTCGACGAGAGCGGGGTCGAGGCGTGATGGCGCAGTCGACCTACGTTCCCGACAGGGTCGGCGTCGTCGGCCTCGGCCTCATGGGCGGCTCGTTCGCGAAGGCCGAGCACGAGGGCGGCCGCGAGGTGTACGCGTGGAACCGCACGCATGCCACCGTGGAGCTCGCGGAGATAGAGACCATCGACGGCGAGCTCACCGACGACGTCATCCCCACGTGCGAGCTCGTCATCCTCGCGGGCTACCCCCAGTTCTCCATTGACTGGCTGCAGAGGAAGGCGGACCTCGTCTCCCCCGGCGCCATCGTCATCGACGCCGTGGGCGTGAAGCGCGTCATATGCGAGAAGTGCTTCGCCATCGCCGAGGGCCGCAACTGGACGTTCGTGGGCTGCCACCCCATGGCGGGCACCCAGTACTCCGGCTTCGCGCACTCCCGCGCTAACATGTTCCACGGCGCGCCCATGGTGGTCGTGCCGCCCAAGATGGACGACTTCGACCGCGCGAGCGTGCTCGAGCGCCTGAAGCACCTGCTCGAGCCGTGCGGCTTCGGCTCGTTCACGCTCGCGACCGCGGCGTTCCACGACGAGCAGATCGCGTACACGTCGCAGCTGGCGCACGTCGTCTCCAACGCGTACGTCAAGAGCCCCGCGGCCCAGAGCCACAAGGGCTTCTCCGCCGGCTCGTACAAGGACCTCACGCGCGTCGCGCGCCTGAACGCCCCCATGTGGCGCGAGCTGTTCCTCGACAACGCGGACAACCTCTCGCGCGAGATCGGGACCCTGATAGGAAACCTCCAGCAGTACAAGGACGCGATCGACGCGCGCGACGGGCAGAGGCTCGAGGCCCTTCTCGCCGAGGGTGACCGCCTGAAGAAGGAGGCCGAGCGCAGATGAGCACCTCGACCGTTCACGTGAGGACGCCGTCGCGCAGCTACGACGTCCTCATCGGCCAGGGCGTGATCGACGAGGTCGGCACGCTCACGCGCAGGGCGTGCGACGGCGCCGCGGCATGCGTCATCTCGGACGACAACGTGGCGCCGCTGTACGCGAACGCCGTGGCCGAGTCGCTCGAGGACGCCGGCTACCGCACGACGCTCCAGGTGTTTCCCGCGGGCGAGAGGCACAAGCGCCTATCCACCCTCTCGGACCTGCTCGAGGGCCTCGCCGCGGCGGAGCTTTCGCGCGACGACGTCGTCGTCGCGGTCGGCGGCGGCGTCACCGGTGACATGGGCGGGCTCGCCGCGGCACTGTACCTGCGCGGATGCAAGGTCGTGCAGGTGCCCACGTCGCTTCTGGCCATGGTGGACTCCTCCGTCGGCGGGAAGACGGCCGTCGACCTCGAGGCCGGCAAGAACCTAGCCGGCGCGTTCTTCCAGCCGTCGCTCGTCGTCGCGGACGTCGACTGCCTCGACACGCTCACCCCGGAGCTCCTCACGGACTCGTGCGGCGAGGTCATCAAGCACGGCGTCATCCGCGACGAGGCGCTGTTCCGCCGCCTGGCGGCGCATCCCATCAACGCCGAGGGCTTCGACCGCCAGGACCTCGCGGACGTGATCCGCCGCAACGTCGAGATCAAGCGCGACGTGGTGGACGCGGACGAGCGCGAGCGCGGGCTCCGCCAGATTCTGAACTTCGGCCACACCATCGGCCACGCGATCGAGGCGGCGAGCGACTTCGCGCTCGGCCACGGCTCGAGCGTCGCCGCGGGCATGTGCTGCATCGCCCGTGCGTCCGCGCGCATGGGTTGGTGCGCGCAGGACGTCGCGGACGACATCGTCGCCGCCGTGGCGGCCTACGGGCTCCCCACGGACACCGCGGTCGACCACGACACGCTCCTCTCGTTCGCCACGCACGACAAGAAGCGCCACGGGTCGACGGTGAACGTCGTCGTGCCCATGCGCATCGGCGCGGTCGAGGTCAGGACGGTTTCGCTGCCCGAGTTCCGCCGCCTCGTCGACCTGGGCTGCGGCACGGGCGCCGCGTAGGCCCTAAGGCCCTAAGGAGAAGAGCATGGACGTCACGATCGAACCCCATCCGCTTTCGGGCACGGTAGCGGCGGTGGCCTCCAAGTCCGTCGCGCACCGGCTGCTCATCCTCGCGGCCCTCGCGAACGGCACGACCGACATAGACTGCAACACCACCTCGAGGGACATCGACGCCACGGCTCGCTGCCTCGAGGCGCTCGGCGCGCGCATCGCGCGCACGAGGCGCGGGTTCCGCGTGCGGCCCATCCCGCGCGACGCGGACGGCGCGCCGCTTGCCGCCTCGGGCGCGACGCTCGACTGCGGCGAGTCAGGCTCCACGCTGCGCTTCATGCTGCCCGTGGCGGCGGCGCTGGGGCGCCCGTGCGCGCTCGACGGCCACGGCCGCCTGGCCAAGCGCCCGCTCTCCCCCCTCTACGAGGAGCTGCTGTCCCACGGCGCGCGCCTCTCCCAGAGGGGCGTCCTGCCGCTTCGCGTTGAGGGAAGCCTCGCCGGCGGCACGTTCGACATCCCGGGCGACGTGTCGTCCCAGTACGTCTCGGGCCTCCTCATGGCGGCGCCGCTCCTTCCTGGCGGCGTGCGCGTGCGCGTGAGCGAGCCGTTCGAGTCGCGCGCGTACGTCACCATCACGACGGACGCCCTGCGCACGTTCGGCGTGGACGTCCGCGTGGGTCGCGAGCAGGCGGACGGCACGTCCTTCGAGGTGTTCGAGGTGGCGCCCCAGCCGGTGCGCACGCCCGGGACCGTCGCCGTCGAGGGCGACTGGTCCAACTCCGCGTTCTGGCTCGCGGCCGGCGCCATCCGCGGACCCGTGTGCGTGACGGGGCTCGACCCCAGGAGCTCCCAGGGCGACCGCGCCATCGTAGGCGCCGCGTCGCTTCTGGGCGCACGCGCGCGCACCGCGGGCGAAGCCGCAACCGCGGAGCACGCCGCGCTCGTGGGCAGGACCGTGAGCGTGGCCGAGATCCCGGACCTGGTGCCCCCCATCGCGGCCATGGCCGCGTACGCCCGGGGAGAGACCCGCATCACCGACGCCGCGCGCCTGCGCCTGAAGGAGTCCGACCGGCTCGAGACCGTGCGCGCCGCCATCGCGGGCATGGGAGGCGACGCCACGGTCGAGGGCGACGACCTTCTCGTCCGCGGCACGGGGACCCTTCCCGGCGGCGTCGTAGACGCGGCGAACGACCACCGCATCGCCATGATGGCGGCCGTGTGCGCCGCGCATGCGCAGGGCCCCACCACCATCCGCGGCGCGGAGTGCGTCGCGAAGTCCTACCCCACCTTCTTCGAGGACTTCCGCTCGCTGGGCGGAGTCGCGCGCGAAAGAGAGTAAGCCATGCCCTCCACCTTTGGAAGCGCCCTCAGGGTCACCGTGTTCGGACAGTCTCACTCGCAGGCCGTCGGCTGCGTCGTGGAGGGGCTCCCCTCCGGCCACGTCGTCGACATGGAGGCGCTCCGGCGCTTCATGGCGCGACGCGCGCCCGGCCAGGGCCCGTGGACGACGCCGCGCAAGGAGGCGGACCTCCCGCGCATCGTGAGCGGCCTCAACCCCAAGGGCGCCACGTGCGGCGCGCCGCTCGCCGTCGTGATAGAGAACACGAACACCCGCTCGCGCGACTACGACAACCTCATGGCGGTGCCGCGCCCGGGCCACGCCGACTACACCGCGTGGGCAAAGTGGCATGGCAACCAGGACGTCCCCGGCGGCGGCCACTTCTCCGGCCGGCTGACGGCACCCCTGTGCGCCGCGGGCGGCATCGCGCTCCAGATGCTGGCAGAGCGCGGCGTGCGCGTGGGCGCGCACCTCCTGAGCGTGGCGGACGTGCGCGACGAGCCGCTGTGCGCGCTCGACAACGCGCCCGCGTCCCAGGTGCGCCTGCAAGGGCAGCTCGACGCGCTCGCGGACGGCCGCACGTTCCCCACGATAGACGACGCGGCCGGCAAGGCCATGCTCGACGCCATAGACGACGCGCGTCGCGAGCTCGACTCCGTCGGCGGCGTCGTGGAGTGCGTGGCCACGGGCATGCCGGCGGGCGTGGGCTCGCCCATGTTCGACGGCATCGAGAACCTCGTCGCGCGCGCGGCGTTTGGCGTGCCCGCCGTGAAGGGCGTGGAGTTCGGCCGCGGGTTCGAGGCGGCGCGCCTGCGCGGCAGCGAGGACAACGACCCGTACCGTATGGTGGACGGCTCCGTCACGCCCGTCACGAACAACGCGGGCGGCGCGCTCGGCGGCATCACCACCGGCGCCCCCGTGCTCTTCCGCATGGCCCTCAAGCCCACGTCCAGCATCTCTCGCCCGCAGGAGAGCGTCGACCTCACCAGCGGCTCGGACGCCACGCTCGAGGTGCATGGACGCCACGACCCGTGCGTCGCGACGCGCGCCGTGCCCGTGGCGGAGGCCATCTGCGCGCTCGCGCTGCTGGACGCGCTCCTGAGCTTCCCGCCGGAGCCCCAGGCGTAGCGCCCGGGCGTGCACGCCCACCAATCACGTAACACGAGGCCCGCGCGTTGGCCTGGCCGGCGCCACGGGCGAGAAGGACCACGGAGGAACAGTGGAAGACCTCTCTGACATCAGGAAAGAAATCGACTCGATAGACACGCAGATCGTGGAGCTCTTCAAGCGCCGCATGTCGTGCGCCGACGCGGTCGCCGCGTACAAGCGCGCCCACGACCTGCCCGTGCTCGACAGGTCGCGCGAGCGCGAGCTTCTGGCCAGGCGCGCCGCCCAGGTGCCCGAGGACATGAAGGTGTACACGGAGGTGCTGTTTGAGCTGCTGATGGAGGCGTCGCGCAACCGCCAGGGCGAGCGCCTGGGCACGGGGGGCCACACGGTGGAGCAGATCCGCGACGCCCTCGCGCACAGCCCGGAGCTGTTTCCGCGCGACGCGTACGTGGCGTGCCAGGGAGTGGAGGGCGCGTACCAGCAGATCGCGACGGACCGCATCTTCCGCCACGCGAACATTGGCTACTTCGACACGTTTGACGCGGTGTTTCGCGCCGTGGAGGAGAACTACGCGGACTTTGGCGTGCTGCCGATAGAGAACAGCACGGCAGGCTCCGTCAACCAGGTGTTCGACCTCATGATGCGCCACAACTTCCACATCGTGCGCACATGCCGCCTGAAGGTGGACCACAACCTGCTGGCGAAGCCCGGCTGCGGCCTTGGGGACATACGTCACATCTACAGTCACGAGCAGGCCATCAACCAGTGCGGGGAGTTCCTCTCGTCCCTTGAGGGCGTCACGGTGCACGCGTGCGAGAACACGGCCATGGCCTCGAAGATGGTTGCGGAGAGCGAGCGCCGCGACGTGGCCGCGCTCGCGTCCCGCGCGTGCGCAAGGATCTACGGGCTGGACGTGCTCGCGTCCGGCGTGCAGGACCAGGGCAACAACTACACGCGCTTCGCGTGCATATCCAAGGACCTCTCCATCTACCCCGGCGCCGACCGCAGCACGTTCATGCTGGTGGTGAACCACGAGCCGGGCGCGCTGTACAAGGTGCTCGCGAAGTTCTACGACCTCGACATCAACATCATCAAGCTCGAGAGCCGCCCCATACCCGACCGCGACTTCGAGTTCATGTTCTACTTCGACATCGACTGCCCCGCCGCCTCCCCGGAGTTCTTCACGCTGGTGCGCTCGCTGGAGTCCACGTGCGAGGAGTTCCGCTACCTCGGCAGCTACAGCGAGGTGATCTGAAGTGTCGCAGATGGAGAGCACGCCCTCGCGCGACGGCCGCTTTGGCCTGCTGGGACGCACGCTTGGCCACAGCTGGTCGCCGCTCATCCACGCGCGGCTGGGCTCCACCCCGTACGACCTCATCGAGCTGGAGCCCGATGAGGTCGCCCCGTTCGTGCGCGAGGACGCGTCGTGGCGCGGCCTCAACGTGACCATCCCGTACAAGCGCGACGCGGCGCGGCTCGCGGACGAGCGCTCCGAGCGCGTGGAGCGCCTGGGCGTTGCGAACACGCTCGTGCGCAGGCCGGACGGAAGCGTCTACGCGGACAACACGGACGTCCTGGGCTTTGGGTGGATGCTGGAGTCGTTCTGCCGCGAGCGCCTGGGCCTTGCGGGCGCCTCCGCGCTTTCGGGGGCGGACGTCCTCGTACTGGGCGACGGCGGCGCGAGCCAGGCCGTGCAGGCGACGCTCGAGGACACCGGCGCGCACGTGTCCGTCATATCGCGCCACGGAAACGACAGCTACGAGGGCCTTCCCGGGAGGCACCACCACGCGCTTCTCGTCGTGAACACGACGCCGGTGGGCATGTACCCCAAGTGCCCGGCCTCCGTGGTGGCGGAGGACGACCTCGCCGCGCTCCCGGAGCTGCGCGGCGTTCTGGACGTGGTGTACAACCCGCGGCGCACCGGCATCTGCCTTGCTGCGGAGCGCCTGGGCCTGCCGTGGCAGAGCGGCCTGGCCATGCTGGTGGCGCAGGCGCTCTTCTCGAGCGAGCTGTTCCAGGGCACGCCGCTCGACCGGTCGCTCGTGGGCGCCATCGAGCGCGAGATCTTGAGCCAGACCGCCAACGTCGTGCTCATAGGCATGCCGGGCGTGGGAAAGACCACCACGGGCCGTGCGCTCGCGCACCTGCTAGGACGTCCGTTCGTGGACCTGGACGACGCGTTCAGGCTCGAGTTTGGCACCTCGGCGGCCGATTTCATCCGCGCGCACGGCGAGACGGAGTTCCGCGTGAGGGAGACGCGGGTCGCGGCCGACTACGGCAGCCGCTCCAGCCTCGTGGTGGCCTGCGGCGGCGGCATCGTCACCCAGCCGCGCAACTACGACCTCCTGCACCAGAACGGCACCATCGTCCAGCTGGACCGCCCCGCCGAGCAGCTGTCGCAGGCAAACAGGCCGCTGTCACAGGAGCGCGGGGTCCAGGCACTCGCGAGGGAACGCCTGCCGCTGTACCGCGCGTGGGCGGACCTTGTGCAGCCGTGCACGGGAAGCGCCGCGGGCGACGCCCGCGCCATCGCGGCGACGTTGGGGCTCTCTGCGCGATAGCCGTGCCGCGTGGTGCGCGTCCCGGGAATTAGCGCTTCTCGGAAACGTTTTCGGGAACGTTTACGGAAAACATCGCTACGCTCACGCCGCCGACACCCAATGGAAACGTCTCTTCCCCCGCGCACCCGTATACTGGCTTCGGACACAAGGCTCAACGTTTGGAGACTCTGGCATATGGACGCGCAGGCGGCCGCGCGGGCGGTACTCAAGAACATCGGGGGCAAGGGCAACGTCGTGCAAAACGACCTGTGCATGACGCGCCTTAGGCTGCGCGTGGCAAACCCCACGCTCATCGACCGCGACGCGCTCATCGGCACGAAGGGCGTGCTCGGCGTGGTGACCTTTGGCTCTAACGGGCTCGAGGTCGTGTTTGGCCCGCGCTCCGTGCAGGAGGTGTTCGGCGCGTTCCAGGAGCTCACGGGCCTGGAGCCCACCATGGAGCTCCCGCCCCTGGGAAGGCGCGTCGCAAACGGCATGAACGTGCACATTACGGACGCCAAGCCGCGCGAGGCCGTCGTCGACGGGCCCGCGGGCGCCGTGGACGACGCCTCCGCGGCAACGCCCCAGCCCCGCGCGCAGGCGCCTCTCCCCCATGCGCCCGAGGCCGCGCCCGCCGAGCGCACGCGCAACGCGGCGGACGCCGACGGAACGCTCGACCTGCAGCGCCTCATGGAGCTGGACGACGCCATCGACCCGGACGACGAGGCCGACGACCTATACGAGACGTTCGGGGACGACCCCGCGGAGGACGTCCCCGCGGGCGGGAAGGACGCGGGTGCCGCGGGCGAAGGCGCCCTCCCCGCCAGCGGCCCGCGCCTGCTCGTGATCAACGGGCCCAACATCAACCTGTTGGGCGTGCGCGAGCCCGACCTCTACGGTCATGAGGACTACGCGTCGCTGCTGTCGCTCTGCCACGAGGTGGCCCAGGACGCCGGCTTCGCGTCGTGCGAGTGCTACCAGTCCAACCACGAGGGCGACATCGTGGACCGCATACAGGAGGCCATGGGCACCATCGACGGCATCGTCATCAACCCGGCCGCCTACACGCACACGTCCGTCGCGATCCTGGACGCGCTCAAAGCCGTGCAGATTCCCGCGGTGGAGGTCCACGTCTCCAAGGTGAGCGAGCGCGAGGACTTCCGCCAGGTCTCCTACGTGCGCAAGGCGTGCTTCGAGACCATCATGGGCATGGGCATCCAGGGCTACGCGAAGGCCATCCGCGACCTGGCAGACCACCTGTCGCGGCGCTAGCGTCTCCCGCCGGCCCCGAGCCCCGGCACAAGGCGCCCCGGTCCGGGCGCTACCTGCCTTCGTCCCTGCGACAGCGCCAGATTGCGCCGTCGCTCACAATCACGTCCACGGCCACGTCGTGGTCGTCGTGCGGAAGCGGGTTGCTGCTAATCTGCATGCCGCGCGCAAGGCCCACCTTCGTACCCGCGTACCCCGCCAGGAAGTTGTCGTAGTAGCCGGCGCCGTAGCCAATGCGGTGGCCCTCCGCGTCAAAAACCAGTCCCGGCACCAGGCAGACGGAGTCCGCAAGCGCCTCGCTCGGCACAACGGCGGCCTCGTCCGCCGCGGGCTCCAGCACGCCGCGCGCGCCGGCGCGCAGGCCGTCCAGCGTGGACACTTCCACAAACTGGAGCGACGTCGGACCGGGAACGCTTCGCGGCAGCGCCACGCGCTTGCCGTCCGCCCATGCGCGCTCGACGATCTTGCGGGTGGGAATCTCGTCCTCGAACGGCACGTACGCCAGAAGCAACGTGTCGCGACGGTACTCCGGAAGCGCCCTCAGGTTGCTGGCGATGCTTCCGTCCAGCCTCATCCTGAACCTGGGGCTCAGCCCCTTCCGCACGGCCAGGTAGCTCTCGCGGAGCGCGGACTTGCTCGCATCCTCACCACAAGAACTGGCCATCGGCTCCCTTTCCACGTCGCATTCGTCTAAAGTCTAACCCATACAGGCCCGCAACGGGGACGTCCATCCCCACCTGGCAACAATTTCGTCCCGCAATGGAGATGCGCCCGTGCCCCAGACCGCGCAACAGACCATCCGCCTCGGCACCATAGACGTCACCGTGACCAGAAAGCGCGTCAGCCGCGTCAACCTGCGCGTTCGTCGCGACGGCTCCGTCGTCGTGAGCGCGCCCGCCCGCGTCCCGCTCGCGCAGATCCGCGCGTTCGTCGAGTCGCGCGAGGATTGGGTCCGCTCCGCGCGCTCGCAGGCGCTCGCCCGCCAGGCCGCGCGCGCCCATTCCCTGCAAGACGGCGGCACCACGCGCCTTCTGGGCAGGACGCTCGCCCTCTCGGTCGAGAAGGACCTCCCCTCCGGCTCCGCGCCGCATGCCACGTGCGCAGACGGCGCGGTCGTCGCCCACGTGGGCGCCGAGGACGCCGGCCCCGCAAGCGTGGACCTCGCGCTGCAGTCCCTGTGGCGCTCCACGCTGGATGATCTTCTCCCTCCCCTGCTCGAGCGCTACGAGCACCTGATGGGCGTCCGCTGCACCGGAATCCGCCTCCGCCGCATGACGTCGCGCTGGGGCTCGTGCAACGTCCGCACGGGGCGCGTCACGCTCAACCTCGAGCTCGCGTGCCATCCCGCGTCCAGCGTGGAGTCCGTCGTCGCGCACGAGCTCTGCCACCTGCTGGAGCCCAGCCACAACGAGCGCTTCCATGCGCTCATGGACGGCTTCTGCCCCTGGTGGCGCGAGGCCAGGGCAGAGCTCAACTCCCTGCCGCCCACGCGTCCCGTTTTGCCGTAGGATAGAGGGGCTGGCCTTTCGCCGGCACCTGACACCAAACCACGCAAGGAGAGAAACCCATGCCCAACGAGGGAAGCTACGAGGCCGCCCTGAAGCGCAGCAGGGAGGTCGAGTCGGACATCGCCGCCGGCAAGGTCGAGAAGTACACCATGCTCACGGGCGACAGGCCCACCGGGCGCCTGCACCTGGGCCACTACTTCGGCACCATCAAGGAGCGCGTGCGCCTGCAGGACCTCGGTGTCCGCACGAACATCATCATCGCGGACTACCAGGTCATCACGGACCGCGACACGACGGAGCACATCCGCGACAACGTGTACAACATGGTGATGGACTACCTCGCCTGCGGGATCGACCCCGCCAAGACCATGATCTTCACCCACTCCGCCGTCCCGGCCGAGAACCAGCTCATGCTGCCGTTCCTCTCGCTCGTGACCGAGGCGGAGCTCCAGCGCAACCCCACCGTGAAGGCCGAGATGGAGGCGTCCGGCCACTCGCTCACGGGGCTTCTGCTCACCTACCCGGTGCACCAGGCGTGCGACATCCTGTTCTGCAAGGGCAACATCGTGCCCGTCGGCCGCGACCAGCTCCCCCACATAGAGGTTACCAGCAAGATCGCGCGCCGCTTCAACGAGCGCTACGGCAAGGTGTTCCCGGACGTGACGGGCCTCCTCACCTCCACGCCGCTCATCCCTGGCCTCGATGGCCGCAAGATGAGCAAGTCCTACGGCAACGCCATCTCGATCTCCATGACGGCGGATGAGACCGCGCGCCTCATCAAGAAGTCCAAGACCGACTCCGAGCGCTTCATCACGTACGACCCCGACAACCGCCCCGGCGTGTCCGCGCTGCTCACCACCGCGGGCATCTGCACCGGCCGCGACCCGCGTGAGATCGCGGAGGAGATCGGCAACGGCGGCTCCGGCCAGCTCAAGAAGTACGTCACGCAGGCCGTGAACGACTACTTCGAGCCCATCCGCGAGCGTCGCCACCAGTACGAGGACGACCTCGACTACGTGAGGGACGTCCTGCACGACGGCAACGCCAAGGCCAACGACATCGCGCGCCAGACCCTGGACGAGGTCCGCGAGTCCATGGGCATGGTCTACTAGCGCCGCGCGGTCCGCAGGGCCGCCGCGGGCGCGGCAGACACCGCTGCCGACCACTTGCACCAACGAAGACGGGAGCCCTTCTCGCCCGGCGCACAAGACGCGGGCGAGAAGGGCTCCCGGTTTATGTGTGGCCTCCACTTCCGGGGCTCGGCAGCATGCCGCACGAAGGTACGCCTACAGCACCACCATCGCGACAGCGAGCACCGCCACGTTCACGATGGCCGTCACCAGCACGACCTTGCCCACGAACTTGAGCCACGTGCCGTACTCCACGCGCGAGAGCGCAAGACCGCCCATGATCGCGCCGTTCGCGGGCGTGAAGTAGTTGACGACGCCGCTTGCAGAGGCGAACACGTTGATTATGATGGCTGGGTTGAAACCAAGCGGCTGCGTCAGCGGCCCCATGATCGGCATGGAGATCGTCGCCATGCTCGAGGTGCCCGGGATTAGGATGGCGACCCCGCGCGAAAGGCCCACGATCATCACAAGAAACGAGAGTCCAAACAACCACAGGACCACCTTCTGCTTGTGCGAGAGCGGCTCGTACTGGTTGCCGGCGGCCGCCGCGTCGCCGTACGCCTCCCCAGAGGCCGCAACCTCGTCCGCGCTCATAAGCGTCCGTGAGCGGTCTGCCTTCACGCCTTTCGCATACCTCATCACGAAGCACACGGAGACGAGGTAGGGCGTGACAAGAAGCACCAGACCAAGACCGATGACCACGCCTTGGTCCGCGACGATTCCGCTCGACGCCAGCACGTCCGCTGCAATGCCCGTCGCGAACGGGTTCACCGTCGAGCCAAGGCATCCGCCGCCTGCGCCGAGAAGGACCATCATCGCGCCTGTCAGCGCGTCGAACCCCGCCGCCATCATGGTCGCGGAAAGCAGCGCGTAAAATCCGATCGTCTCCTCGCAGAAGCCGTACGTGCTGCCCAAGATCGCGAAGATGAGCATGAGGACGGGGATCAGCTTGAGCTCGTTTCCGCCCATCTTGCGCACGAGCGCGCCAATGCCCGCGGACAGCGCGTCAGTCTTGTTCACGAGTGCCGGGAAGCCTCCGAGCACAAAGACGAAGAGCGCGACGCCGAGGCCGCCCTTGAAACCGTTCACGGGCGACATCATGAGGTCCCCAGACGGGACGGCCGAGACCTCGTTCGTGAAGTGAGACATTACTGAGATATGCACTATTTATCTATTTGCAAGCGGATGCACCTGTCGGCGAACGCGCCAAGTGCCATCGCGCGCTCTTCTCGACGAAAAAAGGGCGCCTCCCGAGGGAGACGCCCTTCTCTGCCTCTTGCGCGCAGGCTACGCCGGGATGGCGACCATCGCGATGGAGAGGATGACCATGCAGACGACCGAGATCGCGATGACGATCTTGAGCGCGAACTTGACCCAGGTGCCGTACTCGATGCGGGACAGGGCCAGGCCACCCATGATCGCGCCAGAGGTCGGGGTGATCAGGTTCACGACGCCGCACGCGGCGGAGAAGACCATGATCATGATCGCGGGGTTGAAGCCGAGCCTTGCGGCCAGGGGCCCGAGGATGGGCATGGACAGCGTTGCCAGGCCGGAGGTCGACGGGATGAGGAAGGACAGCAGGAAGAGGAGCAGGAACGAGCCGATGGTGAACACGACCGCGGGGGTGCCGTTGAGGGCGTTCGCGGAGTTCGCGAGGACCAGGTTCGCGAGGCCCGTGCTCTTCATGAGGACGGAGACGCCACGGGAGACCGCGATGATCATGACGACCGACATCATGTCCCCGGCGCCCGCCATGAACGTGTCGACGATCTCGTGCTCGGAAAGGCCGCCGATGATGCCGATGAGGATGGCGAGGAGCAGGAACCAGGTGGTGGACTCGGCGAAGTACCACTGGCCGAGCGGGGTGCCCGTCAGGAACGCGGACCAGCCGGCGTTGTCGGTGACGGTGGTCGTGAGCTTGCCCTTGACGTTCTTGTCGAGCTTAAGGGTGCCGAGATCGTCGTCCGAGTACTGCTGCTCGATGTCAGCCGCGGTGACCGTGGAGGTCTCGTCGTGCGAGGAGGAGCCGGCCACGAACGCGTTCACGCCGAGGTCCTCCCAGGGCACGAAGGAGATGACCATGATGACGAAGGCGGCCGCGAAGACCCAGAGGACGCCCTTCTGCTTGCCAGTGAGGCTCTTCTTCTCGCCGGACTCGTTGTCTCTGGCATAGGAGGCGAGGGACGCGTCGATCTCGTCCTGGCTCATGAGGGACTTGGAAGGGTCGGCCTTGACGCGCTTGGCATACTGCAGGACGAAGAAGACGGAGATCGCGTAGGAGACGACGAGGAGGACAAGGCCGAGGCCGATGACGACGGCCTGGTTGACCTTGATGCCCATGTCGGTGAGCGCGGAGCTCGCGATGCCGGTGGCGAAGGGGTTCACCGTGGAGCCGAGGCAGCCGACGCCGGCGCCGAGCAGCACGATCATGGCACCGCTGAGGGAGTCATACCCTGCGGCGATCATGGTGGCGGAGAGCAGGGCGTAGAAGCCGACGGTCTCCTCGCACATGCCGTAGGTGGTTCCGCCGAAGGCGAAGATCGCCATGAGGATGGGGATGAGCTTCAGCTCGTTGCCGTTCATCTTCGCGACGAGGACGTCGATGCCGGTCGCAAGGGCGTCGGTCTTGTTCACGATGCCGAGGAAGCCACCGAGGACCATGACGAAGAGGCAGACGTCGACGGCGTCCTTGAAGCCGTTGACGGACGCCATGGTGAAGCTGCCGAGCGTGGCGCCGGTGACGGTTCCCTGGATGTCCTCATAGTGGAACGAGGTTCCGTTCAGCAGAATCGAGATGATTGCCACGAGGGCCAACAGAATGAAGATGATCGAGAAAGACGTGAGCATCTTCCTCTTCTTCTTCGGCTGCGCTGTCGTATCAGACATGACCGCAACTCCTTTCGGCGCAAGGCGCCCTTGAACTTTACAGCGCCTGTGTAACACCATCGGTACACAAAACGCTCAATTCCGATATATATCCTACACGCATTCCCCAAATCTCGTCCACACGGTTTGCGAACGTTATCCAATAGTCGGTGAAATGCTACACGGACATTATTGACAGATTTCGATACGCCCACCAGCAAAACTAAGCCGCTTGCCGATGCATGGGTTTTGCACGCGCGACAAATGCCAGCTCAAGGTCATGACGTCATTTTGGGTCAAGGGGATATTCCTCTCACCCCGCTGTATTCATAAAGCAGAAGCGGATATGTATTATGCATATCCGCTTTAAAAATATTACCATTTTCGTCAGAAGTCGCTACTTGTCGTACTCCGCAAGCGCGTCGCCGAGGAGGACAAGCCCCTTCCTCAGGACGTCCTCGTGGCTGCAGTAGCCGAGCCTGGCGCCGTTAGGCAGCTCGAACCTGGTGCCGGGCACGAGCAGCACTCCCCTCTCGCTCAGGATCCTCTTGCAGAACTCCTCGTCCGACTCGGGAATGTCGAGCTGCAGGTACGAGACGGACACGCCCTTCGGGTCGTTCCACTTCGCACGGGGCTGCCCCTTCGCCCACTCCGCCACGATGTCGTGGTTCGCGTGGCAGATCCTGCGGTTGCGCTCGAGGATGGTCTGGCGGTTCTTCAGCACGTACGTGGCGAGGATGTCGTTGAACACGCCGGCGCAGATCATGGAGTAGTCCCTGTAGACGCGCACGCGCTGGGCGACGTCCTCGTCCGCGACGACCCAGCCGATGCGGGCGCCGGGGGTGGAGTACGTCTTGCTCACGGAGTTCGTGATGATGGCCTTCTCGTACACGTCGGCCATGGACCAGTAGTTCTCCGTGTCGTCCATCGGCATGTACACCTCGTCCGAAAGGACGTACGCGCCGACGGACCTCGCGATGTCAGCGATCTGCTCGAGCGTGTCCTTGTCCAGCACGCAGCCCACGGGGTTGGACGCGTTGTTGATGCAGATGAGCTTCGTGTTGGGCTTGACGAGGCGCTTCAGCTTCTCGATGTCCGGCTTCCAGCCGAGTCCCTCCTCGAGCTCCCAGTAGTCGACCTCGGCACCAAGCTGGCGCGGAACCTCATAGAGCGGCGTGTACGTGGGCCACTCCGCCACGACGTGGTCGCCGGGCTCGATGAGCACGTGCATCGCGTTCAGGTTCGCGCCGGTGCAGCCGTTCGTCTGCAGGATCCTGCTCGGGCTCACGGGATTGCGATATAGCTTCGCCACCTCGTCCTTGAACTCCGGGGACCCCTCGATCCAGCCGTAGTTCATGACCTCGCGGTTGAGGCTCTCATAGAACGTCGCACCCTCCTCGCCGTCGAGGGCCATCAGCTCGTCCATCGTGAACGAGGCGAAGGTGGACTGCGCGATGTCCCACTTCGCGCTCTTCTCGTACACGTTCAGCCAGTCCTCGCAGCCGATGAGCTTGATAGGGTTGTTCATAGGTTCCTCCTTACACAGAAGGGCGAGAAGCACATCAGCCCCTCGCCCTCCGCTGGTTCAGATTGCCCTTCGCCTAGAAGACGGGGATGATGCCCACGGCGGTGAGGGGAATCGAGATGATGCCGGCAATGGCGATCACGACGGCGAGGACGACCTCGCTCTTCACGATGCCGCTGCCCTCGGCGTCACGAGCCTGCTTGTAGAAGAAGAAGCCGGGGATGTAGCCCAGGCAGGCAAGCAGCAGGAAGCCCCAGCCCGTGAACAGGACGCCGACGACCTGGAACAGCAGCGCGAGCACGCCGATGACCATCTGGCCCGCGTCGTTGTTGGCCTTTGCGAGCTTCACCTGGTAGGCGGCGGCATATGCCCACGTGACGACGATGGTGACGGTGCACATCGAGATCGCGAAGGTGTAGGCGTCCGCGGCGAAGGTCGCGACGATGATGAAGATCTCGGTCAGGGCGCCGACGATAAGCAGCGAGTACTGCGGGGAGTTCTTCTTGTTCAGCTCGCCCCACTTCGCGGGCAGCTCGTGGTGGTCTGCCATCATCGAGGAGACCTCGGCGGGCAGCATGGTGAAGGACAGCCAGGAGCCCGCGACAGAGATGATAATCGCCCAGCTGATGAACGCGCCGCCGAAGCCGGGGAGCATGTGCTCGAACACGGTGATGGTGGCAGGCTTCGGGGCGGCGACGAGCTCCTTGTAGGGAAGCACGCCATACGGGATCACGGAAGCGCCGATGTAGAGGATAAGAAGAACGACGAGGCCGAGGATGGTGGCAGAGCCGACCTCGGACTTCTTCTTCGCGCGGTTGCTCATGACGGACGCGCCCTCGATGCCGATGAAGACCCGCATCATGACGAGGATGCGCTGGGTGACCTTGCGCGCGACGGAGCCGAGGCCCGTCTTGTTAGCGGCCATGATCACTGCGTTGCGCTGCGCGGTGCCCCAGAAGTCGGCGGTGAAGACGTCGGCGTTGAAGCTCACGACGGCGAAGACGATGAAGAGAAGGATGGCGGCGCACTTGACGACCATGACGACCGCGTTCGACGACGGCGGGGTTGCCGGTCTGCGGGTTGGAGAACACGCCGGGTAGAAGGCCGCCGAGGCAGTACTTGGAGCCGAGGACCTGGGCGATCATCGTGGCGAAGCCGACGTTGCCAAGCCATGCGGACAGCCAGTATCCCCAGCCGCTGATGAAGCCGTGGAACGGGCCAAAGCCCTCCTCGGCGTAGGCGCACACGCCGTCGAGCTCGGGGCGCTTGGAGCCGACGCATGCGAGCGCGAGGGCCAGGAACAGGAAGCCGAGGCCGCACACGAGCCACGCCACGAGCGCGGCGCCGGGGGACGCGACGTTGGCGAGCTGTCCGGTCAAGGCGAAGACGCCGGAGCCGATGCAGGACGAGACGACCATGCCGACGAGGCCGAAGAAGCTTACGCCGTTAGGGTTGTCGGCCTTGCGTTATCGTTTGCCATGAATATCCTCCCTTTATGTAAGGGACACAAATAAAACAATATAAATGATACATTATTTTATAGTTTCTAACATTATAAATACAATTTGCAACCGAGGCATCAAAAGAGCCCCCGCGGTCAAGCCGCGGAGGCTCAACATTATGCTACGACCTGACTACTTCAGGGTCGCGTACATGACGGCCTTGATGGTGTGCATACGGTTCTCGGCCTCGTCGAAGACCTTGGAGGCACGGGACTCGAAGACCTCGTTCGTGACCTCCATCTCGGTGATGCCGAACTTCTCGGCGACCTCGGCACCCTTCTTGGTGTTGGTGTCGTGGAAGGAGGGCAGGCAGTGCAGGAAGATGCAGTCGTCGTGGGCCTGGCTCATGACGTCGGAGGTGACGCGGTACGGCTCCATCAGAGGGATGCGCTTCTTGTAGAGCTCGTCCGGCTCGCCCATGGAGACCCAGATGTCGGTGTAGATCGCGTCGGCATCCTTGACGCCCTCGTGGACGTCCTCGGTCAGCTTGACGGTGGAGCCGTTCTGGGCCGCGATGGCCTCGCACTCCTTGACCAGGTCGGCGGAAGGCATGTTCTCCTTGGGGCCGCAGGCGACGAAGTTGACGCCGAGCTTGGCGCAGACGACCATGAGGGAGTTGCCGACGTTGTTGCCAGCGTCGCCCATGAACGTGAGCTGACGGCCCTTGATGTCGTTGTTGAAGTTCTCCTTCATGGTGAGGATGTCAGCGAGCATCTGGGTGGGGTGGAACTCGTTGGTCAGGCCGTTCCAGACGGGGACGCCGGCGTACTTGGCGAGCTCCTCGACCTTGGTCTGCTCGAAGCCACGGTACTCGATGCCGTCGAACATGCGGCCGAGGACGCGGGCGGTGTCGGCGATGGACTCCTTGTGGCCCATCTGGGAGCCGCTGGGGTCAAGGTAGGTGCAGCCCATGCCGAGGTCATAGGCGCCGACCTCGAAGGAGCAGCGGGTACGAGTGGAGGTCTTCTCGAAGAGAAGGGCCACGTTCTTGCCCTCGAGGTAACGGTGGGGAACGCCGGCGCGCTTCATGTTCTTGAAGTCGGTGGACAGGTCCAGGAGGTAGCTGATCTCCTCGGGAGTGAAGTCCAGAAGCTTCAGGAAGTGACGGCCACGAAGATTGACGCCCATGTTGTTCCTTTCTATATCTGCACCCCAACACTCTTGTAAGTGGGTATGCAGTCTGACTTAACGTACGAATGCCGGGGACGCCGAGGCGTCCCCGGTCTAGCCAAAGGTTACCTAGGACTTAGATGTCCTCGCGCTCGAACGGCATGCTCATGCAGCGGGGGCCGCCACGGCCACGGGACAGCTCTGCGGACGGCACGACGATGAGGTCGAGGCCTTCCTTGTACAGAACGTCGTTGGTGACGGAGTTGCGCTGGTAGACGCAGATCTTGCCAGGCGCGACGGCCAGGGTGTTGGAGCCGTCGTTCCACTGCTCGCGCGCAGCCGCGACGGGATCGCCGCCACCGCACTTGATGAGCTTGATGGCGTCGACGCCGGTGGCCTTCTCGAGGATGTGCTCGAGGGTGTCGTTGAGCTCCTCGATCTTGATCTCGCCCTCGGCAGCGCCCTTGGTGAGCCTGAAGACCTGCAGGGTGCCCATGATGCCCGGGTGGATGGTGAACTTGTCAACATCGATCTGGGTGAACACGGTGTCGAGGTGCATGAAGGCACGGGACACGGGGATGTTGAAGGCGTAGATGTCGGTGATCTCGCACTTCTCGGAGTTGTCGCCCCAGAACATGTTCTGGGCGAGGGCGTCGATGGCGGCAGCCTGGGTGCGCTGCGAGATGCCGATTGCCAGGGTGTGGGCGTTGATGTTCAGGACGTCGCCACCCTCGGTGTGGAATGCGCTGTCACGACGGTACCAGAGCGGAGCGTCCTTGTACTCGGGGTGATCGCGGAAGATGTACTTGCCGAGCAGCGTCTCGCGGTTGCGCGTGACGGAGTACATGTGGTTCAGGTTCACGCCACGGCCGACGACCGCGAACGGGTCGCGGGTGAAGTAGGTGTTCGGCATCGGGTCGACGAGAAGGTCGGTCTCGCCGTCCTGGTCGGCACCGACGAGCTCGGACAGGGTGCTGCTGGACCTGACGGGCAGGTCGATCTCGTCCTTGCGGAGACCGGCGATGCACTTGTCGACGAAGGTCTTCGTGTCCTTGATGGAGTCCATGTACTCCTTGACGGCGGCACGAGCCTCCTTGCCCTTGAGACCAGACTCGTTCAGCCACTGCTGCGTGAACTCCTCGCGGGAGCCTGCGGCATCGAGAGCCTCGGCAACGAGCTTCTCAACGTAGAGAACCTCGACGCCCTGCTCGCGGAGCAGCTCGGCGAACTTGTCGTGCTCGGCCTGTGCGACCTCCAGGAAGGGGATGTCGTCGAACAGAAGGCGCTCGAGGTCGTCCGGGGTGAGGTTCAGGAGCTCCTCGCCGGGGCGGTGAAGGCAAACCTTCTTCAGGGGACCGATCTCGCTGTGGACGTAGAGTCCGTTAGCCATGTCCTCCCACTCCTTTCGCGTCAGGTAAACCCGACTAACGAGATGAATAAGACGCTGCAATCGCTACGTGCTACCAAACCAGCGAGCTGACTCGGAAACTGGCGTCGAACTTGCAGCTCCAACAATAACGCCAAAACCAACTATATCCAATAACAATTTTCGAAATAGGCAAAGTTTTTCTTGTTGGGGGAACGGTAGCAAAGCGCCCCCAAACGGTCCATTTGGTTTGGTTGAGTTGAGTTTACGCTGTCTTTACCTGTACATTTCTAGATTCCTATCGTGCGCTATTAGAAACTACCCGCGCAAAAGAGCGTAATCAGCCCAGTGACTCAAACGCGTTATTGACAGCATAAATATACTATCGAAATACGCTTATATTCACTATTACGACAACACCATATATGCGGGGAAAGCGAATCGCCACGCGTACGCTGTCCCCCACGCGGGAAGTCCCGTGGACGCTACGTCGCCCCGCGGTTACGTCTGCGTAATGATTGGCCGACGAGCGTCGCCGTGCCCGTTCGAGCGATAAAATCTAATACCTACACCAGCCGCGCGCCATGCCCTTGGCACGCGGAGGCCAAGGCGACTCGGGACGGACGGAAGGCAATGGGAAAGAAGAAGAAGGACAAGACGACGGCCGCGGACTCCACGACCGACTTTGAGCACACCGAGGCGGCCCTCGAGAAGCGGGCCGCGAAGTACGTGAGCACGAAGGATCAGAAGGACGCCCATGCGAAGGCCCGGGACTTCTCGTATACGCAGAACAGGGAGGTCAGCTGGCTACGCTTCGACAACCGCGTGCTGGACGAGGCGTTCGACGAGACCGTTCCCCTGTTCGAGCGGCTGAAGTTCGTCTCCATCTTCGGAAGCAACCTCGACGAGTGGTTCATGATCAGGATCGGCGGCCTGAGCGACCTGACGCTGCTCAAGCACCAGCCGCGCGAGAACAAGTCGAACCAGACGCCGTCCGAGCAGATCGACACCGTGCTCGGGATGCTGCCGGACCTCATCGCGCGGCAGGGGCGTGCGTTCGCCTCGATCGAGAGGAGCCTTGCCGATCATGGCCTCGCGCGTGTCGCGAGCGAGGACCTGACAGACGCGGACAGGGCGCAGATCAAGCGCGCGTACGACCTGTCCATCGCGCCGATCATATCTCCCATGATCATCGACCCCAGACACCCCTTCCCCAACCTCCGCAACGGCAACCTGTACGTGACGTGCGCGCTTGACGGGGAGGACGAGAAGGGCCTTCTGGGCATCGTGGAGGTCCCCACCTCGCTCGGGCGCGTCATCAAGCTCCCCTCGACGGAGCGCGAGTATCGCTACATCCTGATGGAGGACGCGATGCTCGAGATGCTGAGCGGCTGCTTTGGCGACTATGCCCCCACCGCCTCCGCCGTGATCCGCGTGACGAGAAACGCGGACATCGACCCCGACGGCGAGGGCGTCGAGGAGGAGGAGGACTACCGCCAGCACATGAAGAAGGTGCTGAAGCGCAGGCAGCGCCTGCAGCCGGTGCGCCTGGAGGTCGAGGGCTACCTCCCCGAGGAGCAGCTGACGGAGGTTCGGGAGCGGCTCGGCCTCACGAGCAAGCGCGTGTTCCAGACCGACATGCCGCTCGACCTGGACGGCTACGTGTACGGGCTCGAGGGAAAGATCCCGGAGGCCTTCCGCCCCTCCCTCGTCTTCGACCCGTTCGTACCGCAGGTCTCGCCCATGGTGGACGCCTCGCGTCCGATGCGCCCGCAGGTGGAGGACCACGACGTTCTTCTCACCTATCCCTACGAGAGCATGTCCCCGCTGCTGCAGCTGCTGCGCGAGGCCTCCGGCGACGACGCGTGCATCTCGATCAAGATCACGCTGTACCGCGTCGCGAAGCGCTCGAAGCTCTGCGAGAGCCTCATCGCCGCGTCCGAGAACGGCAAGGAGGTCACCGTCCTGATGGAGCTGCGCGCCCGCTTTGACGAGGCGAACAACATCGAGTGGGCGGACAGGCTGGAGCAGGCGGGCTGCACGGTGATCTACGGGCAGGAGGGCTTCAAGGTCCACTCCAAGATCTGCCAGATCACGTACCACGACGAGTCTGGCATCAGCAGGATCACCTGCCTGGGCACCGGAAACTTCAACGAGAAGACGGCGAAGCTCTACTCTGACTTCATGCTGCTCACGGCGCACAGGGGCATCGCGGAGGACGGCAACACGTTCTTCAGGAACCTGTCGCTTGGCAACCTGAAGGGCAGCTACAGCTACCTGGGCGTCGCGCCGTCTGGCCTGAAGCCGCTGGTGATGCGTGGCCTGAACCGCGAGATCGGCCGTGCGCGCGCCGGCGAGCCCGCGCAGGTGTTCATGAAGATGAACTCCCTCACGGACCGTGACGTTATCGACAAGATATCCGAGGCGTGCCGTGCCGGAGTGCGCGTGATGCTGGTGATCCGCGGCATCTGCTGCATCAAGGCGGACATCCCGCACAAGACGGAGGGGCTCATCGCCCACCAGATCGTGGGGCGCTTCCTGGAGCACGCGCGCGTGTACGCGTTTGGCGTGGACACGGACATCCTGTACCTCTCCAGCGCGGACATGATGACCCGCAACACCGAGCGCCGCGTCGAGATCGCGTACCCCGTGCTCGACCCCGCGTGCAAGGAGCGCGTGATCGAGTTCGTGAACCTGCAGCTTGCAGACAACGTGAAGGCACGCAGGCTCACGCGCGAGGGCACGTGGGGGAAGCTGGCGCCCGCGCCGGACGAACCCCGGATCGACGCGCAGGAGCTGCTGCTTGCCAAGGCGTACCTCCAGACCGAGGAGTACGCGGACGCCGCGGCGGACGCGTCGCTCGTGGCAAAGGCGAACCCCATGCTTGAGGCGGACGCGAGCCAGACGCTGCAGGCGCTGCCGCGCATAGGCCGCTACGAGGTGGACGTGGACGGCGAGCCGCAGGTCAGGACACGCATCGTGACGCCAAGGGAGTTCGTGCGCGAGGAGTGCCAGATACTGGGCATCGGCGGCGAGTCACACGCCGCGGCGGCCGCGTCGCACGCCGAGCCCGCGCCGACCGCGGGCGAGGCCCCCGCGCCAGCGACGCCCACGGCTCCCAATCACATGAGCTCGGCCGAGAAGGACGAGGCGCCCTCCCCCGCGGAGGCCGCCCCCAACGACGAGCACGTGCCGGCCGCAGCCCCGGAGGTCCCGGCGGCAAGCGAGCCGAAGCCCGAGGGCAAGCCGGCGCCGCTTCCCGAGCCCAAGCCCGAGCCGCAGCCCGCGCCCGTGGACGCCCGCGTGATCGAGGAAGAGCCGCCCTCCGAGCGCACGTCCCGCGGCGACGCCCAGACCACGTCCATCGAGATCCGCAGGCCCAACCGCTTCGCAGTCGCCCTCAAGCTCATCGGGCTCGGCTTTGCGGAGCTCTTTACCGGAAACCTCACGCGAAGGAGTCGTTAGTGCCCACGCACCATAACCACCACGGCGGCAGCGCCCGCCAAAGGCCCATCGCACCACAGCAGGCGCCCCGCCCGCAGGACGGGCCCCTGCTCACCCTCAAGATAGAGAGGCTCGCCTACGGGGCGGACGCCATCGCCCACACGGACGAGGGCAAGACCGTCTTCGTCCAGGGCGGCGTCCCGGGCGACACCGCGGAGGCGGCCCTCGTGCAGGACGGACCGTCCTTCTCGAAGGCGCGCGTGACGCGCGTGCTGGACCCGTCGGCCGACCGCGTGCAGTCGCCGTGCCCGTTCGCGGGCGTCTGCGGCGGCTGCCCATGGGCGTCCGTCTCGTACCAGGCTCAGCTCGCGGCAAAGCGTGACAACGTGGTAGACGCCCTCACGCGCATCGGCCACTTCGACGCGGAACGCGCCCGTCAGCTCGTGGCGCCGTGCGTCCAGCCCGGCGAGCCGTGGGGCTACCGCAACAAGATCGAGCTCGCGTTCGAGCGCCGTGGCCAGCGAGTCGCTATCGGCATGCACGATGCCAGCGGCACGGGGGTGGTCAGGGTGGACCGCTGCCTGCTGCTCGAGTCACGCCACCAGAAGCTCGCGAAGGCCGTGTCCGGCGCCCTCTCGTACCTGTCGAACTCGCACGGGCTCGACATCGACCGCGTGGGCATCCGCGCCTCCAGGCGCACGCGCGACGTCGAGGTGGCGCTCTGGACGGAGCCGGGGGCGTTCCCGCGCGCGCAGGCCGCGAAGATCCTGGGCGACGCCACCTCGGCCACGTCCATCGTGCGCGTGCTCACCAAGGGCCCGAAGAAGGCGCGCCGCGTCGTGGGCGTGGAGCGCCTCTCGGGCGCGGGCAGCTGGACGGAGCTCATCGGCGACGAGCGCATGACCGTTTCCGCCCCCTCGTTCTTCCAGGTGAACACGAAGGGCGCCGAGAAGCTCGTGGACCTCGTGCTCGCAGGCCTTGAGCCAGGCGAGTCGGACGTCGCGATGGACCTCTATTCCGGCGCCGGGACGTTCACGCTGCCGCTCGCGCGCAGGACCTCGTGGGTGGACGCCGTCGAGTCCTATGGGCCCGCCGTGCGCGACCTCAGGCGAAACCTCGAGCGCGCCGGCCTCGACAACGCCGACCCCGTGGGCGGTGACGCCGACCGCGAGTTCCCGGATTCCGGCGCGGACGTGATCGTGGTGGACCCGCCGCGCGCCGGCCTTGCCCAGGACGTGGTGCGCAAGCTATCCGGTCAGCCCGCTCGCGCCATCGCGTACGTCTCGTGCGATCCCGCGACGCTCGCGCGCGACCTCTCGCGCTTCGAGCAGGAAGGCGCGTTCGCGGTTCAATCCGTCACGCCCGTGGACCTGTTCCCGCAGACGTACCACGTTGAGGACGTAACCATCCTGCGCAGACGCTGAGGCACGGAGCCTGCCACCGCTGGCCGAAAAATAAATATGAGATTGGGGGTAGAACTCGGGCGCCCTTTAGAGTAAAAAAGTCATGTAACCCACTTGGGTATGGGACCCAAGGGTCTAGGAGAGGAATTCACCATGAAGGCTACTGTGAGCGAAGAGTGCATCGGCTGCGGCCTCTGCGAGAGCACGTGTGACGCCGTCTTCAGCATCGGCGACGAGGGCGTCGCCGTCGCCGTCGACGAGGACATCCCCGAGGAGTACGAGGATGCCGCCAAGGAGGCCGAGGAGGGCTGCCCCGTCGGCGCCATCACCGTCGAGTAGCCTCGGGCACGTCGCACAGCGATTCGCCTAGAATGTTGGGGTCGCCCTCGGGCGGCCCCGTTTTTGTGCGACGCATGCCGCGCGCCCGCGTGCGCAGTCGTCGCCGGAAAGGAACGCTATGATCCTGGCATCTGGCTCGCCCCGCAGGCTCGAGCTGCTACGGCAGATGGGCTTCTCGCCCGTCGTGCGCCCCGCGAACATCGACGAGACCCCGCATCCCGGCGAGTCTCCCACCGACCTCGTGCTGCGCCTTGCGCGCCAGAAGGCGCGCGCATGCGAGAAGGGCCTGCCCGAAAAGCTCCTGGGCCAGGTCGTCATCGCGGCGGACACCACGGTGTGGATAGACGGCCTGGAGCTGGGAAAGCCCCACGACGACGAGGACGCGCGCGCCATGCTGACGCGCCTGTCCGGAAGGACGCACCACGTCTCGACGGGCGTGTGCATGCTGGCGCCCGCGGGCGAGGCCTCGTTCGTGGAGACGAGCTCCGTCACGTTCTTCGAGCTTTCGCCCGACCAGATCGACGCGTACGTCCAAAGCGGCGAGCCGCGCGACAAGGCGGGCTCGTACGGCATACAGGGGCGCGGCCGGCTGCTCGTGAGCGGGATCGAGGGGGACTACTTCAACATCGTGGGGCTCCCCGTGGCGCGTCTTGCGCGAGAGCTGGACGCGCTTGTGGGAGAGGACGCGGGAGGCGAGGCGTCCGTCGTATGCGGCGCGCTGAGAGGAGAGCCATGTCTGGGCAGGTAGGATCGGGAGTCGTGACTTCGGGCGGCGAGTGCCGCGGGCCCCTTGGGGGCGTCGCGCAGATAGACGGCGTGTACGCCGCGAGCGTCACGAACGAGGGGGCCGGCACGGGCTGCACCGTGATCGTGTGCCCAAGGGGCGCCACGGGCGCCGTGGACGTGCGCGGAGGGGCACCCGCCTCGCGCGAGACTGACCTGCTGAGGCCGGAGGAGACCGTGGACGTGCTGCATGCCGTAGTGCTGTCCGGCGGCAGCGCGTTTGGGCTTTCCGCCTCGTGCGGCGTCGCGGAGGAGCTGGAGCGGCGCGGCATAGGCGTGGACGTGGGCGTGGGCAGGGTGCCGATCGTATCCTCCGCGTGCCTGTTCGACCTTGCGTGCGGCGAACCCGACGTGCGGCCCACGGCCGCGGACGGGGCACGTGCCGCCGCCCTGGCGCTGGACGGCCCGCACGGGCCCCTCGCGTGCGGCAACCACGGCGCCGGCACGGGGTGCACCGTCGGCAAGTTCCTGGGGCCCGAGCGTGCGATGAAGTCCGGCCTGGGCGAGCACGTGGAGCGTGCGGGGAAGCTCGTGTGCGGCGCCGTCGCTGCCGTGAACGCCCTGGGAAACGTCGTGGACCCCGCGACCGGCGCCCCCGTAGCAGGAGCTCTTGCCCAGGACGGGCGCTCGATCGCGGTCGATGCGGACCCGATTGCCGCCGTTGCGGCCGCCGCGCCGTGGCTGAGGTCGAACACGACCATCAGCTGCGTGGTGACGAACGCCCGTCTGACGAAGGCGCAGGCGACGAAGGTGGCCCAGATGTCCGCGGACGCGTACGCGCACGCCATAAGGCCCACGCACACCACGAACGACGGCGACACCGTGTACGTGATGGCGACGGGCTCGGTCGAGGCGCCCGTGGACGCAGTGGGCATGCTCGCCGTGAGGGCCCTCGAGGGGGCCATCGTGCGCGGTGCCCGCGAGGCACGCTCCGCGTACGGCTTCACCGCGGCCTGCGACCTCTGACGCCACAGAGGGGCCGCGCCCTTCTCGCCCACTGCGCGTATCGTGTTACCTATCGGCAATCTGCGGCGCGAGCGGGGGCCGCGTTTTGCGCTCTGATACACTCACGTTGTCACATCAGCAACTTGTCTCGCCTGCGCCGGCGCCCAAGCCAGCTCAGGCACCTATGGGGTTTTATGCCTACCAGCTCATCGTCTGAACCCGGTATGCTCACCAGGCTCTCGTGCACCGTCGAGGAGATGGGCCTCGCCCTCGACGACGTGGTCATCCTGCTTGCGTGCAACGAGTACTTCGTGCCGTACACCGCGGTGGCCATCCAGTCCATCATCGAGCACATGTCGCCGGAGCGCCACTACGACATCGTGGTGCTCACGCGCGACCTGACGCAGCGCACCATCGACTCCCTTGTGGGGCACCTCCCCTACCCCAACATGTCGCTTGGCTTCCTGAACCCGGAGGTCGCACTCAAGGGCACGAAGCTCCCCCACCACGGCCACTTCAGGCCCGAGACGTTCTTCCGCCTGCTGGCGCCGTGGCTCCTTCCCAACGTGAAGAAGGCCGTGTACCTAGACAGCGACCTCGTGGCGCTCACGGACGTGGCGGAGCTGTTTGACACGGACGTCGAGGGCTGCCTCCTGGGGGCCACGCGCGACGCGGACACCGTCGGCATGATGCTGGGCTACGACGGCACCGTCGGGCCGTACCTCGAGAACGAGATCAAGCTCACGGACCCCATGCAGTACTTCCAGGCGGGCGTGCTCGTGATGAACCTCGAGGCTTTCCGCTACGCGTTCACGGTCGCGGACATGTTGAGCCTGTCGACCGTCCACGTGTGGCGCTGGCTGGACCAGGACATCCTGAACATGCTGGCCGACGGCAACTACGTCCGCGTGGACATGCGCTGGAACACCCTGATGGACTGGAAGGGCATAAGGCGCGAGAAGATCATCGCCCAGGCCCCGGAGGAGCTCCGCGAGCAGTACGAGGCCGCGCGGCAGGACCCCGCCATCGTGCACTACGCCGGGCCGGACGACCGCCCGTGGGACTACCCCGACTGCGACATGGGTGCCTACTTCTGGGACTATGCCAAGAGAAGTGCGTTTGCCGACGTGCTGGAGGAGCGCCTGCAGCAGTCCCAGACCACCGTCGCGGGCAAGCTCGACCGCGCGAAGGTGAGCGTCATCTTCAAGGGCATCATGCCTCTGGTGGACAAGACCTTTCCCCCTGGCACGAAGCGCCGCACGAAGCTCATCAAGGGCTACGTCGCGATCGGCGGCGACTTGGGATAGCGGTCATGCGCGCCACTCGGGCCCGAGTGGCGCGACGCGGCTCGCCCAATTCGCATATCGCGATATGCGAATTGGGTCACTTGTGTCTCTAGCTGCGAAAACGTAAAAGGGGACCTTGTCGCAAATCGCGATTTGCGACAAGGTCCCCTTCGTGCGCGCCCTTTCGGCACGCTATCCGGCGCCCGCTCCTTGCACGCGGCTCTCGTGCGTCGCACGTCATGCGGCGACACGTGCGCGGCTAGTTGAACTTGACGAGCTTCTGGGCGGCCTTGTACAGACCGATGGTGGTCTTCTCGCCCACCTTGGTGGGAAGGTTCGTGAACGTGCCGACGACGCCGTGCTTCGCGTGACGGTACATGCGCGGGTCGTACGCCTTCAGCTCCGTCCAGAGCTTGTCGAGCTCGTCCATGGCGTCGGGGCGGTCCGAGAGGCGCGAGAACACGGAGCAGATCGCCATGATGATGGTGAAGTAGCTCAGCATGTAGCTGCGGAGCTTCGCGCTCTTGATGTCGTCGTAGAGGTGGTACGACTTCATCATGACGCGCGCGACGCGCCAGTAGTGGTCGATGCGCGAGATGAGGACCTTCTCGTTGACGGACTGGTCCTCGCGGCCGATGAAGTAGCGGTAGAGGTCGACCGGAAGGTAGTACAACGTCTTGCAGCGTGGGAACGGCACGTACGCATAGATGTTGTCCACGTAGAACGTGTGGGGCGGCATGGGCAGGCCGCCGTCGCGCAGCACGTCCGCACGATAGCAGAGCGAGTGCATGAGCAGGTACTTGCTCATGCTGAAGTGGCCGATGTCGTCCCAGGTGAAGATCTTGTTCTTGGGGAGCGCCTCGTAGCTCACGTAGTTCTGCTTGCCGTCCTCCACGTGCTCGTACACGTAGTTGGATATGACGAGATCCACCCTCGTGCCCAGCTCCTCGAAGCGCCTGAGCTGCCTCAGGAGCGCCTTCAGCGCGTCCGCGTCCACCCAGTCGTCCGAGTCGACCACCTTGTAGTAGGTGCCCTCCGCGTTCTCGAGCCCCTTCATGACGGCGATGCCGTGTCCGCCATTCTCCTGGTGGACCGCCTTGACGATGCCGGGGTACCGGCGCTCCCAGTCCTGCGCCTTCGCGAGGGTGTCGTCCTTGGTGGAGCCGTCGTCCACGACGATGATCTGGACGTCCTCCGCGTAGTCGCTGCCCTCGAGGATGGACGAGATGCAGTGGTCCATGTACGCGGACGAGTTGTAGCAGGGTATCCCGAAGCTCAGAATCTTGTTCATATGGTTCCTACATGCCAAAAGCCGACCGACGCGCAAGCGACGGCCGGCACCTTATCGATTGTTCCTAGTGGTTCGAGATGAGGTCGTCGGACAGCTCGAGCGCCGAGGCCGTGACGCCGTCCATGTCGTAGTAGCGGTACTCCGCGAGCCTGCCGACGACGTGGAAGTTCAGGATGTCCTCCACGCGCGCCTTGTAGCGCTTGTACAGCTCGATGTTCTGCGGCTCGTTGATGACGTAGTACGGGGTCTCGCCCACGCCGGGCAGGTACGTCCTGGAGTACTCGCGCAGGATCGTGGTCTTGCCGGGGACGACCTGGCCGGTCATGTTCTTGAACTCCGTGATGCGGGTGAAGTTCTCGGACACGGTGTAGTTGACGGTGCCGACCGGCTGGAACTGGTCCTCGTCCAGGGTCTCGAACACCATGTCGACCGTGCGGTACGGAAGCGCACCGAGGTCGAAGCCAAACAGCTCGTCGAGTGCGCCCGTGTAGATGACCTCGCCGCCGTACGGCTGGCCGCACACGTTGACGTGACCGTCGCCCAGGGAGAGCAGGTCTCGGGCGTCCACGTCCAAGAACACGGAGATGAGGTCGTGGTCGAGCATGTGCTCGAAGAGGTCCGTGTACGAGACGGCGGGCATGCCCTGGTGCGGGGCCTTCGGGAAGTAGCGGTCGTCGTCGCCGACGAAGACGGGCACGCGGCCCATGACGGACGGGTCGATCTGGTCGGGCGTCTTGCCCCACTGCTTCATGGTGTAGTGCAGGAAGACGTTCTCGTACACGTAGTCCGCGACCTCCGCGAGCTCTGGGTCGTTCTTCTCCCTGAGGTCCATGATGGGGACCTTCTTGTCCTCGCCGAAGGCAGCCACGAGCTTCTGGTACAGGTGCTCGCCCTTCTCGTCGCCAAACGCGAGCTTCAGGGACTGGTGGTTGAAGGGCACGGGCATCAGCGTGCCGTGGATGTTCGCCAGCACCTTGTGGTTGTAGTCCGTCCACTCCGTGAAGCGTGAGAGGTACTCGTGCACGCGCTCGCTCTGGGTGTGGTAGATGTGCGGACCGTACTTGTGAATCAGCACCCCGGCGTCATCCAGGCAGTCGTACGCGTTGCCGGCGATGTGGTCCCTGCGCTCGATGATGGCAACCTTGTCGCCGCAGGCCTCCGCAAGGCGACGTGCGCAGACAGCGCCGGCGAATCCCGCGCCCACGACGATGACGTCGTAGCTCTGGGGGTTGAAGCCCTCGGGAAGACCTTTGGTGATACCCATGTCGATTGATTCCCTTCATGTACCGGCGCCGCCATCCACGGCAGCGACCATTGCTCTGGCCCGCGCGGCGGGCGTTCACGGAGCCGATTCTATCACGAGGGCTTATAATACAGGACTGCCGGGGAAAATACCCAGCCGACGTGCACAATCGTCGTTCAAGTGCGTGGCTTTGGCCGCGCGTGGCAATGCAAAGGAGCTTTAATGAGCGATTTTCTGGAAAGAATGAAGAAGGCTGCCAAGTCCAGCAAGAAGACGATCGTCCTGCCCGAGGGCGAGGATCCCAGGACCATCGAGGCTGCGAAGAAGATCGTCGCCGAGGGCCTGGCGAACCTCATCATCCTAGGTGACCCCAGCAGGATCGACGTGCCGGGCGTCACGGTGATTGACCCGCGCAACGCCGAGAAGCACGACGAGTACGCCGCCGCCTTCGCCGAGCTCCGCAAGAAGAAGGGCGTCACGCTGCCCGAGGCCATGGAGCAGATGAACGACGCCACCTACTTCGGCACCATGATGGTCAAGATGGGCGACGCCGACGGCCTGGTCTCCGGCGCCTGCCACTCCACCGCAAACACGCTGCGCCCGGCGCTGCAGATCCTGAAGACCGCCCCCGGCACGAAGCTCGTGTCCGCGTTCTTCATCATGTGCACCGACAAGGCGGAGTACGGCGAGGACGGCACCTTGCTGTTCGCCGACTGCGGCCTGAACATCGACCCCACGGCGGACGAGCTGTCCGAGATCGCCATCGCGTCCGCGGGCTCGTGGGAGAAGTACATGGGCACCCAGCCGAAGGTGGCCATGCTGTCCTTCTCCACCATGGGCTCCGCCAAGGGCGAGGTGCCGACGAAGGTCCAGGAGGCGACCGAGCTCGCACACGAGAAGGCGCCCGAGCTCTCCGTCGACGGCGACCTGCAGCTCGACGCGGCGCTCGTGCCGTCCGTCGCCGCGCTGAAGGCCCCGGGGTCTGCCGTCGCCGGCAAGGCGAACGTCCTGGTCTTCCCGGACCTCGAGGCCGGCAACATCGGCTACAAGCTCGTCCAGCGCTTCGCCGGCGCCCAGGCGTACGGCCCGATCCTGCAGGGCATCGCGAAGCCGGTGAACGACCTCTCGCGCGGGTGCTCCGCAGACGACATCGTGGGCGTCGTGGCCATCACCGCGGTTCAGGCCCAGATGGCAGAGTAGCCGCCACTAAGCGACCCGCGCACGCGCTCCGTGCGCAACGGGGGCGCCGCCGCACGCCACGTGCTGCGACGGCGCCCCCCTTCTTTATGTCATGCCCGCAAGCGCGGGCGCGCGGGCCTACGCCACGTCGGCGCGGCGGGCAGTTGCCTGCTCCCAGTCGCGCGTGCCGCGGAAGACGTCCTGCTTGTACGGGTTCACGCCAAGCTTCTTCGCGCGGTACGCGATGTAGCAGATGGCCGCGACGTTCGCCGCAAGCGCGACGACGGAGACGGCGGTCGCGACGGCCGGATTCAGCGTCGAGCGCGCCACGAAGACGGACTTCTCCTGGAACGCGGGAAACACCTGGGCGAACATGCACCAGATGGCAAGCGTGTTCGCACGGTTCTGGATCCAGGCGCCCTTGTTCCACAGGGCGTTGGCCACCGTGGGCGCAAGCAGCAGGGCAAGGCCGCAGTACCAGGCGTGGTGCGGCAGGCAGTTGTAGGTGTAGCAGAAGTTCCAGACGTCGTACGCCACGATGAAAACCCACGTCATGTCGGGCCAGAGCATGTCGCGGCCGTCCTTGGAGGAGTACACGCTCCACCATGCCGTCATGCAGAAGATGTTGATGAGGCCCGCGACGCCGTTGAACACGTTGTTCCAGCCGGCAAGCTGTTTGGCGCCCTCGGACGTGACCCACGTGGACTGGCCAAGCGCGAAGTAGTGGTACGCGCTCTCGAAGTCGGAGCACACGGCGATCAGGATGTTGATGGCGACGATCACGAACGGGAAGGCGCGGAACCACCTGGCCTTGCCCAGCTTCCCCCACTCGTACTTGATCGCCATGAAGCCTATGCAGCCGGCGAGCGCGGCATACACCTTCGCGTAGTGGAACCAGCTGTTCTGGTACACGTGCGTCGGGTTGGTGAGCGCCCACTGCTGGCCCTGGGCCACGCCGACGGCGATCGCGACGCAGTACACGGTCATCGCGACGGGCAGGACGCCAAACATCACGATTCCGCCGAGCTTTGACCTGCGGGCGAACTCGTTGAGCACGATGAGCCCCACGAAGACCATCACCCAGCCCAGAAGCTGGAACGGCAGGTTGGCACTGTGGTCGAACAACATGACACTTCCCCTCTCGAGAGGCTGACAGGCACATGCAAGCCGTCGCGCGCGGCGCGGCTAGTCCGCGGTGTTGGTTGGGTCGAGGTCTAGGTGGAGCGTGTCGGAAATCAGGTCCGCCACGAGCTCGTCCGGCGCCTCGGGATGGGTCCTCATGTAGCTCATGAGGCCGATGATCAGCAGGTAGAACTCCTCGTAGGGATGGCGCACCTCCACGTGGTGGTAGCACGCGTACTCGGGCACGACCACGGACGAGAAGTACGTGGCGAGCGTGCTTGCGACCTATTGGCTGAAGCGCTGGTAGAGCTGGGCGTTCTGGCTCTTGCGAAGGTCGGTGCGAAACGAGTCCCTGTCGAAGAGGTGCAGCCTCAGCATGGCGACGCAGCTCCCGAGCGCGCCCGCAACGTCGCCGCGCACGCGCTTCTCGTCCCACTGCCGCACGGCCTCCACGAAGCCCTGCACGTATCCGTCCAGGATGGCGGCCGTGACCTCGTCCTTGTGCGTGAAGTAGTGGTAGAACAGGCTCCGCGTCATGCCGGCGCGCGCCGCAATGTCCGTCACGGAGGTGCGGTCGATGCCGCGCTCCTCGTACAGCTCGCGCGCCGCGCGGACGATCTGCTCGCGCCTTGCCTCCGCCGCCTCTGCCTTCGACATCGCCACCTCCCTCGCTGACACCGTGTCAACTTACGCCTCGATGGTATATGTGAAGGGTCTGTGTAGCAACGAACAGTTTTGACAATGTGTCAACATGCGCCGCCCACCGAGCCAAATCGTGCGTTCGTAGGCACGTCACGCACCAACGGAACGCCGAGAAGCGCAAGGGGGCGGGCCGGAGCATCCACCCCGGCCCGCCCTCGCCTGCCTCGTTGGCCTATGCCTCGCGGTCGTTGGCGCCCATGCGCCGCCGCGCGGGCTACTCCCCCGCCGCGGGCGCCTCCTCCGCCTGGCGGATCCACTCCGCAGGCATCATCCAGCCGTGCTGGTCCGTGTGCAGGAGCCTCTCGGCGCGCTCGCTCATGGGCTCGCCAAAGTACTCCTCGTAGCACCTCACGATGTCCGGGTTCTCGTAGGAGTTGCGATACTTAGCCACGCGGTCCAGGCCGTACAGCACCTTGCCGCGCGCTCCCGCGAGCTCCTCGCCGTCGTGTATTGGCTGCCCGCCGCCGCCCACGCAGCCGCCGGGACATGCCATGACCTCGACGAAGTCGTAGCTCACCTCACCGCTCAGGATGGCGTCGCACAGCTCCTTCGCGTTCTGCAGGCCGGACGCCACCGCGACGCGGACCTTGGTGCCGTCCATGTCGAACGTGGCCTCCTTCCAGCCCTTCAGGCCCCTGACCTCGTCGAACATGTCGTCCTTCGGCACCTTGTCCGTCACGATGTGGTACGCGGTCCTCAGGGCCGCCTCCATGACGCCGCCCGTCGCGCCAAAGATGATGCCGGCGCCCGTGCCATAGCCAAGCGGCTCGTCAAACGGCTCGGGCTCTAGGTTCGCCACGTCCACGTGGTCGGCGCGCAGCATGCGCGACACCTCGCGCACCGTCAGCACGCAGTCCACGTCCGGGTCGCCGCACGCGTCGTTCATGTTGGGGTACGCGCACTCCGCCTTCTTCGCGACGCACGGCATGATGGACAGCGAGAAGATCTTGTGCGGGTCGATCCCCAGCATCTCGGCATAGTAGCTCTTCACCACCGCGCCAAACATCTGCTGCGGGCTCTTGCTCGTCGACACGTCGTCCACCAGCTCCGGGTAGTGCGCCTTCACGAAGCGCACCCAGCCCGGGCAGCACGACGTGAACATGGGGAAGCCGGAGCCGCCGTTCGCGTTCCTGCGCATGTGCTCCAGAAGCTCGGTCCCCTCCTCCATGATGGTGAGGTCCGCCGAGAAGTCCGTGTTGACGATGTAGTCAAACCCCATCGGGCGCAGCGCCGCCACCATGTGCTCGATGGTGGCCTTGTCGTCCGAAAGCCCCCAGTGCTCGGCCCAGCTCGTCCTGACCGAGGGCGCTATCTGCACGATCGTGGTGACGTCCGGGTCGGCGAGGGCGTCGTACACGCGCATGACGTCATCGCGCTCGCGGAGCGCCCCCGTCGGGCAGTGCGTGATGCACTGGCCGCACAGCGTGCAGTCCACGTCGTGAATGTTCGCGCCGCCGGCAACGTCCACCAGGGTATGGGTCGCGCGGTTCGTGATGCCCCAGACGTGGGAGGCCTGCACCTTGTCGCAGATCTGGATGCAGCGCATGCAGCGTATGCACTTGTCGTTGTTGCGGATGAGCGGGAAGTCGTGCGGCCACGGGGTGTTCGCGAGGATGCTCTTGTACGGGAAGTCGATGATCCCCAGGTCGTTCGAGACCTCCGCCAGCTTGCAGTTGCCGCCCCTCGCGCACGTGGTGCACGTGGTGTCGTGCTGCGCCAGCAAGAGCATCACGTTCTCGCGGCGCGCGAGGCGCACCTTCGGGCTGTTCGTCTTGATGCTCATGCCGTCCAGCACGTAGTTGTTGCACGAGGCCACCAGCTGGTCCACGCCCTCGACCTCGACCACGCACACGCGGCACGAGCCGATCTCGTTGATGCCCCTCAGGTAGCAGAGCGTCGGGACGTTCTGGCCCGCCTTGCGGCACGCGTCCAGAATCGTCGTGTTGCCGGGCACCTGCACCTGCTTGCCGTCGACCGTGACGGTCACGATCCTCTCCGCGTCCCTCGCGGAGACCTTCGTCTTGAGCTGCTCTACCATTCCACGATCCTCCCGCCACGGAACGCGCCGTACCCAAAGTGGTCGCAACGCAGGCACCTGGAGCACTCCTGCATGACCTCCTCGGTCGTGAGGCCGTTCTCGATCTCGTCAAAGTCGCCCTTGCGCTCCTCCGCCTCGCGGAAGGTGGTCTCGCAGCGGCCGCACTCCATCTTTCCCTGGAACTGCACCTGCGGGATGTCCACGTCGAGCTCGATCTTGTGCTCGAAGCCCAGGTAGCCGTCGATGTTGCCCGCCGCGACCTTGCCGGCGTTGATCGCGCGGATCACCGTGGCCGGGCCGGTCTGGCAGTCACCTCCCGAGAACACGCCGTCGAGCCCCGGCACCTCCGCCGCGGCGTCGGTCACGATGCGCCCCCACTTCGTCTGGACGCCATGCTCCTCGAACGGCTTCGAGTCGATCGCCTGGCCAATGGCCACCATCACGCGCTCGCAGGGGATGGTCACCTCCGGCTTGTCCGCAGGACGCGGAGAAGGACGGCCCCTCTTCACCTCGCCGATGATCTGGGGCTGCACCACGAGCCCGTTCACCTTGCCGTCCTCGCCGACGGAGATGCGCAGCGGCGCGTTAAGCTCCAGCAGCTCGCAGCCCTCCGCCTGGGCGCCGGCGATCTCCTCGTCCTGTGCGGTCATGTCCGCCACGCGACGGCGGTAGATGATGGAGACCTTCTCCGCGCCGCAGCGCACGCTCGTGCGCGCGACGTCCATCGCGACGTTGCCGCCGCCCACGACGCACACGCGCTGTCCGGTGTAGTCGGGCATCTCTCCGTCGCCCACGGCCCTCAGCATCCGCACGGCGGACTCGACGCCGTCGGCGTCCTCGCCCTCGAGCCCGAGCTTCTTGTCGGCGTGGGCGCCGATCGCCAGGTACACGGCATCGTACTTCTCGCGCAGTGCCGCGACGTCCGTCACGGACGTGTCGAGCTCGACGTCGATGCCGCGGTCCAGGATCCACCGGATCTCGTCCTCCAGGCGCTCGCGCGGGAGCCTGTACTCCGGGATGCCGTAGCGCAGCATGCCGCCAAGGTGGTGGCGCTGCTCCAGGATCGTGACGTGGTGCCCCATGAGCGTGAGGTAGTAGGCGCAGCTCAGGCCGGCCGGGCCGCCGCCCACGACGGCGCTCCTCTTTCCGGTGGGCTCCGCCATGCTGGGGGCGTAGTCTCCCTCCATGTGCTCGCACGCGTAGCGCTTGATGGCGCGGATGTTCATCGGGTCGTCCACCATGCCGCGGCGGCAGTTCATCTCGCACGGGTGCTCGCACACGAGGCCGCAGACCAGGGGCAGCGGGTTGTCCTTGCGGATGAGCCTCACGGCGTCGGTGTTCCTGCCGGCGCGCACGAGCGCGATGTAGCCCGGGATGTCGACGCCGGCCGGGCATCCGGACACGCACGGCACGAGCTGGGACTGCGTAAACCCGCACGCGCGCTGCGTGACGTGGTGAACGAAGTCGTCGTGGAAGCCGCGGATGGCCTTCAGCGCCATCGCGCCCGCCTCGTAGCCGATGGCGCAGTCGGCGGACAGGTAGATGCTCCTCGCGAGCCTCTCGATGTCGTCCAGCGTCTGCATGGTGGCCTTGCCGGTGAGCACGTCCGACAGCATGTGCCGAAGCATCCTCAGGCCCACGCGGCACGGCGTGCACTTTCCGCAGCTCTGCGTCGAGCACATGTCGACGAAGGCCATCGTGAACTCCACCGGGCAAGGCGCCAGCGAGCTCACCGCAAGGCGCCGACCAACCGCGTCGTGCAGCTCGTCCATGATCTGCTGCGCCTCGCTGCGTTCCATTACGTGCATCCTTGCCATAGTTCCCCCAATCGTGGCAAGTCGTCGGGAGCCTCGACGGCTCCCAAAAAACAGGGGGACGCCGGACAGCGCCCCCCTCAATAACCTATATGAATAGCGATTGATGGTCATTTATTCGTCGGTAAGATGTCGTAATTCGACGGTGAACAACCAATTTGATGCAATCTCCGCCGCGGTTTCGCTACTTTGACAGAGGATGCGGGCCTGCCGCGCGCACCTCCTCCGTCATGGAGGTCAGGCGCCTCTGGGCGTTCTCCTCGAACATGCGCGCGAGCTTCTCCGCGGTCCTCTCGTATGCGTCGCCGTCCGCCCATGTGGCCTTCGGGTTCAGCAGCTCCGCGGGAACGCCGGGGCACTCCGTCGGCACGTCCACGTTGAAGCGCTCGTCGTGCACGAACTCGCACTCGTCGATGATGCCGGACTGCGCGGCCTCGACCATGCGGCGCGTGTACTTCAGCTTCACGCGGCTGCCCACGCCGTAGGGGCCACCGCTCCAGCCGGTGTTCACCAGGTAGACGCGGGTGCCGCCCGTGCTGATGCGCATGCCGAGCATCTCTGCGTACACCATGGGGTCAAGCGGCATGAACGGCTCGCCAAACAGCGAGGAGAACGTGGGCGTCGGCTCCTTGATGCCGCGCTCCGTGCCGGCGACCTTCGAGGTGAAGCCGGTCATGAAGTGGTACATGGCCGAGTTCTCGTCCAGCTTCGAGATCGGCGGCAGCACACCGAACGCGTCGCACGTGAGGAAGATCACGACGTCCGGGGTGCGCTTCGCGACGCCCTTCGCCACGGCGTTGTCGATGAACTCCACGGGGTACGCGACGCGGCCGTTCTCCGTGAGCGAGGTGTCGAAGTAGTCGGGCTTGCGCGTCTTCGCATCAATCACGACGTTCTCGCAGATGGAGCCGAACTTGATCGCGTTGAAGATCTGAGGCTCGGTCTCGGGCGTGATGTTGATGGTCTTCGCGTAGCAGCCGCCCTCGATGTTGAAGACGGAGTCGTCCGCCCAGCCGTGCTCGTCGTCGCCAACGAGGAGCCTGTCCTCCGCGGCGGAAAGCGTGGTCTTGCCGGTGCCGGAAAGCCCAAAGAACACCGTGGTACCGTGGCTGCGGGGGTTCATGTTGCACGAGCAGTGCATGCTCAGGACGTTGTTCTCGACCGGGAGCAGGTAGTTCATCATCGAGAAGATCGACTTCTTGATCTCGCCGGAGTACTGCGTGCCCACAACAAGGATCTCGTGGCGCTCGAAGTTCAGGAGCACCGCGGCCTCGGAGTTCGTGCCGTACTCCTTCGGGTCGAGCTTCAGCATCGGGGCTGCCATCACGACGAAGTCCGCGTCGCCAAAGCTCTCAAGCTCCTCCTTCGTCGGGCGCACGAGCATCTGCCTCATGAAGAGCGCCTGGCTCGCGAGCTCGCACAGGCCCAGCACCTTGCGGGCGTAGCGGCGGTCGGCGCCCGCAAGCGCGTGGACCATGAAGATCCTGCGCTCCGAGAGGTAGCCGATGACCTCAGCCCTGATCTTCTCGTATCCCTCGACCGTGAACGGCACGTTCACGCTGCCCCAGGCGATCTTGTCGTGGACGTCGGGCGTGTCGACGATGAAGCGGTCGTGCGGGGAGCGGCCCGTGTACGCGCCGGTTATGACGCGCAGGCTGCCAGTCTCGGTGAGGGTTCCCTCTCCGCGCTCGAGCGCCTTCTCGACGAGCGCCGCCGTGGAGCCGTCTATGACCGTCCTGTCATCGGTGTGGTTGATGCCGTACTTTGCAAGTTCCTCAATTACCATTGGACCTCCAAAAGACGAACATGGTCTCTTCACATATGACATTCTGAACCTATTACCGCCGAGTTAGAAGAGAGTTTACAATCAAGTCATCCGCAAGATCTTACGGCCGAGAAGATCCGCCATCCGCGCCTTGGGCCGCATGCCAAAAGGAGGAGTCATGTCGTTGCACTCGTGCGAGGCCGGCGGCCTCGCGTTCACGGTCGATTCCAAGGGAGCGCAGCTCATGAGCCTGCGCAAGGACGGGCGCGAGTACCTGTGGCAGGGCGATCCCACGTGGTGGCCGCGCAGGGCGCCCGTGCTCTTCCCCATCGTCGGCAACATCCGCGACGACCGCGCCCACTCCCGCGGGGGCGAGGTGCGCCTGGGGCGCCACGGCCTCGCGCGCAACTGCGAGTTCGACGTGCTGGACTCCGCGGACGGCACGCTCGCGTTCCGCCTTCGCTCCTCCGGCGCCACGCGACAGTCCTTCCCGTACGACTTCCAGCTCGACATGTCCTACGCCGCGACGGGCGGCCGCCTCGCGCAGACGTTTACGGTCACGAACACCGGCGACTCTCCCCTGCCGTTCGTGCTCGGCGGACACCCCGCGTTCAACGTCCCCGTCGCCGGCGACGAGGGTGAGTCCTTCTCGGACTACCGCCTCGAGTTTCCGCGGCCGTGGACGTACGCGAGCCCTCGCATCGACACGTCGACCGGCCTGCTGAACTTCCAGGACCGCTTCCAGCTCCTGGAAGACGCCGACACGCTAGCGCTGACGCACCGTCTGTTCGACGTGGACACGCTCGTGTTCGAGGACGTGCCCGGCCGCTCCGTGCGGCTGGTGGGACCCGCCGGCCACGGCATGCAGGTCGACTTCGACGGCTTCGACTACCTGGGCGTCTGGTCCGCCGCAAACGACGCGCCTTTCGTGGCGCTCGAGCCTTGGACCGGCTGCGCCACCGCGACCGACGAGGACGACGAGTTCGAGCACAAACGCGGCATGACGACGCTTGCGCCGGGCGAGAGGCGCGCATGGTCGTTCTCGCTCATGCCCCTGTAGGGCCACGCCAATTCCAAGCGACCGTCCGCGCGGCACGCAGAGACGCTCCGCGACCTTGCACGTGAGATTTCGCCCAGATAACGGGCCGGCACGACAAAGGGCGGATGGCGACCCGTATCGCCATCCGCCCAGTTTCTTGCGCTCTTCTCGCCCTGCGGTCCCTTGGCCGAAGGCTGAGTTCTAGCCGAGCAGCGCCTCGACGTCGAGGGCGATCATGAGCTCCTCGTTCGTCGGGACGACGAGCACCTTCACCTTGGAGTCGTCGGTGCTGATGACGCGCGGCTCGTCGGAGCGGACCTCGTTGGCCTTCTCGTCGATCTTGACGCCGAGCCACTCGAGCTCCTTCGCGACGCCCAGGCGCATCTCGGCGGAGTTCTCGCCGATGCCGGCCGTGAAGACCATGGTGTCGAAGCCGTGCATGGACTGCGCCATCTCGGCGATGAGCTGGCTCGTGCGGTAGTAGAACATGTCGAGCGCCATCTGGCAGTTGGCGTCACCGTTGTGCGCGCCGGCCTCGATGTCGCGCGAGTCGGACGAGACGCCGGAGACGGCGAGCAGGCCGGACTGCTTGTTCATCATGGTGTCGACCTCGTCCACGGAGTAGCCGCCGACGCGCTGGAGGTAGCAGACGGTGGCGGGGTCGATGGTGCCGCAACGGGTGCCCATGATGAGGCCGTCGAGCGGCGTGAGGCCCATGGTGGTGTCCATGTCGTGGCCGTCCTCGATTGCGGAGAGGGACGCGCCGGAGCCGAGGTGGCAGGAGACGAGCTTGTGGACGTCGCCGTTCAAAAACTCGCTCGTGGTCTTCCAGATGTAGCGGTGAGAGGTGCCATGAGCGCCGTACTTGCGGATGTGCAGCTTGTCGACCACGTCACGCGGCAGAGCGTAGCGCCAGGCCTTCTCGGGCATGTTGTAGTGGAACGAGGTGTCGGCGACGATCACGTTGCCGATGGAGGGGAACATCTCGCGGCAAATCTCGATGACGTCGGCCTCGGCGTAGTTGTGCAGCGGCGCCAGGGGTGCGACCTCGCGCACCCAGCCCAGGGTCTCGTCGGTGACGACCTTGGACTCGGGGAAGTACCAGCCGCCCTGGACGACGCGGTGGCCGATGCCCTCGATCTTGTCGGTGTCGAAGCCCGCCTCGGCCAGGATGTCGAAGACGTGCTTGATGGCGGTCTTGTGGTCAGGGAGGGCGACCTCCAGCTTCTGCTTGCTGCCGTCGTTCTCCTCGTGACCGATGAAGGAGCCGTCGATGCCGATGCGCTCGCAGTTGCCCTTTGCATAGACCTTCTTGGTCGTGGTGTCGAGCAGCTGGTACTTCAGCGAAGAGCTGCCGGCGTTGATCACGAGTACTATCATGAGTCTCCTCTCGCGCGGTGCATGACCGCATAGCTTCGATAAGCCCAAATGACTAAAGAACCTTGGACATATTAAACCCGCGGCTCCTCTTTCGCCACAGGAAAAAGGTGCCGCGGGCCATAGCTTCACCATATCCGTGGAGATTCGGCTAGATGATCCTCTCGCCGAGGGGCTTTCCGCCCAGCACGTGCATGTGCAGGTGCATGACCGTCTGGCCCGCCGCCTCGCCGGTGTTCGCGATGACGCGGAAGCCGGTCTTGTCGATGCCGGTCCTCTTCGCGACCTCCTTGATCGCGTTCGCCATCGCGGCGAGGACCTCGCCAGGAACGTCGTCCACGATGTTGTCGTAGTGGTCCTTCGGCACCACGAGCACGTGCACCGGGGCCTGGGGGTTCATGTCCTTGAACGCGCACACGAGGTCATCCTCGTACACGTAGTCGGACTCGATGTCGTGGTTCGCGATCTTGCAGAAGATGCAGTCGTCCTTCTTGGCCATGCTGGCACTCTCCCTTGCTTGCGTTCTCCGCCTGCCGAAAGCCGTCTAGTCGTCCAGGAACGCCGTCGCCGGCGCCGCGGTGCTGTCCGCCTTCACGTCCGTGTCGGACGCGTCCATCAGCACCTGGACCTTCTGCTCCGCGTTCGCGAGGCGCTCGCGCAGGCTCTTCAGGAGCTCGACGCCCCTCGTGTAGCGCGCGAGCGACTCCTCGAGCTCCAAATCGCCCGCCTCGAGCGACCTCACGATCTGCTCCAGCTCGATGGAGGCCTCCTTGAAGCTCATCTCGTCAATGTTCCTGAACTCGGTCTCTGCCATGTCTCCTCCAAGTTGCATGCGTTACGTCAGCGTTCCGGTGCGGATTTTCCCGCGGTGTCGACGGCGCTCACCGTCGCCTCGAACGAGCCCTTGCCCAGGAGCACGCTCACCGCGTCGCCGGGGGCGAGCCTCGAGGCGTCGCTCACGACGTGGCCGGCCGGCCCCCGCGCGATCGCGTACCCCCTGCCGAGCACCCTCAGCGGCGAGAGCGCGTCCAGCTGTCCCGCCATGCGCGCAAGCCCGCTCTCGTACGGTGCGAGCAGCCTCGTTCCCAGCACGCCGAGCGCGCGTCCGCTCTGGGACACGCCCTTCTCGGCACGAGCGAGCGCGCCCGGCATGGCGCCTCGAAGCGATCGCGCATCGCCCTCGACGCCGTCCGCAAGACGGGAGATCAGCCGGGGCATCGAGGCCGCGAGACGCTCCTCCGTCATGTTGAGCTGGGCGGACCTGTCCTCGATGGTGGCGTACGGGTCCGTCAGGCACTTGCGCGACGCCATGGACTCCACGTACAGGCGTCTCTTGTCGAGGTACGCCCGCATCGCCACGCGAGAAGAGCCGTCCAACTGGTCGACGGCAGCTACGTCTGCCCTGACGATGCCCTGCATGGTGCGCACGAGGCGCGTCCTGCGGTCCTCTATCATGCCCACGATCTCCTCGAGCGCGGGCGCCACGGACTCGGCCGCGGCCGTGGGCGTGGAGCAGCGCCTGTCGGACACCATGTCGCAGATGGACGTGTCCGGCTCGTGCCCGATGCCCGTGACGACGGGCACGGGGCTGGCCGCGACGGCGCGCGCAAGCGCCTCGTCGTTGAAGGTCATGAGGTCCTCGAAGGAACCGCCGCCCCTTACGAGCAGGATGGCGTCCGGCCGCGCCTCCGCGGCGACGCGAAGCGCGCGGATGATCGTCGCCGGCGCACCGGGCCCCTGCACGGAGCAGCCGACCTCCTGGATCTGGACGAGGGGGTTTCGCCGCGCGAGCGTGCGCTTCACGTCGTCGATCACGCTGCCGGAGAGCGAAGTCACGACGCACACGCGCGTGCAGAAGCGCGGGATGGGCCTCTTGCGCTCCTGCGCCATGAGGCCCTCTGCCTCGAGCCTGCGCGCGAGCTCCGCGACCTTCTGCCTGAGCGCGCCCTCGCCCGCGAGGCTCACCGTGCGCGCGACGAACGAGAGCCTGCCCGAGCCCTTGTACACGTTGAACTTGCCGCCCATGACGACCTTCAGGCCGTCCCTGAGTGCAAAGCCGCACTTCTGGTACGTACCGCGCCACACGATGGCGTCCATGGCGGACTGGTCGTCCTTCAGCTGGAAGTAGCAGTGCCCCGAGCGCGCGTTGGGACCGCGGAACCCACTGACCTCGCCCGTTACGACGAGCGACGGTATGGCGTCCACGTGAGCCCCCGCGACGGTGACCGCCTCGTGCACCGAGAGCGGCCCCTCCTGTGCCGCACCCACGGCTAGTTCCTGTCGCTCGTACGTCCGAGCAGGTACAGCAGCTGAAGCACGGAGATGAGGGCGGCGGCGACGTACGTGAGGGCCGCGGCCGTCAGCACCTGGCGCGCGCCGCGCTCGTCGATGCCGCCGCCCGCCGTGGAGAGGTAGCGCACGGCGCGGCGCGATGCGTCGATCTCGACCGGGAGGGTCACGAGCTGGAACAGCACGGAGAACGCGAAGAACGCGACCGCGAGCTGCGTGAGGCCGGCGATGCCCAAGGCCATGCCGATGACGAGGACGAGGACCCAGGTGCGCGACGTGAAGTTCACGACGGGCACGAGCGCCGTGCGGAAGCGGCCGAACGCATAGCCCTTCGCGGTCTGGACCGCGTGGCCGGCCTCGTGGCACGCGACGGCGACGGACGCGACGGAGCCGCCCTCGTAGTTCTCGCTCGAAAGGTGCAGGTTGTTGTCGCGCGGGTCATAGTAGTCCGTCAGATGGCCGCCGACGGTGCCGATGCCCACGGACGAGGCGCCGGACGAGTCGAGCATCTGGCGCGCCACCTGGGCGCCGGTCTTACCCATGGACGCCGGTACGCGCGACCACTTCTTGTACTGGGAGTTGATGTAGGACTGCGTGATGCCGCCCAGGACGATGGAGAGGATGATGATCCCTAGGTAGGCGTAGTCCATGCCGTAGCCGTTGTACATGTGATTCTCCGATCTAGTAGACGTATGGAGTCCTTGTACCCAACGCGGTGGACACAAATTCCCCCGGAGCCGAACCCGTAACGCAATCGAAGCCGCGTCGCCGGTCGGGCTCGCCGCGCGCGAATCCGGCACGAAAGGCGGCGCCGCGATAGCGAACGTCGCGCACGAGAGGCGTGCCCGAGGCTACAGCAGCTCCACCCTGCCGTCCTTCACGGTAAGCCCGACGCTGCCGGAAAGCAGCCCCTCCAGCTCACGTCCGGCAAGCTCGTAGCGCCACGACTTCATGAGCCGCGACCCCTTCCTGCCGCTCGCGACGTCGAGCAGGTCGTCCCTCGTCGCGATCACCTGCGTGGCAACGCCGCTCTTCTCGGATATCAGGCGGAGCATCGCGTACATGAGGTCCACGACGCTCTCCGTCTCGGCGGACGGGCGGTCGCGGCGCTTCGTCTGGGGGTAGTCGTCGGGCGGGCACGCGACGCCGCGGCCCACGGCGTCGACCATGCCCTGCGCGTCCTTCGCGCTCAGCTGCTCCGTGCCGCGGATGCGGCGCAGCCTGTCCACGGAGCGCGGCACTCGCTTGCACGACTCGATGATGACCTCGTCGGACACGACCCACTTGCGCGGGATGTTGCGGTCCGCCGCGACCACGTCGCGCCACGCGCTCACCTCGCGCGCGACGGCAAGCTGCTTGCGCGTGAGCGAGCCGGAGCGCTTCAGGTGCAGGTACGCGAGCTCCGGGGGGCGCGAGAAGTGCTCGCGACTCGTGACCTCGGCCATCTCGGGGGCGATCCACGATATCCTGCCGCGGCGCGTGAGCTCCTCCGTCATCTGCCGGTATATGCCGGGCAGGTAGCGCACGTCGTCCTCTGCGTACTGCAGCTGCTCGGGGTCGAGGGGGCGCCTCGACCAGTCCGTGAGCGACTCCGCCTTCGGGAGCCTCACGCCGCAGCACGCCTCCACGAGGGCGCCGTAGCCTATCTGCTGGCGGTAGCCCAGAAACGCGGCCGCGACCTGCGTGTCGAACACGGGGGCGGGGATGCAGCCCATCTCCTCGAGAATGACCTCGAGGTCCTGGGTGCAGGCATGGAACACCTTCGTGATCGACTCGTCCTCGAACAGCGCCCGCAGGCTCGAGAGGTTGCGGATGAGGATGGGGTCTATGGCCGCGGACTCGTCCTCCGTCGCGACCTGGATGAGGCACAGCTTGGGATAGAAGGTCTTCTCGCGCAGGAACTCCGTGTCGACGGCAAGCACCCGCGAGGATGAGGCTCGCTCGCAGAACGCGGCAAGCTCCTTTGAATCAGATATATACACGCAAGCTCTTTCGTTGATTGTGTCAGCATTCGCCCTGCGCCGACGGGCGTTACGCTATCCTTTGTGGATATGGCTCGCGACGTCGGCGCGACTACACCATGATACATAACAAGGCGGGAGGGCACCGTGCGCATCCTCATCGTTCACAACCTCAAGTCGGGCATGAGCTCGATCGACGTATTCGACTTCGTCCACGCGCTCATGCGCGAGGACGACGAGATCGTCATCCGCGGCCTCGACTCCAACTCGCAGGGCGAGAAGGAGCTGCGCGACGCGGAGTCCTTCGACCTCGTCGTCGTTTCGGGCGGCGACGGCACCGTGACAAGCCTGCTGTACGAGCTGCGCGACCGCAACGTCCTGACCTGCGTCTTCCCCTCTGGTACCGCGAACCTCGTGTTCGAGAACCTCGCGAACGCCCCGGAGCCCGCCTCCATCGCGAAGGCGTGCCGCGACGGTTACTTCGTGCGCGCGGACTTTGGCGAGATCTCGTGGACGGACACGGACGGCAACAGCGACTCGCGCGGCTTCGGCCTCATGGCGGGCTCGGGCTACGACGCCGTGCTCATGCGCGAGGCCATCCCCAACAAGCAGATCATAGGCGAGGCCGCGTACTTCACCGCGGCCCTCGCGAACGCCCACCCCAAGGTGGAGCACTTCACCATCACCGTCGACGGCGAGACGTTCGAGCGCGACGGCATCGCCTGCATCGTCGCGAACACCGCCAAGATGCAGGCCGACATCCAGATCGTGCCGGACTGCTCCATGTCCGACGGCAAGCTCGACGTTATCGTGCTCGAGACCTCCGATGCCGTCCAGCTGCTCGTCCCCATCTTCACGGGGCTCTTCGACAAGCAGGCAAAGGGCGGCAGGCCCTTCATCGAGCACTTCTCGGGCAGCGAGATCGAGGTGAGGTCCGACTCGCCCATCCCCATGCAAGTGGACGGCGACACCATCCCCGGCATGGTCATGGGCTACAAGGCCCACGTCATCCCCCGGTGCAACAAGCTCGTCGTCGACCAGGCGAGCCCGTACTTCGACCGCAGGAACCGCGTCGAGCTGGGCTAGCACAACGGAGCAAGAGCGCCTTGGCCCCCGGAGTCCGGGGGCCTTTGCGATGCGATAGGAGACAGATGTACACGTTCGAGAGCAGGGTCCGCTACAGCGAGTGCGCAAGCGACGCGCGACTGTCGCTTCTGGGGCTCGTCAACTACCTGCAGGACTGCTCGTGCTTCCAGAGCGAGAGCCTTGGCATCGGCCTAGACGACATGAGGAGGAGCCACTATGCGTGGTTTCTCTCCGCCTGGCAGATAGAAATCGAGGACCTGCCGCGCTTCAACACGCCCATCGCCGTCAGCACGTGGTGCTACGGCGTGAAGCGCCTGCTCGCCAGCAGGAACTTCACCATATCGGGTCAGGACGGCACCCCGTACGTGCGCGCGGACTCGCTGTGGTTCCTGTTCGACACGAAGCTCGGCCGGCCCATCAAGTTCCCGGAGCCCCAGATGGCCTACCTGGAGGACACGCCGCGCCTGGACATGCCGCCCACGCGGCGCAAGATCGACGTCGAGGGCGACTTCGCATGCGCGCCCGCGCTTACGGTGACGCGCCAGCACCTGGACACGAACGGCCACGTCAACAACGCGCAGTACATCCAGATGGCGCTCGACGCGCTCGAGCAGACGGGCCAGGCCCTTGTGCCGTGGCGCATCACGGTGCAGTACGAGTCGATGGCGCTCTTGCACGACACCGTGGAGCCGCAGGTGTTTCGCTCCGAGGGCGGCCGCACGGTCAGGCTCGCGCGGCCGGACGGAGAGCCGTACGCGATCGTGAGGATAGAGGTGCGCGACTGATGGGCACGCAGGACGACAGGCCAGTGGTTCGCGTGGTGGCGGCGGTCATCTGGAGGGACGACCGCGTGTACGCCGCCCAGCGCGGATACGGCGACATGAAGGACGGCTGGGAGTTCCCCGGTGGCAAGGTCGAGAAGGGCGAGGCGCCGGAGCAGGCGCTGCGCCGCGAGGTGAGGGAGGAGCTTGGCTGCGAGCTGGGCGGCGTGTTCTACCTTGACACCGTGGAGCACGACTACGACGACTTCCACCTGAGCATGGACGTGTTCGCGTGCACCCCCGCCGCGGGCGACGAGCCCCACTCGAGGGAGCACGAGGCGGAGCGCTGGCTTGCGCGCGACGAGCTCCTGGACGTGGGGTGGCTCCCCGCGGACCGCGACGTCGTCATGAGCCTGGGCATGAGCTGGGACGAGGTGTTCACGGAAGGTCGCCTGTAGCCACAGGCGTTTCTCGCCCCGCCGCGCAGCTGCTATGATAGTGCCCTGAGCCAGAGGGAGGACTTCCATGCCAGACAACCAACCGGTCGCGAGCGGCCAGACGAGCACAGCCACGACGGACGCCGCGACGCGTTTCGCAGTGATAGAGACGGCATCGGCCACGACGTCTTCGGACAACGCGAACTCCGGCGCGAAGCCGGTGGTGATCGCCGCGGTCGGCGTGGTGGCCCTTCTCCTCCTGGCGAGCGCGCTCGGGGGGTTCGTCGCGGGCATCACGAGGTTCGCCCTCATGGACGAGCTGGGCCGCCGCGCAGACGCGACGGAGCTTGACGATCCCGACGCCGCGTACGGCGACCCGGACGGCTCCGACGCGTGGGACACCTACGACGACCAGGGCAGATGGTGGAGCCAGGGCAGCGTTGCCGACGCGTGCGGCGCTCCGGCGCGCACGGGCGCACGCGCGTAGCGAGGCGAGGGCGCCCGCACCATACCCCATCCAAGAAGGAGGCACGCATGAGCAAGGCAGATGGCATCTTCATCTCCATGTGCCAGGACATCATCGAGAACGGCACCACGACGGAGGGACAGAAGGTCCGCCCGCACTGGGAGGACGGCACGCCGGCGTACACCATAAAGCAGTTTGGCGTGTGCAACCGCTACGACCTGCGAGAGGAGTTCCCCGCGCTCACCCTCAGGCGCACGGCGCTCAAGAGCTGCATGGACGAGGTCCTGTGGATCTACCAGCGCAAGTCGAACAACATCCACGACCTGAAGCCGCACATCTGGGACGAGTGGGCAGACGAGGACGGGTCGATCGGCAAGGCGTACGGCTACCAGGTGGGCCAGGTGAGCCACTACGCGGACGGCGACTTCGACCAGATGGACCGCGTGCTGAAGGACCTGCGCGAGAACCCGTTCAGCCGCAGGATCATGACGAACCTGTACACGTTCTCCGACCTGTCCGAGATGCACCTGTACCCGTGCGCGTACAACGCGATCTACAACGTGACGGAACGGCCCGGCGACGACAAGCCCACGCTGAACATGGTGCTGGTGCAGCGCAGCCAGGACGTGCTTGCCGCGAACAACTGGAACGTGTGCCAGTACGCCATCCTGCTGATGATGGTGGCACAGGTGAGCGACATGCACGCCGGCGAGCTGGTGCACATGATCGCGGACGCCCACATCTACGACCGCCACGTCGACATCGTGCGCGAGCTCATCAGCAGGCCGACCTACCCCGCCCCGAAGGTGCGCCTGAACCCGTACGTGCACGACTTCTACGACTTCACGACCGACGACCTCATCGTGGAGGGCTACAGCCACGGCCCGCAGGTGAAGGACATCCCCATAGCGATCTAGGAGGACCATGGACGCCATCGTTTCCGTCACGCGCGACTGGGCCATCGGCAAAGACGGCAGGCTGCTGGTCCGCAACAAGGCGGACATGCACCGCTTCGTGGAGCTCACGCGCGGCTGCACCTGCGTCATGGGCCGCAAGACCTACGAGAGCTTCCCGGGAGGTCCGCTCAAGGGCCGCCGCAACGTGATCGTGACGCACGACGCCGCCTACGTGCCGCCGAAGGCGGAGGACCTCCCCGCGGGCACGACGGTGGACGTGGTGACGTCTCCGCAGGCGGCGCTCGACGCGACGTCCGCGGACGCGCGCACGTGGCTCTTAGGCGGCGAGTCGCTGTACCACGCCCTTCTTTCCCGCTGCTCCAGCTGCTACGTCACAAGAAACGACACGGTGGTGCCCGGCGCGGACGCGTTCTTCCCGAACCTGGACGAGGACCCTTCGTGGGTGCTCGCCGAGCGCGAGGACGGCGGCGTCACGAAGGCGGGCGTCGCGTTTGACTTCGCGCGCTACGACAGGCGCGCGTAGCGTCTGACACGGACGGGCACGGGGCCGTCCGTCCACTACGCTGGCCGCAGGGCCTACGGGCGGAGAAGGGCCTCCGCCGCGGCCACGAGCCCCCTCGCGTCCCCGCAGCCGCACTCGACCCTGAGCCACGTGCCGCCCGCGGCCGTGGCCAGGCGCTGCACGCGGCTTGCCGTGGCGCCGGGCACGTATCGTCCGCACAGGTCGACGGAGCCGTCCACGCCGCGGCCCACCGCGCGCCACGCGACGTCCGCATCCACGAGCACGTCGACGGCGGGACCGAAGCCGTCCTCCAGGTTCGCGGCCGCGGCCTCGTACGAGGGGTCGTCCGTGAGGCCGGGGTAGCGCACGTCGAGCACCGCGGGGTGGCAGCGCAGGTATGCCGCCATGACCTGCGCGACGTCGTTCGCGCGGCGGCGGCGCTCGTCGAAGGTCGCCATGCCGGCCGCAAGCGCGCGCAGCCGCTGCCCGTCCGGCACTGGCAGCGCAGACGCCGCGTCCGCCATGCCGGCGCAGCCGTCCCTTCCCTGCAGGGCCTCGCGGCGGAGGCCCACCATCGCCATGCCGCAGCCGGACTGGCAAACGACGCGGTCGAGCGAGGCGAGGGCAACGTCCGCCCCCAGCCTGCCGGCGGGGCATCCCAGCGCGGACGTCAGGCTCACGTCAACCGCAAGCGGAATGCGCTCGGCGGCGGGTGCCTCGTCACGGCGGCGCGCCAGCGTCCGCACGTCGTGCATGCGGATGGGCGTCCCGCCGAGGGGCTCCGCCACGGCCGTCGGGTCGATTCCCAGCCGGCGTGCCACGTCCGCGACGTCCGGCGCCGCAACGACCCACGCGCGGCTACGGCCGCCAAGGGCCCGGGCATAGGTGCGGCAGGCGTCCCGCAGGGTCTCCCCCGCCACGGCGTCGCGCCCCTCTCGCCCGGCGTGCAACGCGTCCGTGCGCGTTTGCTCCTGTCCCATCGCTCTCCCCTCCCGTCGCGTTTCGCCCGAGCGGCGCAAGTGTGCCGCCGTCGCAAAAGGGGCCGCCCCGCGGGACGGCCCCTGTCTTGCCAAGATGGTGTCGCGCTGCCCTAGCCGCGGCGCTCCTTGATCTCGGCGTAGATGTCCTTCACGAAGTCGGCAAGGTCGCACTGCGTGGTCTCGTTCGTCGCGCGGTCGCGGACGCTGATGTTGCCGGCCTCCTTCTCCTTCTCGCCCAGGATGAGCATGTAGGGGACGCGGTCCACGGAGCGGGCCTCGCGAATCTTGTAGCCGATCTTCTCGTCGCGGTCGTCCACCTTCACGCGGACGCCGGCGTCGCGCAGCGTCTGCGCGACCTCGTTCGCGTAGTCACGGGTCTTCTCGCTCACGGGGAGCACCTTGACTTGGCAGGGCGAGAGCCACGTGGGGAACTTGCCGGCATACTGCTCGATGAGCATGCCGATGAAGCGCTCGAAGCTGCCGAAGCCCGCGCGGTGGATCATGATCGGCTGCTTCTTGGTGCCGTCCTTGTCCACGTACTCAAGCTGGAAGTTGTGCGGCAGCTGGAAGTCGAGCTGGATGGTGCCGCACTGCCACTCGCGGCCGAGGCAATCCTCCAGGTGGAAGTCGATCTTGGGGCCGTAGAACGCGCCGTCGCCGGGGTTGAGCTTGTAGTCCACGTGCATGGCCTCGAGCGCCTTCTTCAGGCCCTCCTCCGCGCGCTCCCAGTCCTCGTCGGAGCCCATGGAGTTCTCCGGGCGGGTGGACAGCTCCACGCGGTACGGGAAGCCAAACTGCGCGTAGTACGCCGTGATCAGGTGCGCGACGTCCGTCACCTGCTCCGTGATCTGGTCCGGACGGATGAACAGGTGGGCGTCGTCCTGCTGGAACTCGCGCACGCGGAACAGGCCGTGCAGCGCGCCCTTCAGCTCGTGGCGGTGGTCGATGCCGGCCTCGGCGAGCTTCAGCGGCAGGTCACGGTAGCTGCGCGGCTTGCTCTTGTAGATGAGGCACGCGCCGGGGCAGTTCATCGGCTTGATCGCGTAGTCCTCGTCGTCGATCTTCGTGGTGTACATGTTCTCTTTGTAGTGGTCCCAGTGACCGGAGGTCTCCCACAGCTTGCGCGAGAGGATGATCGGCGTCTGCACCTGGTCGTAGCCGTACTTGTCCTGCATCTCCTGCCAGTACTGCATGAGGGAGTTGCGGATGCGCATGCCGTTGGGCAGCCAGAACGGGAAGCCGGGGCCGGCCTCGTTCATCATGAAGATCTCCATCTCCTGGCCGATCTTGCGGTGGTCGCGCTTCTCGGCCTCCGCCAGCAGGGCAAAGTGCTCGTCCATCTCCTGCTTGTTGCGGAAGGCGACGCCATTGATGCGGGTGAGCATCTTGTTCTTGCTGTCGCCCTTCCAGTACGCGCCAGAGACGCCCGTCAGCTTGAACGCCTTGAGCGCCTTCGTGTACAGGATGTGCGGGCCCACGCACATGTCAACGTACTCGCCCTGCCTGTAGAACGTGATGCGCGCGTCCTCGGGAAGGTCGCCGATGTGCTCCACCTTGTACTTCTCGCCGCGCTCCTCCATGTGCCTGATGGCCTCGGCGCGCGGGAGCTCGTACGTCTCGAACTTCAGGTTCTCCTTGCAGATCTTGCGCATCTCGTCCTCGATGGCCGGGAAGTCGTCCTCGGAGATCTTGGTGCCCTCGGGAAGGTCGATGTCGTAGTAGAAGCCGTTGTCCGTGGCGGGGCCGTACGCGAAGTCCGCCTGGGGGTACAGGCGCTTGATGGCCTGCGCCATGATGTGCGCCGCGGAGTGACGAAGTACGTGGAGCTCCTCGTCGGCGGGAACCTCTCCCACGTGACCGTCGTTGTAAAGAACCTTCATGCTCGCAACCTTTCGTGTGTGGGGCGCGCCCGCCATGGGTCCCGCCCTCAGACATTGCCGTGAAATGATGTAAGTGCCGTGTGATGACCTTGCTCATGCCAAGGGAGAAGAGCGTGCGCACCCGGCCGAAGCCCTGGGGTCGACGCAGCGCGGCGCCTGCCGCAAGACGGCGCGTGGCCGTCCCATCGAAAGGACAGGCGCCTAGATAGTCGTCGTAGTGGTGGTGGGAATACCGTTCGCGTTGGCGCGACTCGCGCGCGTGCGTGGGCAGAACCTGTACTCGTCACTGTTCGAACGCATGACCTGACGACTCCCCCGTGCCGTGACGGCACGACTTGCGTTTGCCGACGGCCCGCGGCCGTTCGCAAACCAATTGCAGACGTGACTACTTTACAACAGCTTCGTGCCATATGTGGCCGCGACCTCTGCGTCAGCCAAAAGCCACATGCGCGGGCACGCGCGGGCGGCCGTGCGCCCGGCACGAAAAGGGCACCGCGGCTGGCGCGGTGCCCTTGCAGGTGACTTCCTTGCGCGACGCTGTCGGATGTCGCGCTACTGGATGCGGGTGCGGCAGTACGGGCACACCTTCCAGTCCGCGTTCAGCGGGCGGTGGCAGGTGGGGCAGACGTTGCGCACCTGGGTGTTGCAGATGGGGCACACCACGAAGTCGCGGTCGATGGGCGCACCGCACTTGGGGCAAATGCCATAGTGACTGAGCTGGTGCTCGCGAAGCGCGATGTCCAGGTCCTGCTCCTCGCGGTCCACCAGATAGGAGCTGGGACGCAGGATCACGTACGCCAGAAGCCCAACGATGGGGATGATGGAGATGACGGCCCACAGCCACCAGGGCTCCGCGCCGCGGCGCTGGGCGTCGCGGATGACGTAGACGATGGAGAGGATGTAGAGCATGACAAGGCACGCAACCATGAGGTAGAGAACCATGCGGACTTCGGGCGTAATCAGCTGGTCGAGAAGCTCAGACATGTCTTAGTGACCTTTCTTATTTGACATACGTGCTTCCCGGCTTGCGCTCGCAGGAAGCTGCAGCATCGCAGAAGATTGTAACAGACTGCGCGCGGGCGCCGCTCGCGATGGGCATTTGTGCAGGTTGCGCACAAGCTCACTACATCGCGCAACGTCCGCGGCGTTGCCGCTAATCGTAGCGCTCGTCAAACACGCGGCGCGTCTTCTTCTCGCTGCGCGGCAGCACGCCCAGCTCCACGATCTTCACGAGCGGCGTGAAGCCTATGCGGTTGCGGCACTCGTGCGCCACCTCGTCCGCGAGCGCGAGGAAGTTCTGCGTGCCATCCGTCTCCACGTACAGGCGCATGGTGTCGCGCCCCTCCAGGTGAGACAGGCGGATCTGGTACTCGCTCGACAGCTGCGGGAACGACGCGATGACCTCCTCCACCTGGCGTGGGAACACGTTGACGCCGTGGATCTTGAACATGTCGTCCGAGCGGCCGCGGATGGTGTCGATGCGCGGAAAGCGGCTGCCGCACGGGCACTCGCCGGGGATGATGCGGCTGAGGTCGTGCGTGCGGAAGCGGATGAGCGGCGCGCCCTCCTTCACGAGCGTGGTGATGACGATCTCTCCCCACTCGCCGTCCGGCACGGGCTCGCCGGTGGCAGGGTCTACCACCTCGATGTAGACGTAGTCGTCCCAGTAGTGGATGCCGTCGTTCTCCCTGCAGCTGATGCCGATGCCCGGCCCGTACACCTCCGTCAGCCCGTAGATGTCGAACGACTCGATCCCGAGGCCCCCGTTGATGCGGCGGCGGATCTTCTCGCCCCAGCGCTCGGACCCTATGACGCCGCGGCGCAGGCAGATCCTGTCCCGAAGGCCGCGCTTCTGCACCTCCTCCGCAAGCAGCAGCGCGTAGCTGGACGTGGCGCAGATGACCGTGGACTGCATGTCCATCATGAACTGGAGCTGCTTCTCGGTGTTGCCGGGGCCCATGGGGATGGCCATGGCGCCGAGCTTCTCCGCACCGGCCTGGAAGCCGATGCCCGCGGTCCAGAGGCCGTAGCCGGGCGTTATCTGCACTCGGTCGCGGTTCGTGACGCCGGCCATCTGGTAGCAGCGGGCGAACTGCGTGGCCCAGTCCTCCACGTCGCGCGCGGTGTACGGGACGATGACCGGCGTGCCCGTGGTGCCGGAGCTCGAGTGGATGCGCACGATCTTCTCCTCTGGGACCGCGGCGAGGCCCAGCGGATACGCCTCGCGGAGGTCCTGCTTGGACGAGAAGGGCAGGCGCCCGAAGTCGTCGGCGTCTGCCACGCCGGTGATCCCGACCTCCTTCAGGCGGCGTCCGTAGAAGTTGTCCGACGCGCGGAGGCGTGCGATCTGCGTGTTGACGAGCTCGAGCTGGGTGTCGCTTATCTGCATCTTTCCTCCCGGTTGGGTGGTCTTTGTACGGCGCGGCGGCGCGCTACAGCGAGGCGCCGTAGTCGAGCGCGCGGTCGTTGAGCGCGAGGAAGCGCTCCGGCACCACGTCGTGCACGGCGGCGCGCACCTCCTCTACGGAAAAGCCGAGCGCGCCCGTGCGCGCGGCCGCGCCCAGCAGCAGCACGTTCAGCACCTTCGTGGAGCCAAGCTCGCGCGCGGCGGCGTCCGCGTCCACCACGGTGAGGCTCTTGACGGCGCCCTCCAGGTAGCCCATGACGGCATCGAGGTCGTACGCCGGGCCGCCCGTGACGGCCGATACCGGCACGACGGGCCGACCGCTCACGACGACGGCGCCGTCGGGCTTGAGCAGGTGCAGCTGGCGCGCGGCCTCCGTCGGCTCGAACGCGAGGATGACGTCCGCGCGGCCGCCGCCCACCAGGGGCGACGCCACGCCCTCGCCCACGCGCACGTGGCTGAGGACGGAGCCCCCGCGCTGCGCCATGCCAATGGTCTCGGCCGTCTTGACGGGAAGCCCCTTCCGCATGGCCGCCGTCGCAAGCAGGCGGGACGCGAGCACCGTGCCCTGGCCGCCCGTCCCGCACAACACGATGTCACGCCTCATACGCACTGCCTCCCGATATCGCGTCGAACGGGCACACCTGCTCGCACAGCGTGCAGCCCTTGCACTGCGAGTCGTCCATCTTTACCTTGCCGTCTGCCTGCGGCACGAGCGCGGGACAGCCCAGCTGCTTGACGCAGCGCTGGCAGCCCACGCAGCGCGCCTGGTCCACGTGGCTTTGCGCGCCCGGCTTGTACAGGAACACGCACGGGCTCTTGAAGATGATGGCCTTGACGCCGGGCTCCGCGTCCACGCGCGCGACGGTCTCCACCGTCGCCTGCAGGTCGAGCGGGTCCACCGTCTCGACCACGGTAAGGCCGATTGCCCTGAGGACGCGCTCGATGCTCACGGGGGTGACCTTCTCGCCCATGGCCGTGCGGCCCGTGCCGGGATGCGGCTGGTGGCCGGTCATGGCGGTGGTGGAGTTGTCCAGCACGCAGAGCGTCATGTTGGCCTGGTTGTAGAACGCGTTTACGACGCCCGTGACGCCGGACGCGAAGAACGTGGAGTCGCCCACGAAAGCGAAGCAGTGCGTGTCGGGCTCCACGCGGCCCACGCCCTGCGCGATGTTGATGCCGGCGCCCATGCACAGGCAGGTGTCGCACATGTCGAGCGGGCGGGCGTTTCCCAGCGTGTAGCAGCCGATGTCGCCGCAGTAGATGGTCTTCTTGCCGCGCATGGCCTGCTTGACCGCATAGAAGCTCGCGCGGTGCGGGCAGCCGGCGCAGAGCACGGGCGGCCTCACGGGAAGCTGCGGCGGATCCGGCCAGCCGGCGCCGCGGGCGACGTCGCGCCCCAGGAACGCGTCGAGCACCTGGCCCACGTACTCCACGGAGTTCTCTCCGGACGGCTTCACGTCGCCGGAGAGCTTGCCGCGCACCACCACGTCCAGGTGGTGCCTGCCCGCGAGCGCCGTGAGCGCGCGCTCGATCACGGGGTCGAGCTCCTCCACGCACAGGACCTCGTCCACGCCGTCCAGGAACTCGAGCGCAAGGTCGTCCGGGAACGGGAACGGCGTCGCCACGCGCAGCACGCGGCACTCGCCCTCGGCAAGGTTCTCGCGAACGTACTGGTAGTTGATGCCGTGCGTCGCGATCGCCTTGCGAGAAGGGCGCGGCGCCGCGGCGCCGACGTGGGTTGCGGCACCGGCGTGGCCCGCCTCCCAGTCCACGAAGTTTCCGGCATACGAGCCCAGCTCGTGCGAGAGCCTGGCGTTTCTCTGCTCGATGCGTGCGTGCGCTTGCACGGAGAGTCGCGGGAAGATGACCCACTTGGAGGAATCCTTAACGAAGCCCTCCGGCTTGCTCTTGAGGTAGTCCTCGGGCTCGAGGACGTCAATCGCCTCATACCCGTGGTCCACGCGCGTGGTCGGCCGCAGGAACACGGGGCTGTGGAGCTCCTCTGAGAGCGCGAACGCGTCGCGCATCATCTGGTACGCGTCCGCGACGCCGGACGGGTCAAGGCACGGCACCTTGCTGAACTGGGCAAACGTGCGCGTATCCTGCTCGGTCTGCGACGAGATGGGGCCGGGGTCGTCCGCGACCACGATGACCATGCCGCCCTTGACGCCGATGTACTCCAGGCTCATGAGGGGGTCGGCCGCCACGTTCAGGCCCACGCACTTCATGGTCACGAGCGAACGGGCGCCCGCGTACGACGCGCCGGCCGCCACCTCGAGCGCGGCCTTCTCGTTCACGGACCACTCCACGTACACGTCGCCGGGGTTGCGCTTCGCGACGGTCTCGATGATCTCCGTCGAGGGCGTGCCGGGATACCCCGCCACCACGTCCACGCCGGCGGCGAGCGCACCCAGTGCCATCGCCTCGTTTCCCATCAGGAACTCCCTGTGCATGGGCAAACCTCCCCCGCCAGCCGCGCCCGCAGCGCGCGGCCATGCATCGGCACACAACAAGCTTTTAACCACTCTACAAAAGGAGCGGCGCGGCCGCGCCGCAAGTTGGCAAACGTTCGAATCTGTTAATCGAGCGCGCGGCCGCGCACGGCAGGGCACGCCTGGCGAGCGGGGAATGCGGTCATCGTCACATTGGCGGCGCGCGAACGCGCTCAAGAATCGCACATCGCGATGTGCGACCATGTGCGGTGAACCCTTCCAGGCCTACTAGCTGCGAGAACGCAAAAACGTGGGAACTCGCACATCGCGATGCGCGAGTTCGTTCGACGTTGCCGCGTCCACTTGTGCGCAATCGCGGCCGCCCGCCCCCCTCGGTACCGCCTGCCAGCCACTTCGTGCGGCACGACGGGCAGGCGAAGGATAACGCCTATCATGTGACGCAGACGCTCGTCCCACGTGGGACGAGCGCCTTCTTGCAACGCGCGATCTCGCCGGGAGGAACCGCCATGCCTCGCGTTCCCTACCTCAGGTCCTACCTCCTTCTGTCCAGAAGGCGCTGGGTGCTGGCCATGCTCGCCGCGATCGCGGGGGCCGTCCTTCTCGCCACGTTCGTGCCGTTTGCCACAGACAGCGCATACAACTACTCGGTGGACAGGTACTACGAGACGTACAGCTTTCTCCTTCACCAGGGTGGGACCATAAGCGACGCGGAACACCGACAGGCCAGAAGGCTCGAGTCGATCATCGAAGAGGCGGACCCGGCTGAATACTGCCGCAAGGTCCGCAGCTACGAGCTTTGGGAGATCAAGGAGCAGAAATCCCAGGGCCGGTCGTCAGACCCAGACGCGCGAAGGCCGTATTCCTTCACGACCACGTTCCTGAACGCGGTGTGCAAGCTGAACTCACCCGCCCTGTACCAGGGAACGGACGACATGCCCGGGCTGGTGCTGGTCGCATACTACCTTGGGGCGCTGCCCTCCCCCGTGCTGCTGCTCGCGCCGTTTGCCCTGCTGTGGGTCATCGCGCGGGAGAACGCATCGTCCAGGCTCCTCTCACACGCGCCGCTCTCCCCCGCCGGCATGTGGCTGTACCTGGGATGCCTCGGCGCACTGCTCGCGCTCGTTTTCTCGCTCGTCCCCATGCTTCCCGCCTTTGTGTTGAGCGTCATCAGGAACGGCGTGGGTGACCTCGCCTACCCCATCATCTATTGGCAGGACGACGTGCTCGTGAGGACGACCCTCGGACGCGAGCTCGTGCGGTACGCGGGGTTCTTCCTCATTGCGGGGTTCTGCCTGGGCACGCTCTGCCACCTCGCGACCTCGCTGCGGGCGCCAGCCGTCATGGCCGCCGGCATCGCGCTTCTGGTGCCGCCGTGCCTGGACGACTACTATGACCTGGGCGCGATCTTCCCGGACGCGCTAGCCTCCCTGCCGTCCACGTACTTCTCCGCAGACAGGCTCCTTGGCAGGCTCGGCGGCATAGGCGCCCAGAACGCCATACCCATGGCGGGCGCGAACGCGACGCGGGGCGTGCTCTCCATCGCCGTGCTCATCGCGCTCATGGGGCTGGCCGGCGTGCTCGCGAGGTCGGCCGCGCTCGCGAGGTCCTACGGCCGTGCGCGCAAGGCGGCACCGGAGCAGGCCATCCCCAGGGGACGGCTGCTCGTGGCACGCGACGTCAGCGTGGGCTACGTCAGGAACCAGCCGCTCGTGACAGGCGCGCTCTCCCTTGCGAGCGGCGGCGTCGTGGGCTTCGTCGCGCCGAACGGCTATGGCAAGACGACGCTCCTTGCTGCGCTCGCGGGCGTCCCGCAGCGCCCGCGCGCAACGTCCGTCGACGCCGCGGCCGTGTCGGCGGCGGGCGACGGCTGCGTCAGCCCGCGCAGCCAGGCCGCGTGGCGCAGGTCCGTCTTCCTGCTGCCTGGCGACGGCTCCGTGCTGTACGACCACCTGACGCCCGACCAGACCATCGAGCTCGTGCGCTGCCTGTGGCGCTGCGTGCCGGAACGCGACACGCTCGCGGACATGGCGGCCGGTAGCTTCAGGCGCAAGCGCATCGCCACGCTCTCGCAGGGCATGCGCCAGCAGGCCGCCATCGCGGTTGCGCTCGCGACGCAGCACCGGTCCTGCTGCTGGACGAGCCCATGAACGCGCTGGACCCCACGAACCGACAGCTCGCGAACGAGCGTGTCCGCGCGTACGCGGAAGAGGGCCGCTGCGTCTTCATGTCGTCCCACCTCTTGAACGACCTTGATGAGGTCTGCGACGGCGCGTACCTCATTCGCGACGGCGCGCTCGTGGACGCCGGCGGCAGGCATCGCCCGCCGCTCCCCGCGCTGTACTGGGAGTTCTACCCTCGCCCGCAGCAGGCGTAGCCAGCAGGCATGGCCCAGCAGCCGTAGCGCGGCTCACGCGCCACGCGCGGGCGAGAAGAGCCATGCAAACGGGCGGCCGCCGGCACCATGCCAGCGACCGCCCCGTTCTTGTCACGCTACTATGCGAGGCAGAACACCAATGCTACTCGAAGTCCGCAATCTGGCCCTTAAGCTGCTCAATCGTGGTCGTGAGCTCAGCCTGCTGCGCGCGCTTCTTCTCGATGACGGCAGGGGCCGCCTTTGCGACAAAGCCCTCGTTGGAGAGGGTCCTGCTCACAGAGCTCAGGTCCTTCTCGGCCTTCTCGAGCTCCTTCCTCAGGCGCTTCGCCTCCGCGGCAGGATCGACGAGGCCGCCGAGCGCCACGAAGATCTCGAGCGTGCCGTCGGCCACCGTGACCGATCCCTCCGGCTTCTGCTGCTCGTGGCCAAGGGCGAGCTGATCAACGCGGCCGACGGAGCAGATGAAGCCGCGCTGGGCCTCGAGCACCGCGGCGTCCTCCGCGGAGGATCGCACCGCGACGTCCAGCTCGGCCTTCGGGGACAGGCGATAGCGGGCGCGGGTGGAGCGCACGGCGGAGACCACGCACTTCGCGAGGTCGAAGTCGTGCTCGGCCCTGTCGTTCACGAACTTCGCGAAGTCATCGGGCTCGGGCCACTTCGCGACCATCAGGAACTTGACGGAGTGGTCATCCAGGCCACTCGCGGGCAGCTTGTCCCACACGCTCTCCGTCACGAACGGCATCACGGGGTGCA
>ERZ507035.61-NODE-61-length-80923-cov-6.607706_pt1 | contig 80923 bp, 76 predicted proteins | sample MGYA00512873_ERZ507035 | MGnify/ENA metagenome assembly ERZ507035
GCTCTGTCCAGTTCTCCTACCGGGAGGTCTGCCGGGGCGTTACTGACGAAATATTTTATTTCACCATCTGCGTATTTCCTCAGATAAATCCATATTTCCTCCCCTGGCTTCACATAATTGCGGCTCCCGTCTGCACGGCCGGAAAAACAACGCAGGAATTTCCGCTCTGCAAGGATCGGGCCCTTGGCCCCTTCTGCCAGCACTATCGTTTCCCATGGCAGGGATGGATTTTCTGCAATATCACGCACGGATGTTGGGCCATGGGAAAGTACCGGGTGCTTACGGGGACGGCCCCTTTTCGTTTCGGGGAAGGACTGCTGTGGATACTCCAGGAATACCTGCCCTTTTGCATTTGTTGCAGCAAAATACCATACACCTTCCGGCAGATTCAATCCGTCCAGGAAACCGTGGTCATTTCCATAGTCTGCATCACACCCCGGACCGGCAGTTTTCCGTTTTCTCCAGGCAGCCACAGTACTGCCGCTTTACACCGGCGGAATGCTTCCCTTTTTTTACACAGCTTGTGTCATCCACGGACAACATGCCGCAGCCTGCCCCAATCTGCCTGGACAGGAGCTCATACTTTTCACCGTAAAAGTGAAGGGCGACTGGCTCAATCGATTTGCGTTCCAACGGGCTCATAAGCCCCTGTATAAAGGTTTGGAACAATCTTCGTTGTGGCCGCAGAGAAAAGCAGGGAAAATAATTCTGAAGATAGTTTTCCAGTTCCGTTTGGAGTAAGGAATCATTATTTTCATCGGAATATCAAGCAGCTAATGCAATCGGATCCAACATCGTAGGATTCATCATAGTATCAGCCCCTTTTTCTTTATTATACCAAAAAAGGGGAAACACGCCACTCAGGGAGTTCGCTGTAGTATTAGTACTGGTCCGGATATTTAACCCCTTCTTTTTCTTTTCCATACCATCCTCCCTCTTATAAAACAGACCTCTGAATCTTGTCATATACAGAGGTCCGATTATTTATGAGTCATGCGTCTGTTGTTTGTGGGTCGCTATTTATAAGTATATTATTTATAAATCTGTTATTTGCGAATACAAATAAAACAAATCTGACTGTTAATCAACGTTTTTCTTATCGAAGGGAACGTACGATCTCGGTAAGCAGATTCACGCTGTGAACAATGGCCTTAGCCTCAAAAGCAGGGTAATCTACCGAGGCACTGTCATCTGCCTTATCCGAAATAGCCCTCACAATAAGGAAAGGGATGGAGTTAAGGTAGCAGGCCTGGGCAATGGCTGCCCCTTCCATTTCTGTACAATATCCTCCAAAGGTATCTGTCAGCCACTTCTTTTTTTCCTTATCAGAAATGAACTGGTCTCCAGTCACCACACGTCCCACAAAGGTGTGGATGTCCGGATTCACTCTGGAACAACACTCCTCAGCAAGATTTATAAGACCTTCATCTGCCTTAAAAGCCAGCGTCTCCACCCTGGGTATCTGTCCCGGTTCATAGCCAAATCCGGTTGCATCCATATCATGCTGAAGTGCATCGCTGGAAAGCACAATGTCCCCAATATCAATTTCTGCCTTCAGAGAACCTGCAATTCCCGTATTCACCACACCTGTAACACCATATATATCTGCCAAAATCTGGGTGCACATAGCTGCATTGACCTTGCCAATGCCGGAGCGGACCACTACTACCTCCTTCCCCTCCAGCTTTCCTTTATAAAAGTCCATGGCAGCCCTTGACTCCACCTGTACATCTGTCAGCTGCGCCTTAATCATAGCCACTTCCTCGTCCATGGCTCCAATAATCCCTAGCATAATTACCTCCTTCTGTCATGTACTATTCTTCTATTATATAGGATGCCTAAAGATTTTCAAGTTCAAAGCTTGTTCTCACTTGACATTATCTTTTGCATAAGGCATAATCGGATATACACGAATTTATTACAGGAGGCACTACACATGAGATTTAAAACACAGGGAGTCTGTTCCAGGGAGATATCCTTTGAGGTAAAAGATAATAAACTGACCAACGTCCAGTTCGTAGGCGGCTGCTCCGGCAATACTCAGGGCCTGTCCCGGCTCATCGAAGGCATGGACGTGGATGAGGCTATCCGAAGACTGGATGGAATCCAGTGCGGTCCCAGGCCTACATCTTGTCCGGATCAATTGGCTCGGGCGTTGAAGCAGTTTAAAGGGCGGTAAATATTCTACTAATCTAATATGCTAAATTTAGCTACAAATACTTACTTAAGTTCTTAAAGGGCATTGTTTCTCTATGGATCCAATGCCCTCAATTTACTAAGTCTATTCACAGAAATACAATTAACATACCTAATCAACCCAAACTCCATCCGTTGCAGGACTAAATCCTTCAAATTTCCCATCATACACAGCAACAAACACTCCTCTTAAACGGTAATAATATCCTTTATCCTGATTCTTAAAGGTAATATTCAATGAAGGACGATTTAAGCCTTCCTGATAATCTTTCGCATAAAATTCAGCATCGTAATATGTCACCTGCCTCCATCGTTCTCCCGCCACATCCCAACGTTCTAAATAAATGGTAATATATACTTCGTCTGCAGAAACATCTAGATATGCCGTTGCTGACCCTGCAATATTACCGTTCCCTTCATTGGTAATTGTCACATTTGCTTCTGCAAAAAAATTCCCTCTAGCCTTTGTTGAGTCATATCCACTTGAGCTTCTTACAGATTTTGGTAATAAATTCGACTCTGCCTCAACCATCCGTTGAGCATTAGAATTATATGGCATCGCGATAACCGTCATATTTATAGATATAGATAATACAACTGAATATATTATTATTGATAAGTACTTTTTCATTATCTTAATCATCTCCTTAGTTTGTAATTCGTTTGACAATTTCAATAAACTCCTCTTTATTCATTATTCCTATTGCTCTACAATATACTCCCTTAGATATAAAAGATGCTTTATATCTCAAATTCCCATCTTCTAAAACTTCACTCTCAATGCTTATGTCCTTATCTATCCATTTATTATGTATTTTAAACTCATTCTGTTTATCATAGTCGCCCCCATAAACACTGGATGTCTCTCTATCTGACTTTGATTGGCAAAAATAAAAAAACTGTTTATTATAAATAAATTCCATATCTGCTCTATCATTATCTATATACAACGCTTTAAAATCCATATCCCCTGGGATAAATCCTAATTTTAACGAATTGATTTCCAACTCATCCTCAATAGCCTTATATGCCTCCTCCTCCCCATTTACAGCTATCTTATTAGAATCATTATTATATACTATATTATTCTCGTCTCTAACCCTCTCCCGATAAAAATACGATTTCGTCCCCATAGCCACCATACATCCACTCCCTGCCACAAGACAGGCAATTAAACCAATCGCAGCCAACCGCTTCCATCCAAATCTCGGTTTGATAACCTTGGGGTGCTCTGGTTGGTCGGATTCCGGTACATTCTTTGACTCAGCCTTTTCTTCCTGTATCCTTGCCCAGATTTTTTCAAACTCATCTGATGATGGGGACGGAATGGGAAGGGGGACGGTCATATTCTTGACTGCTTCAAATTCTTTTAACAGTTCTTCATCTGATATATCATCCGTTCCCCAAATCGGGCAGTCCATAGAATTGTCCTGTTCTGAATCTCTTTTATAATCTCCCACGTGACACCTCTGTTTACCAAATCTCCTAAAGTTCCCTTTGCCTTTAGGGTTGACTTTTTGCGTTTAATGCTTACTATAATAGTAGACGTTTATGAATGCCGGTTTCCCCAGCATATCATATTCTTTAGGAGGTTTTTATGAAAAAAATCATTTTAACCGGCGGCGGTACTGCCGGACACGTTACCCCCAATCTGGCCCTGCTCCCTTCATTAAAAGAAGCTGGTTACGAAATCCGCTATATCGGTTCATACCAGGGTATGGAACGCAAGCTGATTGAAAATGCGGGCATTCATTATGATGGCATATCCTCTGGCAAGCTGCGCAGATACTTTGATATCAAGAATTTTTCCGACCCGTTCCGCGTTGTCAAGGGTTACGCGGAGGCCAGACGGCTCTTAAAACGCCATAAACCGGATGTAATTTTTTCTAAGGGCGGTTTTGTTGCAGTTCCCGTGGTTCTCGCTGCCAAGCACTATAAAATCCCTGTCATCATACATGAGTCCGATATGACGCCAGGTTTGGCTAACAAAATCTGCATTCCCTCTGCCCTTAAAGTCTGCTGTAACTTCCCGGAGACCCTTAAGTACCTTCCATCTGACAAGGCCGTACTTACAGGCTCCCCTATCCGTGAGGAACTGCTCCAGGGCGATCGGCTGTCCGGGCTCACTTATGCCCACCTGACTGCCAGCAAGCCTGTACTTCTTGTCATTGGCGGAAGTCTGGGCTCTGTAGCTGTAAATACGGCGGTCCGCAATATCCTCCCCAGGCTTCTTCCCAGCTATCAGGTAATACATATCTGTGGCAAAGGCAATCTGGATGAAAGTCTGATTGGAACTGCCGGATATGTACAGTATGAATACGTTGATGCTCCCCTAAAGCATCTTTTCGCGGCTGCCGACCTTGTCATATCAAGAGCTGGGGCCAATTCCATCTGCGAGCTTCTGGCACTGCGCAAACCGAATCTGCTCATCCCCCTGTCAGCAGCGGCCAGCCGCGGAGACCAGATTCTCAATGCCAATTCCTTTGCAAAACAAGGATTCAGTAAGGTTCTGGAAGAGGAAGCATTGTCTGACGACTCTCTGCTTGACGCGATTAACGATTTATACCTAAACCGTAATTCCTATATACAGTCCATGGAGCAGAGTAATTTGAACAATGCCGTTAAAACAGTTGTATCTCTCATTGAATCATGTGTGAAATAACGTTAGGGCCAATTATCATTTTTTAGCAGTTCTTCAAGGTACTTTCTAATACGGCTGACTCTGGAATAACATGCCTTTTCTGTAATATTCAGCATAGCGCATACTTCCCTTGTCGGCCGTCCCTCTATCAATCTGAGCGTCGCGACCTGACGCCAGTTTTCAGGCATCCTCTCGATTTCCTTAAGAAGCGCCTGACATCTCTCTTTGCTGACTACAAAATCCGGCAGATTGGCAGCCTTATCGTGTGCCGGATAATCCTCACTGTTATATGCCTCTTCGTCCAATTCCCCATAGCTCCTGTACTTCATCTTTCGGTGAAAATCCATACACCGGCTCTTCAGAATACGTATCAGCAGCGCCCTCTTACTTTCCTCGGACATATCCAGGGAATATTTATACCGGGCATATAAGACAAATGTATCCTGTACCACATCCTCAATATAATCCACAGGAATATCGTTGACATAAGCTATCCTTCTCAGGTATACCTCATATTCCAGATACATTTTCTCAAACAGTTTCTTATCTTCTGTATCCATCTTCTCAATCTTCATTGCAATTACAGACAGCCTTTGATTTTATCCGCAACCTCTGCCAGTTCCTCTGGCGAAGCCTTTCCCGGAGTCCAACCGACAATGGCTGGACCTCTCTCATATCTTGGAATCACATGCATGTGGAAATGGAACACAGTCTGCCCGGCTGCCTCTCCATTATTCTGAACCAGATTGAATCCCGCGCATCCGAGAGATTTCTTCATCGCAGAACCAATCTTGGCACCCAGAGGAAGGACTTTGGCGGCTATATCCCCATCCAGTGAGCATACATCTGCAAAATGCTGTTTTGGAAGGATAAGAGCATGTCCTCTGGACGCCGGTCCCAAATCCAGAATCACGCGAAAATCCTCATCCTCATACAGAGTGGCTGACGGAATCACCCCGCCCGCTATTTTACAAAAAATACAATTGTCATCTGTCATTCTGAAAATCCTCCTTCCGCTGCGGTTAACACAGCCTGCATTCTATCCAGCCATACCGGAAATTCTGGCAGCATGTTTCCTCCTGTAAAGCAGGATGCCTAAAATGAAGCCGGAAATCAGGCCTCCTATGTGAGCTACATTGTCCACTCCTGTTGAAGTAAACCCATGATAAAGGGTCAGCAGAACCATAAAGCCCAGCTGCCTGTTGGTTAGTCCGTCCAACTGACCGTGATGAATGGCAATCACATAGACCAGACCGCCTACCACACCGAAGATTGCGCCTGAAGCTCCCGCTGACACACTGGCCGCTCCTGTCCGTACCTGAACAGCCAGAGATATACCGTTGGCAGCAACACCGCTGGCAAGGTAAAATATCAAATATTTGATATGACCCAGCGCCTTTTCCATCTTCTCGCCAAGCACCAGCAGAACCAGCATATTATTTGCCAGATGGCTGACTCCGAAGTGCAAAAACATGGCAGTAAACAGCCTGTAATACTCTCCACCAAGGATGACAAACGGCGCAAATACCGCACCATGTTTTACCATGAATACGCCATCCTCCGTGGAGCCGATGGCCTCCAGATACAGAAATACCAATGCGTTGACTGCTGCCAGCGCAATATTGACATATGGCCTGTTCCTGTTTATACCTGTAACCATCCGTATTCCTCACATCCTTAATGATATATAATCTTAGCATACTTTAAAGGACTTGTTAAGTGGCTTTGACGCAATAAAGTTATTTTTTATGCCCCCACCCCTTGCTATCCGCTATTTCCGCAACCAAAATCATACTATTGTTTTAAGATAGAAAGTACATACAGGACTGCTCTGTGCAGCTAATAAAAAACATATCCGCAGTCAGCCATAAATATCTGGTCTCCCGGCTCCAGCTGTGTTGTCTCGTTTGCCTCCAGCAAACGGCCTCTGACCCTGGTGCCATTGGTAGAGTTAAGGTCTGTTACAGTATAACGCCCATTATTTTCATCTAATCTTATGTGAAAGCGGCTTACTGTATCTTTAAGCAGCACATAATCGGCTAAATCCTTGTGTTTGCCAATCACAAAGGGAAAATAGGATATTACAATGTCTTCATCCGAACCGTTGAGAGCGGATAAGCGCCGTACCTCTTCCCCTTCTGCCGGCCGCTCTGATAAAAGAACAGTCTGAAAGGACTCTTCGGCACTGTTTTGTGGGATTTTTTGGGAATATTCATTTTTATTTTCATTCGTATACACGGGAGAAGGCTGAATGTCCAAATCCTCATCTTCGTCCTCATACAAAATTCTCCATGGGTCCTGCTCCTCGCCTGAGTCTGTATCATCTCCATTATCAGCCCTATGCCCATTGAACAGCCCGTATATATTGATGGCTGATAATATAACCAGTAAGCCTCCGTCTATTGCTGCTAACATTTTCCAATTATCGAAGACCGCTGTCATCCCTCTGAACAGCCACAGCGCCAATGGACAAAGAACTGCCACTGACAGCCATAAAATAAACTGCCGTATAAAAATGTTTCCTTTCCTTTCATCCTTTTCCTTCTTTTCCAGGTCCTTCCCCCCGTCCTCCCCCTGTTCTTTCTTCGTTTTCACACTATTTTCTCTGCCTTGCCCTGTATCCGCCTCTTTCCCCTGTTTCTCTTCATCTTTTCCCTTTTGTTCCTTCTCCCAATTATCCCTTCCCTGCACGCCTCCCTTCTTCACAAAATCTTCTTCCTGCTCCCTAAATAACGCTCTTTTCTTCCCCTTCCGCCGTTCTGACGCAATCAGCCCCAGCAGATCGTCCATCCCGCAGTTTTCCTTAAGGCTTTCCTGATAAAGCCCATAAGCCAGGACGACACACTCCCTGTCTTTATGGTTTATCCTCTTCAGAATGTATTGCAGAAGGCGGCTCAGTTTCTCCTGAAAATCACCCTGAGCGCCGGGAACCAGGCACAAACCGGTCTGGAACAGTTCCGGCTCCACATAAATATATTCCGGTTCCAGCAAAACACCGCCTGCGTCTAAAAGATATTCCTCCATACCATTCAATGCTGTATGTATCTGAATTAATAACTGGCATATCTCATCCCCGGTTATAAAACGGGTCTCCAGAAGGCGGCTTAACGGTTGTCTGGAGGTGATGTCATAACAATACGAAGGCCGTCCATCCTGATATGTTATGTACATCCTCAGCAGCCCGCAAATCTCATTGTGGGCCAGCATTCTGGCTTCATATCCGGCTGTGGTCTCTGCCATCCCCGCTACCAGGTAATTGCGTTTTGCTTCTCTCCTGTAGCTAATTTCCATCTTCTTTGACCAGCCCTTCAATTAAAGTAATCTTGCGCAGGAATATCTCCGGCCGGAACCTTCCCGCCTCAATCTCCCTTTTCCATTTCCCATCTCTGCTTACTCCGTATATCCTCTGTCCTTTTTCCTTTATCATCAGATTGCAGTCAGTAAAAAACATGAGACGGCCCATATGTTCCTGTGCCCCGGACACAGAGGCTTCCAGTTCCCGCACGCTTCCATGACGTCCCTTTTCCACCGCCTCATGCAGACCCATGGCGGCCTTGGTCTCATCATGAATACGGGCTGCCTGCTGGAGCATCACCGATACGGACAGCAATACCATGGCCATAATCCATGCCGCCTCAACTGTAAGACTTGCCTTAAGCGTTTTTTCTTTCATATGAACATCACCCCGATTCCCGCCGGGATCAGAAACGGAAGAAGAGGAATGCGAAGCCTTCCCCTGTCTGTTCCCTGCAGAATCCCTTTAAACATCAAAACCACGGATAGCAAAAAGCATACACCTAAACCGCCTGCCAGCAAAACCAGATTTTTCACTGCCCCCAGATAAATGCCTGATACCAGAAAGAACCATCCGTCCCCTTTCCCCACAGCCTCGTTTGTTATCCGGGACAGAAGAAGCAATCCTCCTCCTACAGCCATGGCCATGGCTGTATCTTTAAACTGACCCGCTATAAAACCAAACGGCAGATGGGAGACGGAAATCTGATATCTGACTGCTGCCTCCAGCATAATATACATACATCGCACAACGGCTCCTGCGGCTCCCGATATCACAATCAGGCTGAGCTTTATCCTGTGATTCCTCATATCCTGCCACGCTCCAATTAACAGCATCATAAGGAAACCGCAGCGCAGCATTACTCCCGCTATTTCATGCCATACTGTTAACTGTTCTGACAAATCACCATTCAATATCCCCAACAAGCGGCACCCCCGTCTCCCAAATTATTTTCCTATGCAATAAGAACACTCCCCAAAATATTCCACCTGAGACAATGGAACTGCCTGAACATACGCAATGATGGACCGGCAGCTTTTAGACAGATGATAGCTTGTGCCGTATGGCATGACATACACCGTACCAGCGCTCCCCATACTGCCGCTCCCTGTACCTCCTTTCCCTGTACTTCCGCTCCCCGCGCCACAAGTCCCGCAGGGAGAATACCTTCTCCCCGATTCATTCCGCAGTTCCCCAACAGTACCAAAATCCACCGCTTTTAAATCATTGTAAAGATAATGGCAGGTCCTTAAGCGGTGGTAACGGGTGGAATTTTTCCCGATATATACTGTTTCGTCCTCTTCTCCATCCCCATCCCTGCCGCCATCTCCAAAACGTCCCCCATCCGCTCCGTTCCACATTCTGCGGCTGCATACCTGTTCCACGGGAATGCTGTTGATTCCTAATACGGAAAAGGGAAGACGCATCCGATATCTCATCACTATATGGACCATTTCATCCGTCCCTATATCCGTTCCCTCAAATGATACGGCTTCCACCCACTCTCTGTTAATCCCTCCCAATATCCTGGCTGAAGCATATGCTGCTGCCAGGACAGAAGATGCTGTATCCTCTGCCCTCCCCACATCCACCTCTGCACCGCCCTCCTCTGCAGTGCGGAAACAGTATTCCACATAGGCATGCTGACTCAGTTCCTCCCCCACGGATTCCATTACTGCCTGTATCTGTCTCTGGCGGTCCAGCATCTTCATAGGCATAATGAGACAGAAACATAAGAACAGGAACAGGGACAGACTGAGTGCTGCCTCTATGGACAAACTCCCCTGCATCTGACAGGAGCTCCATGATAATGCCCCTTTTTCATGGGACAGTCGACAGCGCATACGTACTTGGAGAGGTGCGGTTGCATTTTTATTTGCTGTTTTGTTATCTGGACAATACGATTTTAATTTTATATTCTGCACCAGAAAAAAGGGCATCATCATGAACCTCCTTTCCCCATTTCTGAAATCTTAGCAGCTCTTATTTCTATGGTATCTACGGACTTTTGTAATCTTCCAGGTAACTCCCGGCTACAGCCATGCGCGTGTCATATGCGTAACCCTCCTCCCGCTCCTGACTTTTCCACAATCCATTTGAAAAAAACACATGTTTTCCACTGACAAGAGCTTCCGCATTCACCGTACATACACAGTTTGCCAGAGAAAATCCCGGCTGTTTCCTTGCTGTAACAACCTGCATTACATCCATCATCCGGTAAACCAGGTCCGTATCATAACCTCCGAAAATAAGTATCCGGAGATAACCTTTATAATCAGTTCCACTTCCATTCCCATCCCCTCCTTCCCCATCAATCAAACGCCCGCTCCTTCCCATCTCCAAAAGTCCTGCCAAATCCATTTTCCAGTCGGAGGCCGTCTTAATGACCGGTACCCTTTTTCCCTCCAACAGGCACCGCACATCCAGCAGCGCCTCACCAAGGGCCCACACTGCCATGATAAAAAATGCCACCACCGATACAAGAGGCAGTATCCCCGTCCCTCCCACTATGGTCAGAGCCAGACTCCGTGCCTCCTGGCGTTTTCCGGAATCTGACAGGATATGTACCAGATTGAGCCCTTCCCTAAAGGCAACCAAACGCGCCGCCACACCGCTTAAGTTATCCTTATCCTTCTCCTTTCCATGAATGATGTATTCCAGCTCATAAAACTCCCCCTTCTGCATCTCCTTTTTAAACCCCTTAAAAAAGCGTATATCATATTCTCCTATAATCAGACGCTGTATCAGCGTCCTGACTCCGGTCAAAAAGCCGGTGCTTTTGGAATCTCCACCGCCGTCTGTTTTCCTCTGGACAGACGGTGTGCCGGAAAGCCTGATGTCTGTGCCGGAAACAACGGTTCCTTCCGGCAATACCAATTCCAGCATCCCTTTTCCTGCCATATTGGCTACCTGCTCCAGAAAACCTTCCTTTTCCTTATCGCGGACCCCGAATTCCACCCCCAGCGAGAGCATACCATACTGGGACCAGCGCTCTCTCACCGGCTGCCACAAGGCGGCCTCGTCCAACTCATCGTCCTCATCCTCCGGCTCCCAGTTACTGATATACTCCATTACCTCCTCGGCCATATCTATCATTTCCCCAATCCACCGAATCCTGTCCCGGCTCAGATTTGTCAGCGCCTCAACCTCCCTGCGGCGCTGTTCGTCCTGGGCCGCATATGACTCATACTGGCTGATTTCCTCCTCCAGGGCAGCCCGCACATCGTCACTCAGGTCCTTGGTTTCCTCCAAAAACCGTTCTCTGCTGTCTGTCAGCTTCTTATACAGTTCATCCGCCCTTTTCTCATACGTCTTTACCTGCCCTGGAAGCCGTTCCAGTTCCCGTATCATTTTATTGGTCTGGGATACGAAACCGCCTCCATCCAGCCGGTCCAGGCAATCCTTTCCCTGTTCCCACCGTTCCCTCTGGGCCAGAAGCGTACTGTTAATTGTCTCCAGCGCCTTTTCCACTCTCACAGCTTCCCTGGAATGGGCGGAATACAATTCCGACACGCGGTTAACGCTGTTTCCCTCCTTCCAGGCCCCCGACAGCTCTATTGCACCTGCTTCATCCAGCTCGTCCCAATCTACATCCAGCAGCCCATACTTCATATAATCCAGTATTTCCTGTTCAAAATATCTCCCGTCTCCCTGGGTCAGACCCGTCATATCGGTTATCCGGATCTGGTCCGCCTTCATAGGATACCAGTTGCCGGCTTCCATATAGGGCCTCATAAATTCCCTGAGCTCCTTCTCCAGCGTCTCTGCTTTGTCATACTCAAGGCCCAATATCCGGTATTTATCCCACAGTTCCCGGTGGTACTGGGCCATAAGGGAATCTGCGGATGAGTCCACTGCCATCCGCAGATAGCATCTGGCGCCTGCTGTGCGGGCCGATTCCACGACCACGCACAGCAGCGAGCAGACACTGAACAGTATCATTGCCAGGAATACCGTAATCTCACCTTTCCTGCACATTAATACACCTCTTTTGACTGGCTGTTTATCTCCTTAAAAATATTTTGCAGCAGGGTTGTTATCTGCTTTTTAAAGATAATGACCAGGCCTATGAGAACGACTAATACCAACACCAGCTCAATCACCCCCACACCCTGTTCATCCTTCCAGAACTCCCTTAATTCTTTTCCTAATTCCATGGCTCTCCTCCTTATGCTTTACTTGAATTCCATCAGCGCCGGAACAGCTATCATAACCATGACCACTGACAGTAGTATGAACAGCGGAAGCAACAGTTTTGTTCCAGCTTCCTCCCCCAGGCGCCTGGCCTGATGTTTTCTCTGTTCAAATGCATCTGTCATCTCTGTACGCAGCAGATTCTTAAGATTCTTTGAACCGTTTTTACGGTTTTGTTCCAGCAGACCTCCCAACTTCATATAAGACTGGAGTCCACACCGCCTTCCAAACTCCTCAAATGCACTCCCCTCCGGCACTCCCCCCTTCATCCGGCAGCTGGTCTCATACATTTCCTCATAGACATACCGTTTCCTGCGCCTTCCCTGCTCCACCATCATGTTATATTCCAGGGCAATCTTATCCCAGGCCGTCCGGATACTCATACCGGCGCCCAGAAAAATGGTCAGCCTGGACAATACCTCCGGGTAATCCAGTGCCAGCTGGCGTTTCCTCGCCTCTGCCCTGTTTTGCAGCCCGGCCCGGTCCTTTAGAAAACATAAGACGGCTCCGGCCGCTCCCAAGCCCATCACCGGAACAAAGACAGACTCTTCCGGCAGACTGTATTGCAGGCTCCGTCCCTGATACTCCTTAGGAAGCTTCATATAAGCTGTAGTGGACTGCAGTTCATCCTCCTTCTTGAGAAACTCGGCAAATGCCGCCTCCGTCTGTTCCTGTTCCGTAAGCACCGGTGGCTTTACGCACACGGACAGTTCATATTCCTCCGGCCATTTCCCCTCTGTCATACGCACATGCAGGTTGATTCTGATTCCCTGCTCGTCAATCCCCCTCTGTTTCATCTCATGGACATGCAGTTCACCAAAAGAATCCAGAAGCTCCGGCTCATCCGATTCCCACCTGAGCCTTATTCCATAGCTGTCCAGATATGTAAGCAGGTTCAAATCCTGCCTTACATCCTCAAGAGACGGATTATTTCCCAATATAAGCTTCGGAAGCTGTTCCATCACAGCCTCGTACGCCTTAAGGGCCTCCTGTTTCGTATATACCCGTTCTGACAGAACCATTTCCACAGGAACCGCCTTCTCCTCAAGACCCTCCACCATCAGGCTGTATGTCTGATTCCCCTGTCCATAGCTTCCCCTGGCCAGGGTATTGCCTTCCAAAAGCCCGCTGTCTGTGCGCTGCCACAACTGTGCCGCCATTCCCAAGAAAAGGCCGGCTGCCAGGCATATAATCTGTTTCCGCCCAATCCGGGCCCAAAGCCTCCCCCCAGGTCTGTTTCTAATCCTTATCGTCCGCTCCACCTGCCTTTCACACCTCAATGTCCAGTATCTTCCCGGCCATAACCAGCGCGCCCGCATAGGCTGCCAGACACATGGTCATCACTCCCCGGCCCATCCAGGTGCCGTACATCACGCTGAAAAATCCAGGGGATGTAAGATCAATGTAGAGTACAATCAAAAACGGTATCAGATTCATGATTTTCTGTTCAAATATCCTGGAAGCAAGCATGGTGTGTATCTCCTCCTTAACCTGCACCTTATCACGGATAATTCCTGCCGTCTGGCGGATGATTTCCACCAGCTCACCTCCGCTTCGTTTAGCCGCGGACAGTACCTGGGCAAAATTATCCACATCCTCCAGTCCGCTGCGCCGGCCAAAATCCATGAACAGCTCTTCTGCCGGGCGGTTCATCCGGATTCCATCGCACAGGATCCGGAACTCCTCTGTAATCATCTCCCTCTTTCCAAACAGTACTTCCAGCTCCTTTATGCTGAGGGCAAGTCCATTTTCCAAGGAATACCCTGCGCTGAGAAAGGAGGACAGCACCTGGATTCCCTCCTTAAACTGTAATTCCAGCCGCCTGGCCCTCTCCTTCTTTAACTCCTCCCTCCGATATAAAGGATAACAGGCTCCAAAGGGTATCAGAATCAGGAACACCACCGCACTGCGGTAAAATACATAGGAGGCCAGCCCGCAGGCCCCTATCCCGCAGGCGCCGTATAACAGCCACTCCCTGGCTGTAAGGCGGTAGGTGCTGTAATCCACTCTGTCGGGAGGCCGGGCTCTGGGAGCCCTCTTTTCCGGTTTGCTCCTGGCAATCTCCTGCCTAACCAGGTCCCGCCTGTGTCCCGGCCCTTTTCTGACGAAGCCGGTCCTCCTTCCCGTCATATTCAAACAATGGCTCCAGTTCCACCTCTCCATTTTGCAAACCTCCTATTCTCATAATGGATAAAACTCTTCTCTTTCCATCCTTCAGCCGTCCCAGATGGACCATGATATCCAGAGCCGACACAATCTGGTTCCTGATTGCCGCCAGCGGAAGGTCTGCCGCCATCAGCACCATGGTCTCCAGCCTGCTTATCATGTCCCGCGGGCTGTTTCCATGACCCGTGGAAAGACTGCCGGGATGGCCTGTGTTCATGGCCTGGAGCATATCCAGGGCCTCTTTTCCCCTCACCTCGCCCACTACGATGCGGTTGGGGTTCATGCGCAGGGCCGCCTTGATTAGCTGGCTCATGGTAATTTCCCCTTCCCCCTCCGTATTGGCGTTTCTTGTCTCCAGGCGCACAAGATTGGGAACCTGCGTTATCTGCAGTTCAGCAGAATCTTCAATGGTAATTACCCGCTCACCGGAGGGTATGAAGGATGACAATGCGTTTAGGAATGTGGTTTTCCCGGAGTTTGTCCCTCCGCTGATGAACATGTTGCATCCCTCCTCCACCAGCTGCTCCAGAAAGCCCGCGGCCTCCGCGCTTATGGCTCCGAAACGAATCAGCTTTTCCATGGTAATCGGGTCCGGGAATTTCCTTATAGTTACAACCGGACCATCCAGGGCCACAGGCGGAAGCACCACATGGACTCTGGAGCCGTCCTCCAGCCTGGCATCCACCATGGGAGAGGATACATTCACCACACGGTTGACCCTGCTTACAATCTGTTGTATGATATCCTCCAGCTGTTCCGGCTTCTCAAATTTCCTGTCCCATAATTCCATCCTTCCGTTTTTCTCCATAAATATCTTTCCTGCTCCATTAACCATGATTTCCGATACGGAGCTGTCATCAATAAGCTCCTGCAGGATATCCAGACGGCGGAAGCTGTCAAAGAGGCTGCCCCGCAGCCAGAGCCGCTCTTTTAACGGCAGGAACATTTCCTGTCCCATGTCTCCTATGGCCCTGTCAATCATCTCCATCAGTTCCCCGTCGTCCATATGGTGACTTTCCTGCAGCTCTTCCATGATGCGTTCCCTTATGACCCACCGGACATCTTCTCGGTTCCTCCTCCTTGTACTCTCCCTCTCCTCCATGGCTCACGCCTCCTTCCTCACAGCTTCCTCCTCATTGCTCCTACACCCCCTAGCTCTCCGGCTGCTTCCCGTTCAAAAGCTGCCTTACATAATCCCCCATCTCTCCCCATGTCAGCTGTTCCAGGTACCCCTCCCGCCTCATAATACCTGTATGTCTGGGCAGTCTCAGTTTCTGAATCCTGTCCCTGACCCCGGCATCGTCTGCTTCCTCCAGGTATTCCTCAAATTCCTCTATCTTGGCTGCTGAGATATAGTCCTCCCTGACCGGCATATACACCACATCACACATGGAGAGAATGGGAAGTGATCCCCTTCCCATCTGGCCCACGTCCACCACCAGCCTGTCATAGCCGCTCTCCCTCGCAATCCTGTCTATGAGCTGCGCCATGTCCTCCGGCGCCACCTGGCTTAGGTCCTCCGCATATCTCACCGGAGGTATATAATCCATATTTCCCCAGTTGCTGATCATAGACTTTAGCTTCATCCAGTTATACCCTCCCTGCCGGTACAAATACAGCACATCCGATAAATCAGCCTTGCACTCACTGTTAATCAGCCTGGAAAGCCCTGAATATTCCTCCAGGTTTAGATACAGCACCGTCTCCTTTTTTGCCATCACCTGCCCTATGGTTAGGGCCAGGGAGGACTTAAAGCACCGGTTCACAGGGGAATATATGCCCATGACCAGGGCCCTGGTCCCAAGAAGGGCCAGCGACGGCTCCACAGGCCGGCTGCAGTAGGAAGCCAACACCTCACGCATGATACAGTCTCCGGACTGGTACTTGTAGATGGACGGAAATACATCCAGCCCATCCACCAGCTCCCCGTCACACAGGACCATGACCTGCTTTGCCTTCACATCCCCCACCAACGCCCGGGAGCACTCATCTACCAGCAGGATTTCTATGGGATGTTCTTCCCCATATTCTCTGAGCCTGTCCAGGCTGGAAAACGCCATGGCTGTAAACGGAATCTTTTCCTTCTGATTCACATAATCCGCCAGCCGTTCCCCAAAGGCGGGGTCAGCGTCATAGACTGCCAGAATCTTTACCATATATTTACTCCTCACCTCGTTTCTGCCTGGCGCATATGCGCCTTAACACCCATCACTCATCCCTTCCACATCACTGTAATAAGAGTCCCCGCAAAAAAACAGGCTCCCAATGGAATTACGCACTTATATCCATCCCGCTCCGGGCAGTAATACGCCTCTATTTCTTTACTCTGAATCAAACGCCTGATATAGGCAGTCAAATACAAGAATCTCTGACAGACGCTGCCCTCTCGCAGCATCTTTCCGAGAGCCAGAACAGCTCCCAGACACAAGCCCAATCACCACGGACCAAAATCCTCTTTCCAGGCCAAAACAGCCTGCCACAAGGGCCATAAACTTAATATCCCCGGCTCCCACCATCCGCAGCAGGAAAAATGGGAAACCGGCTGCAGCCGCCAACACCAGCCCCATTATAAAAACAACAACGCCTTCAGCCGCGGCTGCCCAAAAGCCAACGCTTCCCGCTCCGGACACGCAGGCCTCCGCCGAAACAGCCAGTCCTGCCGCTGCCACGGCCTCCAGGGCCCTGTTAGGTATCCGGTAATACCTGATATCCATAAAGGCGCAATAGGCCATCATGCCATACAATGCATATGACATAAAACAATGTAAACTGAATACGCTCCCCCCTTTCTCCGTTCCATCTTTCACTTATTTCTGAGGAAATTTCTGCCTGAGCCAGGCAACGCAAAAATAATGATGTAAATAAAACCATTGAGATAAATCAGACTGTCATGAAATAGACTGTGTTGGATGTTGTTCCATTATGAGGGATTTTCCGGCAAATGTCAAGGGTGAATTTCAGCGAGTTTTATGCATTTCATTTCCGATTTCCTTGACCTTCCTCTCTATACATGGTAAAATGAAGTTGGTTCAAATTTTTAAACCAAAGGAGGAAATGGCAGATGACAACTGCCCAGGAATTACAGAAACGTTTTCATGCCTGTATGCCGCTGTTCATTGCCCTGGGCGATGAGATGCGTCTGTCCATCATAGAGGTACTGACAGAGGAAGCCCTTGACAGCAGGCAGACACCTGGCCCCACCCATTTCGAGCAATACGGTCTCAATGTAAACGAAATCACCAGACGGACCAGCCTTTCCCGCCCGGCCATATCCCATCATCTCAAGATACTAAAGGAGGCGGGAATCGTAGGCGTACGCCAGGAAGGAACGGCCAATTATTATTACCTTACCCTGAGGGAATCCAACCGCCGGCTGATGGAACTGGGTTACAGACTGGAAGAATTCCTGTATTGAGAGCCTGTATTAAAATTTAATTCCGCAGGCCATACATGCATAAGATGGCATTTTCCAGATATACTACTTCTATCAATATCTGGGAGATGAAGCATATGTTTGACATCATGAAAGCAGTCAGGGAGACTGCCGCCGCCAGGTCCGCAGTGACCAGGGCGCGGCGTCCCAGACCTGAACTCATCCGCCTGCGCGTGGAAATCGAACGCACAAAATGTGCCATCGAAGCCGCCAGGAACCACTTTGAGCAGGCCGTGGACCCTACCTTGATAGACTGCTATATCTACGAACTGAACGCGGCCCAGCTGCGCTACCAGTTCCTGCTGCGTAAATTTAAAAGCCAGGAGGATTAGTACTTACAGTACTATCCCCCTCCGGGCGCTGTAACATATAACTACATAAAGATTGCGAGGAAAACAACATGAGCACCTGGTATGAACGGGGAGTGTTCTATCACATGTATCCCCTGGGGATGACTGGCGCCCCCAAACACAATGATGCAACCGAAGTAACCAACCGTTTTAAAGAATTAGACAAGTGGATTCCCCACATCCGCTCCCTGGGCTGCAGCGCCATCTACATAGGCCCGGTTTTTGAATCCGCCAGCCATGGATACGATACCAGAGATTATAAGCTGGTGGACCGGCGTCTGGGCGATAATGATTCTTTCAGAAATTTTGTGGCCCAATGCCACCAGGAGGGCATAAAGGTAATAGTGGACGGCGTGTTCAATCACACGGGACGTGAATTTTTTGCCTTTAAGGACATACAGGAAAAGCGCCGGGATTCCCCCTATAAGGACTGGTATAAGGGGGTGAACTTTGACTGGCAGAGCCCCTGCGGCGATTCTTTTGGATACGAAGCCTGGCAGGGACATTTTGAACTGCCCTGCCTGAACCTCTTTAACCCGGATGTAAGGTCCTATCTCTTTGACGTCATCCGGTTTTGGATTGATGAGTTTGACATTGACGGAATACGCCTGGACTGCGCCAATGTGCTGGACTTCAACTTCATGAAGGAAATGCGCAGCCGGACAGAGACCATGAAGGAAGATTTCTGGCTCATGGGCGAGGTGATTCACGGGGACTACAGCCGCTGGGTTAACAGTGAGATGCTCCACTCCGTCACCAATTACGAACTTCACAAAAGCCTTTACTCCGGCTTCAATGATCACAACTTCTTTGAAATTGCCCACAACGTAAGACGGCTGGAGGCCATCGGACGCCAGCTTTACACCTTTGTGGACAATCATGACGAGGACAGGATTGCCACAAAGCTTAATCTCAGGGAGCACCTGTTTCCCATATACCTCTGTCTCTTCACACTGCCCGGCATCCCGTCCGTCTATTACGGCGGCGAATGGGGCATTGAGGGAAAACGCACCAACACCAGCGATGAGGCGCTGCGTCCCGCCATCTCCATAGACCAGGAAGGTGAACTTCACTGTGAGCTTACGGACCTGATTGCACAGCTGGGACAGATTCACAGGCGGCAGGAGGCGCTTCACACGGGCCGTTACCAGGAACTGCTGCTGACCAACCGCCAGTATGCATTTGCCAGACACGGTGAGGACTCTGTCATTATCGCCGCGGTAAACAATGACGATGAGCCGGCCTCGCTGGCCATCCCTGTTCCGATTCAGGCCAGCAAGGCAGTCAATCTTCTGGAACCCGGAGACCGCCTCCCCATTTCAGACGGGAAGGTCCACATAAAATTAAAGGGCAACTGGGGAGCTGTCCTGAAACTCAAGGGAGAGAACTGATATGGTAGCTAAAAAACGCATTGCAGCATCTTCAAAGAAAAAGGCTTCTGCCACAGGTTTCATATCTGACCTGGACTGCTATCTGTTCGGGGCAGGCACACACTATGAAATTTACCAGAAATTAGGGGCACATCCCAAGACATACAAGGGAAAGGAAGGCATCTACTTCGCTGTTTGGGCCCCTCATGCAAGAGAGGTCCATCTGGTAGGCGATTTTAACAACTGGAATCCGGAGGCCAACCCCATGGAACGAATCTCCGAATCCGGCATCTGGGAGATTTTTAATCCGGGCATGAAGCTGGGAGAGCTCTATAAATTTGCCATTACCACCCAGTCCGGCAGGATTCTCTACAAGGCAGATCCCTTTGCCTTCAGCGCGGAATACCGTCCGGGCACAGCCTCTGTCACAGCCGATATCCAGGGCTTTTCCTGGACTGACAGCGCATGGATCGAGAAGAGGACCCAGGCGGATGTACAGAAGCTGCCCATGAGCATTTACGAAGTGCATCTGGGTTCCTGGCGCAAACGGGACAGGCCTGAAAAGGACGGCTTTTATACATACACAGAGGCTGCCCATGAGCTGGCAGCTTATGTAAAGGAGATGGGCTATACCCATGTGGAGCTTATGGGCATTGCAGAACACCCCTTCGACGGCTCCTGGGGATATCAGGTTACGGGGTACTTTGCTCCCACCTCCCGCTATGGCACACCGGCGGAGTTCATGTATTTTGTCAACTACCTGCATAAGAACGGCATAGGCGTCATACTGGACTGGGTTCCGGCCCACTTCCCCAAGGATGCCCATGGCCTGGCTGACTTTGACGGCGAACCCCTTTTTGAATATGCGGACCCCAGGAAGGGGGAACACCCGGACTGGGGCACCAAGGTATTTGATTACGGCAAGAACGAGGTCAAGGACTTCCTCATCAGCAATGCACTCTATTGGGTGGAGCAGTACCATGTGGACGGCCTCAGGGTGGACGCTGTGGCGTCCATGCTGTACCTGGATTACGGACGTCAGGAGGGCCAGTGGGTCCCCAACATACATGGCGGCAATCAGAACCTGGAAGCCATAGAGTTCTTCAAGCACCTGAACACAGTGGTCCAGGGGCGCAACCACGGAGCCCTTGTCATCGCTGAGGAATCCACCGCCTGGCCAAAGGTGACGGAGCATCCCGAACAGGACGGACTGGGCTTTACCTTCAAGTGGAACATGGGGTGGATGCATGATTTCCTGGAATACATGAAATTAGACCCCTATTTCCGCAAGTATAACCATCACCGCATGACCTTCGGACTCACCTATTTTACAAGTGAGAACTATATCCTGGTCCTTTCCCACGATGAGGTGGTTCACCTGAAATGCTCCATGATTAACAAAATGCCCGGCCTTGGCAAGGACAAGTTTTCCAATCTGAAGGCCGGTTACACCTTCATGATGGGCCATCCCGGCAAGAAGCTCCTGTTCATGGGTCAGGATTTCGGCCAGCTCCATGAATGGGATGAAAAGGTTTCCCTGGACTGGTATCTCACGGACGAGGATGACCACAGAGAGCTTCAGAACTATGTGAAGGACCTGCTCCATCTGTACAAAAGGTATCCTTCCCTTTACCGCCAGGACAATGACTGGAACGGTTTCCAGTGGATTAATGCCAATGACGGCGACAGAAGTATCTTCAGCTTCATCCGGCGGGATGAGACGGGTAAGAAAAACCTGATGTTCATTATAAGCTTTACTCCGGTGGAGAGACCGGATTACCGGGTAGGTGTTCCAAAGCGCGGCAGGTACACCCTGCTCCTGGATAATCACGGCGCTTATAAGGCAGCAGAAGCTCCGTGCTTCTCATCCTCTAAAAGCGAATGCGACGGACAGCCCTACTCCTTCTCCTATCCTCTTCCTGCATACGGAACAGCCATCTTCCGTTTTTAAACATGTTTTTAAGAAATATGATTCTTTTAGGGCCTAAAAGTACGTTAAAAATTTATCAAATTAGGTATGTACTTTTCAGTCATGTTGTAGTAGAATAAAGGCAGTGCGATGGATTACCTGTCGCAGCACCGTTTATAATGTGTGGAAGGAGAGTATAATTATGGCAAAACAATTAATTTCCAGTAGCGAAACAAAATCCGTTTACCGTGACGGAAGCACTGCCATCAAGGAATTCTGTGAAGGCTTCCCAAAAGCCGAGGTTCTGAATGAAGCCCTGTGCAACGCACGTGTGGAAACCATTGAAGCCCTGAATGTTCCTAAGGTTCTGGGGGTATCTGTAATCGATGGCAAATGGTCTATTACCAGGGAATTTGTGGAGGGCAAGACCCTTCAGCAGCTGATGGAAGAAAATCCTGACAAGACAGGGGAGTATCTGGAGCAGATGGTTGATTTACACCTGTTGATTTTTGCCCAGGCCTGCCCACTGTTAAACAAGCTGAAGGAAAAGACCATCCGCGCCCTTAAATCCGAGGAACAGCTGGATGAAAACCTGCGCTACGAGCTGCTTACAAGGCTGGACGGCATGCCAAAGCACACCAAGCTGTGCCACGGCGATTTCTGCCCTTCCAATATCATCGTAGGCGACGACGGCAAGTGGTATCTGGTTGACTGGGTACATGCTTCCCAGGGCAACGCAAGTGCCGATGTGGCCAGAACCTATCTGCTTCTGAGCCTGAAGGATAAGAAGACAGCTGATATGTACATGGATCTGTTCTGTGTTAAAACGGGCACAGAAAAGCGCTATGTACAGGGCTGGCTCCCCATCGTGGCAGCTGCCCAGCTGGCTTACAAACGTCCCGAGGAAAAGGAACTGCTGGAAAGCTGGATTAACGTATTTGATTATCAGTAAAATCCGCCTGCACATGGAAAAAAGAGGCGCCGGAAGATATCTTCCGGCGCCTTTTTCCCAAAAATCCTCATGGTCATAATTCCGATAAACAGGACTTATACCACAATATCTTCTTCATAACCAAAATCCTGAGATATGTCTCCCGGTTCCCCAACTGTTTTTTCCGCCTTAAACTCAACTCTCTTTACCGGGAATGACACAACGGCCTTAAACAGATCCCCGTCTATGACAACCTGGAACTCGCCTCCCTGAAGCCGGGTCAAATCCTTGGATATGGACAATCCCAGGCCGCTTCCCTCCGTGGCCCTGGACACATCCCCCCTGACAAAACGCTCTGTCAGCTCATCCGGGCTGATGTTCAGCGATGACTCAGAAACATTCTTAATGGTAAATATGGCCTTGCCGCCCTCGTCCAGCACATCCACATAGACCCGGCTGTGTTCCATGGCATATTTCACCGCATTAGTATAGAGATTTTCCAGGACACGCCACAGGCGGCGTCCGTCAGCCTGGATGATAAGCACCTCATCCGGTATGCTGGAAATCAGTTCCAGCCTGCGCAGGGCAAACCGCTCCTCAAATTCACCGTTGGTCTGCTGTACCAGCTCTACCAGGTCAATATCCGATATATCCAGCTTCATATTGCCCGAACTGGCCTTGGATGCCTCCACCAGGTCCTCTGTCAGAGTCTTCAGCCTCTGGGACTTCTGGTCCAGCACTTCCAGATATGCGGCAATCTTGGGGTCCTGTATTTTCTCCCGCTTCAGCAGGTCCACGTAATTGATAATGGACGTAAGAGGGGTCTTGATATCATGGGACACATTGGTTATCAGGCTTGCCTTCAGTCGCTCGCTCTTAACCTGCTCCTGGATGGCTGAATCCAGACCGCTGCTGATGTTGTTGAGATGCTCTGCCATCTGCCGTTCCTTGCCGGACAGACGGGCAGTATCAATCTGATAGCTGGTGTCCCCCTGGGAGATGCTGCTGACCGCCATGTCCAGAACATCCCTCTGCACTGACTTCTTAAATAACAGGTGGTATATCCACCCATCCAATCCCAGATACAGCACCACGAATACGTAAAACATAATCTGGTAGCTCAGCTTATTTCCCTTATAGAAAAAGAGGAAAATCAATCCCCACAGCATACCTGCGTTGAATCCCAGAAACAGCAGGTAGCAGAACCCGGTCCCCACTGCGTAGCTGACCCTTCCCACATAGTCCCTGGAAGCCTCCAGTGCCCGTTTTGCAAGGCTGTTGCTCCATAAGGTCCTGGCCTTATACCTGCGCAGCAAATCAAAACCGCACAATACAACGCTCCCGTACACAATGACCAGTTTAATCATCTTATTCCAGTAATTCCATTGTTCATTGGGAGCAAACAGGCTGAACAGACGGATTCCCACATATCTTCCTATATGGATGAACACCGCTGTTGCCGCCGCCCACAGAATCAGACAGAGCTCCGTGTGAATATCATCAATGGGGAACAGGCGTATCTCCGCGCTTCCGTCCGTGGTATGGCCTGACATAAGCATCAGCATGGCCAGTGTGACCACACATCCCAGGCCGCCCAGTATGACGCTGCCCATACCCATGATGAACTCGTTCCTGGCCTCCTTATATGCCTTGGCTTCTATGGAGTATGCATCCGTGTTGGGATAGCTGGTATCCACGGACAGGACCATATAGTTCTTATCGTTCTTATAGGGATTCCATATCTCAAGGAGTGTTGCCGCATTGGCAGGAACCGTGGCCATGTTGGTATCCATGCGGATGGTATTTCCCGGCACGTAAAGATACTTCCCCGTACCCACTATCTCCTCCATGGTCTTATCCGGCACATTGGTGGATACCTTTATATCACCCTTGTCGCTCTTGTATTCGATACGGAAGCTCAGGTTCGTATCGTTTTCTATGTAATTGTAATATATGGTGTAATATTCACTCAGATGGACCAGTATATCAAGGGCCAGGTCTTCCATGGTCATCCTTGGAGCCTCTCCTGCGTCCGCATCCACAAAATCCGGATTATAGCTCTGGAAATCAACGGTTATCTCTTCCTCCTCATCGTCCATGGAAATGGGCGATCCGGCCAATTGGAAATTCTCATCCAGATAGTAGCCCCTGGTCTTGATATAGCGCACAATCCGGTCCAGGGTCCACTCCGTGCCCTGCTCCCCCGGTCCATTGCTGACCCTTACAATAACCTTATGCATATCCAGCTTTCCGTTGGTCTCAAACATATCCTTATAGCCCACATAGGTAAATATGCGGTCGATATCCTCTGTCAGCTGTTTGTCAAACTGGGCCGAATCCTCATATGCATCCTCGTATATCCACTTTACACCTTTTCCGTAATTGGAGTTAAGGTACATGGCGCTGATCCCGAATACGGACATGGCCACAAAGATAATGTGGAACAGGGTCAGGATCAGCTTCCTCCGCCTGAATTTCCTCTTCTCATCTGTCATACAACCACCTACTGCTTTTCTATCTTATATCCTACACCCCATACCACCTTCAGGTACTTTGGCTCCCTTGGGTTAATCTCTATTTTCTCCCGGATATGGCGTATGTGCACGGCCACTGTGTTGTCTGCGCCGATGGCCTCCTCATTCCATATCTGCTCATAAATCTCATCAATGGAAAACACCTTTCCCGCATTCTTCACCAGAAGAAGCAGGATATTGTACTCGATGGGCGTCAGCTTGATGGCATCGCCGTCCACGGTCACCTCTTTGTTGTCATCATTGATCTGAAGGCCGCCGCACTTATAAATCTGTCCGTCCGCCTGCTGGTTCAGGTTCCCCAGCTGGGTATAACGCCGCATCTGGGACTTGACCCTGGCTACCAGCTCCAGGGGATTAAAGGGCTTCGTGATGTAATCGTCAGCCCCGATGTTAAGTCCCAGAATTTTATCTGCATCCTCGGACTTGGCGGAGAGAATGATGATGGGTATGCTGCTGTTCTCCCTGACCTTCAGGGTAGTGCGGATGCCGTCCAGCCCTGGCATCATCACATCCACAATCAATAAATCCACCTCATTTTTATCCAGATACTCCAGGGCCTCATAGCCGTCATAAGCTTTGATTACCTTAAACCCCTCTCCTGTCAAATAGATATCAATGGCCTCCACAATCTGCTTGTCATCATCACATACCAGTATGGTCTGCATCTCCAAACGCCCTCCTTTTTATATTCCAGTGCCTCTATGTTTGTTAGAAAATCCTCCATGCACAGATGAAGTTGTTGGCCCACCACTGGCTCAGGCTTCTGTGCACCACCCGTCCGTTACTGGAAGAAGCGTCAATCACAGTGCCTCCTCCTGCCGCGATACCTACATGGCCTCTTACCACCACGATATCACCGGCCTGGATGTCATTAAAGTTTGTAATCTTAGTGTAGCGGCCCACATTCCTCCAGCCGGAAGAAGTCAGGTAGCTCTGGTTTACGCCAACCTGGTTGAGACACCAGTATACGAAACCGGAACAGTCAAAGGAATTCGGTCCTTTCGCTCCCCATACATACGGTGACCCCAGTTTGGATGAGGCAGCCGATATAAGGGCTGATGCGCCTCCGCCTGACGGTATGCTCACAGGCGGTGTGGTATTGCCTGACGGCTTGCCCGTATTGCCTGACCCGCCGTTATTTCCTGTATTGCCGCTGTTTCCTGAGCTGCCCGGCCTTGTGGTGGTACCGGAACCGCCGGAATTAGCCGCCGGGCGCCTTACATTGTCGCTGGTCAGCTTGGCCATGGTCTGGACGCCTACCAGACCGTCGGAAGTCAGTCCGTTGCGGGACTGGAAGTTCCTGACAGCGTTCTCCGTGGCTTCGCCGTAATAGCCGGTCACATTGCCGGAAACAAGATATCCGTGCTTGTTAAGAAGCTGCTGCACCTTGGTAACCGCGTCACCGCGCTCACCCAGCATCAGGCCGTTGGCCCTGGCATCCGGGCTGTTAAGCGCAATCCTGGTGGATGGCCCCAGATATCCGTCAACCACCTGGTCATTTCTGGCCTGGAACTGCTTCACCGCCACTACCGTATCCTCACCGTAAGCCCCGTCCGGAGTGGTGGTCAGATATCCCAATTCCTTGAGACGCTCCTGGCAGGCCAGGACCACATCGCTCTTCTCACCGTAAGAAAGGAAGTTAGGTTTAATCTCATCGCTGTACAGCAGGTTGATGGTCCTCTGCCCCACCTTTCCATCCTGCTCCAGTCCGTTGACCTCCTGGAGCTTTAACACAGCCGCTTCCGTGGAATCGCCAAAGTTGCCTGTTACCAAATCAGCGGTTGCCAGGTATCCCAGCTCATAAAGACGCTGCTGGATACGCTCAATATCATCACCCTGGGTTCCCTTGGACACCGCATAGTATTTGGCCTCCGGAGACATAATGGCATCCCAGGTAACATTGCCCACAATACCGTCCATAGGCAGCTCATTCTGCCTCTGGAAATGCTTCACTGCCTGCTGGGTCATCTCTCCGAAATAATCCGTAGGCTCATCGTTGTCCATGAATCCCAGATCCATGAGACGCTGCTGCAGTCTCTTGATGATTTCATGGCGCACTCCAATCCTAAGGTACTCGGGAGCCGGCTCCGCGTCCGGCAGGTTAATGTCATTCAGTCCCGGCAGCACCTGTCCGTCCAGCCCCAGCTGGGCAATGGTCTCAGGTACAGCCTGTATGACATTGACCTCAGAGGGCGTGGCATCCCCCGCCTCTGATGAAGATTCCTTGGTGCAGCCGCCCAGGAAAACGCTGAGGGTCAGCACGCCTACGGCTGCCGTATATGTAACATATTTTCTGTATTTTGAATTCATGAAGAACTTATCCTTCCTGCTTCTTCTTATGTCAAAAAGCTCAAATCAAATTCATTCTAACACATTTCTTAAGGAATAGCGATATAAAAATAAAGGTCGTAAGAAAATTGAAAGTACTATAAAATAACCATTCCCTGTTTATTAAAAAAAGAAAAACAACGGAAAAAGGCGCCTGCACCACGGTGTTATTCCCCTGGTGCAGGCGCATTCTCCTGCTGTATCTGCATTTACTTTCCGTCCCTGAGCTTTTTTCCGCTTCGCCCGAATCTGCGCCGCTTAAAAAAGGGAACCTTGGCCGCTGCCGCCTCTGCCTGTCCGCCCTTCTGGCAGCTTCTGAGTGTCTCGTCCAGCTGGCGGAACCGTTCCTCCTCCTTCTGGTCCGAAGCCTGGAACAAAAACTCCAGTTCCTTGCCCATCTTCTCATTGACCAGACAGCTGATATCCTGGCTCAGCTTCTCATTGTTCACCTCCAGGGCACGTCCGATAATCAGGTTCATGATCTGCTGAAACTGTTCCATCTTCTCTTCCATGGCAACCACGGACACGCCATCGCCCTTCACAGTGCTGAGGGACGTTCCGCTGTCTTCCTCTTTAAATTCCTTAAGTGCAGCGTTCATGTCGCGCTCCAGGATTTCGTCGGACAGCTCTCCCTGAGCCTTGCCGTCCTTTTTCAGGACCTGGTTCAGCGCATGCTTGATTGCCTTCAGCTGATACCCCTTCTCCTTCAGGTTCTTGACCTGCTTGAACAGGCGGATATGTAAATCCGTATAGTACCGGTGCCCCATTTCGTTACGGGGAATATCAAGTTCCAGCTCCTCTTCCCAGTACCTTAATACATGGGCCTCCACATCGACCTTTTTGGACGCATCCGATATCAGATAATGTACTTCATCCATAGCCATTCTCTCCTTCACAAGTTAACAGGCATGTCCTGCCTTACTATTAGTGTATGCATTGAGAATGGATATTATGACACCCTGGAAAAATTTTTATGTGTCCTGTCCGCCGCCCTGAGGTCTGGCAGCGTTCACAAACTTGGTGTACTCCGGTTTCCATATCAATGTAACGGTTCCGATGGGGCCGTTACGCTGTTTGGCTATGATTACCTCTGCCTCGTTGGGATGCTCCGTATCCTTATTATAATAATCATCACGGTACAGGAACATTACCACGTCGGCATCCTGCTCGATGGCTCCCGACTCACGAAGGTCGGAGAGCATGGGCCTGTGATCCTGCCTGGTCTCGCAGGCACGGGACAGCTGTGACAGGGCAATGACAGGGGCATGAAGTTCTCTGGCAAGGGCCTTCAGGGAACGGGAGATATCGGAAATTTCCTGCTGGCGGTTATCGCCTCCGCCCTTCTTGCTGCCGCTCATGAGCTGCAGGTAGTCAATGATTACGACGCTGAGTCCATACTCCAGCTTCATCTTCCTGCACTTGGAGCGCAGCTCTGATATGGATATACCCGGGGTGTCATCGATTATCAGCTTGGAATTCCCTATGACGCCGATACCCTCAACCACCGCATCCCAGTCAGAATCCGTCAGGGAGCCGGTCCGCAGCTTCTGGGAATCCACATTGGACTCCATGGAAAGCATACGGTTCACCAGCTGCTCCTTGGACATCTCCAGGCTGAACACCATGCAGGGCAGGCTCTTTCGCACCGCCACATAGTCCACCACGTTCAGGACGAAAGCCGTCTTACCCATGGAAGGGCGGGCCGCTATCAGGATGAAGTCCGAAGGCTGGAAGCCGGAAAGCTTATAATCCAGGTCAATAAAGCCGGAAGGTATTCCCGTGACAGTTCCCTGGTTCTTATAGGCATCCTCAATCTTCTCCAGCACATTGATGGCCACCTGCTTGATGGGCACAAAATCCTGCCCCCCGCGGTTTTGCAGCAGGTTAAAGACGGACTTCTCCGTGTCTGCCAGAATGTTCTCCAATGGCTCCTTTCCGGCGTAACAGGTATTGGCAATCTCCTCCGTGGTCTTAATCAGCCTGCGCAGGACTGCCTTCTCACCTACAATGGCGGCATAGGACCTTACATTGGCGGACGTAGGCACCATGGTAACGATATCCCGCACAAAATCCAGGCTGCTCACCTCAGGAGGCACGTCCTTTTCCTTCAGACGGTCCTGGAGGGTTACCAGGTCCACGGGCTTGCCTTCATTGAACAGCTCCACCATGGCGTCGAACATGATGCCGTACTGCTGCTGGTAAAAATCACTTCCCGTAACAATCTCCGACGCGGCAATCACTGCCTCCCTGTCCATGAGCATGGAACCGATGACCGACTGTTCCGCCTCCAGACTGTGGGGAAGCACCCGCTTAATCAGGGCTTCTTCCATATTACTCGTCTCCTGTATCTGAATCTATGAGACCCGCCTGTTGAGGCGGGTCCTGTGTCTGCGCTATAATTTTATGCTTCCACTACCTTGACAGCCAGTCTGGCGGTCACTTCCTTATGAAGCTTAACAGGCACCTCGAAGCTGCCAATGGACTTGATGGGGTCGTTCAGCATAATCTTTTTCTTGTCAATGTCAATTCCCAGCTGGTCCCCAATGGCCTTGCCGATTTCCTTGGAGGATACGGATCCGAAAGCTCTTCCGCCCTCTCCCGCCTTGATGGTCAGGGTAACGGAGGACTCATCCAGCTTTGCTCCCAGCTCCTTTGCTGCCGCCAGCTGCTCTGCCGCAATCCTGTCATCGTTGGCCTTTTTAAGCTTCAAATCATTCAGATTCTTGGAATTAGCTTCCACCCCAAGCTTCTTGGGCAAAATAAAATTTCTGGCATAGCCGTCATTCACATTCACAATCTGACCTTTTTTTCCTAATGCCTTCACGTCTTCCAGTAATACTACCTGCATGTCTCATACTTCCTTTCTGATTCTGTGTCTATGGGTATCCCTAATCAGGATACCTCGCCTTCCTCCATCATCTGGCGGATGACGTCTTTCAGCTGTTCCTTTGCTTCTTCCACGGTCACGCCCTGCATCTGGGCACCTGCTATGGTGCGGTGTCCGCCGCCGCCCAGCTTCTCCATCATAACCTGAACATTAACCTCGTCAATGGACCTGGCACTGAAATAAATGGTTCCGTTATAATCTGTAAGCACCACCGAAGCCTTCATGCCGCGGATCTCCAGAAGTTCGTTGGCTGCCTGGGCACCGATGATGGTGGGACTCTCCAGCCCTTCGGCTGGGCACTCACTGATGGCAAATGCATCCATAAACACCTCCGCCTTCCTGACCGCGTCCGCCTTTGCCTGGTAGTCCTTCATATTCTCCCTGAAAAGCTTGCGCACCCTGGTGATGTCAGCACCGCTTCTCCTTAAAAATGCCGCTGCCTCAAATGTCCTGACGCCTGTCTGATTGGTAAAGTTCTGGGTGTCGATGACAATGCCGGCGTACATGGCATCCGCCTCTGCAGATTTGATTTTAATACCATCTGCGATATATTGCAATACCTCTGCCACCATCTCACAGGTGGATGAGGCATAGGGCTCCACGTAGGAAAGAACCGCGTTATCTATGATTTCGCTGCTGGTCCTGTGATGGTCCAAAACCACAATGGTCTTCACCATCTCCAAAAGAGCCGGTTCATCCGTAATGCTGGGCCGGTTCACATCCACGATAACCAGCATGGTCCCCTGGTCCACCAGCTCGGCTGCCTTGGGCCCTGTGAGCAGCATGTCCTCAGGATATTCGGCATTTCCCGTAAATCGCTCCATCATGGGACGCACCGACGAGGTCACCTCGTTGACCACAATGTTGGCCTTCTTATTCATGGACATGGCAATGCGGTATATGCCCACTGCCGCGCCAAAGGAATCAATGTCCGCCAGACGGTGTCCCATGATAAGGAGCCGGTCCTTGTTCTCCATCAGCTCCCTGAGGGCGTGTGCCTTTACCCTGGCCTTCACCCTGGTGGTCTTCTCCATCTGCTGGGCCTTACCGCCATAATACTGAATCTTGTCGGAGTCCTTGACCACTGCCTGGTCACCGCCCCGTCCCAGGGCCATGTCTATGGATGTCCTGGCATATTCATAATTCTGGCTGTAGCTGTCGCCGTTCATACCGATACCGATACTTAAGGTAACAGCCATGTCATTGCCTATGTTCACTGTCTTTACATCCTCCAGGATGGAAAAACGCTCTTCCTGTATCCTGGCCATGTACTGCTGCTTGATGGCAAAGAAATATTTATCCTTCTCAATCTTTTTTACGATACCGTTCATGCCGGAGATATATTTGCTTATCTTCCGGTCTATGAGGGCGGTCAAAAGGGAGCGCCGGACCTCCTCCACGCTTTCCAGGGCTTCGTCATAATTATCCAGGTAAATCAGTCCCGCCACCAGCTTCTGATCATTAATCTGCTGCATGTACTTAAGGGTCTGTGTCTCGTCCAGCAGATAAACAGCCGTAACAGACGAGCCCTGTCCCTCCAGCCCTCCCGCGGTCACTGCCGCGTCAAGGCTGTCCACCATGACCTGCTTTAGATCAATCCGGAACTTCCTGTCTCCCAGGCAGCTGTGAAGGCTCACAACCTCCCCGCCGGTAGCCAGCATTTCCTTTGTAATCTCAGGAAACATGGCCGTGATATTTTTATATGAATTCTTGTCTTCTTCCAGGATTGCCGTAAACTCCCGGTTCATCCACAACAGATGTCCGGAGCCGTCTGCCACCGCATAGGGCATCAGCATCTCTTCCAGCAGGTTCTGTCTGCTCTGGTCATAAGCGGACGAAAATGCGATGAGCCCGGCAAGTATGCCTCTTTTTCTTGAAAAATACAGCCAAAGGGCAATCCCTATATAGACAATGGTAAAGACCGATACTATAATGCCGGCTTTTATGGATACCGCTGCCACAACAGCAGTCAGCACGATTAAAAGGACCGACAAAAAGAGCGGCCACTGCAGGTAGACCTTGAAAATCCCCCGCGTCCTTCCTTTATCTCTCATAGTCTGCCTCCATTCGTATCCGAAAATCAGAATACGCCTATCTTAGTTAGTATAACATATCCGGTCTCATTCGTCCATAAAAATGAGATTTTGCCAGCAATGCCAGTACTGTGCCAGCAATTTCCCCGGAGCCCAAGACATAATCTGTGTAAAAAGGAGATAAAAGAGAGCAAAAGGATGAACATTGTAACGCTTTTTGTTGATAAACGGTTATGCCTATGATAGAATCTAAGCTGTATTACACGAACATACCATATCAAGGAGGATATATGTATGAAACAGCGCAACATCGTAGTATGTATCCTGCTGAGCCTGGTTACCTGCGGAATTTACGGCATCTATTGGATGATCGTACTGAACGACGAAACCAACGCGCTCTCCGGCAGGCAGGGTACAAGCGGAGGACTGGTTTTCCTGTTCTCACTGATCACCTGTGGGATTTACAGCCTGTTCTGGATGTACCAGATGGGCAATGCAGTTGAAACGCTTCATGACCAGCATGGCGAGCCAAGGGGAAGCGCACCGGTGGTCTATCTGCTTCTCAGCCTGTTCGGACTGGGCATCGTGGCTTACGCCCTGCTTCAGAATGAGCTGAATAAGTATCTCCCTAATGCATAAACGTCTTCGGACAGTATGCATAAAAACAGGCGGGCTCCTGGGAGCCGGCCTGTTTTATGCATTTATCTGTATTCTGGCGGGACGTCCCCTGATTCCCTGCCTGTTTCATACCGTCACCGGACTGTACTGCCCGGGCTGCGGCGTAAGCCGGATGTGCCTGTCCCTTCTCCGTCTGGACTTTGCTTCTGCCTTTCAGGCCAATGCAGCCCTCTTTCTACTGCTTCCCCCGGGACTGTTCATGGCTGTCTGGATGGCCGTACGGTATGTAAGGACCGGAAGCACACGCCTTACACGGGTTCAGGCCTGTGTTTTCTATGTAATGATTGGGGTGCTGCTTGTGTTTGGGGTGATGCGGAATCTGCCTGGTTTTGGGTGGCTGAGGCCTTGATATCTCTCAATTATCCCTTTACAGCCCCCATGGCAATTCCGTCCACCAGTTGTCTCTGGAATATGATAAATATGATTACCGGTGGTATGATTGTCATTGTTATAACCGCACCCAATACTCCAAAATTCCAGCTATCACCCTTTAACAGTGTCAAAGCTACCGCAATGGGCATAGCGCTGTCCTGAGTAGCCAGTGTCTTTCCCATGGTATATTCCCCCCATATATTATAAAAGGAAAATACCAGTACAATTATCATTCCATTCTTAGCCAAAGGCGCCATAACATCTTTCCAGGTCCGGAATACACTGCACCCATCCATCCTTGCCGCCTCCTCCAATTCAACAGGAAGCCCCAGAAAAATCCCCCGCATAATAAAAATCGAAAACGGCAGTACATTCATTACATTTGGAAGTACTAAACCCATAGTTGTGTTTAAGAGCCCCACATTATATTCCATAATATAAATAGGAATCAAAAGTGCTGCCAAAGGAAAGGTAATGACAAACAGGATAAATGCCATTACCGCGCCGCTCCCTTTAAAAGGAAGCCTTGCAAAGGCATATCCGCTCATGGCACTTAGGATAACTGTTAGTATTACCCCAATAAATGTGATTTTCAAGCTATTTACGTAATACCCCAAATACTGTGAGCCGTGCTGGAATACATATAAATAGTTTTCCAGGGAAGGGCTGTTGGGGAAAAATGTCATGGCCGTAGACAAAATTTCTTTCTGGCTCTTAAAAGAATTAAATACACTGTAGAAAATAGGAATTACAAAAACCACTGCGATTAGGGTCAGAACCGCAAACATAATCAGCCTGGGGATGTTTTTCATTACCTTCATTCTTTTTCTCCTTTCGAAACCATCAAATTAATCAGTGAAAACAGGAGAATCAATCCACTGAGTACAAACGCCATGGCTGACGCATAGCCCATATCAAAATATTTAAAAGCCGTGTTATATATATACATATATAGTGTTCTGGTGGCGTTGCCCGGACCTCCTCCGGTCATGACCATGGGCTCCACAAATACCTTTAAAGCGGTAACGATTCCCCATATACCAGTAATGACAAAACTTTCCCTCAAACTTGGCAGAACGATATAAAAAATCTTTTTTATTCCCGTAGCACCGTCAACCACTGCTGCTTCCAGGATATCTGTCGATATAGACTGGAGTCCTGCCAAAAACAGAATGGTTATAAATCCTATATTGTACCATAGGTTGGCTGCAATGGTAGTGCCCATGGCTGTATTTCTGGAGGTCAGCCAGGCACGGGTGAGCTGCGGAAGTCCAATCTTTACCAGGAAATAATTGATATATCCGAAATTTTCACTGAACAGCCAGCCAAATATGATACATGCCAGCGATGCCGGTACTACAATAGGAGTAAATACAGCAGTCCTGAAAATACCTGTTCCTTTTTTACAGAAGAAAATAAGCAATGCTATAATCAAAGACAATACCATCAGCAAAATGAAGTCCAAAGAAGCAAATACAGCTGTGTTCTTCATTGATACAAGGAAATCAGGATCAGAAAACAGTGACACATAGTTCTTAATTCCTACAAAAGAGGGAGTCAAGTCATACATAAAGTCATACTCAGACATACTTAGGTACGCTGTATAGCACAGGGGATATGCAACAAATACAGCTATAATCAAAAAACTGGGCAAGACAAATAATATTCCCCAAAATGCCTTCTGTTTCTTTGCGCTCCACGTCCTCTTCATTTTCTGCCTCCTTGCCAAGAAAGGTGCTACACATGATTTGCATAGCACCTTTGCAAATTACTTATCCAACTTATTTACCATATTTTGGAGCTCCTCAGCTGCTGTATTCACATCTGTCCCATCCACAAGGCTGGCTTGGAAAATCTCCTGACATTTTATTACAAATTCCCCCAAATCTTTATAAGGAGGATAGGTGACTGCCTTTTCAATGGACCCCTTAATGTTCTGCCAATTAGGTGATTCTGTCTTATTGTAATACTCCGTAATTACAGGAATCTTACCATACTGGTTCACGGTACTGGTCTGTGTATATTCGCCCAGAAGCTGCTCCTGAACAAACTGTACTGCCAAATCAGAACTTGGAGAACACTTGGGAATAATGACGCCATTTACATATCCAACCGATCCATTTTCTTCTCCCCCTGGTATGGGAACAACAGACGCATTTTCCTCTCCAATGGTCGGAATCGCCTCTACCCAGTTGGAACCTGACTGAAGAAGCATGGCAGCCTTACCGGCTTTATAACTGTTCTTACCTGCATCGTAGTCAGCAAATGTCTCGGTAGAGAACACTCCATCCTTAACCCCTTTCTGCCAAATTGCCAGTATATCCTTAAATTCCTGAGACTGAAAGTTAACCGTAATGCCGTCATCCTGATACAGTCCACCGCAGGATGCCTGAAGTATTCCTAATACAGTCCCATGTATATCCTTGCTCCACTGAATAGTACATCCCTGCTGTGTGACAACACCATTCTCTGTCTTAGTTAGTTTCTTAGCAAATTCATAAACATCATCCCATGTCTTTGGAACCAATGCCCCGCCGTTTTCATCCACAAGACCTGCGTCTTTAAACATCGCCTTATTTATGTTAATAGCTGTCACTTCCTGAATGACAGGGATTACATACTGTTTATCATGAAGCTTCGCCATCTCCAGTGCCGCCGGAATGAACTTATCCTTAGAATATGTATCAAAAAACTTAAGGTCCTGGTCAAAGTCATATATAAGGTCCTTTGTAACAAACTGTTCAGCAAAAGAAGCGCCATCTATAACCACCAGGTCACAAGGGGTATCTCCTTTTTGCCAGTTGATGCTGTAATTGGACACAACCGTAGGATCTGCATAAGTCTGAACCTCAACCGTTACATCCGGATGGTCCTTCATAAATGCTTCAGCTGCTTCATTCAGATATAGCTTTGTGACCTGCCATGACTCACCTGCTATACGCAGAGTACGCTTCCCGCCGCTCTCCTGGGCCGTGGTTCCTGCCGGAGCAGCGGATTCTGCTTCTTTAGATGCTTTGGACGCTGCCGAAGAACATGCACCTAAGTTAACAGCCAGAATGCCTGCCAGTAAAACAGATATCATTTTCTTCATTTCAATTCTCCTCCCTCTACACTAACTATCAATAAGCGATGATGACTCTTTATCCAGGAACAAATGCCAGTCCTTATGTGTCTTAAGTAAGGTAGCCGGAACCATGTTTGTAACCTCTTCCGACTTAAGTGTATTCCTGACAGCCTCAGCCTTTCTCTCCCCCGGTACACTGGATACAATTGTTTCACACTGCATAATCTGATAAGGAGTCATCGAAACGGCCTTGAACGGGACTTCATCAAGTGTTGGGAACCAGCCTTCATTCAGCTGCTGTTTCCTGCAGCGTTCTTCCAAAGCCACGATTCTGTATGCTTCCTGTGTCTCAAAATCAGCCGGCGGATCATTAAATGCGATATGGCCGTTTTCACCAATACCAATAACGCCTATATCTATGATGTCTTTTCGAATTTCTCTGGTCAGTTCCTTCAGATTCTCCTCCACATCCCCTTCCGTGTTTACAAAATGCACCTTAACCGGTACTTTGCTGGTAAAACGCTCTTTCAGGTAGCGCCTGAAACTTGCCTTGTGGGTCTCAGGCAGTTCCAAATACTCATCCAAATGAAACATGGTAACCTTTTCCCAGTCAACGTTCTTCTCAACCAGATACTTAATTGTCTCAAACTGTGATGCCCCTGTAGATAGAATGATTCTTGCCTGTCCCCTTTTTTCTATGGCTTCATTTAACTTTTTAACAATTAAATCAGCTGCCTTCTCTCCCAATTCTTCGGAATTGTCAAGAATATATACTGCCATCTCTCCTTACCTCCTGATTTTACTATGAACCTTCCTTACAGAATTCCTTTCAACCAGAGTAGGCTGCATTGTGATATTAACTATATTCCTGGACTTACCCTCAATTTTATCAATAAGATATTTAGCAGACCGTTTGCCCATTTCTTCTGCCGGTTCATGAATCGTAGTAAGTCTTGGCGTCACCATCTTACTGACAAAAATGTCATCCATTCCCACAATGGAAATATCATTGGGAACATGTATTCCGCGATTATGCAATTCATTTATCATCTTAATGGCCAGTGAGTCATTAATCGCAACAATACCTTCCGGAAGATACTCCTCCTCAAACATTTTGTCAATAATCTGGATGGCTCCCTGGTCATCTCCAATATTATAAATATCATAGTTGGAATCGTAATTCACAATTCGACGCTTATTAAAAACAATATCATAATCCAACAGCGCCTGCTTAAAGCCCCTCAGTATCTCTCTCCTGTTATGTCGTGTAATTGGTCCTGACGCCAATGCCAGGTCCTTATGTCCGCATTCAATCAGATACTCTGCCGCCATATAACCAGCCTTAAAGAAGTTAAACAGCACCCGGTCTCCGGTATAATTCTCGATTCCCTGGTCCACCAGAAGCGCGGGCATGGTTAGCCGTTCAATCCGTTTGACAAAAGTCTCCTCATTCTGGATTGTTGTCAGCAATATACCTGCTGCCTGCCTTTCTTCCAGCATCTCCAGATACCAGCTTTCCAATCCTGGATTGGAATTGGAGTTACAGATTATGGGAATGAAATTACGGGCTAAACATTCTTCCTCTGACGCTGCCACCTGTGCTGCATAAAACGGATTATTAATTGACGGAACAATAATACCTATCTCAATGCTGACGTCACCGCGCAGCATCCTGCTGAACAAATTGGGCTTATATTCCAGTTCGTCCGCAGCATCAAAAACACGTTTTTTCACGTCCTGGCTGACAGGATAATCCGTGCGTCTCAGTACCCTGGACACAGTAGCGATTGATACGTTTGCCTTTTTTGCAATGTCCTTAATTGTTGTTTTCTTATTCATTGGGGCCCCTCAAATATAATATAGAAAACGTTATCTATGAGCTCATATTAACATGGACATATTTTACTGTCAATGGGGGGCTATTTTTGTATTCTTCACATTTTTCTATGGTATTTTCCATTTTTTTATATTACAAATATATTTTTATAGATTTATTCAGACTTTTATAGAAATTTTTTCTATCAAATAACAGTCAACAACAGAAAAACTTTTTTTATTTACTGTAAAGAAATCAACTGACCGCTAATCCCGCAGTCCATGCCGACGGCAAATCCAGCGACAAATACGGCTGACAAATGTTCACAAAATACTTGATTTTTTTTAAAGTCTGTGGTATTATAAACACTGCTTATCAAAGCAATATCTGGGCGAATTCCCGAGTGGCCAAAGGGGACAGACTGTAAATCTGCTGCTAATAGCTTCGGTGGTTCGAATCCACCTTCGCCCACTAGCGTGCCGTTAAAATACAGCTTAAGGACATCAGTGCAGGGCGCGTAAGGGTCCTGGTTTTCAGCTGTGGCATGTGTTGAAAAGTTCCTGCGGGGCTTATGCGGGTGTGGTGGAATAGGCAGACACAAGGGACTTAAAATCCCTCGGTAGCGATACCGTGCCGGTTCAAGTCCGGCCACCCGCATTTTTTATATTTGCGGCTGTGGTGGAATTGGCAGACACGATGGGTTTAGGTCCCATTGGGAAACCGTGCAGGTTCGAGTCCTGTTAGCCGCATACGTAAGAGTCCTGTATCTGCAGGGCTTTTTTTGTTTCCAATAAAAACACCATAGATGGGAAGCTGCCGGTAATGGTATATGAGCGCAGCAAACAGACCCGATGGTTACCGGGCCTGTATTCTCTTCTCCTTTATGATTTTGTAAAATCAGTCGTAATAGTGTTCTACAACATAATGCGAGAGCGCATCTATGAAGGCGCCGTTTCGGGGCTTCTGTTCCAACTCGAAGCCGAAGACCTGATCCAGAAGCTGCCGGTCTCCATGCAGCCATATGGTGCTGATAATGGTGCGTATATTGCGCTCCACACAGCCAATGGACGTATGATATTCCGCGGATATTTCCACGTAGAGTCCTTTGGAGATGTAGATAAGCAGCTCCGGATTGGCAATAGCGCGGATGACACCATATACTGTGTAGCGGAACCCCACGTAGGAGTTGTTGACTTCGGGGCGCCGGAGCAGGTTGCAGGTTTCTCTTTCGTATTTCATGATGATTCCTCCCGATATCGTTTGACTCCTGTAAAGTTAAACCGGGGATGGTTGGGGGGGGGTGGTATCGAGTTGGACAGGACGACAAAAAACGATAAATTATGTCGCTAAATGTCGAAGGATTGGCCGGGGAAATTCGCGTGTAAAATAGTAGGGGATAAAGGGAGGTATTGGATATAACTGAGTATAGCAAAAGTAAAGGGTTAAATCTATCTTTTCTGGCAGAGGCGGATCCGCGCATATGACGGCATACGCGGGTACTGTGTCAAAAATAAGTTGAGACCGGAAGAAACTTAAGGTTAAAAACCGGCTCTGCATTCAGGAAAATAGAATGCGGGGCCGGTTTCATATTATCACTATTTTATTGCTCAGAAAATCGTTCCAGTATTCGTATGGTCATGACATAGCTGCGGCTGTCCCCAGGACAGAGACGCTGTATGTGATGCCTATGTGAGAACTGGTCGTCCTCATTCTCATAGATGCCGGAGCCGTTCCAGGGCTCTACGCAGAGGTAAGGGGCCGGTTCCGGGCACAAGGTCCAGAAGGCAACGGTTTCAAAGCCGGGGAATCCCACCTCCACGCCGCGTCCGGTGGCTGGATTGAGGATGGATACGGCCCGGGAATTCAGCCTGTCAAAGAATACAGCATCATGTTTAAACATTTCCCGGCTCAGGGGCAGGATGCTGCCCTTTAGCGTGGTACCTGTCTTGGAGGGGGCAAAGTGGAGCTGGTCCAAATCATAGGGTATGCTGACAGTGTTTTCCTCCTTTTCAAATACCAGCTGGTAATCTTCAAGGGCATAGCCCTCCTCCATGGGACAGTTAAATCCCGGATGTGCGCCAATAGCGTACCACATGTCGCGCTGGTCCCTGTTTTCCACCTGGTATTTCATGAACAGCACGCCGTCCTTCAGCTCATATGCCAGAGAGAGGCGGAAGGCGTAGGGATATGCCTTGTGTGTGTCCGGCGTGTCACCCATGGAGAACACTGCCTTTGATGAGGTCTCCTGTGACACGTCAAAATCCCTTTCTCGGCAGAAGCCGTGTTTTTCGATGGCGTATATGCGGTCCTCCAGTATGGTCCTGTCATTCCGGCAGTTGCCCACCACGGGAAACAGGAGAGGGGAACATTTTTTCCAGTATTTTGGGTCGCGCTGCCAGATGTATTCACGGCCGGAAGCGTCCCTCAGGGAAATAAGCTGGGCGCCTGTGGAGTCAATGACAGCAGTTATCCTGGAATCCTTAATTGTAATCAGCATGGTTTATTCCTCTTTTCTTGATATTGTTTGTTCGTGTTCTGCGGCGGACGTTTTTTCGGAGCAGGGGGCGCAGCTTTCCCGGTTTGCCAGATAGAAGGGAAGGTTCATTTTGATGGGGAGCTTGTGGCCATCCTCAATCTGGTCAATGAGGATTTTGGCTGTCATCTGCCCCATTTCTTCCACCGGTATGTGGATGGTGGTGAGCATGGGGGAGAGATACTGGGCCGTGTCTATGTCGTCGATGCTGATGACGGAAAGGTCGTCCGGAATCGACAGACCGGCTTCCTTGATGGCCCTCATAGCGCCTATGGCCGTGTTGTCATTGCAGCAGAACACGGCGGACACATCTGTTTTGCGGGACAGAAGCTCCTTGGCCCCTTTATATCCTCCCTCGGAGGACAGGGGGACGTTGACGATATAGGATTTAGCCGGACGCAGATTGTGGGCGCTTAGGGCAGCGCAGTAGCCAGTGTACCTGTCCTCAAACTGTGTTTCCCCTATGAAGCCGATTCTTGTATGTCCCAGGCCGATGAGAGTATTCATGGCAGCCAGGCTGGCCTGATACCCGTCGCAGATTACCTGGTCGTACTTGGCCTCTAACAGGTTGAGACCTGTGTAGGCCACGCAGTTAAAATATTTCTTTAAAAAGCTTAGTGTCTGTTTGTCACACCGGCCCAGAACCACTACGCCGTCCACATGGTTATCCGTTATGAGACGGAATGTATTGGGGTGGTGTATGTCGATGGCGGTAAAGGAGTATTTTAATACGTAGTTGTGCTTGAAGGCTTCCTTTTCAATACTGCGGGCCAGCGTGGAGAAAAAAAGGTCTGAGTTGGAATCTTCGGCCCTGGCGTAAAGGCAGGCAATGGAGCGGGTGGGAGCGTCAACGGCTTTAGCCGCCCCTGTTTTCAGACTGCGGGCCGTGGCGTTTGGGGTATAGCCGGTGCGCCGGACAATCTCCCAGATGCGGTCCTGGACCTCCTTGCTGGCGACATTGGTGCTGTTTTTGTTTATGACCCGGGAGACAGTGGAGATGGATACCCCTGCTTCCCGGGCGATTTCTTTTAATGTCATGTCTAGCCTCCTCTTCTGGGGCGTTTCAAGCAAATGACTCATTTATTTGCTTTAAGTATACAAAAAATGAATATGGATTACTATAAAATAATACACAAACGTTTGGTTTGAATTGCCTTGCCTTGAAATGGTCATATTGCTATAATGACTTTGCAAGTTGGGTAATAAATAGTCAAAAATAAATAATGTATCGTGAATACATAATGTTTGAATGGTTTAAATGTTAACTATTTAACAGAAAGAAAGAAAAAAATATACAACTTTTATAAAGGGTAAAGGCGGCTGTTTATTACGCAAAACATGTAGCAAAAATGAGAGAACCATTTGGGGACAGGAGGTCAAACGTTATGAGAAAATCATTAGTAAAGACATTGGCAGTCACGATGGCAGCAGTTATGTGTGCCGGACTGGTATCAGGCTGCGGGGCAGGTTCGGATTCCAAGAAGGCGGATACACAGGCTCAGGCATCGGGAGCAGGTGACGGCAAAACAGCGGACAAGAGCTATGAGCTTACGGTGTCTGGCATTGGAGGCAGCCTTAATTATCTTCCTATCTACATAGCGGAGCAGGAAGGATGGTTTAAGGAAAAGGGACTGGATATTGAGGAAGTGCTGTTCACCAACGGCCCGGTGCAGATGGAATCCCTTTCATCTGACGGATGGGATATCGGCTGTACCGGCGTGGGCGGCGTGTTCGCAGGTGTTCTGGGATACGATGCGCTGGTCCTTGGCTCCGGCAATACGGATGACGGAACACAGTATGTATTTGCCAGGAATGATTCGGATATCGTGAAAGCCGGCAAGGGACATAACAACCTGAGTGATGAAATTTACGGGGACGCGGACAGCTGGAAGGGAAAATCCATCCTGTGCAACACGGGAAGCGTTACCCAGTATGTGCTGATTAAGGTACTGGAAGGCTTTGGACTTACGGTTGACGACGTGAACTTCATCGCCATGGACCCGGCAACGGCTTACAGCGCATTTCTGGCCGGCGAAGGGGACGTGTGCGTACTGACAGGATCTGGCGGCACCTTCAAGATGCTGGCCGAATCCGATAAGTATACGCCTGTGGCCAGCGGTCCCATGGCTGACTCCGGTCTGATGTGCAGCTTTGTGGCAAATAAGAACAGCTACGCGGATCCGGATAAATACGAGGCCATGAAGGTATTTATGGAGGTGTACTTTAAGACCATGGACTGGATGAAGGAGAACAAGGAAAAGGCCATTGACTACTGTGTGGACATGAATGATGAGAACGGAAGCTCCATGGATAGGGAGACAACCGCAAAATATCTGGAGGCCGATACATATTACACCCTTTATGAGGCATGCGGCATGCTGAATGACAAGGAAGAGGGTTCCGACAATACGGTTCTGGACCAGAGACTTCTGGACGTACTTGATTTCTTCATCAGCGTGGGCAACTACAAGGAAGGCGACCAGGAGAGATTCGTGGGACATACGGATGGAAAGCTGTTAAATGAGGTACTGACCGAAACCGCAAATTAAAAGGAGTTGAGATACCGATATGGCAACTGGAAATGAGAAATTAGAGGCTGGCCTTTTGGAGTGGAAAAAGCAGAAATCAAAGGAAGGCCTGAATTACGCCCTGTTAAGCGCGGCAGGCATCATTACGCTGCTGGCCGTGTGGCAGCTGGTAGTAAGTGTGGGTCTTGTCAATGAAAGGATGCTTCCCGCGCCCACTCAGATTTTTGAGACCCTGATGTATAAGTTTGCGAATAAGGCCCCGGACGGCAACGTCCTTTGGGTGAATATACTGGCCAGTCTCCAGGTTGCCTTATCCGGTTTCCTGGCGGCCATCATCATCGGCGTTCCCCTGGGACTTGTCATGGGCTGGTGGACCTATGCGGACCGTTTTATCCGCCCCATCTTTGAACTGGTGAGGCCGGTTCCCCCCATTGCCTGGATACCCCTGGTAGTGGTGTGGATGGGAATTGGCCTGAAGGCAAAGGCGCTCATCATCTTTTTTACCGCCTTTGTGCCCTGTGTCATCAATTCCTACACAGGCATAAAGCTGACCAGCAAGACGCTGATCAATGTGTCCAGGACCTTTGGGGCCTCCAATGCGGAGATATTCTGGAAAGTGGGGGTACCTTCCTCCCTTCCCATGGTATTTGCCGGAATCCGCGTGGCATTGGGAAATTCCTGGTCCACCCTGGTGGCGGCGGAGATGCTGGCAGCCAGCGCCGGACTGGGATACATGATTCAGATTGGCCGTACCGTGGCCCGTCCGGATATTGTAATCGTGGGTATGGTGGTGATTGGCGCCATCGGAGCCATTCTTTCAGGATTTTTGTCCAGGGCAGAAAAATATTTCCTGCGCTGGAAGGTAAACAGGTAGGAGGGAGTAAGGAATATGGATGTAGCAAGCAAACAGCAGAAAACATTGAGAAACGTCCTGTACTACGGCCTGCCTGTATTGGCAATCCTGATGATTGCCGTGGGCTGGGTCTTGTTCTCGGACAGCCGCCCGGAGCTGATGCCTGCTCCGGCTGACGTATGGGCGCGTTTTGTGAAAACATTTACCAAACCCATTGCAAAGACCTCCCTGGCAGGACACGCATGGGCCAGCTTAAGGCGTGTACTCATGGCACTGCTTATCGCGTGGGCCTTTGGTATTTCCTTTGGCATTCTCATTGGATGGAATAAGAAATGCAAGGCATTTTTTGGCAGCATATTTGAGGTCATCCGCCCCATTCCGCCCATTGCCTGGATTCCCATTGTAATCATGTGGTTCGGCATCGGTGAATTTCCAAAGGTACTGCTGGTGTTTATCGGAACCTTTGTGCCGTTAGTCATCAACACCTCCACGGGAATTGAGATGGTGGATAAAATTAATTTGGATGTAGGCCATGTATTTGGCGGAAATAACAGGCAGATACTGACGGATATCGTTATCCCCACTGCCCTGCCCTCCATCTTTGCGGGAATCCGCACCTCGGTCAGCTCAGGCTGGACAACGGTACTGGCGGCCGAGATGCTAGGCGCCCGGAAAGGACTGGGAGCACTGGTGACCAGAGGCTGGCAGGGAAGCGATATGGCCCTGGTACTTGTCTCTGTCATAACCATTGCAATTATTGGCGCCCTTTTGTCACTGGGGCTTCAAAAACTTGAGAAGGTGGTGTGCCCGTGGAACAACTAAACAAACGAATGGAAATAAATGGGATATCCAAGATGTTTTTCAGCGACAAGGGATATTTTACAGCCATAAAAGATGTGAGCTTTGATGTGAACGACGGCGAATTTCTGGTAATCCTGGGGCCGGGGCGCTGCGGCAAGACCGTTCTGCTCAATATCATCGCGGGGCTGGAGCAGCAGACCGGGGGAACGGTTGTGTACAACGGCAGAGAGTGGAAGGGCGTAAACCCGGAAATCAGCATGGTGTTCCAGAAGCTGGCCCTGATGCCCTTTAAGACGGTTATGGAAAATGTGGAGCTGGGCCTTAAATTCCGCGGAATGTCCAAGGGACAGCGCAGGGAGCTTGCACAGCATTACATAGAGCTGGTGGGCCTTAAGGGATTTGAGAAATCCTATCCCACCCAGCTGTCAGGCGGCATGAAGCAGAGGGTGGGAATCGCCAGGGCGTATGCGGCGGACCCCAAGCTGTTAATCATGGACGAGCCCTTTGGACAGTTGGATGCCCAGACCCGGTACCAGATGCAGGAGGAAATCTTAAGAATCTGGGAAAAGGAAAAGCGTACCGTCATATTCGTCACCAACAATATAGAGGAAGCCTGCTATCTGGGAGACAGAATTATCCTTCTCAGCGACCGCCCGGCCACTGTAAAGGAGGTATATCCCATCAGTATACCGAGGCCAAGGGATATGGTAAGCGAGGAATTCCTGAAGCTGCGTACGGTTATTTCCGACAACACTGATTTAGCAATTTAATGGTAACAGTTCAGACGGCGGGTAAACCGGGAAAGAGGATGGGCCGTCTGAACGGTTGGATAGGAGGACAAGAATGCCTGAGAGAGAGGATACCCGGCCCATAAAAGTCGAGGTCAGGAATCTTACAAAGCGATTCGGCGACCTGCTGGTGCTGGATAATATGTCATTTAACATCCGCAAAGGCGAGTTCGTGTGTGTAGTGGGGCCTACAGGCTGCGGAAAGACCACGTTTTTAAACTGCCTTACCAGGATTCATATGCCCAGTGAGGGCGACCTGTATATAGACGGAGTCCCTGCGGACCCACGCAAGCATAACATTTCCTTTGTGTTTCAGGAGCCAAGCGCCCTTCCGTGGCTGACCGTGGAGGATAACCTGGCCTATGGACTTAAGATTAAGAGAATCCCCAAGGCTGAAATCGACCGCAGGGTGGATCAGATACTGGACCTGATGGGACTTCAGGAATTCAGGAAGGCGTATCCGGGCGAGCTGTCCGTATCAGCGGAGCAGAGAATCATCATCGGACGTTCCTTTGCCATGCAGCCGGACCTGCTGCTGATGGATGAGCCCTATGGACAGATGGATGTGAAGATGCGCTTTTATCTGGAGGATGAGGTCATACGCCTGTGGAAGGAGCTGGGGAGCACGGTGGTATTCATCACCCACAATATAGAGGAAGCCGTGTATCTGGCGGAACGCGTGCTGATTCTCAGCAACAAACCGGCTAAAATAAAGGAGGAGGTACGGATTGACCTGCCAAGACCCAGGGATATCACATCCTCACGGTTTATTGAGTACCGAAACTATATAACAGACAAGATAAAATGGTGGTAGAGATATGGAATCAGGACGGTTAAATGGGAAGACAGCCATCGTGACAGGCGGGGCCAGAGGAATCGGGTTTGGAATTGCTTCCAGATATGCGGACGAAGGAGCCAGGGTGGTCATAGCAGACGTGCTGGAGGAAGAGGGCAGAAAGGCTGCCATGGACATCGGCCCTATGGCGGAGTTTTATCAGATTAATCTGCGGGACAGAGGGCAGATTTTCGCCATGGCGGATTATGTACATGAATCATACGGGCATATTGATATACTGGTAAACTGTGCGGGCGTGGCCCGTCCCTGCCCCACCCTTAAGCTGGCGGAGGAAGTGCTGGACGAGGTAATCGACATCAACATGAAGGCCCCGCTGTTCTGCTGCCAGGCAGTGGGAGCTTATATGAGACAGGACGGAGGAGGGAGCATTGTCAATATCTCCTCCGGAAACACCAGGATGATTAATGTGGGCCGGGTGCCCTACGGCATCACAAAGGGGGCTGTGAATCTGCTGACAGAGCAGCTGGGAGCAGAGTGGGCCCTGTACAACATCAAGGTAAATGCCATTGCTCCAGGCTGGATTCGGACGGAAATGGTGGAAAAGCCCCTTAAATCCGGAATACTGGATGAGGAGGCCATATTGTCCGTGTCGCCCGTCGGACGTTTCGGAAAGACAGAGGAAATTGCCAGTCTGGCCTGTTTCCTTGCCTGTAAAGATTCGGACTACATTGTAGGCCAGGTAATATTTGCCGACGGAGGCTGGTCCCTGGGCATCATGCCCCATGCACTTGACTATATCAGAGAAAATGAGGAGGATTGAAAACATGAAGGTATTATGTCTGCCGGAGCCAGGAAACCTGGTGATAAAGGATTTGCCCATGCCGGAGCTGAAAGAAGGACAGGCAATCATAAAAATGGAAATGTGCGGTATCTGCGGTTCGGACGTGACTGCTTACAGGGGGGTGAACCCCACTATGCGCTATCCCATTAACGGGCTGGGCCATGAGGGCGTGGGCGTCATTCAGGAAATCGGGGAGAATGACAAAGGGTTAAAGCCGGGCGACCGGGTGGCCCTGGAACCCTATGTGCCCTGTAATAAGTGCCATATGTGCGCGGCGGGGCGCTTCAATAACTGCGCGGACCTGCATGTGTGCGGCGTACATAAGGACGGCATGATGTCCGAGTATTTCCTTCATCCGGTGCAGCTTTTATATAAGCTTCCCGATGAACTGACCTTTACCCATGCAGCCCTGGTGGAACCCTTAACCATCGGCCTTCACGGGGCCGCCAGGGCCAGGGTATCAAAGGGGGAGCACTGCGCCGTGTTCGGAGCCGGCATCATCGGCCTTATGGCTGCATTTGCCTGCATCAATTACGGCGCGACCCCCATACTGGTGGATGTGCTGCAAAAGCGTCTGGATTACGCAAAGGAGCTGGGGGTACCATGCACCTTTAATTCCGGGGATGGAAATGTGGAGGAGTATCTGCGGGAGGTGACAGGCGGTAAGCTGCCTGAGGCCATGATTGATTGTACAGGAGCTCCGGTCATTCTGGAGAACATGCATAATTACGTTTGCCATGGAGGAAGGACTGCCCTGGTGGGATGGCCTCATGACCCGGTGCGGATTAACACGGTACGCCTGATGCAGAAGGAAATTGACGTGTGCCCGTCCAGGAATTCCAACGGAAAGTTTCCGGAGGCAATCAGTCTGGTAAACGAGGGCAGGGTACCCACGGACGCAATCATAACAAAAATGATTGAACTGGACCAGGTGGAGGATACCATAAAGGACATGATTCAGTCCCCGTCCGATTATCTGAAAGTCATCGTGAACATCTGAGAAGGAGAATAGCATGCTGACAACCACTTATGAAATGCTTCAGAATGCCTATAAAGGACATTATGCGGTTCCCGCTATCAATACCCAGGGAGGAACCTATGACATCATACGGGCCGTGTGCATGGCCGCGGAGGAGCTTCGCTCCCCGGTCATATTGGCCCACTATGTGAATACAGGGGCTTATTCAGGCCATGACTGGTTTTATGAGACGGCAAAATGGATGGCCGCCAAGGTATCTGTGCCGGTTGCAATCCATCTGGACCATGGAGACAGCTTTGAGCGCTGTATGGAGATGCTGAAGCTGGGATTTACCTCTATTATGTTTGACGGTTCCGCCCTGCCAGTGGAGGAAAATGCAGCTGCCACAGAGGCGGTGGCCAGGGTGTGCAGGTCCTTTGGCGTGCCCCTGGAGGCGGAAATCGGAGAGCTGTGCCGTCTGGATGACAAGGGAAATAAGATGGGTGCATCCAACATCGCGGACCCGGATGTGGTGAGACAGTATCTTAAGCTCTGCCATCCCGATTCACTGGCCATCGGCATCGGTAATGCCCACGGGTTTTACAATGGGCCTGTGGATATCCGGGCGGAGGTGCTGGAGGAGTGCAGGAAATTTACGGATATCCCCTTTGTTCTTCACGGATGCACGGGTATGGATGAGGAACTGGTGAAGCGTTCCATTGACAGCGGAGTGACCAAGATTAATTTTGGTACCCAGGTGCGCTGCCAGTATGTGAACTATCTGAAAGAGGGGCTGGCTGAGGGTAAGGACCAGGGCCACGCCTGGAGATTATCACAGTATGCGGAACTGCGGCTGCGCGAAGACATTAAAGACATTATCAGGCTGGCAGGCTCCCAGGAAAAGGCGTGACCCTGTCCAGAGATAAACCGCCGGAAAAGGAAGGTAAAATATGACATTGATTCCATTAAGACCTCTTATGGAGGCTTCTGTTAAACATGGATTTGCACAGGGCGCTTTCAACGTCAACGCGGTGGCCCAGGCAAAGGCCGCCATCGGGGTCCATGAGATGTTCCGCTCCGCTGCCATATTGCAGGGAGCTGACCTGGCAAACGGCTTCATGGGGGGAAGATGCGACTTTATGAACGCAACCCTGGAGGATAAGAAAAAGGGCGCCAAAAATATTGCCAGGGCCGTAAAGAAATATGGGGAGGACAGCCCTATCCCCATTGTCCTTCATCTGGACCACGGGCGGGATTTTGATTCCTGCGCGGTTGCCATTGCAGGGGGATACACCTCTGTGATGATTGACGGGTCGTCCCTTGCCTTTGATGAAAATGTGGAGCTGACCCGGGAAGTGGTGAAATACGCACATGCAAGAGGCGTCAGCGTGGAAGGGGAGCTGGGAGTGCTGGCCGGAGTGGAGGACCATGTGTTTTCAGAGGGTTCCATTTATACCAATCCCCTGAAGGCGGTTGAATTTTTCCGCAAGACCGGCGTGGACGCACTGGCCATATCCTATGGAACCATGCACGGGGCCTCCAAGGGAAAGGATGTAAAGCTGCGCAAGGAGATTGCGGTGGCCATAAGGGAGTGCCTGAACCACGAGGGGATTTTCGGGGCCCTGGTATCCCATGGATCGTCCACGGTTCCGGAATATATTGTGAATGAAATTAACGGGCTGGGAGGTACGCTGACCGGCGCCTACGGAATTGCCATCCATGAACTGCAGGCAGCGGCCAGATGCGGTATCAACAAGATTAATGTGGATACGGATATCAGGCTGGCGGTTACCCGCAATATGAAGGAGTTTTTCGCCGGGAACCCGGATAAGAGGAGCAGCAGCTCCATCGGGGGCATCTATGAACTTTTAGAGTCTAAGAGGGAGCAGTTTGACCCCAGGGTATTTCTTACTCCAATCATGGATACGGTGATGACCGGCGTCATACCGGATGAGGATACGGCAGCCATAACAGACTGTATTGAGCGGGGCGTGAAGGAAGTGGTGGGCACCCTCATCGTACAGTTTGGCTCCTACGGCAAAGCGCCTCTGGTGGAACAGGTTTCCCTGGAGGAGATGGCTGAGCGCTATAAGAAAATGCAGATATAATAAATGAGAAAGGTGGTAAAGGCAATGTCGGCAAATGTTCTGGTGGTCCATGGAGGCGGCCCCACGGCTGTTATCAATGCTTCCCTGTACGGCGTGGTGGAGGAAGCCAAGAAATCCGGCAGCATAGGGAAGGTGTACGGGGCAATTGGCGGAAGCGAAGGAATCCTGAAGGAGAATTTTCTGGATTTGATGCAGGTTCCGGAGGAGAAGCTGAGCCTTTTGCTTCAGACGCCGGCCACCGCAATCGGCTCCTCCCGGTATGCCCTGGAACAGGAGGACTATGATGCCATGGCGGGAATCTTCAGGAAGCATGGGATCCGGTATGTGCTCCTGAACGGCGGAAACGGGACCATGGACACCTGCGGCCGTATCTTTGAGGCATGCAGGGGAGAGGACATCTATGTGGTGGGAATACCCAAGACCATTGACAACGACATTGCCATAACAGACCATACACCGGGATATGGAAGCGCGGCCAGGTTTATCGCCGCTTCCACGGCAGAGGTGGGCGCGGATGTCAGGGCCCTGCCCATCCATGTGTGCGTCATGGAAGCCATGGGCCGCAACGCCGGATGGATAACGGCTGCATCCGCCCTGGCCAGGAAGAAGCCGGGGGATGCGCCCCATCTGATTTATCTGCCGGAGCGTCCCTTCCATGAGGAGGAATTCCTGGAGGATGTGAAACGCCTTTACGAAGAAAAGGGAGGCGTGGTGGTGGTTGCCAGCGAGGGGCTTAAGAATGAAAAAGGGGAACCCATTGTGCCACCTGTTTTTAAGGCGGGGAGAGCCACCTATTATGGGGATGTCAGCGCTTATCTGGCGAATTTGGTCATACAGAAGCTGGGAATTAAGGCCAGGAGCGAGAAGCCCGGCCTTTGCGGAAGGGCGTCCATAGCCTGGCAGTCTCCTGTGGACCGGGAAGAGGCAGTTCTGGCCGGCAGGGAAGCGCTGCGTACAGCCATGGCTGGCGGGAGCGGCGTCATGATTGGACTTATACGGGATGAAAATGAGGATGGCGGGTATCATGTCCATACCTCAGCCATACCCATCAAAGAGGTGATGCTCCATGAGCGGGTTTTGCCGGATGAATACATAAATGACAGGGGCAATGATGTAACCGGCGCGTTTCTGGAATGGTGCAGGCCGCTGATTGGACCCGAACTGAGGGATTTTGTGGATTTTAAAGAAGAGTATGAAAAGATGGGAGTGGGAAAATGAAACACATATTTCTGAACCTGAAACGGTTCGATATACCCAGGGAGTACGGAGGGGTCAACGGTGTGGCGCCCATGGAGGAATGGGGGAGCTACATTGTGCAAAATATCCAGGAAAAGCTGAAGGCGTACGGCGCAGAAGATGTGGAGTTCGTCATGTATTTTCCGGAAGCCCATTTGATTCCGGCGGTAAAAGCCCTGTGTGAGGACAGCCCGGTTAAGATTGGCTGCCAGGGAGTGTACAGGGACGATACGGCTGAAAACGGCAATTTCGGCGCATTTACCACCAACCGCACTGCCAACGCGGCTAAAGCAATGGGATGCAGTTCCGTTATCATCGGCCACTGCGAGGAGCGAAAGGATAAGGCCGGAATTCTAAAGGAGGCCGGAGTCACGGATGAAGGCGCAGTGGGAAGGCTGCTGAATCAGGAAATCAAGGCGGCAATCCAGGCCGGCCTTACCGTGCTCTACTGTATCGGGGAAACGGACGGGGAGCAGGAACAATGGCAGGAAGTGCTGAAATCGCAGCTGGAGACGGGGCTTAAGGATGTGGATAAGGAGAAGGTGGTCATTGCCTATGAACCCATATGGGCCATCGGACCAGGCAAGACACCGCCGGATGAAGCATATATCACGAAGATTGGTTCCTATATTAAGGAGATGACCAGAGGAATGGATGTGGTCTATGGAGGCGGCCTTAAAACGGACAACGCCAGGATGCTGGCTTCGGTTCCGGTCATGGACGGCGGCCTGATTGCCCTCACCAGGTTTCGTGGAGAAATTGGATTCTATCCGGAGGAATATCTGGAGATCGTGCGCACCTATCTGGAACAGGACTGAAGCGTTTGGAACACAATTGAAAATCACAGGAAAATCACAGGAGGATTATCATATGAAGTTATCATTTGAATATGGCGCGGGGCTTATGGCGGCAGAGCTTCCGGACAACACCGATGTGTTCATACCCGGCGAGACTGTGGCAGACCCGCCCTGTATCCCGGAGGATCGGCTGGTGGAAAAGACCCTGGAATCCATACGCAATCCCATGGGAATGGAGCCGCTGTCCAGGCTGGCCCATAAGGGATCCAAGGTGACCATTATTTTCCCGGATAGGGTAAAAGGAGGGGAACAGCCCACTTCCCACAGGAAAATATCTATTAAATTGATACTGAAGGAGCTGTACGACGCGGGAGTGGAGAAGAAGGACATCCTTTTAATCTGTTCCAACGGACTTCACCGTAAGAACACGGAGGCGGAAATCCACAACATTCTTGGGGATGAGCTGTTCCACGAGTTCTGGCACTCACACCAGATTATCAACCATGACAGCGAGGATTATGAGCATCTGGTGGACCTGGGCACCACGGACCGCGGCGACCCGGTGCTCATGAACAAATATGTGTATGACAGCGACGTGGCAATCCTCATCGGGCACATCCAGGGCAATCCCTACGGCGGCTACTCCGGGGGATATAAGCACTGCGCCACAGGCATCACCCATTGGCGTTCCATTGCCTCCCACCATGTGCCTGAGGTCATGCACCGGAAGGATTTTACTCCGGTCAGCGGAAAGTCGCTTATGAGGACGAAATTTGATGAGATTGGCCAGTATATGGAAAAGTGCATGGGAAAGAAGTTTTTCTGCTGCGATGCCGTGCTGGACACCAAGTCCCGCCAGATAGAGATTAACAGCGGATATGCCAAAGTCATGCAGCCCCATTCCTGGATTACGGCGGATAAGAGGACCTATGTGCCGTGGGCCGAAAGGAAGTATGATGTGATGATATTCGGTATGCCCCAGTTCTTCCACTACGGCGAGGGCATGGGCACCAATCCCATTATGCTGATGCAGGCCATCTCGGCCCAGGTCATCCGGCATAAGCGCATTATGAGCGATAACTGTGTGATTATCTGTTCCTCCCTGTGCAACGGTTATTTCCACGATGAGCTGTGGCCTTACACCAGGGAAATGTATGATATGTTCCAGCATGATTTTATGAACACCCTGCCGGACATGAACCGGTACGGCGAATACTTTGCAACCAATGAGGAATATATCAGAAAATACCGTTACTGCAATGCGTTCCACCCATTTCACGGCTTCTCCATGATTAGCTGCGGCCATATAGCGGAAATGAATACCTCCGCCATCTATCTGTGCGGCGCCCAGGAACCGGGCTATGCCAGAGGGATGGGCCTTAAAACCAGGGCCACCATTGAGGAAGCACTGGCTGACGCCAAGAAAAAGTTTGTTGGACAAAATCCCAATATCCTGGCCCTTCCCCAGACCTTTAAGCTGGGCGCGGTCCATCTGATGATGAAGGATGAGGCGTATGAAGGCAAGGGGCAGGAGGACTGCGGGTGCGCGTGCCATATGCATGGGCAGATGGTATAAACGTTACAGGAAAACCGAATAAAGAGGCATTGTTATAGAATTAAGCTATAAACACGTCTTCCATCTTAGTTATTTTAAATTGTACAGTCCGTTCAATTTCGATTAGAATAGAAACGCGATATTTGAATACTTTAGTATCCATCACATGCAGAGGAGAAGGACGATGTCAACTAATATGGAGGAAAAGCCTGTCTCTGACAGCGAACAGATAAACCCGCTGGGACATCTGACGAGACAGCAGCTAAAAGAACTGGAGCAAAAGGAAAAAACACGCGGGCAGAAAATCCTGGATTTCGTTATTATGGTGCTTCCGGTTATCTGCGGTTTCATCGCTATTATCGAGTACTGGGAGGTTCCCAACGGAAGTCCCAACAGCCATCCCTACACCTATGTATGGGTAGTGGCAGCCTTTATGACCGCATACGCTCTCTATGCCCTTGAAGCCGGGATTAAAAATCGGAGGGGGGATAAACGGACAGTGGAGGACCTGCGCTACCGCGCGCCTTTGGTTTCTGCTTTTTTTCTCCTGCTTACCGTTTATGATTACCTGACCCTGAAAACAGGCATCCTGTCCCAGCCCTTTGTTCCGTGTATGAACAGCATATTGAACATTGCATGGGAGGACCGGGCCTATCTGCTTGAATGTACGCTTCACACTCTGCGCCTGCTGTTTTTGGGATATTTTATCGGTATTGTCCTGGGACTGGTTACGGGAATTACCTGCGGTTATTCCGAGAAGGCCCGGTACTGGATAAATCCCATCATCAAATTTCTGGGGCCCATCCCCACCGCAACATGGATTCCCATTATCATGGTTGTGGCAACCTCCCTGTTCAGGGGTGCCGTGTTTATCATCGCTCTTGGCTCATGGTTTGCAGTTACTGTGGCATCCATGTCCGGCATCCAAAATGTGGACAAGGATTTCTTCGAGGCCGCAAGGACCCTGGGGGCAAGTGAACGGCAGCTTGTATTCCGGGTGGCGATCCCTCATGCAATGCCCTCTATTTTACAGGGCTGCACCCAAGCCATGAGTTCCTCCTGTGTTGCAATCATGATTGCGGAGATGATGGGGGTAAAAGCAGGACTTGGCTGGTACATGAATTGGGCTAAATCCTGGGCGGCCTATGACAAAATGTTTGCTGCGCTGTTTGTCATCTGCTTTATTTTCACTATTGTGACAAAGGTGCTGGATTTGATTAAACGCCGCGTCCTCAGATGGCAGAACGGAGTAGTGAAATAATGGCAGAAAATACAATTATCCTTCGGTTAGACAATGTATCAAAAAGTTTCGCAAAGGTGGAGCACGATGAGGTTACCCATGCGTTAAACGAAGTGAGTCTTTCCATGAAAAACGGTGAATTTATCAGTCTCGTGGGGCCGTCTGGCTGCGGGAAATCCACCATGCTCCGCCTTGTGGCCGGACTGATTCCCCCGACCACCGGCCATCTGACCGTAAATGGGACACAGATTACAGGGCCGTCGCCGGAGCGGGGAATGATGTTTCAGAAACCAACCCTTTTTCCATGGCTGACAGTGGAAAAAAATATTTCCTTCAGCTTAAAGCTGCAGGGAAAATTGAAGGGGAATGAGGAGAAGGTAGAGAGGATGCTTAAAATTATAGGCCTTGAATCCTTCCGGAACGACTACCCGGGCCAGCTTTCCGGCGGTATGGCACAGCGCGTTTCGCTGGTGCGCTCTCTGATTAACGAGCCGGATATACTGCTGTTAGACGAGCCTCTGGGAGCGCTTGACGCATTTACACGCATGAATATGCAGGATGAAATCCTAAAGGTGTGGCAGGAGAAAAAGCAGCTTGCGATTATGGTTACTCATGATGTGGATGAAGCCATTTACATGGGAACCAGGGTGATTGTCATGGACGCGCACCCGGGGAGGGTTGTCTCTGATATTAGGATAGACCAGGCATACCCCAGAGAGCGCTCATCACAGACCTTTGTGGCCTGCCGGAATGAAATCCTCAATCGCCTGCACTTTGGCGGAAGAAACAGCGGTCAGCGGTAAAACGGACAGACCCCTGTAAAGTGAAAAGCGCAGACTCTATGGTCTGTGTATATAAATAACCATTAAAAGCAAAAAGGAGAACAGTATGATGAAAAAAACAAATGCGAAACGCGTTCTGGCAGCAGCGCTTGCGGGAATGATGGCCTTATCCCTGAGCGCCTGCGGGGAACAGGGGGGAGGCTCACCCACGGAGAGCGCGTCCACAGCGGCTGTATCGGCGGAGACGAAAGCGGAGGCAGAGTCACAGGATTCCGGGAAAAACGGCGAGGAGGCAACCGGAGACGCCGGCCGCCCGGAGGCTGTGTCCCAGGAGGATTGGGAGGCTATGCAGAAGGAGCCTGCCTTTGGAACAACCTTAAATTATCTGTTTAACGGGGGAGCCTGCGTGTCTGCGGTATACCTTGCCGAGGCGCTGGGCTATTATGAGGATTACGGTATTAACGCGGAATACATTGAAGGCGAGTCTGTTGTTATCACGGTTGGTACAGGGAAGTGCCTGTGGGGAACAGACCATATCGCAACCATGCTTGTGCCGGTGACAAACGGCGTGGATATGACCTTCGTAGCCGGAGCCCACATGGGCTGCAAATCCATCTACGTATTCAACGACAGCGAAATCAAGACAGCTGAGGATTTAAAGGGAAAGACCATTGCTATCCATGACGGCATCGGAAACTCCGACCAGAACATTATATACCGTATGCTGGACGGGGAGGGTATAGATCCTACCTCTGAGGTGGAATATCTTGATATCGCAGACAGCGCGGCCAGCGTAGCTGCCATGGAGAGCGGCGAGATTGACGCTTCCATTTTCTCGGATTATTTTGTAATCGCCAACTACAGAGATAAGATGCGCAAGGTATGCTCCATTACCCCCAGCGATGAGTTCGAGGGAGAGGTGTGCTGTGTAACCGCCATGAACAATGATTTTCTTGCCAAGAACCCGGTTCATGCAAAATACATTGTTATGGCGATTAAACGTGCAGGGCAATTTGCCCGTCTCCACTCTGAGGATGCCGTGCAGTTAATGTTTGACACCAATAAGATGACAGGCGAGTTTGAAAATCAGCTTGAGTTCTGGGATTCCCTGGATTTCGGCCTGTCTGACGCAATCACAGAGGAAGCGCTTGGCAATATTGCAGCCGATTACATCCGCCTTGGAGTTATCCAGAAGAAGGAAATGACAGCCGACGATGTTATGAAGCTTGCATGGACAAACGCGTGCCCGGATGCGGAGGTCCCGGGACTGACCGTGGGAGACCCGAAAGACGTGGATGGACGTACCGTAGAGGTTCAGCAGAAGGGTGAATAAATAAGAGACAGATAAAAAAAGTGCATAGTTACACTAAAAAGTTCCCAGGGAGGTGTTGGCTCCCTGGGAACTTTTTTCCTTTGTGGGGATGGTTCAGGCTGACTGTTTAATTTATGGGCAAACGTTTGGCAAGAAAAGCGTTGACCTTTTGCGGACTTTTGCGTATAATTTTCCTAACGGTTGACAGAAGTCAACATTCAGAATGAACCAAGTAAATTCGATGAAGTAAGATTAAATCATCTAAGAAGTAAGGGATACCAGGAAGGTAGGATGTATTCTCAAGGAATACGCTTATTCTGGTATTTTTTTATGCTTTTTGCGACGGGAAATGGATTGGATTTATGGAATCAGGGCTCGAATCAGGGCTTATAGATATAAGCGTATGAAGTCCGGGCACATGGGCAGGGCATAAAAAGGAAATGGAGAGGGAAATGAGACGAGGAATGAGAAATGGAATGAAATATGCCGTGGCAGCTATACTGGCCGTGTCCATGGTTGTGACGGGCTGCGGGGGCAGCAGCGTTAAGGACAGCGGGACATCTGCGGCCGCGGACAGTACCGGAAACAGTGCGGGAGACAGTACCGGAAACAGCGGGGAAAATGGCGCCCGGGAGAAGGCAGGCAATGGGGCAAGGGACGATGTGGTGGTTGTTATGGGGCCAACCTCAGAGCCGGAGGCCGGATTTGATCCTGCCTACGGATGGGGGGCAGGCGAACATGTCCATGAGCCGCTGATTCAGAGTACGCTGACCGTAACCACAGCCGGCCTGAAAATAGGATATGACCTGGCAACCGATATGGAGGTGAGCCAGGACGGCCTTACCTGGACCGTGAATATACGGGATGATGTTAAGTTTACAGACGGAGAGAAGCTGACTGCCCGGGATGTGGCATTTACATACAACACACTCCGGGACACCAGCTCTGTCAATGATTTTACCATGTTAGAGAGTGCAGAGGCGCCGGATGATTCCACCGTGGTATTTCACATGAACCGGCCCTATTCCATCTGGCCCTATACCATGGCAATCGTGGGAATCGTACCGGAACATGCCTACGGGGCGGATTACGGGTCACATCCCATTGGTTCCGGCAGATATATCATGAAACAGTGGGATAAGGGACAGCAGGTCATATTTGAGGCGAACCCGGATTATTACGGGACAGAGCCGAAAATGAAGAAGGTGACCATACTTTTCATGGAAGAGGACGCGGCTTACGCGGCTGTTATGTCCGGTCAGGTGGACCTGGCCTATACGGCCGCGTCCTATTCGGACCAGACGCTTCCCGGGTATGAGCTCCTTTCCTTTGAGACAGTGGATAACCGGGGCTTCAACCTTCCGGCTGTAAAGGCCGGCACCGTATCTGACGGCAAAACCGTTGTTGGAAATAATTTTACGTCGGATGTACAGGTGAGAAGAGCTGTGAATATTGCGATTGACAGGGACGAAATGATTGAACATGTGCTGAACGGTTACGGAAGTCCGGCATACAGCGTGTGTGATAAGATGCCCTGGTACAATGAGTCTGCAAAGACAGAGTATGACCCGGAAAAGGCAGCAGAGCTTCTGGAGGAAGCCGGATGGAAGGCAGGTTCAGACGGAATCAGGGAAAAGGATGGAGTCAGGGCCGGATTTACACTGATGTACCCGGCCAGCGATTCTGTACGCCAGGCCCTGGCGGCGGATACTGCCAACCAGCTTAAGGAAGTGGGAATTGATGTAAAGATAGAGGGCGTTGGCTGGGATGACGCCTATGACCGCGCCCAGACAGAGCCGCTTATGTGGGGCTGGGGCGCCCATACGCCTATGGAGCTCTACAATATTTACCATACCATGAAGGATACCGGCCTGGCGGAGTATTCTCCCTATGCCAGTGACAGCGTGGACCGGTACATGGACGAGGCCCTGGCCAGCGGGAATCTGGAGGATTCTTACGAGCTGTGGAAGAAGGCCCAGTGGGACGGGACTGCGGGAGTGACCCAGGACGGGGATATACCGTGGATTTGGCTGGTTAATATAGACCATCTGTACTGGTCCGGGGACGGACTTAAGGTGGCGGAGCAGAAAATCCATCCCCATGGCCACGGATGGTCCATTGTGAATAATGTGGACCAGTGGAGCTGGGAATAAAAGAAGACATAGTTGAATGTATGCAGGAAGGATAAAATCATGAGTTGGAAACAGGCGGGTGTTAGTTTCATACGGATGGCGGTCCTGCTGGTGCTGGTGAGTATGGCGGCGTTTTTCCTGGTGTCGGTCTCTCCGCTGGACCCCCTTACCACCAATGTGGGGCAGGCGGCCCTTGGCAGCATGAGCAGCGAGCAGATTGCCAGGCTTCAGGAATACTGGGGAGTCAACACGCCGCCTGTAACCCGTTATCTGGCCTGGGCCGGTGATTTTCTTAAGGGGGATATGGGTATCTCCCTTTTGTACCGCAGGCCCGTGGCCCAGGTAATCGGGGAGAAGCTGGCCAATTCCCTTTGGATTATGGCGGCGGCTTGGATTTTGTCCGGATTCATTGGGTTCCTTATGGGAATCATAGCCGGGGCAAAAAAGGGAAAGGCAGCGGACCGTATTATTTCTTCCTATGCCCTGGTAACTGCCAGTACGCCGGCCTTTTGGGTGGCCCTGGTGCTGTTGGTTGTATTCGCGGTCTGGCTTAAGCTGCTCCCCATAGGACTTTCCGTTCCAATCGGGGTGGAGGCGTCGGCTGTGACCATGAAGGACCGCCTGATTCATGGCATACTGCCTGGGGCTGCATTGGCCATTACAGGCATCTCCAACATTGCCCTCCACACAAGGGAGAAGCTGGCAGAGGTCATGGAAAGTGATTATGTACTGTTTGCCAGGGCCAGGGGGGAGTCGGAATGGTCCATTATCCGCAGGCATGGAATCCGCAACATCCTTCTTCCTGCCATGACGCTCCAGTTTGCCTCTGTCAGCGAGATATTCGGAGGCTCCGTGCTGGTGGAGCAGGTATTTTCCTATCCGGGCCTGGGACAGGCTGCTGTGACGGCCGGACTGGGCGGGGATGTGCCGCTTTTGATGGGAATTACAATCATCAGCGCGGCCATTGTATTTTTAGGGAACTTTACCGCCAACCTCTTGTATGGAACGGTGGATCCCAGAATCAGGAGGAGCAGGGGATGAACGCACAAAGACACAGATGGAACCGCCGCAAGGCCATGGCGGTGCTGCTGGCGGTATCGGTCATCCTGCTGGCGGCCATTGCCATTGCCGGCCAGGTGTTAAAGGAGCGGGCACTGGCCACGGATTTCACCAGAAAGAATCTGCCGCCCAGCCTGGCCTATCCCTTTGGAACGGACTGGATGGGGCGGGATATGTTCGTCCGCAGCCTTACAGGCTTATCCATCAGCATACGCATCGGGCTTTTGGCAGCATGCTTCAGCGCGGTGGTGGCCTTTATCATGGGAACCATGGCCGCCTGTCTGGGCAGGGCCACGGACGCTGTCATAGGGGGAATCATTGATCTGGTCATGGGAATACCCCATATCCTGCTGCTGATTCTCATTTCCTTTGCAGTGGGAAAGGGATTCTGGGGTGTACTGATTGGCGTTTCACTGACCCACTGGACATCCCTGGCCAGGCTTCTGCGGGGGGAGGTCATGCAGCTTCGTGAGAGCCAGTATATACAGGTTGCCAAGAAGCTGGGAAAGGGAAGGCTTTATATTGCCCTCAAACATATGACGCCTCATCTTCTGCCCCAGCTGTTTGTGGGCATGGTTCTGCTGTTTCCCCATGCAATCCTTCATGAGGCCAGCATAACCTTCCTGGGCTTCGGACTGCCGCCGGAGCAGCCCGCGGTGGGCGTTATCCTGTCTGAGAGCATGAAATACCTGGTCATGGGAAAATGGTGGCTGGCCCTGTTTCCGGGGCTGTTGCTGGTATTTGTGGTGGTCCTGTTCCATTTTATCGGGGATACGCTGAGCCGTCTGCTGGACCCGGCCCAGGCCCATCTGTAGAATCTCTGCCTGCACTGTTGCAGGGGTTTGTTCTGTAGGAGGTTGTCATGGAAGAAAAACAAGTCATATTGTCGGTGGAGCACCTGATGATTTCATTTTCCCAGTATGTGGGGGGATGGCGCCAGAGGGAACTTCCCGTGATTCGGGACCTGAACATAAAGGTACGGGAACATGAGGTGGTGGCCGTAGCCGGCTCCAGCGGTTCGGGAAAGAGCCTTCTTGCCCATGCGGTCATGGGTCTTCTGCCGCAGAATGCCGCCTGTCAGGGGACGGTTTTCTTTGAGGGGGAAATCCTGAACCAGAAGCGGAAGGAACAGCTCCGGGGAAGCCGGATGGTACTGGTACCTCAGAGCGTGTCCTATCTGGATCCGCTGATGAAGGTGGGGGAGCAGGTACGAAGGGGACAAAAGGATAAGGAGAGCGTGAAGCGCTGCCGTGAGTCTCTGGGGCGCTACGGTCTGGGAGAGGATACGGAGGGACTGTATCCTTTTGAACTGTCCGGGGGAATGACCAGAAGGGTTCTGATTTCAACCGCAGTGATGGAGCATCCCAGACTAGTCATTGCAGACGAACCCACTCCGGGGCTTCATATCAGAGCGGCCAGGCGTGTGCTCAACCATTTCCGGGAGATAGCGGACGAGGGGGCAGGGGTTCTTCTCATCACCCATGATTTGGAGCTGGCTCTGGAGGTGGCTGACAGAATCGTGGTATTTTATGCGGGTACCAATGTGGAGGAAGCCCTGGCAGCGGATTTTGAGGATGAACAGAGGCTTCGTCATCCCTATACCAGAGCTCTTTTCCGGGCCATGCCCCGACACGGGTTTAAGGCAGCGTCCGGAACCCAGCCCTATGCGGCGGATATGCCCGCGGGATGTCCCTATGGGCCCCGCTGCCCGGATATGGACGAGGGCTGTCTTCAGGAAATTTCCTATCGCAGTTTTCGCGGCGGCATGGTAAAATGCAGGAAGGCGGGAGTATGAGACTGGAAGCAATGAATATTTCGTTTCAATACGACAATGGGAACCGGAAAATACTGAACAATGTCAGCATGAGTCTGGAAAGCGGGGAACGTGTGGGGCTGAAGGCTCCCAGCGGTTTTGGAAAGACTACTTTTTGCAAGATACTGGCTGGTTATGAGAAGCCAGACCATGGGACTGTGGCCTTAGACGGAAAAAGTATTTCTTCCTGGGGCGGTTATAATCCGGTGCAGATGATATGGCAGCATCCGGAGCTGTCGGTAAATCCCCGTCTTAAGATGCGGGAGGTGCTGAGGGAAGGGGATGCTGTGGAGGAACGGGTGGTCCGCGGCCTGGGAATCGAACCGGACTGGCTGAACCGGTATCCGGGAGAGCTGTCCGGAGGGGAGCTGCAGCGGTTCTGTATAGCCAGGGCCCTGGGTAAGCGCACCCGGTTCATTCTGGCAGATGAGATAAGCGCCATGCTGGACCTTATCACCCAGAGCCAAATCTGGGGATTCCTTTTGGAGGAAGTGAAGACGCGGGAGCTGGGTCTGCTGGTGGTCAGCCATTCAGAGGAGCTGCTGGAACGTGTTTGCGGCAGGGTGGCTGATTTGAGAACGGATAGCTTAACCGTATGGATTTGAGAGAGGAGAACGAAAGATGGATGTCAGGGAATTACTGGAACAGGTAAAGTCCGGCAGTGTTGAGATAGAGGATGCGCAGATGCGGCTTAAGAACCTGCCATATGAGGATTTGGGATATGCCAAGCTGGACCATCACAGGAAGCTGCGCTCCGGTTTTGGGGAAACCGTATTCTGCCAGGGTAAACCGGATGCGTATTTGCTGGAAATTTATAAGAAATTTTATGAGAGAGACGGGGAGGTTTTGGGAACCAGGGCTTCAGAGAGCCAGGCTGAGCTGGTGAGAACAGCGGTGCCGGAGGTGGTGTATGATCCCATATCACGAATACTCAAGGTGGAGAAGCCGGGTAAAGAGCGCAGGGGGTGTGTGGCAGTGTGCACGGGAGGCACGGCGGACATACCCGTGGCCGAGGAAGCAGCCCAGACCGCTGAATATTTCGGATGCAGCGCAGACCGGATATTTGATGTGGGAGTTGCCGGAATCCACAGGCTTCTGGCCCAGAGGGAACGCCTGGGCAAGGCTAACTGCATTGTGGCGGTGGCCGGAATGGAAGGCGCCCTGGGCACGGTGATAGCAGGCCTGGTGGAATGCCCTGTGGTGGCAGTCCCCACCTCTGTGGGATACGGCGCCAGCTTCCATGGGTTATCGGCTCTTCTTACAATGCTTAATTCCTGTGCCAACGGGATATCGGTGGTTAATATTGACAATGGATACGGGGCCGGCTACCTGGCGGCCCAAATAAACAAAATGGCGGTGAGATAAAATGGGAAAGATTTTATATCTGGAGTGTAATTCGGGTATCAGCGGGGACATGACGGTAGGAGCCCTGCTTGACCTGGGAGCGGACAGGCAGGTGCTGGAGAATGCGCTGGAGAGCCTGGGAGTGGATGGATACCATCTGCATTTTGGCCGGAAGGTGGTGTGCGGTCTGGATGCCTTTGATTTTGATGTGCATTTGGAGGCGGATGGGTATGGACACAGCCACGCTCATACGCATCGGCGGGAAGATGCGTATGAGCGCGTAGACAGCTATGAGCATTCAGAGGTACATGAGCATTGTCATGGGCATAAGCACGAGCGCAGCCATGAGCATGAGGACGGCCATTCTCACTCCCATACTCACCGGAACCTCCACGACATTTATCATATCATAGACCATCTGGATTCCAATGAAAGGGTGAAGGAAATGGCCCGGACCATGTTCCGCATTGTGGCGGAGGCGGAATCCAAGGCCCATGGGCTTCCTGTTGAGCAGGTTCATTTTCATGAAGTGGGAGCCATCGATTCCATTGTGGACATTATCAGCGTGGCAGTCTGTATGGACAATCTGGGCGTGGAGGATGTGGTGGTTTCCGCATTGTCTGAAGGCCACGGCCATGTCCGCTGCCAGCACGGTGTACTGCCGGTTCCTGTACCGGCTACGGCTAATATTGCTTCCTCCTATGGACTTAAGCTGCATTTTACAGACAATGACGGGGAAATGGTTACGCCTACCGGGGCAGCCATTGCCGCCGCGCTGCGGACAAAGGACCGGCTTCCGGCTTCCTGCCGTCTGCTTAAGATAGGAATGGGGGCGGGGAACAAGGTCTTTAAACAGGCGAATGTGCTCCGGGCCATGCTGCTGGAGAATTCACAGGATGAGGACCATACCATGTGGGTGTTGGAGACGAACCTGGATGACTGTACAGGGGAAATGCTGGGCCTTACCATGGAGATGCTCCTTGATGCCGGGGCCGCGGATGTGTGGTATACCCCTATTCACATGAAGAAAAACCGTCCTGCCTATATGATGTCCGTGCTTTGCCGTGAGTCATCCATAGAGGCCATGGAGGAAATCATACTGACCCAGACCACCACCATCGGAATCCGCCGTTATCCAACGGAGAGGACTGTTCTTGAGCGGAGTGAAATCCAGGTGGAAACCAGTTACGGGCCGGCGGATGTGAAGATGTGCGCTTACAAAGGCAGAAAGTTCTTCTATCCTGAATATGAAAGCATCCGGCGTATCTGTATGGAACAGGGCGCGGATTTTCAGACCGCGTATCATCAGGTACGTAGGAAGGCAGAGGAAAGCCGGCAGGATTAATGGATACAGATAATGTCAGATTAGGAGATTTGTATGAATACGGTAAATAACAGCTACAGTGATGAAAGGCCATCTCTGGATCATATGAAAAAGTGTCTGGAGGCCAGGATGGAGCAGTTGGCCAAAGAGGATATATGCCTTGCGTTTTCCGGCGGAGTGGATTCAAGCCTGCTTCTAAAGACAGCAGCAGACGCAGCCGCCCATACGGGAAGAAACGTATACACCGTGACGTTTGACAGCCGCCTGCATCCTTCCTGCGACCTGGAGATAGCCAGGCGCGTGGCAGGGGAGCTGGGGGGAATCCATGAAGTCATTACCGTGGACGAGCTGGAGCAGGAGGCAATCAAAAATAACCCGGTAAACCGCTGCTATCTGTGTAAGCGCCATCTGTTTTCCAAGCTGGCAGAACTGGCACAGGCCAGGGGAATCCGGTATATTCTGGACGGCACCAATGAGGACGATATGCATGTATACCGCCCCGGAATCCAGGCGCTTAAGGAGCTGGGAATCATTAGTCCCCTGGCAGAGCTGCGCATAACCAAGGCCCAGGTAAAGGCCCTGGCATCAGAGTACGGAATATCGGTGGCATCCCGCCCGTCCACTCCCTGTATGGCTACCCGCCTGCCTTACGGCGCTGTCCTGGATTATGAGGTGCTGGGAAGAATCGGAGCGGGAGAAGCTTATGTCAGAACCATGGTTCCTGGCAATGTACGTCTCAGGCTTCACGGAGATATCGCGCGCCTGGAACTGGACCCGGAAGCCTTTGATGTATTTATGAAATGCCGGAAGGAAATCGTCAGCCGTCTCAAGGAAATGGGGTTTGTGTATATAACCCTGGATGCAGAAGGATTCCGTTCCGGAAGCATGGATGTGGGGCTGACCGGACTGAGCTGACCGGCTCAGGAGGGATGGACTGGGAAAATCGGACCGGACCTGTCTGTCTTGTGAGGAACAGACTGGAAAAGGCGGCCCGCAGCTTCAAGAATAAACAGGAAACCCGGATGAGAGATAAAACATTATCAATAATCGGAGTATATTTTCTCTGAAAATATATTAAAGAAACTGCAAACATTTTTACACGGTCTGCATTGCCTGCATTATCTATATATGGATAATGCAGGCGTTTTCCATTTTACCCCATAGCATTTCTATTATCCAAAGACGAATATTTTCCTCTGTTTCTTAACGAAATTGAACTTTACTACCATAAAAAACCGTGCTAGAATTAAAATCATGGGTTTGTAAAGTTTACGTAAAGATAAAGTAAATAATTAAGAGGGTAGGTAAAAAAGAATTATGGACATGTCGTTTTCCTTTTTCCTGCGGCAGCTGGTGACAAATCCGGCATTGTTGATAACAGTTCTTCTGACCCTTGGGGTCATCTGTGTCAATGGTATCACGGATGCGCCAAATGCCATTGCCACATGCGTGTCAACCAGGTCCCTGGATGTGAATCTGGCCATTGCAATGGCGGCAGTATGCAACTGCGCAGGGGTGGTTGTGATGACCATGGTGAATTCCACGGTTGCCATGACCATTACCAATATGGTCAATTTTGGGGAAGATACTTCGATTGCTCTGGTTGCCCTGTGTGCCGCGCTTTTTTCCATTGTGGTATGGTCATCCTTTGCTGTTTCCATTGGATGTCCTACCAGTGAGAGCCATGCGCTGATAGCGGGCCTTACCGGAGCTGCCGTGGCTATCCGCGGAGGATTTTCTGCCATTAACTCGGCAGAGTGGATAAAGGTGGTTTATGGTCTGATTTTTTCCGTTGTATTGGGATTTTTAAGCGGCTACCTTTCCTGCAAGCTGGTGGCCTGGACCTGCCGGGATATGGACCGCCGGAAAACCACCGGATTCTTCCGGTATGCCCAGATTGGCGGAGCCGCCGCCATGGCATTCATGCATGGTGCCCAGGACGGACAGAAATTCATGGGAGTCATGCTGCTGGGTATCTGTATGGTGAACGGGTCCAGCAATACCCAGGGAGTACGGTTTCCACTGTGGATGCTTTTGCTGGGATCGGCCGCCATGGCCCTGGGAACTTCCATTGGAGGAAAGAAAATCATCAAATCCGTGGGTATGGATATGGTAAGGCTGGAGAAATACCAGGGCTTTTCCGCGGATATGGCGGGAGCTGCCTGTCTTCTCGGATTTTCCATTTTCGGTATTCCTGTCAGTACCACACATACTAAAACCACAGCCATCATGGGCGTGGGAGCGGTGAAACGTCTGTCGGCCATTAACTTCAGCGTGGTTAAGGATATGGTGATGACCTGGGTCATGACATTCCCTGGTTGCGGTATCATTGGATTCCTGATGGCGAAGCTGTTTATGATGTTGTTCCATGGATAAGCAAAGGAGAAGATAAGATGTCTAAGAAAAGTGATAGTTATTATTTTCAGAATTTCATTGAGTGCGTTGAGTGCGGGTGCCAGGCAGCTAAAATGCTGGAGGGCAATCTGAACCATTTTGATACAGGGCTTTTACAGGACAAGCTGGACGAGCTGCACCGGATTGAACATGACGCGGATAAGAAAAAGCATGAGATGATGGCGGTGTTAGTCAAGGCATTTATCACCCCTATTGAGCGGGAGGATATCATTCTTTTGAGCCAGAGTATTGACGAGGTGACGGACAAGATTGAGGATGTGCTGATTCGTATTTACATAAACAATGTTCAGCAAATCCGCCCCGAGGCCCTTGCCTTCATAAAAGTCATCATCCGCTGCTGTGAGGCGCTTAAGGAGGTCATGGAGGAATTTGCGGACTTCAGAAAATCCAAGACCCTTCACGGTCTGATTATCGAGATTAACGCTCTGGAGGAGGAAGGCGACAGTCTGTTCATTGATTCCATGCGCAGTCTCCACGCCGAGGTGACGGACCCTATTGAAATCATTGCCTGGAGGGAGATTTACGTATACCTGGAGAAATGCTGCGATGCCTGCGAGCATGTGGCGGATGTGGTGGAAAGCGTGATTATGAAGAATACCTGATGTCCGGCTGCAGCCGCAAACGCCTGGGAGATAGGACCGGCAGGCCACATGGTGTTAACGGACAGGCTTAAATCCTGGAAGAATTTAATCTTTACAGTTTAATTACAGTTTGAACACACGGTTGCATAAAAATAAAGAATGAATTATAATGTAACAAGTGCAGGATGAATAGTATCTGTCTGTATAAGGCAGCTAAGGGAGAATGAAAGGAGATTCAGAATGAAGAGACGTTTGGCGGTTATATTGGCAGCAGTGGCTCTGAGTGTGGTTATGTCGGTTCCGGCCTATGCAGGTACATGGAAATATGTGAATGATCAGTGGAAGTATCAGAGAGGCGCCAATAAGTTTGCCTACAAGGAATGGATTCAGGATAACGGCAACTGGTACTATATGGATAACAACGGCGTCATGACCACGGGATGGCAGCAGATTGACGGCCAGTGGTATTACATGGACCAGGCAGGCGTCATGCAGAGGGGATGGTTTAAGGATAACGATAAATGGTACTTCCTGCTTCCCAACGGAGCCATGGCCACGAATACAGTGATTGACGGACGTCAGATTGGCGCGGACGGCATATGGATTGCAGCGGAGGGTGAGGTGGAACCGGCCAATATTACAGATCTGTCCACACCATATCTGGTGCAGAATCTGTTGGACGGCCTTTCTACTAAGGGATACAATATCATTACCTCCGGCAAAACATCCACCGGCGAGCGCTGGAATAATGCCATCCGTCTGAAAGGCAAGGGAAGCTATGTGAAGTATGCTGCCAACGGACAGTACCGGCTCTTATCCGGCGTTATAGCTCCATCTTCCCAGTTCAGCAGCGGAATCATGGCTAAAGTAACCGTATATGGTGACAATGATACCGTACTCTATACGTCACAGGATATTCATTACAATGAAAAGCTGATTCACTTTGGCGTGGATGTGACCGGACAGAATGCGATTCGCGTTGAGGTTTCTCTGGTTACGGATAATGAGTGGGATGCTCCCATTATACTGATGGATGGTCTGTCACTGTATAAGTAGGCAGAAGGGGGATATCCGGGAAACGGAAAAAACAAACATAATGAATAGATTAGAAAACAGGCTGAGGACCGCGCCTTTTGGCGCGGGGTGACTCAGCCTGTTATTTTTTTCATGGGAGTACGCCATATGGGGTAAAAAGCTTTTGGAAAATGTGGGCTCCGCGCTAAGGCAGTATGGCTGCCAAGGCTATAAGGTCAAGCCAGCAACTGTATAGCCTTAACATTCTCAATATTCAGTTTTTAAAGCAGCCACCGAAAGATGGCTTGTTTGTGATACGATTAAGGTAATGGATACTCTCTGCTTCTCATTTTCAATCTTTACCTCCATCCCGGGAAGCGGTGCGCGGCCTTCAGGGCAGCCGCTGGTGCTTCCGCTTTGAGATTCTGATCCTGGAAGCTCTCCATTGGACTGATACTGGTCCCATTATATCATAAATTTTGAATAAGATTAATGGCAAAAAGGACTAAAATCAGTCCAGATATTCAGGGGTGGCAGAATGGACATAATTAAGAATGATGAGAGTGCTAATATAGGGGCGAATATCCGCAGAATCCGGAAGGAAAAGGGGATTGGACAGACAGAACTGATTCAGAAGATTGACCTGGCAGAGTGGGATTTTGAGGTAAATCTCACCAGGGAGGCCCTGGTAAAAATTGAGCGGGGCATCCAGCATATCAAGGTGTCCCAGCTAAAGGCCATCAAGGTTATTTTGGAAACGACCTATGATGAGCTGTTAAAGTAGGCGGCGGTATGGAGTTAGGCCATACTATCCCGCTGTAGAAATTCCTGAGAATACAGACGCCGCCATATGGTACGGACAGCCGCCTCTTTTTCTGTAGCCTGTCCACTGTCATGAGGTGAACCGGGAACGCTGCCGGATGGCTGGATATGAAGGTTATAAGCATCCTGTGCAGTGCTTTGGGGCGGATATGGAGCGGATGCTTCCCGGGCACAGGATGAGCGGGAAGCATTTCATGATACAATCCTGCGGCAGTCATAGGTCAGGGCCAGAACCGAATCACCGGCGTCTGAATCCAGGAGTATATGTACGGCTATTATGAGTGCCATGTACATACCCTTACAGTTCTCCGTAATGTCCAGACCGCCGCTGTTGCGAAAGAGGACGTCGATGGTCCCGTTGTCCCGCTCAATCTGCAGCAGGGAAGAGGTCATCTGGGCATATTCTTTGAAGATGGGGAGAAGTGTGTGGTCAAACCATACCTTGTACCGCTCGTATTGGGCCAGCTGTGCGGTTTCACGGATGTTTCTGACCGCCTCCCTGGCCATCTCCAGTTCCTTATCCGACATGCAATCCAGTAATCCGTAGATATCTTTGGCGTTGCCGGTGTCTGTAAAGTCATATTGTTCCATGGGGTCACCTCATTGAATTTTTTAATATTGGACTGGTTTTGGTCCTATTATATCATAAAATCTCCATAATATGAAGAGTGAAATGGACTGGAATGGGTTCAAAAATGAGGACATGAAATGAGGGTTTATGGAATCATGCGTACAGGGGAATGGTAATGGATGTGATAAAAAATGATAAAGGAACCAATATTGGCACCAACATACGTAGAATCAGGCTGGAGTCTAAAATCAGCCAAACGGATCTGGTCCGTATCCTGCAGCTGATGGGGGTAGACATTACGAGGGAGGCATTGGTGAAGATTGAGAAAGGGACGCAGCATGTAAAGGTCTCTCAGCTGAAAGCCATCAAGACAGCGCTGGGAACGTCCTATGAAGAACTGCTGGAATAATGAGTGAGGAGGACCGTACACTGAACGCGTGGTATACGTCCCTCTAAGGGTTTAGGTATTATGGGATGGTAAATTATGGAATGGGTTAAGCTGTGATAAAGTACGCAGAGGTCAAAGGACATCCACATGACATCAACAGGGAATTAACAAGATATCCACAAAGTTATCCACATTATCCACCGAAAACACTGGATATTTCATGAGAATAGTCTGAAAATAACTGATTTGTTACTGTGTATAACTGAAATGTAGGACAGGATGATTAGGATAAGATACGATGGTCTTTTAGGTTTATGCCAAAGGGAATATGGCAGGGGATTGTGCGGCATTAGGATTATGGATATATCTGAGAGACAGCAGATTGTTGAACATTACGCAGAACGCAGGATTCTTTGGAAGTATTGTGAAGCAGAAGATTTTTTGCAAAAGTAAGGTGTCTGTTAGAAAAGTTTATAGTGGTACTAAGGACTCTCATGATGTAATGTCATGGGAGTCTTTTTGTACAATTACAGGAGTTGTCCATAATGGATGTTATAGCTACAGACTGCCGCCGAAGGGACTGAAGGAATTGGTTCTAACCTATGAATTATAAGTATTAAGGCTCCTTTTTTCAATGGAATTAAGCTGCGCGCGATACTGGGTGGGAGTCATTCCGTATAGATTCCTAAAGGACTTCAGGAAACTGTTATAGCTGGCAAAGCCGCTGTTTGTACAGGCATCCAGTACGCTGTGTCCGGCGGCAATATCACGTCGAAAGTGCTGCATTCGCAGATTGTTGATATATCCGTGAATGCTTTCCATAGTGTATTCCTTGAAAGCTCTGGAGAGATGCTCCCGGCTGATGAAGATATTTTCAGCGAGAGACGCCACCGTAAGGGAGGGCTCGGTGTAATGCTTCTGGATATATTCAACAGCCCGGGAAATCAGCGCGCTGGTTAAGCTGGGGGATTTGGTATGCTGCTCCTCCACGAGTTGGTTAATAAAAAGCTGGAGTTCCATCAGTTCACAGTTTAACACCGTTTCCTGATAAGCTTTTTTGATCCAGGGAATCTGGGCCATGCGCTCCAAATGCCCCCGCAGGTCCAAGGCGGATACAGCGTCCGCGCTCAAAATAACGATATTCTTCTGCCAATCCGGATTGATTAATCCGGATGCGTGAATGGCATAATCCCAGATTTCCGCGCTAATCTGGACAACCAGTCGGTTAGATACGATGTCTGTAACCGTATAACGTCCGGAGTGATAAATTTCCGCGGGAAAAAAGACCATCTCTCCAGGATGGAGGGTGTAAAGGCTCCCCTGAAAGGCGTAGAGCACGTTGCTTCCGGAGATCGGCAGGACGATTTCGTGGTACGGGTGTGAGTGGACCACAGACTGCTTGTTGTTCTGGTTTGTGTACCAGGTTACAACCACTCCATAGTCCTCAAGACCGATGCGGGCCATCTCCTGGGTCAGAATGGAATCAGTGCAGTGTGCAATCTTCTGAACAATCATGTAGTTTCCCCCTCCTTTGCTTAAATCAAAAAAACATCTTCTTCTTTTTCCAAAAGTATATTCTTAAATATCACATTTTGCAAGTTTTTAATCACAAAAGAATGGGACTTTTATGATATAAAACTGATAAAATTTGCTTGTATAAACAAAAAATATATCAATTATTGATAAAATGCATAATATTCTAATCGCATATTTGTGCAAAAATGCCTTAATTTTTGAAACGGAGACCGGCAATGAAAAACAATAGCATGCAATTTAAAGCGCGGATGATATTCCATAGCTGCATAAAAAGCAACAGTTGACAGCCGCAAAGCAGGCGTTGGCTGATTGATAAATGAAACCATTTTAAAGGAGGAAGTATTTATGAGATTACGTAATTGCGCAATGATGGCATTGGCCGTAGCAGGAGCAATGATGCTGACGGCATGTGGAGGCGGATCAGGCACTGCTGCTTCGCAGGCGGCAGGAGGAAACGGCGGGGCATCGGCTTCTGAGCAGACCTTTAATCTGAAGCTGAGCCATGGACTGGCTGAGGATCATGCGGTGCACATCCAGATGACTGCATGGGCTGAGGCAGTGAAGGAGAAGTCCAACGGAACAATCAACATTCAGATCCTTCCCAATGGTCAATTGGGATCTGAAGCGGACAACGTTTCTTCTATTCAGGCGGGTGCGCTGGATATGGCAAAGGTTTCAGCGTCAACCCTTGGTAATTTCAACGAGGCATGGAACGCTCTGTCTGTTCCGTATGTATTCAACGATAAGGATCATTACTATAAGGTTATGGACGGCGAGATTGCCGGGGAACTCTACAACATTACCGAGGGCGACGGCTTTATTGGACTGACCTGGCTGGATTCCGGTTCCCGTTCCTTCTATACCGCCAACACACCCATTCGAGTGCCGGCTGATTTAAAGGGATTGAAAATCCGCACCATGGACAGCCAGATAGCCATCGACATGATGAACGCGCTGGGCGGCTCCGCAACGGTCATGAGCTACTCTGAGATTTATACTGGCCTGCAGCAGGGAGTAATCGACGGCGCTGAGAATAACATCACCGCTCTCCGCGATCACAGCGATGTTACAAAATACTACTGCTATGATGAGCATACCCGTATTCCTGACGTCATTGTAATCTCCACCAAGGTTTGGAATCAGATGAGCGACAGCCAGAAGAACATCATGAAGGAGACTGCGGCGGCCGCAACAGACGAGTACAAGACCCGCTGGGCGGATTTTGAGAACGAGGTTAAGACTGCGGCGGAAGGAAACGGCATTACCTTTGTAGAGGATGTGGACACCGCGGCATTCCAGGAGGCATGCCAGTCTATTTATGACGGCTTAAAGACCAGCAACGCGGAGGTATATGCAATCGTTGAGAAGATTCAGGCTGCCGGCAGGTAGGAACCGGCCGGATGCTGTTGCTTACTTCATGAAGGAGATGAGATTTTGAAAAAGTTTAATGATTTTCTGGATACCGTAATGCGCTTTATCATGGCCGCTGCCATGTTTGCTCTTCTGGCAGGCGGTACATGGCAGATTTTTACCCGCTGGATTTTGAAAAATCCGTCTACATTTACGGATGAATTTCTCCGCTACGTGCTGATCTGGGCATCCATGCTTGGTTCTGCCTACTGCTTTTACAAGGATGAGCATCTGGCGCTGGATTTGGTAAAGGATCGTGTGAAAGGATCGGTACGCTCTGTCCTTATGATTTTCATTGAGGCGGCGATTCTGTTCTTTGTGTGCTATGTTTTTATTTACGGCGGAATGCAGCTTGCAGGCAATGCAACCAACAAGTCCTCCGTGATGCGTATCCCGTTTAGGCTGCTGTACGCATGCCTTCCGATCTCAGGCATTTTCATTGTGATTGCCCGTGTAATCAAGTATATACAGCTTTTTACTGACAGCAAAGGAGGGAAATAAGCATGGTTGTTCAGGCTGCGTTAATGCTGTTTGGTTCATTTTTTGTTATGCTGTTTGCAGGTGTTCCGATTTCGGCGGGAATTGGTATCGCTTCCATTATTACTGCAATCATGAGCGGTATGGACGGGAATATCTTCGCGTTGACAGCGGCACAGAGATGCTTCTCCGGCTGCGATTCCTTCTCCCTTCTGGCTCTGCCGTTCTTTTCATTGGGCGGCAACATTATGAACAAGGGAGGGATTGCAAAGCGGCTGGTCCGTCTTGCAAGACTGCTGGTAGGATGGGTACCCGGATATCTGGCAGCTACAAATGTACTGGCGAATATGTTTTTCGGTGCCGTATCCGGTTCTTCCGTAGCGGCAACCTCCGCGATGGGTTCCATCATGAGCCCGCTGGAGCTGGACGAGGGATATGATCCCAATTATTCCGCGGCTGTAAACATCTGTTCGGCGCCGACAGGAATCCTGATACCGCCGTCTGGTCCGTTAATTCTGTATTCCATCACCGCAGGCGGCGTTTCCGTGGCAGCCTTGTTCATGGGCGGCTATCTGACCGGAGCTCTGCTTGGCATTGCAGTCGCGGGGCTGGCAATCTTTTTGGCGGTGAGGAAGGGCTACAAGGCATCCGCTGTGAAGGAGGAGGATCCGGCATGGAAGATCGTGCTGGAGGCAGTTCCGTCCCTGTTGGCTGTTATTATCGTAATGGGCGGCATTTTGACCGGTATTTTCACGGCAACGGAGGCGGGCGTGGTCATGTGCCTGTACTGCACGCTGCTGGCAATCATCTACCGTGAGATGAGTATAAAAACCTTTTATGACCTGCTTGCAGACACGATGAAGAGTTCCGCGACAATTCTGTTTCTGATTGCGGCATCCTCAATCATGTCCTACGTGATGTCCTATTCTGGTATTCCGGCGGCTATCAGCGAGGGGCTGATGAGTGTTTCCAATAATCGGTATATGATTATTTTAATCATGAATGTGTTCCTGCTGGTGATGGGTATGTTTCTGGATTTGACTCCGGCCGTGCTGATCTTCACTCCAATCTTCCTTCCAATCGCCACCAGCGTTGGAATGAGTCCGGTGCATTTCGGACTTATGCTGATTATGAACCTTGGTATCGGCTCCGTAACACCACCGGTAGGTTCCTGCCTGTTCGTGGGCTGCGGTGTCGGCCGCGTAAAGATTGAGGGGGTTACTAAATATATTGTTCCGATTTTTACGGCAATGGTAATCTCCCTGTTCCTGGTAAGCTTTATCCCTGCTATCCCGCTGCTTGTGCCGTATCTGTGCGGTCTTGTGCCAAGCATGTGGTGGTAATAATGGTAAAAAGCGGAAAAAACCCATCGATAACCCTAAGAATGGAGACAGAGTATGGATATTTGCACACAATTTTCAGGAATTGAAAGGACAGACAGCGCATGGCTGGTACATACAAACTGCGCCGATATCAAGATTATATTCGTTACCGATGAGATTGTGAGGGTCCGTACCTCATTTGACAAGGAATTTACGGAGGAATCCTATGTTTTGATGACAACGGCATGGGAGGACCGCCTGGACCCGCTGTTTGAGGGGGAGAGAACTCGTGTGGAGCCGGTAATCCCCGGGGTGGAAGAAACAGATAATGAGATTACCTTCGATACCGGAAAAATCCGCCTTGTACTTATGAAGGATCCCATTGGATTTGAGCTGTATGACGCGGAAGGAACCCTGCTTTACAGTGATCTGCACGGAAATCCCGTTTCGCTGGACTCCAACCGCCGCGTGACCCATTATTCCTGTATGGAGGAGGAGGACTGCTTCTACGGATTTGGTGAAAAAGCTGGTCCTCTGAATAAAAACAAGATGTTTCTTCGTGAACGCGCTACTGATGCCATGGGCTATGACGCGGAAAAGACCGATACGCTATATAAGCATATCCCGTTTTATATCCGCTTAAACCGCAGCTCAAAAAAGGCGGTAGGCGTGTTCTATCATAACTTCTATGAGTCCTGCTTTAACATGGGCTGTGAAAAGAGCAATTACTGGCATCGTTATACCTACTGGCAGGCAGACGGCGGAGACATTGATATGTTTCTGCTGGGCGGAAACTCCATTGCACGGATTGTAGATAACTACACGCTGCTAACCGGAAGACCGGCTTTGCTGCCCAAGCGCGCGCTGGGCTACCAGGGAAGTTCCATGTATTATCCGGAGCTGGAGAGGGACAGCGATGACGCGGTTCTTGGCTTTATCGATACAATTAAGGAGGAAGGCTTTCCGATTGACGGCTTCCATCTTTCCTCCGGATATACCAGCGTTGGAAACAAGCGCTGCGTGTTCACATGGAATACGACCCGCTTTAAGGATCCATCTGCATATTTCCATGCAATGCAGGACAAGGGGGCGGAGAATGTTCCCAATATCAAGCCTGGGATTCTCCTGTGCCACCCGTGGTTTGAGGAGTTCAAAAGCCAGGATGTGTTTGTGAAGGACAGCAAGAATCCGGAGCAGTACGCGGTGGGAAGCTGGTGGGGCGGTCCCGGGGCGTTCTGGGATTTTACAAAGCCTGCGGCTCGTGAGGCATGGAAAAAATATGTGACCGGAAGCCTGGTTGCTGTGGGAACCAACTCAATCTGGAATGACAACTGTGAGTATGACAGCCTGCTGGATAAGGATGTTATTGTGGACTTTGACGGCAAAGGCGGTACCATTGCCCAACTGAAGCCAATCATGAGCACGCTGATGTGCAAGCTGAGCAACGATGCGGTGAAGGAGCATGACGCAGATATGCGGCCCTATTCCGTATGCCGAAGCGGAAGCAGCGGCATCCAGCGTTATGCGCAGACCTGGTGCGGCGACAACTATACCAGTTGGAAGAGCTTAAAGTACAACATTCCGACCATCACCGGAATGGGTCTCTCCGGGCAGCCGAATGAAGGCGCGGATATCGGCGGCTTTGCCGGGCCGGCGCCGGAGGAAGAGCTGCTTGTGCGCTGGGTGCAGCAGGGCATTTTCCAGGCCCGTTTCTCCATCCATTCGGCAAGCAACGATAATACCGTGACGGAGCCATGGATGTTTAAGGATAGTACGGACCTGATTCGGAGTGCGATTCTCCTGCGCTACCGTATGGCCCCCTATCTTTACTCCTGCGAGTACGAGGCGGCAAAGAGCGGCGCGCCGATTATGCGGGCATTGGTTTATGAATTTCAGGAGGATGAGAACACCTATGACAATAGCTTCGACTTCCTGTTCGGAAAGAGCCTGCTGGTTGCCAATGTTATTGAAAAAGACGCGGCAAGCCGCCGGGTTTATCTGCCGGCCGGCTTAAGGTGGTACGACATGAATGATAATTACCGCTGCTATGAGGGCGGACAGACGATTGAGGTTCCTGTAACGATGGAGACCATTCCAATGTTTCTGCGGGAGGGCGGAATTCTGGCCATGGCGGATAATCAACTGATGAACATGGAACGCGACTGTGTGGAGGAACTCCGTCTGATTATTGCCTCGGCAAGGGAAGGCTCTCAATTTGTACTGTACGATGATGACGGAAGAACCAACGATTTCGAAAAAGGAATTTTCCGCAAAACCACTGTCAGCGTCAGCGGGACCGATGTGGTGAAGGTTGATTTTACCGCTGAGGGTGACTACCGGGATACAGTAAAGAGCGTTACAGTAGAAATCATCCGCAAGGACAGGAGCCCATTCTGGGCAGCTCTTGACGGGCGACGACTGGAGCACTACTTAAACCGCAGGAAGTTTGAAGCGGCGGACAGCGGCTGGTATTACAGCCAGACGAAGAAGGCCGTTCTGGTAAAATATGCAAATCCGAAGAAGGATGCTCAGTTGGTTGTATCCTTTGAAGATTTTGATTTGATTGGGATGTAACTATCGACGCAGCCGTCTGAGTTCGGGCGGCTGCAGTTTTATGATTATGGAGGAACGCGATGCTTTTACGTGAACTGAAATCAATAGAAAAGACTGGTTCCGGCTATATTCTGCACGGGGATGCGGCGGATGTATTGCTGATTTTTATGACGGATGACGTGATTCGGGTACGGGTGAGCTTCCGGCGGGATTTTAAGGAAGAATCCTATACGCTGGTGACTACCGCCTGGGAGGATCGGATGGACGAACTTTTAAAGGACGAGCGCACACGCATTGAGCCCCTGGATATTCCCTGCGAGGAGAAGAACGGAAAGCTTGTATTTACAACAGGCACCTGCATCCTGGAAATCAGCAAAACCCCCTTTTTCCTGACGTTAAAGACCCTGGACGGGGCTGTCGTTTATCAGGATCTGAAGGAGAGGGCGTTTGAGAAGGATCATCTGGGACGGTTGGCCCACTATTCCAAAATGGATCCGGTTAACGACCACTTTTACGGCTTTGGCGAAAAGACGGGCTGTCTGGACAAGAAAGGGAGAAGACTCAGGATGTCACCCAAGGACGCGATTGGACACGATCCGGAGTTTGGGGATCCCATGTACAAGCATATACCGTTTTATATCCGGATCAACGAGAAAACAGCCTATGCCATCGGCTTGTTTTATCATAATTCCTACGACAGCGTATTTGATATGGGGCAGGAGGTTTCCGGCTATTGGGATCGGTATTGCTATTATCAGACGGATGGGGGAGATATTGACCTGTTCCTGATCAAGGGTCCTGAGCTTTCGGCGGTTTTAGACCGCTATACGATGCTGACGGGGCGCTGCGCGCTGCCCACCAAACAGTCTCTGGGGTATTGTGCCTCGACTATGTATTACGCAGAACTGGAGGACAACTGTGATCAGGAAATCTATCGGGTAATCGATAAGCATGAGAAGGAGGGCATCCTGATCGATAATTTTTGGCTGGCATCCGGCTATTCCAGCGGCGAGGAGGACAACCTCCGCTATATCTTTAACTGGAATTACAGGAGATTTCCAAATCCTGAGGATTTCTTTGAGCGTATGAATGCCAGAGGAATCAATGTGATTCCCAATCTGAAACCGGGTATTCTGAAAAATCATCCTTATATGAACCTGTTTGAGGAGAACGGAGTGTTTATTAAAAACCCGGGCGGTGACGGGGATTATTATGGAAGATGGTGGGGCGGAGAAGGCAGGTTTTTAGACTTCACGAACCCGAAGGCCCGTGAAACCTGGAAGATGCTTTTGGAAGACCGGATTCTGAGAATGGGAACAAAGACCGTATGGAATGACAATTGTGAGATGGACGGCGTGGAGGATCGGGACGCATACTGTGATTTTGAAGGCGCCGGAGGGACAATGGCGGAGCTCAAGATTCTGCATTCCAATTTGATGGCATTTCTTGGAAAGCAGGCGATTGCCGACGTTTATCCGGGAGAGCGGCCCTACATCATCAACCGTGCGGGATATGCAGGCATCCAGAGATACGCGCAGGTATGGGGAGGAGATAACCTGACAGACTGGCGTACAGTGAAGTTCAACATCGCCACGATCGTGGGCATGGGACTTTCCGGCTGTGCCAACATGGGCTGTGACATTGGCGGGTTCGCGGGATCTGTGCCGGAGGCGGAGCTTTTGCTTCGTTGGATTCAAAACGGTATTTTCCAGCCGCGCTTCTGCTTAAATTCGGCAAATAACGACAACACGGTGACACAGCCCTGGATGTATGAGGAGAATCGGGAATATGTGAAGGCGGCTTACGCCCAGAGATACCGGATGCTTCCGTATCTGTACAGCCTGATGTATGAGGCAAACCAGAACGGCATGCCGGCTATGCGCCCGCTGTTTTTAGAGTTCCCGGAAGATAAGAAGTGTTACAGCGATAATAATTTCATCTTTATGTTCGGAAAGAGCGTGCTGGTTGCCAATGTGGTGGAGCCGGAGGCAAGGACAAGAACTATCTATCTGCCGTCAGGATGCAGATGGTTTGACATGAATGACAACCTGAAGGAGTATTCGGGCGGTCAGACTATCGAGCTTCCGGTAAATCTGGGCAGCATTCCCATGTTCCTCAGGGGAAGTGCGGTTTATGTGACCAGCGAGGATGTTAAGCATATTATGTCGGACAGGATGCGTCATGTGGATTTCCTGATCAGCGCGGATACGGACACCAGCTTTGTATTCTATGACGATGACGGACACACGGAGGACTATAAGAAGGGTGTTTACGCGAAAACCGCAGTTAATGTAACTGCCGGTAATCAGACGATAATTCACTTTGATACCAGGGGAACCTACGAAAGCCCATTGGAGCGAGTTACAATCCGGCTTGTCAGCAAGCAAAAAGGTGCATTCTGGGTAACGGTCGACGGCGAGCGCATCCCGCGTTATCTTGTAAGGGACGGCTGGGAGGAAGCCGGAACCGGATGGTATTACAATCTTTCCGACAGAACCATCTGGGTGAAGTATGAGATACCGGAGAAAAAATCGTATGATGTCATTGTTTCGACGGAGAAATTCGACCTGATTGGAATGGTTGAGGAATAAAGAAAAGTGAAAGGTAACATTATGAATATTAATATCGGAAGCCAGCCCTGATGGGGCAGGTAGCACTAAGGACAAGAGAATTGATCCGAAAAGTATGCCAGGCAAATGATGTGGAAATCCTGGCAGGCCAAAATAATGAACTTGATAAAACATGGGCATTTATCACGAAATGCCCATGTTTTATTTAGGTGCGCCCGGCGGGCGCACGTTCTAACGGGTGAAAGTCCCTGACCCGCCCGGCAGTGG
>ERZ507035.69-NODE-69-length-73285-cov-17.509709_pt1 | contig 73285 bp, 57 predicted proteins | sample MGYA00512873_ERZ507035 | MGnify/ENA metagenome assembly ERZ507035
TGGAACAGCCCTGTCACCGCATCCATCAACGGTTGAATGCCAAGGCCCTTTTTGGCGCTGCCATAATAGACCGGGAACAGGGAGGCGTCTTGAACCCGCCGCTGTTCCTCCCGCACAAGTTTTTCCCGGCTGATTGGTTCTCCTGCGATATACTTTTCCAATAATTCATCGTTATTTTCGATGACCGCATCCCATGCTTCTATGTCGGTATTTTCCTCCAGGACTATTTCCGGGGACAGCGACACCGTCTGCTTGATGATAATATCGGCGGAGAGCTTATCCCGAACAGACTGAACCACGCTCTGCAAATCAACGCCAGCCTGGTCGATCTTGTTGATAAAGATAACGGTGGGAATGTTCATTTTCCGCAGGGCATGGAACAGAATACGGGTCTGGGCCTGCACGCCATCTTTAGCGGAGATCACCAAGATGGCCCCATCTAAAACAGCCAAAGAGCGGTACACCTCCGCCAAAAAATCCATGTGGCCGGGCGTATCCACAATGTTGACTTTACATCTGTGCCACTGGAAGGAAGTGACTGCCGCTTGAATGGTAATCCCACGCTGCCGCTCCAAAAACATGGTGTCCGTCCTCGTTGTCCCTTTTTCGACGCTCCCCGGTTCTGAAATGGCTCCGCTGGCATATAGCAGGCTCTCCGTCAAGGTCGTCTTTCCAGCGTCTACATGGGCAAGAATTCCAATATTGATTATTTTCATGTGATTGTCCTCCCTTTACTGCCCCGAAGGGCATAAAAATCCCCAGCAGTAAAATACTTTTACCACTGGGGATGATAATTTGCGGACATACACATATAACAGCATACACCTGTTTGTGAGTGCTGTTTTTGGGGATATGTCAAAATTGATAAGGCAAAAGTATTCTTAAATTGGGTACAAAAAACTAAGCCCCTACAAAAGGAGCTATCATAATCCTTTGTTCCCACTATTTGATTATAGTTTTATTTAAGAATACCTTGCCGCATATTTTTTACTCCTTTTCTGGATTAAATCATTGTATCACATCAGTTTTAGGAAAGCAAGTACCTAAAAGAAATTTTTCTTCCCCTTATATGTAACAATCATACCGGCTTCCTAGCGTTCAGAATGTTTTCTACTGTCTGCTGCGGTGTTTGGTTGGAATTGTCCAGCCAAAAGCCGATCCGTGGTGTTGTCTGCATTTTACTAAATACAAATTCAATGTATACAGAAAGAAATATATAAGGAGTGGGAGGGATTCCGCCGTAGTCGGCATTGTAGGAAAATCCAAAAGTTTAGATTTTCTCAAAATGCTTATCTTTTGGTCTTTGGTTCGGAATAGTGTAGTGCTGGCGGTCTATCTCTTGTTTTCGGTTGCTTGCTTCTTTACCGTACATGAGCATTTAAGCACGGGTGATATTGTGCTTGATTTTTTCTCAGGCTCAGCATCGACCGCCCATGCCATGTTCCTGCAGGAGCTCGGAAAAGATGATCGCTATCAGTTTATCCTTGTCCAGCTTCCAGAGCCTTGTGACCCGAAACGCGACGCCTACAAGGACGGGTATGAGACTCTCTGCGACATAGGCGAAGGACGCATTCGCCGCGCAGGCGACAAAATCAAAACCGAGCTCGAGGAATCCAACCGTCAACTCAAGCTTGGCGAGGGACCCAAGCAGCTTCCCGACATCGGCTTCCGTGTGTTCGAGCTCGATGAGTCCGGCATTGAGAAGCCCGAGCCCGGTCAGCTCCTCTTCGACGTGGTCAAGCCCGATCGCTCCGATATGGATATCGTCTTCGAGATGATGCTCAAATGGGGCCTCGAGCTCACGCTGCCCGTCGAGAAGTCTGAAGCCGCGGGCTATCCCATCTGGTCCGTCGCTTGCGACGAGCTCGTCTGCTGCATGTCCCGAGGCCTCACCATTGAGGCGCTCGAGGCCATCGCCGACATGGAGCCCAGGCGCGTTCTCATCCTCGATTCCGTCCTCGACGACACCCTCAAGCTCAACGCCGTGCAGATCTTCAAGCACGCCGGCGAGCGCATGGGCTGTGAGATCGAATTGAGGACGGTCTAGCATGGCGGCGCTCGAGTTCAAGTTCTCATCCGACCAGCAGCACCAGCTGGAGGCCATCGAAGCAACCTGCGACCTGTTCCGCGGACAACAATTTATTGGCAGCGTATTCTCCGCCGATTCCGGCCGCAAAGGCCAGACGGCAATCGGCGAGCTCATGGTCGGCCACGGCAACGAGCTTCGCGTGGCGCCGGGCCAGCTCCTCGACAACCTGCACGCCGTGCAGGAGGAGGGCTGCCTCCCGGCAACCGACGTCCTCACCGATGGGCGCCTGCGAGACTTCACCGTCGAGATGGAGACCGGCACCGGCAAGACCTACGTCTACATCCGCTCCATCTACGAGCTAAACCGCCGCTACGGCATCACCAAGTTCGTTATCGTCGTGCCGAGCGTGGCCATCCGCGAGGGCGTCCTCAAGAGCCTCCAGACCACCCGCAGGCACTTCGAGACGCTCTACGACCGCACGCCGCTCGACTACTTCGTGTACGACTCGAAGGACATGGGGCCGGTGGGTAACTTCGCCACGTCGAGCTCCATCCAGGTCATGGTCATCAACATCGACGCGTTCAACAAGGGCCTCGAGAAGGATGGCACCGCGAAGGAGGGCAACCTCTTCCACCGTCCCAGCGAGAAGCTCACCGGCGGCTTCAGCCCTCGCGAGCTCGTGAGCGCCTGCAAGCCCGTCGTCATCATCGACGAGCCCCAGAGCGTCGACAACACCAAGCAGGCCAAGGCCGCCATCAAGAGCCTGAACCCGCTGTTCGTGCTGCGCTACTCGGCCACGCACAAGCAGGCCTACAACATGATCTACCGCCTCACGCCGGTCGACGCCTTCGAGCGCCACCTGGTGAAGGGCATCTGCGTGGACTCGATCAAGGCCGAGGCGAACCTCAACGGCGCGTACGTGAGGCTCGAGTCCGTCAAGTCCGACCCGTTCTCCGCCAAGGTGTCCATCGACGTGCGCCAGGCCGACGGCACGCAGAAGCGCAAGGCCGTCACGGTGAAGACCGGCAACGACCTCTACCAGAAGAGCGGCGAGAACAGCGACTACGAGAGCGGCTGGGTGGTCAACAACATCGGCGCCGCAGTGGGCGACGAGTTCATAGAGTTCCAGAACGGCGAGGTGCTCGAGCTCGGCGAGGCGCTGGGCGACGTCAACGAGGAGGTCGTCAAGCGCGCGCAGATCCGCCGCACCATCGAGGACCACCTGGCCCGCCAGTTCGAGCTGTGGCCGCGCGGCGTGAAGGTGCTCTCGCTCTTCTTCATCGACCGCGTCGACCGATACCGCGTCTACGAGCCCGAAGTCCACGGCGGCCTGTACGCCCTGATGTTTGAGGAGGAGTACGCAGGTGCCCTGAACTCGAAGGCGCCTCGTCGCATCGCAAAGGCGGCGGGGATCGGCAAGGGCACGTGGCTCGAGTGCTACGAAGCCGTCGGCGCCCCGCTGGTGCGCGACCCCCACGCCGTGCACCAGGGATACTTCGCCAAGGACAAGAAGGGCAAGTTCAAGGACTCCAAGGGAGCCGCCGGCACCGCCGACGACGCCGGGGCCTTCGAGCTCATCATGCAGAAGAAGGAGACGCTCATCTCCTTCCCGGACGGCAAGGACGCGGACAAGGACGTCTCTTTCGTCTTCAGCCACTCCGCGCTCAAGGAGGGCTGGGACAACCCCAACGTGTTCCAGATCTGCACGCTCGTCGAGACAAAGGACAACCTGACCAAGCGCCAGAAGATCGGCCGCGGTCTGCGCCTGTGCGTGAACCAGGATGGCGAGCGCCTGTACGACCCAGAGGCGAACGTGCTCACCGTCATCGCGAACGAGAGCTACGACGACTTCGCCAACGGCCTGCAGAAGGAGCTTGAGGCTGAGGACTTCAAGTTCGGCGTCATCACTCCGGAGAGCTTCACGAAGGTCACGGTCAAGGGCGATGATGGCGTCGAGGAGCGCCTGGGCTACGAGAAGTCCAAGCAGGTCTACGACCACCTCGTCGCGACCGGCATGGTCGACGACAAGGGCGCGGTGACGCCCGAGCTGAAGGCGGCCGCCGAGGAGGGCAAGGTCGAGCTCCCCGCCGAGCTCGAGCCTGCCAAGGAGCAGGTCGAGGCGATCATCATCCACAAGTCCCAGAGGGTCCAGATCCGTGACAAGGCCAAGGAGGTCTCGGTCGAGCTGCAGAAGGACGTCACGCTCGACCCTGCGTTCCAGGCCCTGTGGGACCGCATCCGCCAGCGCACGCGCTTCCAGGTCGAGGTCGACTCCGGCAAGCTCATCGAACATGCCATCGAAGCTGTCGACGGCATGCTCGCCGTGCGCCCGCCCCAGGTGACGAGCGAGCGTGCCTCGCTGGGCATCGACGACGCGGGCGTGAGCGCCGAGGGCACGGGCACCTCCGTGGTGTCCGTTTCGGGAAAGGTGAAATACGACCTTCCCGACCCGATCGCAGAGCTGCAGGACGCCGTCGGGCTCACCCGCGGTACCATCAAGGCGATCCTCGAGGGCTGCAGCCGCCTCGACGAGTTCGAGATCGACCCCGCGACCTTCCTCGCGCAGGTCGGCGACAAGATCAACCGCGTGAAGAACGACCTCATCGCCCAGGGCATCAAGTACGTGCGCCTTCCCGAGGACGAGTGGTACACCATGCGCGACCTCGAGCTTGACGACTACACGGCCTACCTTGGGCAGAACGCGTGGAAGCCGGACATGACGAGCAAGAGCCTGTACAACTACGTGGTCTACGACTCGGCGGGGGTCGAGCGCTCCTTTGCCGAGGCTCTAGACAAGCAGGAGGAGGTTCTCGTGTTCGCGAAATTGCCCTCGGCGTTCAAGATCGACACGCCGCTCGGCAGTTACAACCCCGACTGGGCGTACGTCGAGGAGGCCGACGGCGAGCGCCGCGTGTACTTCGTGACCGAGACCAAGGGCGGCAAGAACGGCGAGCCCGCCCTGCGCGACGCGGAGAAGATCAAGATCGGCTGCGCCAAGAAGCACTTCGAGGCGCTGGACCTCGGAAACGACTTCCATTACAACGTGCGCACGACCTACCAATACGAGGCGGTGAAGGCTTAGGATGTCGAAGCTGCCCGGAAAGATGACGCGAAAGCAGCACTGGGTGCCGCGGTTCTACCTGCGCCATTTCGCGGATTCCTCCGGGCAGCTTCATGCCTACAGCAGACAGAAGGGCTCCTTCTTCCGCACGAATTGCGAGAACCTTTGCAGCATGCGCGATCTTTATGAGGTCGAGCATGCCGATGCGACAGGCGATGCGACAGACAGATTCTATGCGCAGAACCTCATCGAGGTTAAGCTATCTGAGCTCGAGAGCCGCATCGCGCCGCTTTACGATCGCTTTTTGGAACGCCAGAAAGAAGACCAGTGCGAAGACGAAGGGTATTCTGATGGGAAAGCCGCCGTTTGCGAGCTGGCAGCAAATATCATCGTCCGGCACCCTATCAGTATGCGCGTCGACAAGAAATGGTCACGCGAGACTGCCGAAGAGCTGCTCAGAAACGTTCATCTGACACCCTATGAGCTCGGCTTGCTCGATTGGTCGGATTGGCGCGGGGATTCCCAAGCGGTGGTCGAGCTTGCCGCCGCCGCAACCATGCTCTTCTCCAACGATGATATTGTGCCAGTTAACCGTATTCGAAAGGCTTTTTTTGAGAAGAGCTTCTCCATCCTTAGGGCACCCGTCGGCTCAGGGTTCGTTACGACGTCGATGCCTATGTTCATCATCGGGCCCGAGGACGACTCGTACGATTTTCATCTCGCGTATATGCCGTTGAGCAGTGAGTATGCTGCGGTCTTTTCAGATGACCCTCTATTTCCGCCGTTTGCGAGACTCGGTTTTTCGGGCGTCGAGTTCATGAACCGACTTCTTCTGCTTAACTGCGAGCATTGGGATGTCGCCATATCGAGGGGAAGCGGCCCGCTCGAGCACGCGGTACGCGATTGAAGTCAAGCGAACAGTGCCGAATTCATGCACGAGATGTTCACGCGCGACGGCAGGGAGCTATCCCTCGACACAGTGATCTACGACCGCTCGAAGAAGAAGGGGCAGACGATGATCGATACCATCGACCGTGGCTGCCTCGAGGGCGGCTGCCTTGATGACGAGGACCTGCGCATCATCTTCGAGCACCTTCTGGGGAGAAGACGGCAAGGACCGGGAACATTAAAGGGTCAAGCAGCGTATTGATAAAATTGACCCCGCCAGCAATAACCGCAAAGGATAGATAGGGCTTTAAGGATGGATGCAGGAAAAGCAACGATAAGCGGCGTGTTCAACGGATCGCGCCTGCTCGAAATACCTTTTTACCAAAGGGCGTACGTCTGGGGAGAAGAGCAATGGGAGCGTTTCCTCGGCGACATGGAGTTCGTCACGGCCTCGAAGCGGCCCTATTTCCTGGGCTCCATCATCCTGAAGCAGGCCTCCTCCGGCAACACCTGGTCCGAGGTCTCCGAGGTTCGCACCGTCATCGACGGCCAGCAGCGACTCACGACCATGGTCATCTTCTTCAAGGCACTCTGTGCAAAAAACGGCACCAACAATTTGTTTGAGCGAGATTTCGTCCTGGAGACCGGCGATGTCGCCTTGCGGCACGGCAAGTACGACCGGCAGGATTTCGAAAAGGTCGTCAGCGCCACGGGCTGCGAACCCCTCGAGGGCTCCTCGGCCATCGTCCTTGCCTACAACTACTTCCTCAAGAATATCGACCCGGAGAAGGTCGACAGGAACACGATCAAGTCGAACGTCCAGTTCGTCTGCATCGATCTTACCGAGGGCGAGGACGAGCAGCAGATATTCGACACCATCAACTCGCTCGGGGTGCGCCTGACGACGGCGGAGCTCCTTAAGAACTACTTCTTCAACCGCGAGAACGAGCAGGCGTTCAAGGAGTGCTGGGAAGACGTCTTCGAGCCCACGGCTGAGAAGAGGGAGTATTGGGAGCAGGAGATCGTTACCGGGCGCATCAAGCGCACGCTCGTCGACCTCTTCTTCGACGCGTTCCTCCAGATTCTGGTCCAGGACAAGAGGCGTGGCGTCACGACCGAGGACAAGCTCTTCTATTCGCGTACTTCGAACCTCTTCCAGTCCTACAAGGATTTCATCGGCAGGTACTGCAACGGCGACAAGGTCGAGATTCTCGACAACATGAAGGCGTATGCCGAGGCGTTCGAGTCCACGTTCGACCCTGGCTACTGCGACGCGGACATCCCCTCCGCTTCCGGCGTCGAGCGCCTGAACGTGCTGATATTCGGCCTCAAGAACTCGACGCTCATCCCGTACGTGCTCTACGTTCGAAAGAACGCGGAGTCTTCGAGCGAGGAATCTAAGATCTACGCCCTGCTTGAGAGCTACATCGTCCGCCGAATGCTGGTTCAGGCGACCACGAAGAACTACAACAGGCTGTTCACCTCGCTGATCTTGAACGAGGTGAAGGACGCGGAGGCGCTGAGGAAGGCTCTCGAAGCCAATGACGAGGCGACGACGTACATGCCCGGCGACGCCGAGGTTCGAGCGGCATTCGAGGAATCGTGTCTGTACAACCTCCAGTCCAAGGGCGTCCTCTATCTGCTGGAAAGCGCCATTCGTCCGGGCATGAGCAGCACGGCCCTGCTCGGGTTCAACCAGTACACCCTCGAGCACATGATGCCCAAGAAGTGGCGCAACAAATGGGGAGCCCTCGACGATGAGGCTGCCACGCGAAGGGACAGGAAGCTCCTCACGCTCGGCAACCTCGCCATCATCACGCATTCGCTCAACGCCTCCATCCGCGATGCCGATTGGCCCACCAAGAAGCAGGGAAAGGGATACAAGGACGGTCTTGCCCTCTGCGCCGCCGGCCTTGCGACCATGGCCGGCGCCCTGGAGAAGGAGTCTTGGGACGAGGGCGATATCGCCGATCGCGCCGAATGGCTTGCGGACAAGGCGTTGGAGGTCTGGCGCTAGGCCCTACCTGCGTCCCATCTCGAAGATGCTTGCGGTGTCGGAACCCGCATCCATGACGGATGTTGTCGGCTCTTCCAAATGCGAGGTTTGCGGTGGCGCTTCCGTCACTGGTGCCTCAACCCCCTCGCCGAGCGCCAGGAAGAACCTCATCACGAGCTCGATCCTCTGCTGCAGGGACTCGCTCAGCTCGCCGTAGGAGGCCGCCAGCCGCACCTCCTTGGCCAATTCCGCCATCGAGTCCCTCAGTGCCTTCTGCACGCTCACGGAGGGCCTCACCTCGACCTGGGTATCGGTGAGCTTGGCGATGATGTAGTCCTGCCTGTTCATGCCGCTCCAGGCTGCCATCTCGCATATGAGCTTGCGCTCCTCGGGCGTGCAGCGGAACGCCATCGTCTTGCTGCGCTTGCGGGCGCTGTTCTCGCACGGCATCCTTCTTACCCCCTCGCCCCGTCGAGCGCGGCGGCCATCTCGTCCTGCTTCGTGGGGAACAGGTGCGCGTAGCGGTAGGTGATGTCCACCGCCTCGTGGCCCATGCGCTCGGCGATGGCCAGCGCGGAGAAGCCCATCTCTATCAGCAGGCTCACATGGCTGTGGCGTATGTCGTGTATGCGGATGCGCTTCACGCCCGACGCCTTGCACCCGCGCTCCATCTCGTGGGCCAGGAAGTGCTTGGTCACGGCGAACAGGCGCTCGTCGGGGGCGACGTCGTCGCGCATCTCGATGAAGTCCGCCATCTCGTCGCGCAGGAAGGCGGGCATGACGATCGTGCGCACGGACTTGGGCGTCTTGGGGTCGGTCACGGTGTCCACGCCGTGGAGGCTCTGGTACGACTTGTTGATGCGCAGCCGCGAGCTATCCAGCATGAAGTCGGACGGCGTGAGCGCCAGGAGCTCGCCGCAGCGTATGCCCGTCCAGTACAGCAGCTCGAAGGCGTGGAACGACAGCGGCTTGTCCATGACCGCCTCGCTGAACCTCAGGTACTCGTCCTTGGTCCAGAACTGCATCTCGCCGCCCTTCTTCGAGCCTATCTTGTCGACCCTGCGCACCGGGTTGTCGGTGAGGCCGTAGTAGCGCTCGGCGTGGTTGAAGATGGCGTTCAGTTGGTTGTTCACCGTGCGCAGGTACGTCGGCGCCCAGGGCTTCCCGTCGGCGTCCCGGTGCTCGGTGAGCTCGTTTTGCCACCTGATGAGGTCGATCGGCCTCACGTCGCACATGCGCATGTCTCCGAAGAACGGCACGAGCTTGTCGTTGATGATGTACTCCTTGGTGATCCACGTGTGCTCGCGTACGCGCGGCTTCACCTCGGAGGCGTACACCTCGACGAACTCGGAGAACGTCATGTCCATGGCCCCGCCGTTAAGGCTCTTGAACTGGCTCTCCCACACTGCGGCCTCCACCTCGGAGGAGAAGCCGCGCTTCGTCTTGTGGCGCTTCGAGCCGCGGGCGTCGCGGTAGTAGCACTGCACGTAGAACGTGCCGTTGTTGCCATCCTTGTACACGGGCATGTCAGTCCACCTCCGGGAAGTACAGGGCGTCGAAGACGTCGCTCCGGACGCGTCCGCGGATAACCACGCGCCCGCGCGCCTCCTGCTCGGCGTTTATCTTCCTGATCACCTCGTAGGCGCTGCCTTTCTTGATCCTCAGCAGCTCCGCGACCTCGTCGGCGTCCAGCATGTGCGGCCTCGGCGTCTTCGCCACCTTCTCGTCCATGGCTCCTCCAATCAATGGCGTACGAATACGTACGGTTTACAGATTCAGAGTAAACGTACGTATCTGTACTGTCAATAGAATTGCGTACATTTACGTACGCTGATAAGATGTGCTGATACGTAATTCCAGGAGGAGGGCGCATGTCCGTAGGCAAAAACATAAGGCGGTACCGCAAGTCGCGCGGCATGACGCAGGCTCAACTCGCCGAGGCCGTCGGCCTGACCGAGGGGGCCGTGCGCCACTACGAGAGCGGCATCCGCGCCGTCAAGCCCGAGCTGCTCGAGTCCATCTCCGCGGCGCTCGGCGTGTCCGTCAACGCCCTCAAGGATTACGGCGTCGAGACCGCGGGCGACCTCATGTCGCTGCTCGTGCGGCTCGAGGACTCGTTCGGCATCGTTCCCTCCGCCGACGGCACGGGCCTCTCCCTGAACCCCAAGGCTCCGCACGCGCCCAAAGCCGCGACGGCGATCGAGCTGTGGGCAGAGAAGCGCGCGCAGCTCGAAAACGGCAAGATCGACGCCGACGAATACGAGGACTGGAAAGCCTCGCTGTAGCGGCTCCCCGCATTTCGCAACCAGCGCAACCGAATCAGGACGCCAAGCTAGGCGGTGAGCGCCGCTCACGCCTGCGTATGTTGAGTTTTTACTCCCCATTGCATGCAAAGGCATTTTCGGCGCACCTGGGGAGTAAATGACGCGGTGGCTTACACGGCGGCACGCGGCAGTACGCCGCGGCATTTCCCCTGGTTACTCCCGTTTTCATTGAGGCGGCGAGATTCTTTACTCCCCATTAACCACCTGGGAAAACGCTGTGAGAAGACCGCCGAAAAGCCTATTGAGTTCGATTTGAGTTTCACAGGCCCCGAAACGGCCCCGTTTGGCTCTCGGAGACAAAAATCGCGCGTCTACTCACTTGGGATGAATCCTTACTCCCGTTCCTCCGAATGCCGCACCGTGCCTTGCCGTCTTGAAACACGGGGGAGTAAATTGCGAAATCGCAGGTGAAAGGGAGTAAAACGACAAAGAAAAAGCCTCCGTCCCAACGCGGGAACGGAGGCTCGGTTATCGTATTTACTCACCAACATCGCTGGCGGCTTTGCCATGACTCTCGTACGAAACGAAACTCAGCGGCACAGTGCGGCACTCAAAAATGCAGGTCAGAACCCTATCAGCCTACTCCCACTCGATCGTTGCTGGCGGCTTGGGCGTCACGTCGTACACCACGCGGTTCACGCCGTCGACCTCGTCGACGATGCGGCTGGAGATCTGGCCGATCACGTCGTAGGGCAGCTTCGCCCAGTCCGCGGTCATCGCGTCGGATGACTCAACGGCACGCACGATGACCGGGCGCTGGTACGTGCGCTCGTCGCCCATGACGCCGACGCTCCTGATGTCGGGCAGGACCGCGAAGTACTGCCAGCAGCTGTGCTCGCTGTTGCGCTCGCCGGTCTCCTGGAACAGGCGCTCGTTGTAGGCGTCCAGCTCTTCTCGCACGATGGCGTCCGCGTTCTTCAGGATGGCAAGCTTCTCGGGCGTGACCTCGCCGATGATGCGGATGGCAAGGCCAGGACCGGGGAACGGCTGGCGGTACACCATCTTGGCGGGAAGGCCCAGGCTGACACCGAGCTCGCGGACCTCGTCCTTGAAGAAGTGGTCGAGCGGCTCGATGAGGTCGAAGTGCACGCCCTCCGGGAACGGGATCAGGTTGTGGTGGCTCTTGATCGTGGAGGCCTTGCCGCCGGTCTTGCGCGCACCGGACTCGATGATGTCCGGGTAGATGGTGCCCTGCGCCAGCATCTCGACGTCACCGATCTTCTGGGCCTCGTCGAAGAACACCTTCCAGAACTCCGTGCCGATGAGGCGGCGCTTCTGCTCCGGGTCCGTCACGCCGGCGAGCAGCTTGGCATAGCGCTCCTCTGCGTGCACGTGGACCAGGGGCACGTTGAACTGCTTGCGGAAGACCTCCTCGACCATTTCCGGCTCGCCCTTGCGGAGCATGCCGTGGTTCACGAACACGCAGGTGAGCTGGTCGCCTATGGCGCGGTGCACGAGCGCGGCCACGACGGAGGAATCGACGCCGCCGGAGAGCGCGAGGATGACCTTCCTGTCGCCCACCTGCTCGCGGATCGCGGCGACCTTCTCGTCGATGATGTTGTCCATGGTCCAGTCGCGCTTGAGGTCGCAGACGCCAAACAGGAAGTTCTCCAGGATGGTCTTGCCGTATGCGGTGTGGCGCACCTCGGGGTGGAACTGCGTCGCAAAGAGGTTGCGGCTGGCGTCCTCCATGGAGGCGACGGGGCAGACGTCGGTGGTCGACGTGACGGTGAAGCCCTCCGGCACGCGCGACACGGCGTCGCGATGGCTCATCCACACGGTCTGGATGTCCGGCGTGCCGTCCAGGATGCGGCTTGCGCCCTGGCGCGTGATGGTCGCGGGACCGTACTCGCCCTTCTCGGTGTGGCCGACCTCGCCGCCCAGCTTAACGGACATGATCTGCTGACCATAGCAGAAGCCGAGGACGGGAATGCCAAGGGAGAAGATCTTCTCGTCCATGTCGGGGGCGTCATCCGCGTACACGGAGGCCGGGCCGCCCGAGAGGATGATGGCGGAGGGAGCCATGCGGGAGATCTCCTGCGCGGAGATGTCGCACGGCACGATTTCCGAATAGACGTGAAGGTCGCGCACGCGACGCGCGATGAGCTGGCCGTACTGGGCGCCGAAGTCGAAGACTGCGACAAACTGCTGGGGCCTTGAAGTCTGCATTGATTCCTCCGCGAAGTGTCTTGGTGAACCAACCAATCATGCCACTACTGCGCCCGCCTTGCTCGCGCGACAGCGCTTGCGCGCGAGAAGAACAGACATCCGCCCGTCGCGCATCCGCCCACGGCACCCGCGGACGGGGGTTCAGGACCGCGGGCTGAGGGGGCGCGGGCCGCGGGAGGGCGCGGGGCGACTGCTCCGGCGAGCTTTGTGTACTTCATAAGGTGACATGTTCTCGCAGGTAATATTAGTTGGTTGTATGCATCCCCTGGCGCAGCTCTGACGGAAGGACACGACGTGGCGCGCAAGAACATGGGCGACGAGGACCTCATTCGCGACGCGCGCGGGCTTTCCCGCGGCTCCTCGCGCGCTCACTACGCGCAGGCCCGCAGCCGGCGCAGGACGCACCGCATCGCGAGGACGGTGCTCGTGTGCGTGCTTGCACTTGCGGTGGCCGCCGTCGGCCTTGGGGCCGCCTACCTGGGCAACCTCAACTCGCGACTGCGCAAGAACATCGACAGCTCACTTTTGGGCACGCTCTCCAAGAAGGAGGCGGACAAGCCGTTCTACATGCTGCTGCTTGGTGTCGACAAGGACGAGGCGCGCGCGAAGGGAAGCGAGTACGGATCGAGCGAGGGGGCGTATCGTTCGGACTCCATCATGCTGGTCCGCATCGACCCGCAGAAGAAGAAGGCCACGCTCGTCTCCATCCCGCGCGACCTCAGGGTCGACATGGGTAAGTACGGCACGCAGAAGATCAACGCCGCCTACGCGCTCGGCGGTCCGACGCTCGCCGTGAAGACGGTGCAGAAGCTCTCGGGCGTCAAGATATCGCACTACGCCGAGATCGACATGGACGGCATGGAGGAGGTCGTGGACGCCGTGGGCGGCGTGACCGTGAACCTAGGCGTCGCCGTGAAGGACCCGAAGTACACCAAGCTGAACCTGCCCGCAGGCAAGGTAAAGCTCGATGGCAAGAAGGCCGCCCTTCTCTGTCGCGCGCGCCACGCGTACGACAGCTACGGGGCGGGCGACTTCTATCGCGCCGCGAACCAGCGCGCCGTCATCGCGGCCGTCGCGAAGAAGGTGCTCTCGAGCGACGTGGCGACCATGACGAAGACCGTGACGGCCATGGCGGACATGGTCCACACCGACATGAGCGCGACGGACATCGTGTCGCTGGCGAGCGAGATGCGCGACATGGACACGAGCAAGGACATCATGACCGGTATGGCGCCCACGGACAGCAGCTACGTCGACGGTGGCTGGTACGAGATCCTGCGCGAATCCGCGTGGGAGAAGATGATGGAGCGCGTCGAGAAGGGCAAGAGCCCATACTCCGGCTCCGACGAGGACCCCACGAGCGGCATCGCGGCGACGAGCGGGTCCGCGCAGAAGTCGAGTTCGAGCTCGTCGGGCGAGTCCTCGAGCGCGGACGACTCTTCGGGCTCGGACGGGGACGAGGGCGACGTGGAGCCCTCCTTCGAGGGCAGCGTGCGCGTGCTGAACGGATCGGGCATCGACGGCCTGGCCGGAAGGAGCGCGGACAGCCTCGCGAGCGCCGGCTTTGACGCGGTCGCCGGCAACGCGGCCGAGACCACGCGCGAGACGAAGGTCATCTACAACGGCGACGACGCGCTCGCGGAGGCGAAGGGCGTCGTGAAGACGCTCGGGCTTGATGTTAAGCCGATTGCAAACGACGGAAGCTACGTGAACACGCAGGACGTTATCGTTATCCTTGGAAGCGACCAGGGCTAACGCGACACACGGCGGCTTCCGGGCCAGGAGGCCGCGCGCAAGGAGGAACCTTGGGTAAGCACAGCGCAAAGGCGCCGCAGCGGGCAGGCACGAACGAGGGCGAAGCTCGGCCTCAGGTCCAGGCCCCGCTGCCGGACGTACCAAGGGGACATCACGCCGGCGCGCGGACGCACCACGGCGCCTCGGCCGCGAGGGCTGTCGCGATGCCGCATGGCGCCGCCAACCCAAACGCGCCGCGCTATTCTCGCGCGAAGGGCGCGGGGGACTACATCGAGAAACGTCAGCGCCGGGGCCGCCACCACGTGCTGCGCGCGGTGCTGCTGGTTCTGGTTGCGCTGGTGGTTGCGAGCGGCGTCGCCGTCGCGGCGTACGTGCACCACATCAACACCGCCATCACCTCGGGCGTGGACGACAAGCTGCGCGACACCCTTGTGGAGACGAAGGACCCCGGCGACCCGTTCTACATGCTGCTGCTTGGCATCGACAAGGACGAGGGGCGCGCGGAGAGCAAGGACTACGGCAAGGACTACAGCGCATACCGCACCGACACCATCATCCTGGCCCGCGTGGACCCGCGCAACAAGAAGGTCACGCTGATCTCGATCCCGCGCGACACGCTGGTCGACCTGGGCTCGAACGGCAAGCAGAAGATCAACTCCGCGTACTCGTTTGGCGGCGCCGCGTACGCGACGAAGGTCGTGAGCGAGTTCGCGGGCGTGGACATTTCGCATTACGCCGAGATCGACATGGACGGCTTCGCGAAGGTGGTCGACGCCATCGGCGGCGTGACCGTTGACCTGCCCGTGGCGGTGAAGGACCCGAAGTACACCGGCCTCGACCTGCCCGCGGGCAAGCAGAAGCTCGACGGGAAGACGGCGGCGCTGCTTGGCCGCGCACGCCACGCGTACGACAGCTACGGCGGAGGCGACTTCTATCGAGCCGCGAACCAGCGCATGCTGATTGGCGCGGTCATCAAGAAGGTGATGAAGGGCGGCGCCTCGACCATCGTCCCCACGGTGACGACGCTTTCCGGCTACGTCACGACCGACATGGACGTGACGTCCATCGCGTCGCTCGCGTCGGGCTTCAAGGGCATAGACGTCGAGAAGGACCTGTACTCCGGCCAGTGCCCCACCCTGAGCCAGTACGTCGACAACACGTGGTACGAGATCTGCGACACGACCGCGTGGAAGAAGATCATGGACCGCGTGAACAAGGGCCTGCCGCCGTACGAGGACGCGTCGCAGGACTTCACCGCGGGCGTCGCGGGGTCCGTGGGCGTGAGCACCTCGACCGGGGACGACTCGTCTTCCAGCGGCGCAGGCGCAGGCGGCGCGACGCAGGTGACCCCGGAGTACGCTGGCACCGTGCTCGTGCTGAACGGCACCTCCACCGCCGGCGTCGCCGGCAACGGCGCGTCCACGCTGACCGGCGCCGGCTTCACGGCGACGACGAACGACGCTCCGTCGCTGCAGGCGAAGACGACGGTCTACTACAACGGCGACGCGGAGGCGAAGGCGGCGGGCGTCGCGAAGACGCTGGGGCTTTCCGCCGCGCCGGTGAAGAACGACGGCTCGTGGGACACCTCGACCGACGTCGTGGTGGTGTTTGGCGCCGACTGGGTCGACGGCTCCGCCAAGTCCGCCGACGCGACGGGCACGACCGGCACGACGTCCACCGGCGGCAACGCCGTCTCCGGCACGAACTAGGGACCGCCGCGGATCGCGGCACCCAGGGCACCAAGACGAGAAACGCTCCCCTCCGGGCTGACGCAAAGCCGGAGGGGAGCGTTCTTCTCGCCCGCGCGCAAGATCCGCGCGACGGGCGGCGCATGCGTTGCTATGCGCTACACGTTGAAGCGGAAGACCATGACGTCGCCATCCTGCACGACGTAGTCCTTGCCCTCCATGCGCATGCGGCCGGCCTCCTTTGCGCCCTGCTCGCCGCCGAGGCTGACGTAGTCGTCGTAACTGATGGTCTCGGCCTTGATGAAGCCCTTCTCGAAGTCCGAGTGGATGACGCCGGCGGCCTCCGGGGCCTTCGCGCCGATGCGGACGGTCCAGGCACGGACCTCCTTCGGACCGGCCGTGAAGAAGCTCTGCAGGCCAAGCAGGTGGTACGCCGCCTGGGCCAGGGTCTCGAGGCCGGAGTGCTCCAGCCCCATGGACTCCAGGTACTCCGCGGCCTCCTCCGCGTCGAGGTCCGCAAGCTCGGCCTCGACCTCCGCGCAGATGGGGATGGCCTTCTGGCCCTGGATGGTGAGGTCGTCGTGAAGCTGGTCCTCGTCGCAGTTCGCGACGTACAGGATCGGCTTCATGGTCAGCAGGAACAGGTCGTGGGCGGCGGCGCGCTCGTCGTCGGTGAGGTCGAGGGTCGCGGCGCGGTTGCCCTGGTTCAGCCAGTCCTGCAGGCGCTTCGCGACGTCCAGGCGCGGCTTCATCTCCTTGTCGCGCTTCGCCTCCTTCTCGAGCTTGGGGATGGAGCGCTCGAGCGAGCCCAGGTCCGCGAGGATGAGCTCGGTCTGGATGGTGTCCACGTCGGCCGCGGGGTCCACGAACTCGCCGGTGCGGCCGGTCTCGCGCATGACGTTGGGGTCCTTGAAGAAGCGGACGACCTCGCAGATGGCGTCGCAGTTGCGAATGTTCGCCAGGAACTGGTTGCCGAGGCCCTCGCCCTCGTTGGCGCCCTTGACCAGGCCTGCGATGTCGACGAACTCGACGGAGGCCGGAACGATCTTTGCGGGATGCACCATCTCGGCGAGCTTGTTCAGGCGCTCGTCGGGAACGTCCACGATGCCCACGTTGGGGTCGATCGTGGCGAAGGGATAGTTGGCCGAGAGCCCGCCCTTGCGGGTCAGCGCGGTGAACAGGGTCGACTTGCCCACGTTGGGCAGACCTACGATGCCGATTGAAAGTGACACGTCCTCATCTCCGTCTGGTAGAAACTTGCGGGAGCCTTGCTTAGGCTATTCGTCGGCAAGGCGCTCGAGCCCGTCGAGCACCCTGTTGAGCTGCTTCTTGCCCTCGGCCTTCGTCTTCTCGATCCGGGCCCTCTGCTTGGCCGCAGCGCGCTTGCGGCGCTCTGCCTCCTCGTCGCGAACCACGAGGTCCCTCTTGTCGCAGTCCACCATCGAGAGCGCCCCCTCGGGACACGCCTTCGCGCAGGCGCCGCAGTTGACGCAGTACGCGGGCTCAACCGAGAAGTGCCCGCGCCCGTCCAGGTCGCACGCGTGCAGCGTGCACGTCGTGACGCAGTCGCCGCAGGCGGTGCACAGCTCCGGGTCGCACTTCGGGATCTTCAGGTCGAAGCCCTCGGCGAGCGAGTTGTCCTTCTGGATGGTCGTGAGCATGAGCTTGCGGTTCTGCGTGAGGATGCGGCGGCGCTTCTCCGTCGTCTTCGCGCCGACCGCGCGCTCGAGGGAGTTCTGGAGCTCCGTCATCTGCTGGGAGTGCCTGCGCACCTTCTCGGCGATCGCGGCGGCCCCCGACATCGCGGGGTTCGTGGTGGCGAGCGCCGCTGTCCCGGCCTTCACCATAGTCGACATGAACTGGCTGCGCTTGTAGGCGCGCGTCTGCTCGTGGGTGAGGTCCTTCTCGTCCACCTCGAGGCCCATGGCCCCGTGGCTCAGCTCCTCCCCCGCCGCGATCTCGTTCGCGTACGCCTCCTCGCCCGTGACGTTGCGGCACTTGTCGCAGATGCCCAGGGGCAGGTAGACGCTCAGGTTGTCGTACTCCCTCAGCAGGGCGAACCACGTCTCGCGCGACACGGCGCCCACGCACGGCAGCAGGATCTCGTTGTCCTTGGGGTTGCGTCCCAGGGCGCGCGTGCAGGTGATGTAACACTGCTCGTACTCGCTCGCCGCCTTTGAGATCCTGTCGTACAGGCTCTTCGGGGTGACCTTGTACGCGACGAAGACCTCCGTGGGGCAGGCGACGCTGCACAGGCCGCACTTGCGGCAGTTGTCTGCGATCTTGACGGCGTTCTTCGTGACGGTGATGGCATCCACGGGACATACGTCCAGGCACCGGTGGCAGTCGTCCGCGCCCTCCGACGCGACGCGCGTGCAGAACAGGGAGTTCGCGCGCGGACGCTCCTTGTAGTCCGAGGGGTCGTAAAAGTTCGCGTTCTCGGGGTCGACGGCAAGAGAGCCGGCCAGACCGCCCAACGGGTTCTTGACGGCCTTCCAGTCGCTCTGGATGTCAATGAGGTCGTCGATTACGTCGCGCTTCTGGGCCATGTCTCCCCCTTCGTGTTGCCGAACTGCAATTGTACCGCTTAACGGCCATATGCGAGCCGCAATGGCCGACTCGACCGACACGCATACAAAAAGCGGTCCCGGACCCCCGCGAACATGCCGCGGGAATCCGGGACCGGACGCTATCGCCTAGCGAATGGCCTTAGTACATGCCACCGCCCTGGCCGCCCTGTGCGGCCGCAGCGGAGATGGCCTCCTCGATGGTGGTGTCCTTCGGCTCGTCGGAGACGGTTGCCTCGGTGATGAGAATCAGGGACGCGACGGAGGCGGCGTTCTGGAGCGTGGTGCGGGTGACCTTGACGGGGTCGAGGACACCCATCTCGATCATGTTGCCCCACTCGCCGTTGGCGGAGTTCAGGCCCTCGCCCTCGGACAGGGTCTTGATCTTCTCGACCACGACGGAGCCCTCGAAGCCGGCGTTCTGCGCGATGGTCCTGACCGGTGCGGTCAGAGCCTTGCGGATGATCTCGACGCCGATCTGCTCGTCGGAGTCAGCGGCCTCGACGCCGTCCAGAGCCTTCGCGGCCTCCAAGAACGCGACGCCGCCGCCAGCGACGATGCCCTCCTCGACGGCGGCGCGGGTTGCCTGCAGCGCGTCCTCGATGCGGTGCTTGATCTCCTTCAGCTCGACCTCGGTAGCCGCGCCAACCTTGATGACGGCGACGCCGCCGGACAGCTTGGCCATGCGCTCCTGCAGCTTCTCCTTGTCGAAGTCGGAGTCGGTGTGCTCGATCTCGCCCTTGATCTGGGAGATGCGGTCCTCGATGGCCTCCTTGGAGCCAGCGCCGTCCACGATCGTGGTGTTGTCCTTGGTGATCTTGACGGACTTGGCGCGGCCGAGCATCTCGGCGGTGACGTCGGTCAGCTCGACGCCGAGCTCCTTCATGGCGACCTGGCCGCCAGTCAGGATGGCGATGTCCTCGAGCATGCGCTTGCGGCGATCGCCGTAGCCGGGGGCCTTCACGGCGGCGACGTTCAGCGTGCCACGGAGCTTGTTGAGGATCAGGGTCGCCAGGGCCTCGCCGTCGACGTCCTCGGCGATGATGAGCAGCGGCGAGCCACTCTTCTGGATGGCCTCGAGCACGGGCAGGATGTCCTGGATGTTGCTGATCTTCTGGTCAGTCATCAGGATGTAGGGGTTCTGCAGCTCGGCGGTCATCGTGTCGTTGTTGGTGGCGAAGTACGGGGAGATGTAGCCCTTGTCGAACTGCATGCCCTCGACGGTGTCGATGTCGATGCCGAAGGTCTGGGAGTCCTCGACGGTGATGACGCCGTCCTTGCCCACGACCTCCATGGCCTCGGAGATCTTCTGGCCGATGGCGGGGTCGCCGGCGGAAATGGTGCCGACGGACGCGATCTGCTCGGAGGTGGAGACGTCGGCGGACATCTTCTTCATCTCGGAGACGGCGGCGTCGACGGCCTTGTCGATGCCGCGACGGATCGCGATGGGGTTGGCGCCAGCGGCGACGTTGCGGAGGCCCTCGTTCACGATGACCTGGGCGAGCAGGGTCGCGGTGGTGGTGCCGTCACCGACGGTGTCGTTCGTCTTGGTGGCGACCTCCTTCACGAGCTGGGCACCCATGTTCTCGATCGGGTCCTTCAGCTCGATCTCCTTTGCGACGGAGACGCCGTCGTTCGTAATGGTGGGGGCGCCGTAGGAGCGCTGCAGCGCCACGTAGCGGCCCTTGGGGCCAAGCGTGGTGGTGACGGCGTCAGCGAGGGTGTTCACGCCCTTGGCGAGCTTGGCACGTGCGTCGGTGCCGAAAACAATGTCCTTAGCCATTCTTATCCTCCGATGTCACTCGTTTGTGGGATGTCCCGTGAAGCCTGCCGGCTACTCGGTAATGATCGCGTAGATGTCGTCGGCACGAAGCAGGAGGAAGTCCTCCCCGTCGACCTTGACCTCGTTGCCGCCGAACTTGCCATAGTAGACCTGGTCGCCAACCTTGACATCCGGGACGATGCGCTCGCCCTTGTCGTTGAGCTTGCCGGCGCCGACGGCGACGACCTCGCCGCGCTGCGGCTTCTCCTGAGCGCCGGAAGAGATGTAGAGGCCGGAAGCGGTCTTCTCCTCCTTGGGAGCGGGCTTAACAAGAACGCGGTCACCAAGCGGCTTAAGAGTCATGGTCAAAACCTCCCGTTATCGTGCGTACCTGCACGTCTCTTGGTATCTGAAGGGGCTTGCACCCCCTCTCGCCTATCTGACGTTCTGAATTCTACCCAGAACCCAACCCTTATACAACAAAAGAGAAAAAATCTTACAGGCGGCACTTAGATTTTCTCGCATGGGGCAACGCATGTGCATGTTTCTGGCGACATACGCACGCGGCCCGGCACAAAGCCGGGCCGACATGCGTCTTGGTTCATAAAGATGGCGGCGGGGCGAGGTCACCCGCGCAAGGCTCCGCGCCGGGAGCCGCGCGCAGGCGGCGCGGGCGCTACGACAGCTTTTCCAGCTCGGCGAGCCACAGCGCGGAGCACGCGTCCGACGGCATGCGCAGGTCGCCGCGCGGCGACACGGCCGCGGAGCCGACCTTCGGCCCGTCCGGCAGGCAGCTGCGCTTGAACTGCTGCGAGAAGAAACGCCGGTAGAACGTGCGCAGCCACGTGAGGATCGTCTCGTCGTCGTAGGAGTCGCCCAGCGCGTAGCGCGCGAGGCGGTACACCTTGCGCGGTGGGAAGCCACGGCGCAGCACCTGGTACAGGAAGAAGTCGTGCAGCTCGTACGGGCCGACGAGGTCTTCCGTGCGCTGCGCGATGGTGCCGTCCTCCTCCGCGGGCAGAAGCTCCGGCGAGACGGGCGTGTCCAGCACGTCGAGCAGCACCTCCGAGAGCGCGTCCGACTCCGTGGTGTCCGCCACGTAGCGCACGAGGTGCCGCACGAGCGTCTTCGGGACGGACGCGTTCACGCCGTACATGCTCATGTGGTCCGCGTTGTACGTGGCCCAACCCAGCGCGAGCTCCGACAGGTCGCCCGTGCCCACCACGAGGCCGCCCACCTGGTTCGCGACGTCCATCAGTATCTGCGTGCGCTCGCGGGCCTGCGCGTTCTCGTACGTGACGGAGTGGTCCTTCTCGTCGTGCCCTATGTCCGCGAAGTGCTGGCGCACCGCCTTCGTGATGCTCACCTCGCGAAGCGTCGCTCCCAGCGCGTCGGCCAGGACCTCCGAGTTGCCGTGCGTGCGCTCCGTGGTGCCGAAGCCCGGCATGGTGACGGCGACGATGCCGGAGTGGTCCATGCCCAGGATGTCGAAGGCGCGCGCGGTCACGAGCAGGGCGAGCGTGGAGTCCAGCCCGCCGGACACGCCGATGACGGCTGCCTTGGAGCGCGTGTGCGCCATGCGCTTTGCCAGGCCAAACGACTGGATGGAGAGCACGTCCTCGCAGCGCGCGCTGCGCTGCGCCGCGTCCGACGGCACGAACGGGTGCGGGTCCACCCAGCGCGTGAGGTCGGTAGGCTCCGCCTCGAGCGAGAAGGGCGTGACCACGTAGCCGGCGGCCTCGCCGGAGGGCGCGGTCACGAACGTGCTCAGGCGGCGGCGCTCCGCCGCGAGCATGTCTACGTCGACCTCGCTCGTGGCGCGCGCCTCGCGAAACGGCCTGCCCTCCGAGAGCACGCTGCCGTTCTCCGCCACGATGTCGTGCGCGGAGAACACGAGGTCCTGCGTGGACTCGCCCCAGCCGGCGCTGCAGTACACGTAGCCCGCGACGAGGCGCGCGGACTGCCCCGCGACCAGGCTCCGGCGGTACGCCGCCTTGCCGACGATCGCGTTTGACGCGGACAGGTTGCACAGCACGGTGGCGCCGGCGAGCGCGTGCGCGATGGACGGCGGCTCGGGCACCCACAGGTCCTCGCACACCTCCGCCGCGACGACGAGGTTCGCCATGCTGTCGCACGCGAACAGCTGGCGCGCGCCAAACGGCACGCCCCGCTGCCCCGCGAAGTCGATGCGCGTCACGTCGAGGGGGCCGGCGCAGAAGTGCCGCGCCTCGTAGAACTCGTTGTAGTTGGGGATGTGCCGCTTCGGCACGATGCCGAGGACGCGCCCACGGCCAAGGGCGACGGCGCAGTTGTACAGCTTGCCGCCCGCGCGCACGGGCGCGCCCACCAGCACGAGGGCGTCCACGCGCGACGTGGCCCGGGCCACGTCCGCCACGCCCTTCTCGGCGGCGTCCAGAAGCGCGTCCTGCCAGAACAGGTCCTCGCAGGTGTAGCCCGTGAGCGCGAGCTCGGGCAGGACGATGACGCGGGCGCCGTCGAGCGAGAAGGACTCGCGCACCTCTTGCACCACGGCCTTGACGTTGAAGTCGACGTCGGCCACGCGGACCTCCGGGGTCCGGGCCGCGACCTTTACGAATCCGTCCTGCATGAACTCCCCTTTCGCGAGCGCTCGTGGCGCGGGCGCCGTCCGCACGTGCCATCACAGACAGCATATGCCAACTTGCGGGGCTATGCCTCCCACACCGGCACGCCGCCGACGTACGTGGCGACGGTCGCGACGTCCTGGATGCGCTCCGGGTCCGCGGTGACGAGGTCCGTGTCCAGCACCACGAAGTCCGCGAGCTTGCCCGCGGCGAGCGTGCCGAGCTCGTGCTCGCGGCCTACGAGGCGCGCGCTGCCACGGGTGTACGCGTCGATCGCACGCGGCATGGATATGCGCTCCTGGGGAAGCCAGCCGCCGGACGGCTGGTTGGTCTGCGGCACCTCGCGCGTGACGGCGCAGCTGAGCACCTGCATCGCGCTGTCCGGCACGCACGGAGAGTCCGTGCCGAACGCCATGGTGACGCCCGCGCGGGCGTAGCTTGCAAACGGCCACATGAACGACGCGCGCTCCGGGCCCAGGTCGCGCTCCGGCTGCGTCACGTCTATCACCACGTGCTGCGGCTGGACGGAGGCGACGAGGTCGATCTTGGCCATGGCCTCCACGTCCGCGGGGGTGAGGTTCTCGATGTGCTCCATCGCGTTCATGCCGTGGCGCGGGCGGCCGTAGGCGCGGCGCGCCTCCGCGAAGATGTCGATCGCGGTGCTGACGGCCCTGTCGCCTATGGTGTGGATGCGCGTGGCGATGCCGCGGCGCGCGGCCTCCATCACGTAGGAGCGCATGACCTCCGGGTCGACAGTGGGACGGCCGCAATCGCCCGAGAAGTACGGGTTCGCGTACGGCTCGTGCAGCCACGCCGTGTGCGCGCTCGAGATGCCGTCGAAGAACTGCTTCGTGCCCGGAACCTGCACCATCTTGCCCCTGAACTCTGCCTGCAGGCTCTCGACGCGCTCGAACGTGCCGACGTTCTGCGGGTACAGGTGCACGCGCATGGGAATCTGCCCCGCGTCCAGAAGCTCGCGGTAGATGTCGTCGTACACGAAGTCCGTGCCCGGGATGGCGCAGAGCGCCATGTCGCACACGCTCGTGATGCCCTGCGAGAGGCTCATGCGGAAGTAGTCGCGGTACGCGTCGAGCACGCCCTGCCTGGGCAGGCTCGCGAACACCTTCGCGACGTAGTACATGCCGGCGGCCTCGTGGATGACGCCGGTGAGGTGGCCGTCCGCGTCGCGGTCGAAGAAGCCGCCGGCAGGGGGCACGGTGTCGTCCGTGATGCCGAGCTCCGCGAGGCCGCGCGTGTTCACCCACAGCGTGTGGAGGTCGCCCTCGTACATGCAGACCGGCCGGTCCGGGAACGCCTCGTCGAGCGAGGCGCGTGTCGGCGGCACGGGCGGGTCCCAGAGCGCGGAGCGAAAGCCCTGGCCCAGGAGCCACCCGTCGCCGGGGTGCTGCGCCGCAAACTCCTGCAGCCTGCGGACGCAGTCCTTCTCGCTTGTGCCCGCGTACGAGAGCGCGAGGTCACTCCGGAAGAGCGACGTGTGGAACACGTGCTGGTGGGCGTCGTGGAAGCCGGGGCATATGAACGCGTCGCCGAAGTCGCGCACGGGCGTGCCCTCCGGCACGACGTGGGCCAGGTGCTCCGGAGAGGCGACCGCGCGGATGGTGTCACCCTCGATCACGAGGGCGGCGCGGACGTCCGGGCTCCCCTGCCCCAGGAAGACGTGGTTTGACTTGACGACGCTCAGAGAACCCATGGGCCCTTGACCTCCTACGTGTGAATGCGGCGCGGGGGGCGCCGTGGCAAGACGGCACCCGCACGCGCCTACGGCAGCGTCCCTACAGCAGCGCCTGCTGTATGAGGCGCACGAAGAACCTGATGCCCTGCAGGTATGCGCGGCGCGTGATGCGCTCGTTCGTGCCGTGCACGCCGCGTTCCACCTCGTCCGCGTCCGCGACGAAGGGCGAGAAGCGCAGGCAGCTGTCGCAGACGCACTCGTACATGCTCGCGTCCGTCGCACCGGTCTGAAGCGACGGCACGAGCGGCAGCGGCGAGCCGTCGCCCGGCTCCGCGAAGTAGCGCGACGCCGCCTCCCGAAGCGCGGCGAAGCCGGCGCCGTCCGCGCGCGACGTGTTGGACGGATCGTTGCACACGTCCGCCCTGAGCTCCACCTCGACGCCGAGGCCGTCCACGAGCTCGCGGACGCGCCCCTCCACCTGCGCCACCGTCGTGCCGGGCAGGATGCGGAAGTTGATGGTTGCGCTCATGTCCTGAGGCATGACGTTCGACTGGCGGGACGACCCCTCGATCATGGTGGGTGCGACCGTGGTGGTGACGAACGGGAACAGCTGCGGATCTCGTAGGAAGACATCCGCGATCTCTTGCGCGTACGCGTCGATGGACGCGCTGCCGCCCGAGACGAGGCGTGCGAGCGGCCCCTCCGTCACGTACGGCGCGATCGCGGCGAGCATCGTGCGGTCGACCTCGATGAGCTCCGCCGGCCAGGGGCTGCTCGCCACGCGGTCGATCGCCTTCGCGAGGCGCGCGAGCGACGTGCCGCCATAGGGGTTGGACGAGTGCCCGCCCGCGCTCCTGGCGACGAGGCGGACGTCGGCATAGCCCTTCTCGGCAAGGCCGACCGTCATGCAGTGGCGCCCGGGCGCGCCAAGGTGCGCGAGGTCCGTCACGAGGTAGTCGCCCTCGTCCACCACGAAGTGCAGGCGCACGCCGCGCTCCGCAAGGAGCCTCCCCATGGAGCGGGCGCCGGACTGGAGGGTCTCCTCGTCCTGGCCCAGGCACAGCATGAGCGTGCGGCGGAACTCCCACCCGTGGCGAAGCGCGTACTCCACGGCCTCGAGCACACCCATGACCTGGTCCTTCATGTCGAGCGCACCACGGCCCCACACGTACTCGTCGTCCACGTGGCCGCTGAAGGCGCCGTGCTCCCAGTCGCCCTCCGTCCCGGGGACGACGGGCACCACGTCCATGTGGCCCATGAACATGATGGGGTCGAGGGAGGCGTCCTGCCCGTGGAGCGTGAGCATGAGCGAATGGTCGACCTTCTCGACCTCCGCCGCCTCGAACACGTACGGGAAGGACCTGCGGAAGAACTCGCCCAGCTCGTCGAAGGCGGCCCAGTCCGTTTCGTCGTGCGTGGGGCCGTCCACCGTTGCGATGGAGAGCGCCCGCGCAAGGCGGGAGCACGCGGCGACCTCGTTGAGGTCAGCGTAGTCGCCCTCGTGCGAGAAGAACTGCCATACGGACGCCATGCGCTATGCCTCCCGCACCTCTGCCGGCTTGTCCTCCAGGTAGCGCGAGAGGAACTCGCGGGTGCGGGGCATGCGCGGGTTCGTGAAGATCTGTTGCGGGTCGCCCTGCTCCGCGATGACGCCCTGGTCCATGAAGACGACCTTGTCCGAGACATTCTTCGCGAACTCCATCTCGTGCGTGACGACGACCATGGTCATGCCGTCCTTCGCGAGGTCGCGCATGACGCTGAGGACCTCGCCCACGATCTCTGGGTCGAGGGCGGAGGTGGGCTCGTCGAACAGCATGAGGTCGGGCCTCATGCACAGGGCGCGCGCGATGGCGACGCGCTGCTTCTGGCCGCCGGAGAGCGACGTGACCGGGGACTTCGCGAAGTCCGCGAGGCCGACCTCCGCAAGGTGGCGCATCGCCTCGGCCTCCGCCTCGGCCTTGCTCATCTTCTTGAGCGTGACGGGCGCGAGCGTGCAGTTCTGGAGCACGTTGAGGTTGTTGAACAGGTTGAATCCCTGGAAGACCATGCCGATCTTCTCGCGCAGCCTGTTGACGTCCACGTGCTCCGCCGCGAGGTCCTGGCCGTGGAACCACACGTGGCCGGAATCGGGCGTCTCGAGCAGGTTGATGCAGCGCAGGAGCGTGGACTTGCCGGAGCCCGACGCGCCGATGATGGTGACGACCTCGCCCGGCATGACGTCGAAGTCGATGTTCTTGAGGACGACGTGGTCGCCGAAGCTCTTGCGCAGGCCCTCGATCCTGATGACGGGCTCGGTGCCCGCGGTGTTGCTTGCTGCCATGGCCTACATGCCTCCCCTGTGCTGGGTCTGTCCGGACTCGATTTCGGTCTTGATGGTCTGGCTCGCGGTGCCGGCGACGCCCGTGGTGACCTTGACCTCGGACGACGACAGCGCCGGCCCCATGGCGGGGGCGTCCAGGCGGACGGCGAGCATGGAGAGGAGCTTCGACGCGATCATGGTGAGGACGAGGTAGCACACGGCCGCCGCGATGTAGGTCTCGAGCTGGCGGTAGTAGATGCCGGCGACGGTGGTCGTGGCGAACATGAGGTCGAACACGCCGATGACCGAAAGTACCGAGGAGTCCTTGATGTTGATGACGAGCTCGTTGGAGAGCGCCGGGATGGAGTTCTTGATGCCCTGCGGGAACACGACCTTGCTCATGGCCTGCCACTGCGAGAGGCCGAGCGAGCGCGCCGCCTCCGTCTGGCCGGGGTCGACGGCCTCGATGCCGCCGCGCAGGACCTCCATCATGTACGCGGTGGAGTTGAGCGATATGGTGACGAGGCCGGCGACGAACGTTGACCAGACGGCGCGGATCTCGTTCGTGCTCATGCCGGAGCCGGACAGCACCGCGAACCCTGCGAAGTAGATGATGAGCGACTGCACCATCATGGGCGTGCCGCGGACCACGGCGGAGTACACCTTGGCAAACCCGCAGCCCACGACCTTGAGGAAGCGCACGAAGTCGTTGTCCGGGCGGTCGACCTGCTGCAGGCGCAGGAACACCAGGAGCAGCGCAAGGAAGAACGCGATGACAGTGCCGAAGACGGCGAGCTCGATGGTGGTGGCGATGCCGCGCGCGAAGATGCCGCGACCCTTGTACACCATGTACACCATGGCGCTGAGGAAGTCCTTGGGGTTGGAGTTGGACGCGACGGCGCCCTGGACCACGGACACGAAGCCCATGACCGCGCGGTCGACGAAGAGCACGGCCGAGAAGAGCCAGACGACGTAGGAGCACAGACGCTCGGCACGCCGGGCCGCCGGCTTCGCGAACGGCGACGTCTGGGCGTAGTCGCGCCACTTGGCGAGCTTCGTCACGAGCGCAACCGCCGAGACCACGAGCCACGCGAGCAGCACGTAGTACATGACGACCTCGAGCGCGTACACGGGCGCCAGGAAGCTGAGCGCCGAGCGCGGCTGCATAGAGAGCCACATGCCGAGCGCGGCCACCACGCTCGTCCCCAGAAGGACATAGCGGTGGTCTTCTAGCAGGAAGCTGCCAATACGGCCCCTGCCCTTCTCCTTTGGGGTGCCTTCCGCACCTTGGGCTGTGCTCATGGGCACGACCTCCTTGTGACTAATGCGTGATGCGTGCCCCTCCGCCACGCCGGTGCGGGCGGGAGGGCACGCTCTTCTCTACCTAGAAACGCGATGGGCGCGATGGGGCGCGGCCTACGACGGCTGGCGCTCGACGGCGGCGTCGAACATCTTGGTGCGGGTGTCCTGGTCGACGGCCGCAAGCGCCTTGTTGATCTTCGCGAGGACCTTCTTCTGGCCCTTGGCGAGACCGACGTTTGCCGGGATGGTCTCCTTGAAACCCTTGCCCTTCTCGAACTGGATGGCGACGAGGTCGGGGTTGGCGCGCAGGAAGCCATTGGTGTTCTCGGTGTTGTAGGTGATGGCGTCGCACGTGCCCTGGTCGAGCTGGGAGAGCTGGTTGGGCACGGAGTCGACCGGCGTGAGGTGGTTGACGTTGGGAATCTCGTCGATGACGGTGTCGAGCAGGGTGTCCTTCTGGCCCAGGACCGCGGCGCCGGAGAAGTCCTCCAAAGACTTTGCGCTGGCGTACTTGGAGTCCTTCTTCACGAGGAGGCCGAAGCCGCCCACGAAGTACGGCTTGGAGAAGTCGATGGACTGCTTGCGCTCCTTCGTGGCGGACATGCCGGCGATGATCACGTCGATCTGGCCGTTGTTGAGGGCGTCGATCAGGCCTGAGAAGCTCATCTTGACGGCGACGGGCTTCATGCCGAGCGCCTTGCCGACGACCTTCGCGAACTGGACGTCGTAGCCGTCCGCGTACGCGCCGTCCACGTTCTCGATGGGGATGGTGTACTCGGACTTCTGGGTGGTCTGCCAGTTGTACGGGGCGTACGCGGCCTCCATGCCGACGCGCAGGGTCTTGCCGTCGCCGAGGACGCCGGTGTCGGACTTGGAGGAGGAAGAGGAGGACTTGTCAGAGGTGCCCTGCGCGGCGGGGCCGCACGCGGTGAGGAAGGTGAGGCCGGCGGCGGTGATGGCCGTCATGCCGGAGACCTTCAGGAAGCCACGGCGGGAAAGCTGCCTTGCGGCGTCACGTCCCGACGCGTTCGTTTGCGGATTGATTTGCTCGAAATCGTGCTTCTGGGTCATGGTGTTCCTCGATTCCCTTGGCAAGCTGTGAAAAGACCCCTTCCGCGCGACGCAACCGGAGGGGACCCATTCCCCTCCCCCTTGCAACTTAATGCGAGAAAGTTACGCGCACACTGCAACCATACGCCGTTTGGCGGCGCGGCGCCACCCCACGGGCCAGCGGTAACAACAGCGTAACCGGCCGGCCCGCAAAACGTCGCAGGTCGACCGGTCATAAATTACTTTTGCGTTTTCCTTGCGCCGACGGGCGAGAAGCGCAGCGGCCGCAGCCGTTATGCCAGCGCGGGGTGCCGCCGGAGGCAGGTCGCTACGCCTTGTTGGGCCACGGCCCGCTGACCACGGGCTTCTCGCCCGATGACCAGCAGCCGAGCTTGGCGTTGGGGTTGGCATCGAGCGAGAGGTCCGCGAACTGGCCGGCGCGATAGTTCCTGAGCGCCGCCACGGCGATCATGGCGCCGTTGTCGCCGCAGACCACCATGGGCGGCACGGTGACGCGCACGCCGCGACGGCCGAACTTGCGACGGTACTCCGCGCGGAGCTCCGGGTTCGCCGCGACGCCGCCGCCGACGCAGAAGTCCGCGACGCCCGTCTCGTCCACGGCGGCCATCGCCTTCGACACCTGGACGTCGATGACGGCGGCCTCGAACGACGCGGCAAGGTCCGGCAGGTTGATGGGGCGGCCGGCCTTGTTCTCGCCCTCGATGTACGTGATGACGGCCGTCTTTAGGCCGGAGAGGCTGAAGCGGTAGTCGTGGCTGTGCATCATGGCGCGCGGGAAGTGGATGGCCTTCTTGTTGCCCTTGGCCGCGAGCTTCGAGATGACGGGGCCTCCGGGGTAGCCGAGGCCGAGCGCCTTCGCCACCTTGTCGAACGCCTCGCCGACGGCGTCGTCGATCGTGGCGCCGAGGACCTGGTAGTCGCCCCAGTCGCGCACGTGGACGAGCATGGTGTTGCCGCCGGACACGAGGCTCGCCACGAACGGCGGCGTGAGGTCCGGGGTCTCGAACAGGTTCGCGAGCAGGTGTCCCTCGAGGTGGTTCACGGCCGTGAGCGGAAGGTCCGTCGCGGCGCAGAGCCCCTTGGCAAACGCGACGCCCACGACGAGGGCGCCCACGAGGCCGGGACCCGCCGTGACGCCGACACAGGACAGGTCGCGCGGCGTGAGCGTGTCACAGCCAAAGTGATGGCCAGCCTGGGCCATGACCTCCTCGAACACGCCGACGATCGCCTCGACGTGCTTGCGGGACGCAATCTCTGGCACGACGCCGCCGAAGCGCGCGTGGAAGTCGATCGACGTCGCGACGACGTTTGCGCAGATCTCGCCGTGCGAGTCGATGACGGCCATCGCGGTCTCGTCGCACGAGGACTCGATCGAAAGCACGAGGTCCCCCGCGGCCGCGAGGCGCTCGCGAGCCTGGGTGTCGCGCTCCCCCACCTGGATGGGCCACGGCCTGATGGAGGCCGACGGCTCCACGTGGTCGAGCGTGTGCTCCGCGTCCGCCGCGAGCGGCAGCGCCACCCTCAGGATGAGGGCGTCGTGTCCCTCGCCGTAGTACGCGCGGCGGCGCCCGGCCTCCCTGAAGCCGAGGGAGGCGTACGCGGCCCGTGCAGGCGCGTTCTTCTCGTCCACCTCCAGCGACGCCGTCGCGGCGTTCAGAACGTGGGCGTCGTAGCAGATGCGCGACACGAGCCTAGAGGCGATGCCCTGGCGGCGCCTGTCGCGCGCGACGACGACGTCCGTCACCTCGAAGTCGTCGCCCGCGAGCTGGCCGCCCGCGAAGCCGATGATGGTGCCGAGGTCGTGCGCGACCCACCAGCTGCGGCCGGGCTGCGAGAGCTCGTCGTAGAACATGTGCTCGGTCCACGGCGTGTGGGCGGCGCCCGCGTAGGACTCGCTCTCGAGCGCCGCGACGGCCGGCAGGTCGTTCACGGACATGGGGCGCAGCTGGAGGTGCCTGTCTGCCAGCGCGTCGTCCACGCCGGTGACCTCGACGCTTGCGGGCGCCTTCAGGCCCAGGCGCTTGCGCTCGTTCTCCTCCGCGTCCGAGAGGCGCGTGTAGATGGGCAGCACCAGGGCCGGGTCGCCGCTGCCGCGCACGGGCGACGCCGCCCAGGCGCGCGCGAGGCCCTGCGCCGTGGGGTGCCACAGCGACTCGTCCAGCACGCGCGCGAGGCCGGCCGCCTCGAAGCGGTCGCGGTACTTCTTCAGGCCGTCGCCCGCAAGCGCGAGCTCGGCCGCGTCCGTGCGGGCCGCGAGCTCGCGAACGGCGTCGTCTGCCGCGACGACGCGCTCCGCTTCGAACGTGCGGCGCGCGCCCGCGTCGTCCAGCAGGTAGACGCCGGGATAGACCTCGCCGCGCATCGCGTCGTCCACCACGGCCAGAAGCCCGCGCTCGCCGGCGGACCACGCGCCCCACGCCACGGCGTCGAGGGTCGACGCGCCGTACAGCGCCTTGCCCAGGCCGCACGCGAGCCCCTTTGCCGTCGCGATGCCTATGCGCACGCCCGTGAACGAGCCGGGGCCGCGGCCCACGAGTACGGCATCCACGTCGGCCATCGCAAGGCCCGCCTGGGACAGGCAGTCCAGCGCCGTGTTCACGAGCTGCTCGTTTGCGTGGCGGCGGCACAGGTGGTCGCCCGAGGCGAGCACGTCCACGCCGCGGGCGCCGTCCGCCTGCGGGGCTACGCGCGCCACGGCGCAGGCGAGCATGTCGGTGGAGGTGTCGACGGCAAGGACCGTGAGGTCGCCGTTGCCGGTGACTTCGCTGGTGGCGCTGTCTGTCTGCATGTGCACTCTTTCCCGGGGCGTCGCGCGCCCCCTTGTCAGTCAGTTCCCGAGCTCGGCGTCGAGCCGGTCGAGCAGCTCTTCTCCCCTGGCGTTGCGCGGCACGAGCCTGATGCCGCGCGGCGGCTCCTGACCGCCGGCGACCTCGTCGTCCAGGCGCGACACGAACACGTCCACGCGGTCGTCGCCGATCTCGCGCGAGAACTGCTCGCCCCACTCGATGATACACGGCCCGTCCGCGCCGAGCACGTCGAACAGCCCCGTGTCCTCCAGCTGGTCCGCGCTGTCCAGGCGGTACAGGTCGAAGTGGTACAGCGGCATGCGCGAGCCCTCGTACACCATCTCTATGGTGAACGTGGGACTCGTCACGTCGTCCGTCACGCCCATGCCGCGCGCGACGCCCTTGGTGAGCTGCGTCTTCCCGGCGCCGAGGTCGCCGGTCAACACCAGCACGTCCGTGGGACGAAGCGCGCGTCCCAGCGCCTCGCCCAGGCCTATGGTCTCTTCCGCGGAGGTCGAGAAGAACTCGCCCCTGCCGCGCCTTGCCGCAATCTGGCCCATGGTCACTCCTTGCTTCCGGCATCTTGGTCCGCACGCGCCGCGGGGTGCTCCCGCAGCCACGCGCCCACCATGGCGATGTCCTGCTCCAAGAGCGGCTGCCACTGCTCGTGGTACAGGCAGGCCGCCGGGTGGAACGTGGGCACCACCGCGAAGTGCCCCGTCTGGTACACGTGCCCGCGCAGGTGCGTGACGCCCTTGTCCGTGCGCAGCACGAACTGCGTGGCGAAGTTGCCCAGGCACACCAGGACGTCCGGCCACACGCTGCGGATCTGCTCGCGCAGAAACGGCGAGCACGCCTCTATCTCCTCCGGCCGCGGGTTGCGGTTCGACGGCGGGCGGCACTTGATCACGTTCGCGATGTACACCTGGTCGCGCGTAAGGCCCGCAAGCGAGAGCAGCGAGTCCAGGTTGTGGCCCGCCGCGCCCACGAACGGCTCGCCCTGCAGATCCTCGTTCCTGCCCGGCCCCTCGCCTATGAACATGACGCGGGCATGCGGGTCGCCCACGCCAAACACGATGTTCGTGCGGGTCTGGGCCAGAGGGCACAGGCGGCAGTCTCCCAGCACGTCCCTGATCTCCTGCAGCGACACCTCGCCCGGCCGCTGGTGCTCGTGGCCGGGAATCCGCATGACCGGCATCCGTGCCCCCTAGACGTAGATCCTGTCGAGGCGCTCGCTGAAGTTGCAGACGACCTCGTAGTTGATCGTGTCGCGGCGCGCCGCGAGCTCGTCCGCCGTGATCTCCTCGTCTCCGTCGCACCCCATGATCGTCACGATGTCGCCGCGCTGCACCGGCTGCGCCGGGTGGTACGCGCGCACGCTGTTGACGTCCACCGCAAACATGAACTGGTCCATGCAGATGCGACCCACCTGGCGGGCGCGCGCCCCGTTCACGATCACGTCCATGTTGTTCGACAGGCTTCGCGCGAGGCCGTCGGCGTAGCCAATGGGCACGGTCGCGATCTGGATGCTCGGCTTCGACACGCGGTACGTCAGGCCGTAGCCCACGCCCTCGCCCACGGCGGGGTTCGCCACGCGCGTCACGCGGCCGCGCACGCTCATCGCGGGCGTCAGGCTAATGCGCGGCGCCGTCGTCTCCGCGGGCTGCAGGCCGTACAGGCCAACGCCCACGCGGCACATGTCGTAGTGGTACTCGGGGTGCAGCACGGTGCCCGGCGTGTTGTCGCAGTGCGCGAGCCCAACCTCGAGCCCGGCCTGGCGAAGCGCGCCCACCGTGTCCGCGAAGCGCTGCGCCTGCTGCTTGAAGTCCCAGTCGCCTATCACGTCCGCCGTGGCGAAGTGCGTGAAGGTGCCGGCGCACTCCAGTCCGCGGTGGAAGTCGATCATGTGGCGAAACTCCACGGCGTCCTGCGGCATCACGCCGATGCGCGACATGCCGGTGTCCACGGCCAGGTGGTAGCGGCCCACCTTGCCCAGCGCCACGGCGCGCTCGCCGTACGCGAGCGCGAAGTCGCTGTCGTACACCGCCGGCATGATGTCGTACTCCAGAAGGTCGTCCAGGCTCTCCAGCGGCGACTCGTTCAGCATCAGGATCGGCTCCGCGATGCCGCTGCGGCGCAGCTCGATGCCCTCGTCCACCGTCGCGACGGCAAATTGGTCCGCGCCGGCCTGGCGCATGACCTTCGCGCACTCAACGGCTCCGTGTCCGTACGCGTCCGCCTTCACGGCGCACATCATCTTGACGCCCGGCTCCAGGAGCGCCTTGAACGCCCTCGTGTTCTTGCGGATGGCCGCAAGGCTCACCTCGACCCACGCCCACCTGTTCTTGGGATACGTAACTGGCATCTGTCCTCCACCTATTCCGCTCCGCCGGAGTCGGGGAAGGTCATCTGCTCCTCAAGAGCGTCCTCGGCAAGCCCCAGCGCATCGATAATGTCGCGTGCCATCGCGCCGCGAGACCCAAAGCGCTCCGCGGCGATGGACCCCGCGTACCCGTGCACCTCGCACGCAAGAGAGCACAGCACGGGAATGTCCTCGTTGTCCACGTTCGACCGGGCGAGAAACGCCGCGATCACGCCCCCGAGCACGTCCCCGGACCCGGCGGTCGCCAGGGCGGCGGGGCCGGGCTTCGGCAGCACGGCAACGTCCACGCCCACGCACGCCGTGGCGGAGCCCTTCGCGACGACGGTCAGCTCGGAGCCGCCGTCCGCCCAAACGATGCGGCGCGCGGCCTCCATGGCCGCGGTGAGCGACGCGGGCGGCGTGTCCTCCAGCCCCACCAGGCGGCCAAGCTCCCTGCGGTGCGGCGTCAGCACGAGCGGCGCGGCGCGTCGCAGCAGCTCCGGGAACTCGTCGGCCCTGTTCGACGTCAGACGAGAGATGCAGTTCAGGCCATCCGCGTCGACCACCAGGGGAACCTTCGTCTCCAAGAGCCTCGACACCACACCCACGGTGCCAGAGCTCACCCGCATGCCGGGGCCCACCAAGGTCGCCGTGCGCTTCTCGGCCAGCTCAGCCACGAGCCGGATCGCCTCGCTCGAGAACGTGCCGTCCCTGCCCGCCGGCAGCGCCAGCACGGGAATCTCCATCATGCGCGCCTGGATGATGGGCGCCACGGGCTCGGGCACCGCAAGCGTCACGTAGCCGGCGCCGGCGCGCGCCGCCGCCATGGCCGCCATCATGGGCGCGCCGACGAAGCGCGTCGAGCCGCCCACCACCAGCACGGACCCGCGCGAGAACTTGTCGACGGCGTTCGAGGCGGGCTCGAGCACGTCCACGTAGTCGTCCAGGTCCGCACGCCATGCCACGGGGTCGGCCTCTATTGCCAGGCGCTCCGTCTGCTCGGCCAGGGGCGCCACGATGATGGCGCCGCAGGCGTCGCGGCCGCTGTCGGAAAGCAGGCCGGGCTTTAGCACGAGCATCGTCACCGTGGTGTCCGCGATCACGCACTCGCTGTCCGCGAGGCCGGTCTGGGCGGAAAGCCCGCTCGGCACGTCCACGGAGAGCACGCGTGCGCCGGACGCGTTGATGCAGCCAATCCAGATGTCGAACGGGGCCCTGGGCGTGCCATGGAAGCCGGTGCCCAGCATGGCGTCCACCACGACGTCCGTGCCGGAGAGAAGTTCGACCACCTTGTCGCGCGGCGGGGCGACCACGATGTCGACGCCGGCCGCCTGCGCGCTCTTCGCGACGACGCGCGCGAGGTCTCCCTGGATGTCGTTCGGCTCGACGGGGCTCACGACGGTGACGGCGACGCCCTTGGCGTGGAGTGCCTCCGCGGCGACCCAGCCGTCGCCCCCGTTGTTGCCCAGGCCGCAGAAGACCGCGACGCTTCCCAGGTCACCCATGCGGACGACCTCGCTCGCGGCCGCGGAGCCCGCCCGGTGCATGAGCTCGGATATGCTTACGCCCACCTCCGTGAGCCCGGCTTCGACGCGCTTGACGTCTTCCACGTTCAGAACTGGCTGCATGTGCGCCTCACTCTCCCATCGAGCCCTCGAGCGGCAGCTCGTCTTCCCGGGGCTCCGCGGGACCATCTTCCCCAAGCGTATCCATTATGCCGTCCTGGAGCCGCTCGAGCTCGTCGATTATCGACTTTGCCTCCTTGAACGAGGCCTGGAGCTCCCTCTTCGGGTCCGAGCCCTCGTCCGCGTGCGGCCGGACGTCGTCCGTCATGGCGACGGCGTTCGCCACCGCGACCTCGTGCGTGCGCGAGAGCGACAGCACCACCTCGTCGATCCCCCGCCCGCGGGCCACCTCGGCCGCGCGTCCCGAGAGGATGGCGACCGGCCGGCCGCGCACGTCTCGTCCCACCGAGACGTCCCGCATGCCGATGCCCTCCGAGAATCCCGTGCCCAGCGCCTTCACCACGGCCTCGCGCGCGGCGAAGCGCGCGGCGTAGTGCTCGGCCGGGCGCGCCGTCGAGTCGCAGTACGCGCGCTCGTCGTCCGTGAACACCCGCACCGCGAAGCTGGGGTGCCTCGTCAGGGCGCGCTCCATCCTCGCGATCTCGAGCATGTCCACGCCTATGCCAACGCGCGCCACGGCCTACTCCACGGTGACGGACTTCGCAAGGTTACGCGGCTTGTCCACGTCGCAGCCGCGTGCGCGCGCCACGTAGCGGGCCAGCAGCTGCAGGTGCACCACGGCCACGAGCGGCACGATCCACTCCTCGGGGCACGGCGGAATCCACAGCACGTTCTCGCACAGCTTCGCCACGCGCTCGTCCCCGTCCGTCGCGACGGCCACGACGGTGGCGCCGCGCGCGATGGACTCCTCGATGTTGCTGACCGTCTTGTCGTGCACGTGGTCCGCCGGCACGATGGCGACCACGGGGAACCCCGGCTCGAGGAGCGCGATGGGGCCGTGCTTCATCTCGCCGGCAGGATACGCCTCCGCGTGCAGGTAGCTGATCTCCTTCAGCTTCAGCGCGCCCTCGTACGCGGTGGTCGAGTTCACGCCACGTCCCAGGAACAGCGCGGACTTCGCGTTGCGGAACACGCGCGCGGCCTGCTTGTCCTGCCACCTGCGACGGATGACCTCCTCCATGAGGGAGGGCACCTGCTCCAGGCTCGCGAAGTGGCCGCGCACCTCGTCCTCGCCCATGCCCCCGTTCGCAAGGGCAAGGCGCAGGGCGAGAAGGGCGGACGCCACCATCTGGGCGGTGTACGCCTTCGTGGAGGCGACGCAGACCTCGGGACCGGCCTGGATGTACATCGTGCCGTCCGACTCGCGCGCGGCCGAGGAGCCAAGGACGTTCGTGATCGCGAACACCTTGCAGCCGAGCGCCTTCATCCTCCTGGCGGCGGTCAGCGTGTCCGCCGTCTCGCCGGACTGGGTGATGATGACGCAGAGGGTGTGGTCGGTGACGAGCGGCTCCTTGTAGTTCAGCTCGGAGGCGTACTCGCAGAACACGGGGATCTTCGCCCAGTCCTGCACCAGCTCGCGGGCGATGAGGCTCACGTGGTACGACGTGCCGCACGCGACCATGTACACCCGGTCGATCGCGGCGAGGTCGTCGTTGCCCATGGACAGCTCGTCCAGCTCGACGCCGTGCTTGCCCAAGCGGTCCTTCAGCAGGCGCGAGATGGCGGCCGGCTGCTCCGCGATCTCCTTCGCCATGAAGTCGGAGTAGCCGCCGAGCGTCGCGGCGGAGGCGTCCCAGTCGATGTCGAGTGCCTTCGGGTGCTCGACGACGTTGCCCTCGCGGTCGACTATGTCGATGGAGCCGTCCTCGTGCAGCGTGGCGATGTCATAGTCGTCAAGCTGCAGGCAGTGCGACGTCACCCTCGCAAGCGGCATGACGTCCGACGCCGCATAGGCGCCGTCCTTGGTGGACGCCACGACGAGGGGCGACGCCTTTCTCGTCACGACGACCTCGCCCGGGCAGTCGGCGCAGACGATGCCGAGCGCCCAGGAGCCCTCGAGCCTGTCGCACGCGTAGCGGACGGCGGAGGCGAGGTCGCCCCTCGCGGGACCGCGCCACGCGTCCTCGACCAGGTGTGCCACGACCTCGGTGTCCGTGTCGCTCTTGAAGTTGTGGCCCTCCGCCATGAGCTGGCGCCTCAGGGCCTCGTAGTTCTCGATGATGCCGTTATGGACGACGGCGATGCGGCCGTCGCAGCTCGTGTGCGGGTGGGCGTTGCGGTCGGTCGGGGCGCCGTGCGTCGCCCAGCGCGTGTGGCCGATTCCCGTGGAGCCGACGAGGTTCGCCGCGTCGCAGCGCTCCTTCAGGGCGGCGACGCGCCCGGCCACCTTCACGAGGTGGAGGTTGTCGTCCGGCGAGAGCACGGCGACGCCCGCGGAGTCGTACCCGCGATACTCCAGGGTCTGCAGCCCATAGAGGAGGAAGTCGATTGCCTGGCCCTTACCGGTGTATCCTACGACACCACACATTTGGTTACCTCCTGTGTACGCGCCCGAGGCGCGGCGTGCGTCCATGGTTAGGTGTCCATGGTACCAGCACTTGGCACCGGCCCCGCGTGGCTCCCACAAAAGACACGGTGGCCAAACCCGCGGGTCACGAGCCGGAAGCGCGCACGCAGGGGGCGGGCGCCCCCAGCCGGAGTCGCCCGCCCTTCTCGCCCGCGCAAAGACGCAGGTATGTTGCCTGTCGCTACTCCTTGTACGGCTCGAGCGCATCCAGCACGATCGCGTCCGCCCTCTGGCAGAGCTCGTCGGTGGGAGCCTCCGCGAGCACGCGGATGAGGGGCTCGGTACCGGATGCGCGCACGAGCACGCGGCCGTTGCCCTCGAGGAACTCCTCGGCGCGCCTGACCGCGGCCTGGATGTCCTCGGAAGCCATGACGGCGTCCTTGTCCTGCACGCGCACGTTGATGAGGAGCTGCGGGTACAGCTTGACGGGACGCGTGAGCTCGGAGAGCTTCTCGCGCTCCGCGCGCAGGACCTCCATCACGCGCAGCGACGTCATGATGCCGTCGCCGGTCTTCTCCAGGTCGCCGAAGATGATGTGCCCGGACTGCTCGCCCCCGAGGGTGTAGCCGTTCTCCATCATGCACGCCCACACGTTCTTGTCGCCGACGGCCGTGGAGACGTGGTCGATGTCCGCGGCCTCGAGCGCCTTGAAGAAGCCGAAGTTGGACATGACGGTGGGGACGACGGTGTTCTTTGCGAGGCGGCCGTGCTTCGCGAGGTAGACGCCGCACACGTACATGATGAGGTCGCCGTCAACCACGTGGCCGCGCTCGTCCACCGCGATGCAGCGATCCGCGTCCCCGTCGTAGGCGAAGCCGACGTCGAGGCCGTTCTTCACCACGAAGTCCTGCAGCCTCTCGATGTGGGTACTGCCGCAGTCCACGTTGATGTTGAAGCCGCTCGGGGCGTTGTTGATCACGTGGGTCTCGGCGCCCATCGCGTCGAAGACCGGGCGCGCGACGGAGGACGCCGCGCCGTTCGCGCAGTCGAGGCCCACCTTCACGCCCTGCATGCTGAAGCCGCACGACGCGATGAGGTGCGCGATGTAGCGGTTGCGGCCCTGCATGTAGTCCACGGTGCAGCCGATGGCGTCGCCCGTGGCGAGCGGCACGTCGAACTCGCCGTCGATGTAGGACTCGATCTGCTCGAGGACGTCCTCCTCCATCTTGTAGCCCTCGGTGTTCACGAGCTTGATGCCGTTGTCCGTGTAGGGGTTGTGCGACGCGGTGATCATGATGCCGCAGTCGAAGCTTCCGTCCGCGGTCTCGTACGCGAGGCCCGGCGTCGGGATGACGTGGAGCATGTACGCGTCCGCGCCGGACGCGACGAGTCCGGCGACGAGGGCGCTCTCGAACATGTAGCTGGAGCGCCTCGTGTCCTTGCCCAGGATGACGCGGGCCTTCTTCCCCACGCGGGCGCCGTAGTGCCAGCCGACGAAGCGGCCGATCTTGTACGCGTGCTCGACGTCCAGCCCCTCGTTGGCCACGCCGCGGAAACCGTCCGTACCAAAGTACTTCATAGCAGACCTCTCTCGTGTGAGATGCGGCGCCCGGAGGTGTCGCCGTTGCCTACATCATCACTGTAACGAAAAAGGGCCTGCCGACCAGAGTCGACAGGCCCTCCGTACGTGCATTGGAAGCCAGTGGGCCTTAGCGCTTGGAGAACTGCGGGCGCTTGCGGGCCTTCTTCAGGCCGTACTTCTTACGCTCGACCGCGCGAGAGTCACGGGTGAGGAAGCCGGCCTTCTTGAGGTCGGCACGGTACTCGCCAGCCTCGAGGAGGGCGCGGGCGATGCCCAGGCGGAGCGCGCCGGACTGGCCGTTGATGCCGCCGCCATCGCAGTTGGCGAGGACGTCGAAGCGGTTAACGGTGTCCGTCACGCGGAACGGAGCGAGCGCGTTGTCAACGAGCTGCTGACGGCCAAAGTAGTTGAGGGCGTCGCGGCCATTGACGGTAACCTTGCCGGTGCCGGGAACGAGGCGAACGCGGGCGGTTGCCTCCTTGCGACGGCCGGTGCCGGTGTAAACAGCGGTGTTGTCAGCCATCGGTTAAGCCTCCAGATCGATCTTGACGGGGTTCTGAGCGGCGTGCGGGTGCTCGGGGCCAGCGTAGACCTTGAGCTTCGTCGCCTGCTGGCGGCCGAGGGACGAGTGGGGAAGCATGCCCTTGATGGCGTGCTCGACGACACGCTCGGGGTGCTTCTCCATGGCCTCCTTGAAGGACTCCTTCTTCAGGCCGCCCAGCCATCCGGAGTAGCGCCAGTACTCCTTGTGGTCGGCCTTGACGCCGGTAAGCTGGACCTTGTCGGCGTTGATGACCACCACGAAGTCACCCGTGTCGGTGTTGGGGGTGTACTGGGGCTTGTTCTTACCACGAAGGATCATGGCAGCCTTGGTAGCGAGGCGGCCAAGGGTGGCGCCGTCGGCGTCGATGAGCACCCAGTTGCGCTGGACCTCACCCTTCTTGGCGTAATGAGTCGACTTGTTCACTTGACTCCTCCATGTGCTTACTAAACAGAACGCGTTTTCCTGTGAGATTACGGGGCTCAGTGGAAAAGCTTTAGAAGTATACAACACCATGGGACGCGCGACACAAAACACGACATTCCCACACAAAAGACGCGGTTCGGGCCCGGACGGCATCGCCCGGGCCCGATCGCCGTGCATTGGTCGGCCAAGGCCTGCCCGGCCCCTACCCCACCAGCGTCTTCAGGTCGTCGTCCACGTTCGTGATGCCGGAGATCCCGAAGTTGTCCACGAGGACCTTCGTCACGCTCGGCGAGAGGAACGCGGGCAGCGTCGGCCCGAGGTGGATGTTCTTGACGCCAAGGGCAAGCAGGGCGAGAAGGACGATGACCGCCTTCTGCTCGTACCACGCGATGTTGAAGGCCAGGGGCAGGTCGTTCACGTCATCCAGCCCGAAGACCTCCTTCAGCTTCAGCGCGACGAGCGCGAGCGAGTAGGAGTCGTTGCACTGGCCGGCGTCCAGCACGCGCGGGATGCCGGTGCCGGGGACGTTGCCGAGGCCGAGCTTGTTGTACTTGTACTTGGCGCAGCCCGCCGTGAGGATGACGACGCTCTGGGGCAGCGCACGGGCGAAGTCCGTGTAGTAGCTGCGACTCTTCGCGCGGCCGTCGCAGCCGGCCATCACGACGAACTTCGTGATCTTGCCGGTCTTCACGGCGTCGACCACCTGGTCGGCGAGGGCGAAGACCTGGTCGTGGGCAAAGCCGCCCACGATGGAGCCCTCCTCGATCTTGGTGGGCGGCTCGCAGGTGCGGGCGAGCTCGATCAGCGCCGAGAAGTCCTTCTCGCCCTGCTCGTTGGCCTCGATGTGGGTGCAGCCGGGGTATCCCGCAGAGCCGGTGGTGAACATGCGGCCCTTGTAGGAGTCGCGCGGGGGCACGATGCAGTTGGTGGTCATGAGGATGGGGCCGTTGAAGCTCTCGAACTCCTCGTTCTGCCTCCACCACGCGTTGCCGTAGTTGCCCACGAGGTTGTCGTGCCTCTTCAGCGCGGGATAGTAGTTCGCGGGGAGCATCTCGGAGTGCGTGTACACGTCGATGCCCGTGCCCTTGGTCTGCTCAAGCAGCATCTCGAGGTCGCGCAGGTCGTGGCCCGAGACGAGGATGCCGGGGTTCGAGCGCGACTCGATGCTGACCTCCGTCACCTCCGGGCTGCCGTACGTGCCGGTGTTCGCGGCGTCCAGGAGCGCCATGCCGTCCACGCCGTGCCTGCCGAGCTCGAGGGTGAGCGCGACGAGGTCGTCCACGCCCAGCGTGTCGTCCAGGGTCTTCGCCAGGGCCTCCTGCATGAACGCGTCCACGGACTCGTCGTACCTCAGCAGGGCGTTCGCGTGCGCCGTGTACGCGGAGAGGCCCTTCACGCCGTACGTGACGAGCTCGCGCAGGCTGCGCACGTCCTCGTCTTCGCACGACAGCACGCCGACCGTCGCCGCCTTCGCCGCGAAGTCGGCGTGCGCGCGATGCACTCGCGGATGGCCGCCTCGTCGAAGTTCGCGTTGGTGATGGTGCAGAACATGTTCGTGGCGACGAGGCCGTTCACGCCGCGCGAAACGGGCTCGCCCTTCGCGCGCAGCGCGCTCGTCACGGCGGACAGGCCCCTCGTCACGTAGACGAGCAGGTCCTGCATGGCGGCGACCTCCGGCGACTTGCCGCACACGCCGCGAATCGTGCAGCCCTTGCAGCCTGCGGTCTCCTGACACTGGTAGCAGAACATCTTCGGATCCATCGAGCACCTCTCTAACGCGCGGCCCCCGCCGCGATTCCAACAGACGGGAGCGTACGCCAGATCGAGGTTGCAATCAGTTGCATCTGCAACAGATGCCGAGTTGGCCACAGGCCGTACGCATGGACTTCTCGCCCAGGCGCCGCGGCCGGGCGAGAAGGACGCGGCCGCGGGGTCGCGACACGGCCGCGGGCGCGGCGCGCTACGCCTCGTGGCCGATGAACGCCGCTATCTCCTCCAGGCGCGCCTCCGCCTGCTGGCGCCCCTTCACGTAGAGCGAGAGCAGTGCGCCGCCGTCCGCGCCGGTGACGTCCACGTCGACCGGGTCCGGCGGGGCAATCACCAGCACGCGCGGGTCCTGCTCCGCCTCCATGGCAAACAGCAGGTCGCGTCGGGCGTTGTAGCGCAGGTAGCGCGTCTCGAGCGCATGGGTGAAGTACGGGTAGGCGTCGTAGCGGTGGCTGCGCAGGACCAGCCCCTCGTTGCCGAGGCCCTTGACGTAGTCGCGGTCGCGCGTGAGCACCACGACGGCCCTCTGCGCGCCGTCGTAGCCCTCGACCTTGCGCGCGCCGTCCGAGCCGAGCGCCACCTCGAACGGTATGGAGTCCGTGGTGCCGCCGTCCAGGTAGCGGTTGCCGTCAACCTCCACCATCTGGGACACGCCCGGCATCGAGGCGGACGCCTGCACCTTGGCCACGTCCTCCGGGAAGCTCTTGCACTCGAGGTAGTCCGCCGTGCCGAACACCACGTTGGACGCGACGCTGAACATGCGCGTCGGGTTGCCGTTGAACGTCTTGACGTCACAGGGGTCCAGCACGTTCTGGACCTCCTCGTACATGAACTCGCCGCCGGCGATGTTGCCCGTGGTCAGAAGCGACCAGAACGACATGAACCTGCGGTCGTCCCTAAACGCGAGCATGATGCGAGCCGTGCGGCCAATCTGGCGGCTCTTGAAGCTCGACGCGCTGATGGAGCCCGCCGAGACGCCCCATACGCTGCCGAAGTCGTACAGGCCATGCTCCATGAGGACGTCAAGCACGCCCGCCGTGAACATGCAGCGAAATCCTCCGCCCTCAAGCACGAGGGCCGTGTCTTGGGCCGCCATGGGCGTCCCCCTCTCTGTTGGGGCCGGAGCGCGCCGCGCCGGGCCGGCCATGCGTAGCAAAACGGCGCCGCACCCCTTGCGGGGCGGGCGCCGACGAAGTCCATGGTGGAGCCGAGGGGGAAGCAGTCGAACTCGACGCCTCCCCCTTTAGCAAAAGGGGATTCGTCGGTCCAATACTCATCCAGCGAGAACCAGTCCCGCCACGTGATTTCCTGCCTGTCGTCCTCGGAGAACCACATGCTCACGACGAGCTTGTCGTCGTACAGATAGACCTTGTCCACGAAATACTCGAAGACTTGGTCTCGAATCTCCGGGTCGTTCACGTCGGCATGCAGGAACTTGTCGAAGTACGCCTGGATGCTGTGCCTGTCCTCGCACAGCGACACGCGGACGTTTTCCGTCCCTATGGCATCGTTCAGGGCGCTCTTCTGCTCCTCGAGCTGCGTGAGACGTTGTGTCACCGTATCGCTGAGAACGCCCTTCTCGATGACCTTCACGAGGTTCGCAAGGCTCTTCTCCACTTCCCTGCGCTTCGCTTCCAGCGCTTCGAGATACGCGGTGTCGTTGTGGCTCTTCTCGTAATACTCCGCCGCGTCCAGGGCGAGCGCCGTCACGTTCTCCTCGTCGTCGACGATGTTGTGCAGGGCGAACAGCACCATGTCCTCTAGGTCCTGCTTGCGGGCCTTGTGCAGGTGGCACTCTTTCCTGCGCTGGGCGGAGCAATAGTAGTAGTAATACTTCCGTCCGGTCTTGCTCGTACCTGACACGCCCTGCATGGTGCTCCCGCACTCACCGCAATAGAGCTTGCCCGTGAGCCAATAGCGCGGAGCCTCGGCGTCGTCCATGCCGTGCGCCCGCTGGGAACCCTTGCGCTTGTTCTCGGCGAACCGCCTTTGCGCCCTATCGAAAGTCGCCTCGTCGACGAGGACGGGCATTCCGCCGGCGACCGTGATGTCGCCGTGGTGGTACTCGCCGATGTAGGCGCGGTTCTTGAGCATCTTGTTCAGCATGTTCACGCTGAACTTCGCGTTCCTCGGCGTGCGCAGGCCCTGCGCGTTCATCTCCTCGGCAATGGCCTTCAGCGGCTTGCCCGACGCGTATTCCCTAAACGCCCACTGCACGAACGGCGCCGTGTTCGGGTCCGGGATGTACTTCTTCGTGGACCTGTCCACGTCGTAGCCGAACAGCTTGTGGCCGTTGTACAGGGCGTGTTGCGCGTTGTAGTCCATGCCGCGCTGGATGTTCTGCGACAGCTGGCGGCTGTAATACTCCGCCATGGCCTCCATCAGCCCCTCGATGAGGACGCCTTCGGGTCCCTCCGTCGGGATGTGCTCGGCGAGCAGGTGAATCTCGCATCCCGCGTCGCGGATTTTCTTCTTCGCCATCGCCAGAACGTACTTGTCGCGTCCCAGACGGTCGGTCTTCCACATGATGAGGGTATGGGGACGGATTTTTGCGACTTCCGACAGCATCTGCTGGAACCCCGGTCGTGCGTCCGTGGTGCCGGATATTGCCGCGTCCTCATACTCCTGCACGATTTTGAAACCGTGCGCATCCGCCCATTCGTGGGCAAGCTCGCGCTGTTGGTCGATGCTTGCGTCGTTCTGCGAGTGGGACGAGAAGCGATAGTACGCTATCGCAAGGTTGTTGTCGTTCGGCGCGAATTTCTTCTTACGTGCCATAGGTTTACCACCCCCTGTAATTTCTGCTTATGGGCTTTCACGTTAGTTCCTCTTATATAATGAATTGCGTAAATACGCATTTAATTATAAAGCCCGCCGCCCAAAAGAGCGACGGGCTTGCCCACGATTTATCGAAGCCTATCGCCATAAGGCAAAGACTTGATATAGTTCTCCATCCATTGCCAATCCGGCTTGCCGTCAGGCGTTGCTGGCAAATCAATGGTTGAATGCACCATGCGTTCTGGACGCCATTTCCGACCATAGGCCCATCTATAGCGGTCTTTCATTATCACTGAAGCGACAAATAAGCCGGTCGCTTCAGTAAATTCGCCGTCAAGACGATAAAGCGGATTAACATCGTGGCTGCATGTAAATCGCTTTGCTTGGTAGTATGCAAAGCCAACCGACCCATTATTCGTTACGCATACCGCATGCCCCGGAAACAGCTTTCGAGATAGTGGGTCGTTGCTACCATTACCTGTTCTGGTCGCATTAGCGATTTCTTCAAGCGTGTAATACTCAGTCACGCCATTGTTCTCGCTTGTTGCGCTCAAAAATGGAATTGTACCTTCTCCTGACGGCTCAGGCTTTTTGTTATAAAAACCTTTGCAGACCTTGAAAACCTCGGTATAGCCAAAGGTTTTCCACGTGCTCGTATCAAGTGAAACAACATGCGTATCGTTCTGCGTCGTCAACGGCTCGCTGTGCAGCGAATCAATATACGACTCCATCCACTGCCAATCAGGTTCGCCACTTGTCGTTACCGGGAGTTTGATGACTGTATTGCTGTATAGGGCTTCAGTCACCTTTCTGCCGTAGGTATATTTGAAACGATTAGCAGCAAGTAGTGTTTGCAAAAATAAATACGTTTGCTTTGATTTAGCTTCGTGCTTCTTCGGCAACAATATTTTTGCAGAGTCCCCGACTACGCAACCATTTTCATGAAACGAAACATAGCCAGAAGTCCCACTGCGTGCGACCGTCAGGCATGCCTCTTCGCAATATGAATAGCCCTTATTGCGGCAATAGGCTTTGCTAATATAGCCCATCACCCCATTGTTGCCCTCGCCGCTCTGGACGGCTTCAAAATCACCGGGATTACTCTCAATTTCTTCGACAGTTATTCCCTTACCATTGATGATTTCAAAAATGTCGTCAACGATGAAATTAGCCCAGTTAGTCATATCAATTTTCATAGACTACCCCCGTTCTTACCAGATAAGCGAGGTAGTCATTAACCGTCTGCTGGAAATCGTCCTGCGTGAGCGTCGTGTAGTCAGTCTCCATGTACGCCTCGCACAGCCACTCGTCATCACCAGTGACCATCTGACGCGCGCTGAAGCCCGGAATGACATCACGGTTCTTGTACGTATCGAGCCACTTCTTCTGAATGACTGACCACAGGCTGTTACCGTCCTCGTCCATCTGCTCGACGCGTCCAAGATTCTTGCGCTTCTTGAAGCCGTCATCCTTGCAGTAAGCAAAGAACGTCTCGCGATTAGCCGATTTGTGCGGCGTGCCTACATCAAATACCATGCAGCACGCACAGGCACTTGCGCCCGGATAAAAAATATCATCAGGCAGCGAGAAGACCGCATCCAACGTATTGTTCTTGAGAATCGCGTTCTTCATTTGTTTCATCAAAGTGCTATTGCCGATTGCACATGCCATTGGAAGCAAAACAGCGAGCTTACCTTGCATATCATGCTCGTTCATCTGGTCAAGAATGAACTTAACGAAATAAAGTCCCTTAGACGGGTCCTGCTTGCTTTTGCCCCATGTCTCGGAATACTTCTTCGGCATCTGCTTCGCCATAGCGTTATAAGGCGGATTCATGAGCACGACATTAAACTTGACGCCATCTTTGATAAACCGCGGCACCTCATTAAAGCAACTGCCCTGAACGATGTTTGAATTTCCGTCGCTATGAATCAGCATGTTCGTCGTCGCAAGACCGTAGACAAGCTCGTCATATTCGACACCGTAGATATGATTCTTCTTTACCTCATCCTCTTCCGCCTGTGTATGGCAATCAGCGAGTGCCTGCGTCATGGCACGAACAAGGAAAGAGCCACTACCGCATGCCATATCAAGAACGACCGAGTTCTTGTTAACGTTGCAAATCTTTGCCATGAAATCAGTGATATGGTCCGGTGTAAACGCCTGATTTTTGTCAGACTTGCCAACGTACTTATTGAACGTGATGAAGAACAGATTGAGCAGGTCTTGACCTGCCGTACTCTTATCGTTGATAAACGGGAAAATCTTGTCCTTGATGAAATCAAGAATCGCACAAAGGTTCTCGCTATCCATGTCACGGACATCTTGATTCTTGAGAACGCGCTTATCAATCAGGGTCAGCTTCTCAGCCTTCTTCAACGACCCTTCAAGCAGGTCTTCCAAGATAGTCCGAATCCCACCGATAATCTGGGCGGTCTTCATCTTCCTGTCGTAAATAAGCCCGTTCTTAATAGCCAAAAGACACGTGCCGACAAACTGCGAGCGCAGCTTCTCGCCGACACCGTGGCGATGCAGCAACTCGTTGAGCTGATACGTGTTACGCATCACCTCTTCCTTGTTGTTCGTATGCTTCGCATCAAACATCGCCACGTATTCCGGCATCGTGCGGATGGCCTCTTCACTCGCGAGCTTGCGGTCATCCTCGACCTCGGATTTCCACACCGTGATATGGTCGTTGGTCGTATTCGCGACCATCGCAATAATCTTGTTGCCGGTAAGACGCTTCTCGTACTCGACGTAAGCAGCTATCTGCTCCTCGACCGTCGGCCACTTGTCGGCATCGTTCTTCGTCTCGATAAGCAGAGACACGCCGTCCAACTCGAAGCGAATATCGAGGAACTGCCAGGAACCTTTGCCGCTCTTCTTCTTGATAGGCTCGAACTCAAGGTTCTTCTCCTTGAAGGCTTTCGGGTAGCTGAACTCGCCGTTCTCGATATTTGACGTGGCGTATTTGCGCCCAACCGCGTCGACAATCTCAATTCGTTCCATTACTCATCCACCTCCTCAAGATGCTCCTGCACCCACTCGTGGATGATTGCGGCAATCGTCGTCTCGCGCTCCGCTGCCATCATCTTCAGCGCCTTCTTGTCGCTCACGGTGAGCGACAGCGAGAGCGTCGTGCGCTTCTCTTCAGCGGCCGTGTCAGCGACGACGGCCTTCTCTATCTTCTTCTGCTCGGCCTCGCGGTCGGCAGCGTATTTCTCGAACATGTTCGCCATGGCGGCTCGACCTCCTTTAATCATTTACATATTTGTACAATTATACATCATCGAGACGCATTTGTCCAGATGGACAACACCTCTGACCTGCGGTTATTCCTTCGGGAACCCCGCAGCCTCGCGCACCGTGCCCACCAGGGCGAGAGTCGCCTTCGCCGCCTTGCCGCGTCGGTCGAACTCGACCACGGACTTGCCGGCTGCTCCCGCCTGAACGAACGCCTCGGACTGGGGCAGCTTGGCCACCGTCTGGTCGCCCGCCAGACCCTCGAACCACTCCATGAAGTCGCGGGACGCCTTGAAGCGGTTCCACCCGTTCATCACGTAGACAATCTTCGCGTGGCCGTTCTTGAACACCGCCTTGCGCATGCGCATCAGCGGCTCGATGTCCCTCGACGTGGTCCTGGTCGGGATGACCACCACGTCCGCCTCCTTCAGCCAGTCCGCCAGCCCCTCCTGCAAGGCCCCCGGCGTGTCCACGACGGCGACCTGCGCACCGTCCGCCTCATGCGTCTTGTGCAACGTGCCGCCCTGCGTGTCCAAGTCGTAGAAGCTCACGGGGATGCCGGAGCGCTCGAAGGAGAAGGCAATCTCGTCGGCGACCAGGGACTTGCCAACACCGCCCTTCTGATTGCATACCAGAATCGTCTTCATTTCCTCACCTCGCTATGTATTTAATCAATTACGCATTTCCATATTTAATTATACGAGCCGACAAATGCGCGTTCAACCGCCACTTTCGGGGCTTTTTCTGGGCTTTTGCCGGTCTCCAAACGGGCCTCGCGCTCTCGCTTCGCTCCGTCCGTTCCGCCGCGTTTTCCGAATCCGGCTCATAAATGAGCGGACGCCGAAAACCCCGATTTTCCGCCCCTTGCGTGTACGTCCATCAACAGCCCTTCTGAAGGTCTCTTCGTAGCCCGCGAGCGGGAGCTTGAGAAAGGGAGCAGCTTGACGCTGCTCCCTCATCTTCTCGGCTACTCGTCGAACTGCGTGTCCTTGTCCGCCGACCTCGGCGTCCTCACGGGCGCACGCTGCTCGGCCTCCTTGACACGGCGCTGCATGCGCTCGTGCTTCAGACGCTTCTCGCGCTCGTCCTCGTCGGACAGCGCCTTCTCCGCCGCCTTGAGGCGCTTCTCGGCGTCCCACATGCTCCTGCGGGACTCGTAGACGCGCCTCTCCGCCTCCTCGCGCTGCCTGCGGCGCTCCTCCGCGAGCGCCTCCTGAATCATCATGCGCAGCATCATGGCGGTCATGTCGGCCATCATGCGGGACACGGGGTCCTTGGCGTTGCACCCCGCCTTGGCGAACACGTACATGCCGGCCAGAAGCCCCGGGCACGGGTGTTGCAGTGTGTCGCGTGCCTCCTTGGAGGCATAGAACTCGCGCCTTGCTGCGTCCACGTTCTCGCGCAGCTTCGCCAGCTGCTCGTCCGGGTGGTTGCGCGCCTCCACGAGCGCCTCGTAGCGCTCGTCCATGAAGGACTTGCCCGCCTCGCGTGAGCGGTGGATGTGTGCCTTCTGAAGGTCGGACGCCATCTCCGACACGTACGCCCGGTCGAGGTCGTACACGTCGAGAGCGAAATCCGCAGAGGGCTGTGCTGCCGGTTCTGCCGTCTCGGGCACATCGGGAAGGACTTCCGGTGCCGTGGCGTCCTGCTCGGGAGCCTCAAGCTCGCGCTGCTTCTGGTCGAAGTACGCCTCGATGCCCTCGCGGGTCAGGTCGTCGGCGAGGTTGGAGGCACGGCGCCTTCTCTTGCGCCTGCTCTTGCCGTAGGGGTCGCGGGACTTGTAGCTCCAGCCCACGGTCTCCTCTCCGGTCTTCTCGTCGACCTTGCGGGTCTCGGTCAGCTCGACGCCGCGAACCTTCAGCTCCTCGAGGAACTCCTCCATGTTGCCCGCATGGTCGCGGGCGTCCGCCACGCGGTTGCCCAGAACGCGCTCGAAGGACTCGATGCCGAACTGACCCTTGCGCTCGGCCCATGTGGTCGGCTCCCTGGCGGGTTCGGGACCCACGACCGTGAACCCCATCTCGCGGCTCAGCCGGTCGTTCTTGCGCTTCACGGTCGCATGGTCGGTGCCGTGCGCGATGGCCGTGCCGGATACCAAGTCATGGTTCGCGATGGTCGCATGGACATGCACGCAGCCGCCCTCGCCGTCGGTGTGGACCGTGACCCAGCAGGGGGCGTTCGGGGCCACTTCCTTGCACAGGGCATAGCCGTATTCGCACGCCCGCTGGATGTCCTCGGGGCTGTCACGGGAAAGCTCTTCGGGGGACCACGAGACGCGCAGCTCGTAGCCCTCGTTCAACCTCGTCCCCTGGCTCTGCCGGCGCATGGCGGAGCAGAACCGGATGAAGTCCTCGCGGGTGCCCATGTCGCCCATCTGGGCGGCGATGCGGTTCGTCTTCTCGCGGATATTGCGCGTGCGCTTCTTGCCCTCCCCGAGTTCCGTGTACGACATGCGCCCGCGGACGTTCGGCAGGGGCTGGATGTGCGTCGTCGACATCAGCTTCCACCCCCTTTGATAAGAATCTTTTCGCCGCGCTCGCCGTACCAGTAATCGCACAGCTCCTCTAACTGCTCGGGGACGTCCGGCCACAGCAGAGCCATGGCGCGGAACACGTCCTTGGCGAAATCGGTCCGCAGGCCGTCCACCTCATCGGTCAGCTTCGACAGCTCGCCGCGCACCTCCGCAAGACCCGTCTTGCACTCGCCGAGCACGCCCGGGGAGAGCGAACCCGGATGCGACTTGGTCTCCGCGTTCAGCACCCTCGCAATCTGGTTCACGTTGACGCCGATGCTCTTCGCCTCGGATGCCATACGCTCCGCGTCGGCGTTCCTCGTCACGACGTACGTCGGCTCGACATCCCCGCCCTGTACCTTCTCCACGCAACTGCGGAGAAATGCGGAGCGGGTCATCTTTTTCTCGGAGCAAATCGCGTCCAGCGCGGCAAGCTCCTCGTCCGAAAACCGAACCTGGACCGTGCGCTCCTTGTTCGGCTTCTTAGCCGCCTGACGGCGCACGCGGCTGCTCCTCATGTCTGAACTCACACCCACGTAAAACACCTCCTTTTTTAATGCAACGTGCGCGTTGATTTTCTACGACAGAATCGACGCTAAAAAAGGAGCGAGCATGGGACTTGTCCCTACAAAACTTCGGATTTTTCTACAAAGTAGAAAATTCCTCCGTTTTGTCGTTACACGTCCCGCTCGCGAGGGGGCAGTTTTCACTGCCCCCTTCGAACCCCCAGATGCGCCCCATTCCCAACCAGCTTCCGCCGACGACTCGGCGAAGCATCCCATTCGGAACGGGGCACCCCGGACATCCCTTTCGGGGTGCCGGACAGGAGGCACGACTGCCTCGCTACATGCCCTCGCCATAGCCCGCCACGGGCATAGGCTCGCGTCCGCCCGGGGCGGGCGTGCTACCCGAATCGGACGCGACGGGCGCGCCGTTTCGGGTAGGAGCGACACCCTGCGAAGGCGCCTTCTTGGTCAACATCTTGTGCAGGTAGCGCCCCGCCTTGCGCATGTCGGCGACGCTCATGTCGCCCAGCTCGGGGCAGCTCTCGTACATTGCCTTGCCGATGTGCTTGAAACACTCGTCGCGGCGCTGCTGCATCTCCTCAATCGCCTTGTCGATGTCGGAAATCTTCTTCTTAGTGCTCATGATTTATTCCTCCTTGTTCGTTGAATCGTCTATGTCATAACCGCCGTCTTCCGCGCTACATCCGAATCGTCCAAAGCTGAAATGCGCTGATGACGAAGGGCAGGGCGAGCATCACCAAAGCGACGGTAATCAATGCCCTCGCGACCCTGAGTCCGAGAACATCGACCTCCGACTTGTCGGGCATCGAGCGCTTGGGAACCGATTTCTCCATCGCCTCAAGGTGCTTTGAATACAGCTCACGCTCTTCCGCCGTGAGCGTTCCATCGCTCGCATGAGTGCGAAGCAACGCGACCTCGTCGGGCGTCAAGATGTCCGCGTCCTTGTCGTTTTTAGGCGCCTTGTTGATACCTAAACCATTCATTCCTTTGCCCTCCTTAATTACTCGCGCCGAGGTCTTCGATTGTCTGACGACCGGTACTGCTCCCGTCATACGGGACGTACGGACCGGGGTCGAACGACGGGTCTTCCTTCTGTGCCCAATAAACAAAGCCGTTCCAAATCGCCTCATCGCTAAAGATATGTCGGTGCACCTCGGTCATATCAGACGTGCCCCGAAGACCGCTCACCACCTCGTCGAAGAAGCATTCGTCGGGAACCCCTCCCACCAATTCGAGATGCGCGACTGAAGAGCGTGTGTTTTGCAAAAAGCTCCCCAAGTCCCAAGCTCCGGTGATGGCGACAAGCGGCACGCCAGCCTGCGATTTCGCCCTGTCAATGACGTTGGACCACACCTCGTTCGTGTCGGGCAGCTCACCCGTCAGCCTGTAGTTGATTTCGTACATCGTGTACTGAACCAGGAAAGGCGATTCCGACAGCTTGCATCCCGTCATGACGTACATCCCAATCAGGACCACGAGCGCCAGCGACATGACGCCGCGCAGAATCGCGCTCTTCTTCAACTGCCTCTCCGATGACTCCCCCGTGAACTTCGCATCGGAGGCGTTGGCGTCCGCCTCGGCAAGCGCAAGGGTCTGCTGATAATCCTGATAGAGCAGCCGCTCGTTCTCATCAAGACCGTCGTGGCGTGCCTTCAGACGCCACTCCGCAATCTTCTCGCTTTCCCATTTGAAACCCTTCTTAGGCGGTACAGCACCCGAGGGCGGCGACGAAACAGCGGAAAGCTGCTCCGTCACATAGTCGTCGTACGCCCGCTGCTCTTCGGGCGTGAGCGTTCCGCCGTGCTTTGCCCTCAGGCGAAGTCGAGCCAGCTCATCAGGCGTCAAATTGCTCATGGTTTATTCCTCCTTAATCGTTGTCTTCCGTATCCGTCGCAAGACCAAGCTGCTCCCTCACCGCCGCGTAACCGGCACCGAGGTCTGCGGGAGTCGTGCCATGGGCGGTGCAGTAATCGAGGACGACCGTGCGGAAAATCCCGCGACGTCTGCCCAAGAAGTAGACCAATCCGCCCGCGCCGCCATAGCCATCTCGCGTGCGGTAGACCGTCAAGCCGGGGCACCACTTCTCGCAGCTCGTCTTGAGGACGGACCCGCTCGCGTCCTTGCTCTGCGTCCATTCGCCGTCGGAGCACGCAAACTCGACGATTCGGGCCATGAACGCTTTGCGGCTCATCTGCATCCGCATGCCCTTGTGCTCCGCGGCCAGCCATTCGTCGTAGCGCATGGACAGGTAATCATTCGGCACGAAGTCGGCCCTAATCGAATCCTTGACGTCCTCCCAGAACTCAGCCACCGTGTCATTGCCGAGAACCCACTCGTGCTTCAGCTGCGCGGCCTCCTTAGGCTCGGGCAGCTCGTAATACCGGTCCCACTTCACCAGCGCCTGATAGGCCAGGTATTCGCAGAACTCGGGGGACACGACCCACTCGGAACGGATGGTCTTGTCGTCGGCCTTGCCGGCGAACTGCCCCGTGAACGGGACGTAGATGTTGCGGTCCAGCCAAGCGTCCCCCTTGTCGCGGGTCTTCGGGATGTCGTTGGCGGCGCAGACAATCAGCGCGTGGGGCGTGTAGTCGAACATGCCCTTGTTCTTGCGCTCCACGCCTATCGCGTCATGCGAGATGATTGACTTCAGGCGTGAGTTGTCCTTCAGGTACGCACCCGAATCGGAGTCCTCGCACGTGATGAGGGAGACACCCACGATGTTCGACACGCCGAACCGCCCGCCATCCGTGCCGCCGGCAAGCAGCGCGAGGCTTGAGGTCATGCACCCGTCGTAGCCGACGAGCGACTTGAGGCAGTCGAGGAAGGTGCTCTTCCCGTTGTGACCCGTCTCGTTGTGAAAGGTCACCATGACGCGCCAGTTGTGGTAACTGCGCAGGGACGCCCCCGCCACCTTGACAAGCAGGTCGCGCCCGCCGTCGTAGGGGACGTAGGAGTCCAGCAGCTGCCAGAAGTCAATCTTCGAGCCGTCCGGCATCGTGTGCTCGGGGACGGGCGGCTCCTTGTCGGGGAGGCGCGTGGCGCTCTTCCTGAGCGCAACGACCCCGGGGGAGAACTCGCGCAGGACGCGCCCCTCGTAATCCCAGATTCCGTTGGCCATGAAGACCAGGGACGGGTTATCGCACTCGCACACGCGGTTCTCGCGACGCGACGCCATGTCATGCAGCTTCTGGACGAAGTTCTTCTTCCAGTTGCCGTTCACGGCGCCCACGACCTCCTGGCACCACAGGTCAATCTGCCCGTCGCCAATCTCGCGGTAAATTCCCTCGTCGGGGTCGTACATGGCGAGCACGCCCTCCGAGGTCGGCTTGTCCACGGTCTCCTTGACGCAGACCATGCGGATGACCTCCTGCGAAAACACCAGCTCGGCGGCCTGCACGGGGTCGATGCTCTTGAGCTTCGGCCAGCGAAAGCCCCTGCCGTAAATCTTGCCCGCCGTCGGATTAGACGGCGGCTCGGACAGGTTGACCCACGCCACGAGGGCATTCGTCACCTTGACCACGTCGTCCGAGAGAGCGGACAGGCCATCGCCCGCGCAGTCGCGCAACACATAGCTCACCACATCGCTGAGCGCCTTGTGATAGTTCTCCCCGCCGTACAGGTAGTCAGGGTTGTACGCCTCGCCCTGATTCCCCTCGTCATACGCACGTCCCCTCTTCATCTCATCCTTTGTCTGCGGGTCAGATACTTGAAAAATGGGCGGTAATGAGCTAAAATATTTATAGTTAGACGGAGCGGTTCCCTTTGCTGTGGCGGCGGGGGAACTGCTCTTTTCTTTATCAGCCATAAACTCGCCTCCTCTCAGTTCTTCGGCTCAACCAGCATGTAATGCTCGGAAATCCACGCCTCGATGTCCTCGCGCTTGTAAAACACCGAGCGGTTGAACTTGTAGAATCTCGGACCCGTGTCCGTAGCCCGCCACTTGCGGAGCGTCGCCGGGCTGATGCCGAGCATGTCCGCCACCTCGGCCGTGCTCAGGAAATTCTTCTGATGAATCTGTTTCTCTTCCATTCGCTACCTCCCACATCCAATCTCGAACGCAAACAAAAAAAGCTCCTGCGGAAACCAAGACGGACGGAAGGCATAAAAGCCTCGTCTATCTCGGTTTCCACAGGAGCTTCGCTCGTCGATATTTCACCTGTGACGCTCGGCGACATCGCCTCGCGCTCGGCCCTTATTCCCGATGGCAACCCCGCATCTGAGACGGGACGGGTGCTGGACCTATAATTCTCGTACGTTAATCATACAACAGAAACGACAAGAACGCAAGAGTAATATCTACGTTTCCGCAGGCCAGATGCCCATCCCGAGCGTTTTCCGCTCATAAACGAATGGAAAAAGCTCGAAAAAGCAACCCGCCGCACCACCCGGAAAACAACGACTGCAACAAGAGGTACACATGAGGGCTGACCACATGTGTGACCACATCAAAATGGCATCTGGTCAGCTCTTGAAACGAAAATCCCCTCTTTTATCAAGGGATTTTTTACGTTCTGACCACATGACCAGATGACCAGATAAAAACCGACAAACTTTATTTATTTACGCGTATTACGTAGTCCTTTTCAATTTTTAAAAATAAGTCCTAAATTATGTGGTCATCTGGTCAGGAATTGCAAAAAGCCTGATGGCATCGAGGGATTCAGCTGACCAGATGGTGACCACATCATTTTTTCTTGTGGTCATCTGGTCAGCATGTGGTCAGGCAAAACGCTCGTAAACGAGGGAACGGGGATTCTTCTGTCCTAAGCAGGTGCGCATTTCGGACGCTTCGCGTCCTCAATGCAAGCTAGTTACGCCTCGGGCTGCGCCCTCGGCTTGCCTCATCGCATATTGGGTACGCAGAAAAGCATGGAAACCATCCAATACGGTTTCGCATGCCTCATGCGTACCTCTCGAAGGCAACGGAGGCGCGAAGCGCCGTAGTTGCCGGCCAGACGGAGGGGCGTATGTCATGCCAAGCCCATGCCGCATCCCTTCTGTACGTCCGCCCACATCCGACCGCCGCCCGCAGGGCGGCCACCCTTGCATCGAGCGAACGCGAGATGCGCAAAGGCGCTCGAATATCCCTCAGACCGCTTCAGAGGCGTTTTAAGGCACGAAAAAAGCCCGAGGGGTACACGAGTACCCCAACGGGCTTAAAACGCCTTAAAACGGCAAAATACGGCGTTTCACGTCAATGGGAACGGAAAGGGGACGCCATCAGGCGTCCCCCAACCTATACACAAGCGCAAACTCGTTCTTGTAAAAGAAGAGTTCGACGCTTCCTCTTTTGGTGGAGGCGCGGAGAATCGAACTCCGGTCCAAAGCAGCTCCCTGGCAGGTGTCTACAAGCTTAGTCGCCAATTGGGTCTTGGACGTCGCGCACTTGGCGACCCGCGCTTGGCGTCCCAGCCGGTTCTTGCTTTTCCCTGGGCATACCGACTACGTCTCAGAGAGCATCTCCCTAGATGACGTCGCACCGGGGACGGGAGCGATCCCGGGATTGACGGCCGCTAGTTAATAATTAAGCAGCGAGGGCATAGCCCTGGTAAGAATCGTTGTCAATTAAATTTGACGGTACCCCTGTTTAGCGTGGCGAGGAGACCACGGCCTGCTGCCCACCTCAGAACTACCCTGTCGAAACCAGTCGCCCCCATGAGGTGCTTGGGGCCGAATGCCACCATGCGTCTGTCAAAGTGCCGTCCGGGCCGCGCCCGGACACGTAAAGTCTACCCAACTTTCCGCGCGTCAGACAGCACGACTTTTTTGGCGCCCAGGCGAGAAGGACGAGGCCACGCACTGGCGCGTCCCCGTCCTTGCGCACGTGCGCGAGGGGCCGCGGAGGCTACTCCTCCACCAGCTCGAACTGGTCAGGGCCAACGCCGCAGACGGGGCAGACGTAGTCCTCGGGAAGCTCGGGGGTGTCGACCTCTACCTCGTAGCCGCAGACCGTGCAGACGAACTTGTAGGTCTTCTTCTCGTCAGCCATGGTGTTTCCTCTCTCTATGTGGTCATCCGCGTTCGCGGAACCGCCCCCAGTGTTCGCGACCTCCGCCGGTACGTACGAGGAGGCCTTCGGCGGCGTCTTTCCCTTCAACACCGTGTGGTAGTAAGCATACGTGAGCGGGTCTGCATCGCCAAGGGTCCTGGCATCCTGCACTTCTCCCACAAACACCGTGTGGGTGCCCACGTCCAGCGTCGCCACGACCTTGCACGACACGACGGCGAGCACGTGCGGAAGCGGGTAGCGGTCGCCGAGCGCCGTCACGGCGGAGTCGATGCCCGCGAACTTGTCGACGTCCGCGGAGGACTTGAAGCCAAAGCGGCCCACGTACTCCATGTCGCACGTCACGTCCAGCGGGCAGAGCGCGAAGTGGCCGGCGTCCAGGATCGCCCGCTGCGTGCGGTTCTGCTTGTTGACGACGACCTCTATCTGCAGCGGGGTGCTCGTGAGCTGCAGGCCGGTGTTGATGAGGCACGCCGAGGTGCCGTCGGCTCCGGACGCAGAGACGACGTAGAGCCCGGACGTGAACTTCGTGAACGCGGTGGTGTCCATCTGTCCCTCCAAACGCATGCCTTCGCCCCGCGCGGGGGACGCCTACCCTCATTCTAGGGCCTGGTGCCGCGGCGGCAAGGCGCCATGCCGCGAGTGCCATGCCGAGCGCTACCCGCGGCTTCGCTCCTTCAGCACGCGGCGGATCTCGCGGTCAGAGTCGCGGCGCGCCATGTCCGCGCGCTTGTCGTACAGCTTCTTGCCCGTGGCGAGCGCGATAGTGAGCTTCACGCGGTTGTGCTCGTCGAAGTACATCTGAAGCGGCACGATGGCGACGCCCTTCGTACGAAGCTTCTGCTCCATGTAGTCTATCTGCCTGCGGTGCAGCAGCAGCTTTCGCCTGCGGTCCGGATCCGGGTTCCACACGCCGCCGTTCACGTACGGGTGGATGTGCATGCCGTTCAGCCACACCTCCCCGCCGCGTATGAGCACGAACGTGTCCGTCAGCTGCGCCGCGCGGTCGCGCAGGCTCTTGACCTCCGCGCCCGTGAGCTCGATGCCGGCCTCGAACGTCTCGTCGATCGCGTAGTTGTGGCGCGCGGCGCGGTTCTTCGATATGACCTTTATGCCGGGTCGCTTGTCCCTCGCCTTGCTAGCGGCCATCCGCGTCACCCCCGGCCGTGCCCTCGGCGCCGTCCGCCGCGCCCTTCTCGCCCGGCGCATCCTCCTTGCCCGGCGCGCCCTGGCCTGCCGCAAGGTCCTCGTCGCTCTGGCGGATCAGCCTCAGCAGCGCCATGGAGGCGTCCTCGCCCACCAGGTCGCGGGCGCGCACCGTCAGGTTGGTCGCGACGTCCTGCTGGCCGGCCTGCGCGGCGTCCGTGGCGCACATCAGCAGGCAGATGGCGATCTCCGCGTTCGCGCCGTCCGGTAGGCCCTCCTGGGCAAGAAGGTCGCGGGCCTCGTCGTCGCCAACGAGGTCTGGGTCGTGCGTGGTGCCGGCCGCCTGGTCAAGCGCCTGGTCGAGCGCGCGCTCCCTCACGCCCAGGCGACGCCCCGCGCGCAGCGCCGCCGCGGCCGTGCGCGGCTTCTGCTGTACCAGGAAGTACTCGCTGAAGTTCGCGAACGCCCGCGCGAGGTGCCGCGCGTCGCTCGCGCGCTCGAACACGGAGTACGTGAGCGCAAGGTACTCGTTTATGTCGCCGTTCACGCGGAAGAGGTCCGCGAGGTTCAGGCGCATCTCGCACCCCATGGGGTTCCAGCGCACCGCCTGCTTCAGCGCGTTCGTCGCGATGTCGTAGTCGCCGGTGTGCACGGCCGCAAGCGCAAGGTCGCCGTACAGCCGGTCCATGGGCTCGCCCACGTCGCGCAGCTCGCGCGGGTCCTTCTCCACGCGGCGGTACGCCAGGCGCTCGAAGATCGTGGGGAAGCTGAACCACTGCACCTCGTCCGTCGTGGGGCAGTTGCGGTCCACGTACTCCTCCGCGTCCTCCGCGATGCCCAGCAGCACGTCGAGCGCCTCGTCGTTCTGTCCCTCTATCATCAGGGCCTCCGCGTGCGTCAGGCCCTCCGTCATTCCACTCTCGTCCATGTTCCTCCAGCGGCAGCGCCGCCCTCGTGCCCCGCCCGCGGCGGGATTGCGTATGTGTTCTAGGCTACCCGTTGCGCGTCACTTTGATGCATGCGACGCGGCGTGCGCGTCCGCCCGCGCCGGCGCGAAGTCTATCTGCCCGCGCGCCGGGTTCGCCCCCGTGACGGTCACGGCCACGCGCTGCCCGCAGCGCCACGCGCGCCCGGACGACTCGCCCGTCAGACACAGGCGCTTCTCGTCGTACGCAAACCACTCGTCGCCGAGCGCGCCCACGGGCACCAGGCCCTCCGCGCACGTGTCGTCCAGCGTGACGAAGAGCCCGTAGCGCTCCACGCCCACGACGACGCCCGAGAAGGACTCGCCCACGTGGTTGGCAAACAGCTCGGCCATCTTGACCTTCTGCGTGTCGCGGGCCGCGCCGTCCGCGATGCGCTCGCGGTCGGAGCACGTGCGACACAGCTGCGCGAGGCCGCGCGCCACGTCCAGCTGCTCGCGGCCGCGCGCCCGGCTCTCCAGCTGCGCCCTGAGCGCGCGGTGCACGACGTCGTCCGGGTAGCGCCTGATGGGCGACGTGAAGTGGCAGTACGCCTTCGCGCCCAGCGCGTAGTGGCCCTCGTTCTGCGGCAGGTAGACGGCCCGCCTCTGCGCGCGCAGCAGGAGCGTCGTCGCCAGGGCCTCGCCGGCGGTGCCGCGCGCGGCCTCAAGCACCTGCTGGATGGCAAACGGATCGCCCGCGACCACGCGGTCCGCGAGCTCGCCGTGAACGAGCCCCAGCTCCGCAAGAACCGGTATGGTCTGCGCGAGCTCCTCCGGGGAAGGCCGCTCGTGCACGCGGTACGCCGCCGGCGCGTCCGCGTCCGCCAGCATCCGCGCGACGCTCTCGTTCGCGATGAGCATGGCCTCCTCCACCAGGCTCGTCGCGCGCGTCTTGCGGCGGACCTCCACCCCCGTGGGCACGCCCCTCTCGCCCAGGCGGACCCTCGCCTCGCGGGTGTCGAAGTCGATGGCGCCGCGCTCCGCCCGTCGCGCGATGCGAAGCGCCGCCACCTGGTCCAGCACCGCGATGGCCCCCGCCACCCGCGGTGCCGCGTCCGGCGCGCACGGAAGCCCCGCCGCGTCCACGCGGCCCTCCAGGAGCGCGTCCACCGTGTCGTAGTCGAGCCGTGCGGCGGAGCGTATGGCCGTGGGGAACGCCTGCGCGTCCGTCACGTTGCCGCGGCGGTCCAGGCGCATGACGACGCTCATGCACAGCCGGTCCACGCCGGGCCTGAGCGAGCACACGTCGTTGCACAGGCGCTCCGGCAGCATGGGCAGCACGCGGTCCACCAGGTAGACGGAGCATCCGCGGCGCTTCGCCTCGTTGTCGACGGGCGAGTTCCACGGCACGTAGTGCGTCACGTCCGCGATGTGGACCTCCACCTCGAAGCCGTCGTCCACGCGCCTGGCGCCCACGGCGTCGTCGAAGTCGCGGGCGTCGGTGGGGTCGATGGTGAAGACGCAGCTCGCGCGCATGTCGCGGCGCAGCGGGTCGCTCGCGAGGGCGGCCTCGGCGTCCACGGCGATCGCGTCCGCCTGCGCGAGCGCCGCGGAGGGAAACTCGCCCGGCAGGTCGTACGACGCGATGACGGACTCCACGTTGAGGTCGAGCTCCGCGGAGGAGCCCACGCGCCGGTCCATGGTGACGACGCCCGCGCTGTGGCGGGAGGGGTACTCCGTGATGCGGGCGGACACGACGTCGCCCTCCCCCACGCCCAGGCGCGCGGCGCTCTTGTCCTGCGGGATCACGAAGAAGTCCCGCTTGATCCGCGCGTCCAGCGGAACGACGGCCCCCAGCGGGTCAAGGTGCCTGTAGACGCCCAGGAACGTCGTCGTCGCGCGCGTGACGACGTTCTGCACGCGCGCAAGCTTTTCTCGCCCGCGCACGTCCTGCAGGCTCACCTGCACCTCGTCGCCGCTCATGCCCTCGCGGATGCCGCCGCGCGCCACGGGAAACGTCTCCTCCGGCGTCTGCACCTCCGCGACGCCGGGCCTCATCACGCGCAGCGTTCCGGTGAGAAGGACGTGCGCCTTGCGCTTGCCCTCCCGTCCGGGACGGCGACGGTTTCCCCTGTGCGGGCGCTTGCGTCCCATGCGAGACCTCCTTTGGTAGGGAAAGGCGGCGTGACCCGCAGGCCGCGCCGCCTTTGCACGAGGACGATGCCGGTTGCTTGGCTAGACCTTGAGATAACGCCTCATGGCAATCATAGAGCCAAACATGCCGAGGAGCATGCCGATTACGATGAGCCCCGCGTACGTGCCGGCCAGCACGTGCGCCGGCAGGTCGAACGAGAGGAACTTCAGGCTGTTCTGGAGCCTGGGCATGACAACGGCGAGGACGGCGTTGAGCGTCGCGACCGCCAGGGCGGAGCCGAAGAGCGCCTCGAGCAGCCCCTCCATCATGAACGGCCCGCGGATGAAGCCGTTCGAGGCACCGACCAGACGCATGATCGCGATCTCGCGACGACGCGCCGAGATGGCGAGGCGAATGGTGTTGTTGATGAACACGAACGCGATGAACGCGAGCAGCGCCACGAGCACGATCGCGCCGATGCGCAGGTAGTAGGTGACGCTGAACAGGCGCTCCACCGTCTCGCGGCCGTACTGGACGGAGTCGCTGGGGTTGGAGGAGTTGTCCGCGACCTTCGCGAAGTCCGCGTCCTTGACGAGCCTGTTCGCCACCTTCTCCACGTCCTGCGGGTCCGACAGCTTGATCACGAGCGAGGCGGGCACGGGGTTCTCGCCGTCGAGGGCGGCGACGGCGTCCGCGGCGTTGCGGTTGCTCATCGTCTCCTTGTACTGCTTGAGCGCCTCCTCCTTGCTCTTGTACGAGACGGACTCGACGTACTTCCAGCCATCGACCTTCTTCTGGAGCGCCTCGACGGCCGTCTTGTCCGCGTTGTCCGAGAGGAACGCCTGGATGGTGACGCGGTCCTCCACGTTGCCGACGAGGTTGCCGACGAGCACGGAGCCGAGCACGAACATGCCGATCACGAAGAGCGACAGGAAGATCGTCACGATTGCCCCGAGCACCGTGGACCAGTTGCGACGAAAGTGGCGGAAGGCCTCGTGGAGCGAGTACCCAATGTTAGATGGCACCATAGAAGCCGTAGCCTCCCTTCTCCTGATCGCGCACCACATGGCCGGCCTCGAGGGCGATCACGCGCCTGCGCATGGAATCGACCATCTCGCGGTCATGGGTCGCCATGACGACGGTGGTCCCCGTACGGTTGATGCGGTCAAGCAGCCTCATGATGCCAAGCGAGATGGCCGGGTCGAGGTTGCCCGTCGGCTCGTCGCACACCAGGAGCGGCGGGCGGTTGACCATGGCGCGGGCAACGGAGACGCGCTGCTGCTCGCCGCCGGAGAGCTGGTCGGGGTAGTTGTCCATCTTCTCGGCAAGGCCGACGAGGCGCAGCGTCTCGGGCACCTGGACCTTGATGACCGCGCGCGGCTTGCCGATGCACTCGAGCGCGAACGCGACGTTCTCGTACACCGTCTTGTCCGGCAGGAGCTTGAAGTCCTGGTAGACCGTGCCGATCTGGCGACGGAGGTACGGGACCTTCCTGTCGCGCAGCTTCGTGAGGTCCTGGCCCGCGACGATGACCTTGCCGCTCGTGGCGCGCAGCTCGCGCGTGAGGAGCTTGAGCAGGGTCGACTTGCCCGAGCCGGAGTGGCCGACGACGAACACGAACTCGCCGGGATAGATGTCGAGGCTCACGCCGTCGAGCGCGGGCTTGTTGGGCTGGGCCGGGTAGATGAGTGTTGCGTTTCTGAGCGAGATGGTCGGCCTGCCCGTGTGGGGCACCACGCGGTTGCCGTCATCCTGCAGGGGTGCGAAGACGCTTTTGGTCTCGGGCTGCGACTCGATGTCACCCGCGGTCTGCGACACCACGAGGCCCTCGCCCTGCGGTGCCTGCGGCGCGTCCTCGGGGGTGTGCGCCGTTACCGTGGTGACAGGCTGCAGGGGCTCGGCGTCCGCGGGCGCCTGGGGCGCGGGGTCTGCCGGTGTCTGCGCAGCCGGCACCGCGTGCGCCGCCGCGCTGCGGGCGTTCACCGCCTCCTCCCGCACGATGGCGTCTACATGGGACTGCGGGTCATGGGACCCGTCGCCCTGGACCGCATCGGCCTGCGGGACCCGCGGACTCGTGGAGTCAAGCCTGTCGTCCCCCTGCCGCTCGCTGCTGCGAAAGTGGTTGGCCACTAGAGCTCCTTTTTCTACAAAGCGATACTGACAGAATCTTGTTAAGCTTACCCGGAAACGCAGGTGCGGAGCACGGCGACGTCGGCGTAGCACAGATTAACCAGAGCGCCAAAGAAGGCCAAGGCGCGCTGGCGAGAAGGTCCGCGGCCTTGGGGGCACGCCCTTCTCGCCAGCGCGCGCCCCTTGCCCGCACCCTACGAGCCGATGCGCGTGAAGCCCTCGCCGAAGGCCTCGTAGACCTCGGAGACCACCACGATCGCATCCGGGTCGACCTCGCCCACGATCTGCTTCAGGCGGGCGGTCTCGGTCCTGCCGCACACGCACATGAGGACGGGTCGGTCGTTGCCGCTCCAGACGCCGCGCGCCCGGAGCTCCGTGCAGCCGCGACCAAGGTCGTACATGATGGCGCTCGCGATCTCCTCGTGCTTGCCCGATATGACGTACGCCATGCGCGCCGTGCGCGGGCCGTCGACGACCGCGTCTATAACGCGTCCGCCAATGTACATGGCGACGCCAGCGAACAGGGCGTTCCGGAGCGAGAACACCGGGATCGACGCGATGACGATCACGCCGTCGATAAGCATGCTCAGCGTGCCGAGCGGCATGCCTATGTGCTTTGCGATGAGCTGCGCCACGATGTCCGTGCCGCCGGTGTTGCCGCCGGAAAGGAAGACGACGCCAACGCCCGCGCCCACGAACACGCCGCCCCAGATGGCGGATATCAGCAGGTCGCCATGGGTGGGCACCGGCAGCACGGGCGCAAGCGCGTCAATCACGAAGCCGGACACCAGAATGCCGGCGATGCTGCGCGTCACGTAGGACCAGTCGCGCGTGCGCAGCACCACGTACACCAGAAGCACGATGTTCATGGCGATGGTCTGTATGCCGACGGGAAGCGTGACGCCCGCCGCCTTGCCCACCGCGTAGATGATGGTCGCCAGACCCGTGAGTCCTCCGGCCGCGATGCCGTTTGGCAGCTCGAAGCAGTCGATTCCGATGGCAAACAGCACCGAGCCCGCAACTATCAGGAGCGCGTCCTTCGCCGCACGCCTCCAGTCGAGCCTGTGCCTCATTCGTCACCCCCGCCGACGCGCCACCTGTGATAGCCGATCACAAACGGGTCGAGGTCGCCGTCCTTCAGCACGGCGTCCACGTTGCCCGTCTCGATGCCCGTGCGCAGGTCCTTCACCATCTTGTACGGGTACAGGACGTAGCTCCTGATCTGGTTGCCAAAGCCTATGTCGCGCTTCGGGCCACGCAGCTCGTCGATCTCGGCCTCGCGCTTCGCGAGCTCGCGCTCGTACAGGCGGCTGCGCAGGATGCCCATGGCGATGGCCTTGTTCTGGATCTGGCTGCGCTCGTTCTGGCACGTGACGACCGTGCCGGTGGGTATGTGCGTTATTCTCACCGCGGAGTCGGTGGTGTTGACCCCCTGCCCGCCGTGGCCCGTCGCGTGGTAGACGTCGATCCGCAGGTCCTGGGGGTCGATGTCTACGGTCACGTCGTCCGGCAGCACCGGCAGCACCTCCACGCCCGCAAACGTGGTCTGCCGGCGCTTCTTGTCGTCGGTGGGAGAGATCCTCACCAGCCGGTGCACGCCCTGCTCCGCGCGCAGCATGCCGTACGCGTTTCTGCCGGACACCGTGAACGTCGCCCGGTCGATGCCGATGACGTCTGCCGCGGGGACGTCGTTCACGTCCACCTTCCAGCCGCGCCGCTCGCAGTAGCGCAGGTACATGTGGAAAAGCATGTCGCACCAGTCCTGCGCCTCGAGCCCGCCCTGTCCGGGCGTCACCGTCACGATGGCGTCGCCGTGGTCGAACTCCCCCGTAAACCACGTGGAGAGCTCCAGCTCCCCAAGGTCCGACACCAGCCGCTCCAGCGTCGAGCTCGCCTCGGCGAGAAGGTCCTCGTCTCCGGTCTCCTCGCCCAGCTCAAGGGCAGCCTTCACGTCCTCGAGCTCCGAGCGCGCGGAGTCGATGGCCACGACGTCCTCCTTGGCGCGCGTCAGCTGCTCCATGGTCCTGCTCGCGCCCTCGGCATCCTCCCAGAACCCGGGCTCGGCGCTCAGCTTCTCGAGCTCGGCGACCTTGCCGCGCTTCTCGTCCACGTGGAGGTAGTCCTCCACCTTGTCGAGCCTCTCGGATAGCCCCTCGATGTCTTCTCTGGAGATGTCAGTCATTTCCCACGCTTTGCTATCGGTTCCTGCCGTGGCAGTTCTTGAACTTCTTTCCGCTTCCGCAGGGGCAGGGGTCGTTGCGCCCGACGCCCACGTACGGGTCGGGGTCGTCGGCCTTGCGGTACGTCGTCGGCTTGTCCGGGGCGGCCATGTGCCTCGCGCCGCCCGGGGCGCCGGCGCGTTCGCTCATCTCCGCCCTGTGGGAGGACTGGTCGCCATCGACGTCCGCGGGGCCGGAGTACTTCGCGCCCCTCAGGTCGTCGGACTCGTCGGCCTCCGTCAGCGGCGCCGCAAGCTCCAGGCGCAGGATCGTGCGCAGGAAGTCCTCGTACATCGTGTTCACGAGCTCAGTAAACGCCGCGAACGCCTCCGTCTTGTACTCCACGAGCGGGTCGCGCTGGCCAAAGCCCCTCAGCCCGATGCCGGTCTTCAGGTAGTCCATCTCCTGCAGGTACGCCATCCACCTCGTGTCGATGACGCGCAGCATCACCTGGGCCGAGAGCTGCTGCATGATGTCGTCGGACAGCAGCTTCGACTTGGCGTCGTAGCACTCGATCACGTAGTCGTACACGGCGTCCGCGATGGCGTCGCGGTCCTCGTCGTCCTCGAACTCCGGCAGGTCCGTCCTGCCGGTCAGCTCCACGACCCACTTACGCAGGCCCTCGACGTCCCAGTCGCTCGGGTCGACGTTCTCGCCGCAGAACTCCTGCACCCTGCGGTCGACGGTCCCGCGAGTCACCTCCGCCACGTGCGCCACGAGGTCCTTCCCATCGAGGATCTTGTTCCTCTCCTCGTAGATCACCTGGCGCTGCTTGTTCATGACGTCGTCGTAGTCGAGGACGTTCTTGCGCATGGCGAAGTTTATCTCCTCCACCTTGCGCTGGGCGCTCTCCACGGCCTTCGTGACCATCTTCGCCTGGATCGGCATGTCGTCCGGCATGTCGTACTTCGTCATCATCGCGGAGATGCGGTCCATGCGGTCCCCACCGAACAGCCTCATCAGGTCATCCTCGAGCGAGAGGTAGAACTGCGTCTCGCCGGGGTCGCCCTGGCGGCCGGCACGACCGCGGAGCTGGTTGTCGATGCGTCGACTCTCGTGGCGCTCGGTGCCGATCACGCACAGTCCGCCAGCCGCGAGCACGTGCTCCTTCTCGCGCGCGCAGATCTCCTTCGCCTTCTTCAGGTACGGTGCGCGCATCTCCGCGCTCACGCCCTCGCTCACGTCGATGCCGTCGTCCTGCATGAGGTCGATGGCAAGCACGTCGGGGTTGCCGCCCAAAAGGATGTCCGTACCACGACCGGCCATGTTCGTTGCGATGGTGACGGCACCCTCGCGGCCGGCCTGCGCCACGATCTGCGCCTCGCGCTCGTGGAACTTCGCGTTCAGCACCGCATGCTTGATGCCGCGCTTGTCCAGAATGCGCGAGAGACGCTCGGAGCTCTCGATCGACACCGTGCCAACCAGGACGGGCTGACCGGTCGCATGCCTCTTCGCAACGTCGTCCGCCACGGCGTTGAACTTCGCCTCAACCGTCCTGTACACCAGGTCGTCGTGGTCGATGCGCTGCACGGGCTTGTTGGGCGGAATCACCTGCACGGGCAGGTTGTAGATCTCCCTGAACTCCGCGTCCTCCGTCATGGCGGTTCCCGTCATGCCCGAGAGCTTGTCGTAAAGGCGGAAGTAGTTCTGCAGCGTGATGGTCGCGAGCGTCTGGTTCTCCTCGCGGATGTACACGCCCTCCTTCGCCTCGATCGCCTGATGCAGGCCCTCGGAGTAGCGCCTGCCCTCCATGATGCGACCCGTGAACTCGTCGACGATCTTGACCTCGCCGTCCACCACGACGTACTGCTGGTCCCTGTGGAACATGTACTGGGCCTTCAGGGCCTGCTGCAGGTGGTTGACGAGCTGCCCGGACATGTCCGAGTAGATGTTGTCGACCCCCAGGCTCCGCTCGATCTTCCTCAGTCCCTGGTCCGTCGCCGCGATGGTGTGCTTCGCCTCGTCCATCTCGAAATCGACGTCGGGCGTCAGCCCGCGCACGGCCCGCGCGAAGTCCTTGTACGTGCTCGCGGACTTCGTTCCCGCGCCCGAGATGATGAGCGGGGTCCTCGCCTCGTCGATCAGGATGGAGTCGACCTCGTCCACGATCGCGAAGTGGTGACCGCGCTGCACGCGCATGTCCGCGCGACCAACCATGTTGTCGCGCAGGTAGTCGAAGCCAAACTCCGAGTTCGTGCCGTACGTCACGTCCACATTGTACGCGGGCTTCTTCATGTCCAGCCTCATGCCGTTCTGCAGGATGCCGACACTCATACCCAGGAACTTGTAGACCTGGCCCATCCACTCGCTGTCGCGCTTCGCAAGGTAGTCGTTCACGGTGACGATGTGCACGCCCTCACCCGGAATCGCGTTCAGGTAGCCGGCGAGCGTCGACACGAGCGTCTTGCCCTCGCCGGTCTTCATCTCCGCGATCATGCCCCGGTGAAGCGCGATGCCGCCGATCACCTGCACGTCGAAGTGCCTCATGCCAAGCGTCCTGACCGACGCCTCCCTCACCGTGGCAAATGCCTCGGGGAGAAGATCGTCCAACGTCTCGCCGTTGGCGTACCTCTCGCGGAAGAGCGCGGTCTGACCCCTGAGCTCCTCGTCGCTCAGCGCCTTGACCTGCGGCTCGAGGTCGTTGACCTTCTCCGCTATCGCTTCAAACTCCTTCAGCTGCTTATCCGCGCCATGAGAAAGCAATTTAGAAAAAAAGTTTGGCATAATCTTTCCTCTGGACATCAGCCTGCGCGGCGACCGCGGGCACATTAATCAACGCTCCCACTTTATCAATAGGAGGCAGCAAGCGCAGCGCACGCCCGCGCAACCATCAAATTGGCACCGCCCGCGGTCACCTTCGCACCTCTCCTAGGAAGCCTCCTCGTCGGCCCCAGCTGCAACCCCGTCTATTTTCTCAGCCGTCAGGCTGCTCCCGCTGTGTTCCAGGGCCTCGTCCACGCTCTTCCTGACCGGCTCCGACGGCAGCGCGTGGTACTTATGGACAAGAGCGTCTTTGTAGCGACGATACGCCGTCACAATCTCCGCGGTCCGGCCAAGCACGCCCAGCGCAGTCACGTACTGCAGTAGGGCGTCCTCGCGTAACGAGTCGTCCTTGAGCGCCTCTCCCGACAATTGTGACGCGAGGTACGTCTTCCCCTCCCGCAGCGCAGCCTTGGCACCGGCCACCATCACGTCGGCATGCAGAGTCGCAAGCGACTCCATGCGGCTCTCGATAGCCCCGGAGGGGTCGTCGATCATCTCTGCGACGCCACCAGAGTAGATGTCCCTCGCCTCGCTTGCCAGAGCCACGACGCTTCTGTCCATGCCCTCACTTGAAAGCGCGTCGTTCGCACAGGCCTCGAACTCGTCCACATCTATAGTGACCTTCGCCATGTCGAGGGCAATCCTACCCGAAGACCGTCCTGTCAAGATTACGGATTCCCTGTCATCACCAACCCTAAGAATCTTGCGGGCAAGGCAGACTGTCTCGTAGAGCTTCTGGTTTCCCGTGCTGTAGTCGTAGTCGCCCCATACCATGTTGATTGCCTCGCGCTTGGCAAGGGAGTGTCCTCTTGTCAGGGCAAGCGCATAGACGAGGTTTCTTCCACGCCGTGCGCCAAGTGCGCTTACGGGAAGTTCTCTTCCATCGATTGCCACCGAGAACGTTCCGAGCGTCCTGATTCTCACCGGTTTGTCACCCTTCTCCCTGTCAACCTCGCCAAAGTTCCGCTCAGGTACGTCCCCCTGGTCCTGAGACTCGTTCATCGCACCAAGCAGGCTCGAGGAATATCTGACCCAATTCGCAGGCATGATGGACCTGATGTTTCTCGAAGCCTGACCGCAGTCGTTCAGGAGCAGATTCAGTGCCCAGAGAATCTCCCTCGAGCAGGTTGACCGCTGGAGCACATCGAATCGGACGGGGCTGCTCGTGTCGCCCCGGGAGGCCTGCGCAAGCATCCTCCTCAGATCGTTCAGGGCGCCAACCGCAGGACCAGAGCCGCGAGACCGAACCTTGCCCTCAAGCTCCGTCCCAGCTGCAACCTCGATTGCATCGGCGACCAAGCTCGCAGCCGCGCAGAGGTAGTCAGCCGAGGCATCACGAGCCAGCGATGCTGCTCGTTTCGCCCTTACGCTCGCACTTGCATAGGCCTTCATCCTCAAGTCTGCCACCGCAGCCGCAATGAGAAATGCTGACTGAGGTACCAAGTCGTCTGTCGACCCGAGTCTTGTCACGATTTTCTCGACCTCGGGGAAGGCGGTCACCCGACCCATTAGGATGCGAAGCGCCGACCGCATCCCCAGATGTATGGAGGCGAGTCTTCCCGACCCGCATTCCGTGAATACCTCCAGCGGCGATCCCGTGCCGCTTCCATTGCGCGCAGGCACCTCGCCAAGCATCATCTCGCAAATATAGAAGTCGTCTGCAAGCATGGCCGCCGGAATACCGTCCATCCTCTTTCTTCCCGGATTGTCGAGCAGGGCATCAAAGCCGGCCAGAAACTTGCCATCCACGATGTATTTTGCTGCGCGCAGATGGTCATACATCAGCTCTATTTGGTCGTCGTCCAAGTTCGGGTTGCGTCGTATCCTCGCGATTCGACGTCCTGACATCAGCTCGCGACAGGCGCCGAGCATTGCGGCATGCCGAAGCGCAGATTTTTCGTACACGTCGGTTTTCGTCAAAGCGCCGCAGGACTCGCGAAGGCCGACCGCCTCATCCCTCTTCGCCGAGACCTCCGCAACGGCAAGGCTGTTGATCAGCGCCCTCTGCTGCGCGGCATCGTCATTTGGATCCGAGAGACGAATCGACCTCGACACCAATGACGTGTGTCCAGCGAACACCAGGTCGACACCATGTCGCGAGGCGAACGACATTGCGAGGGCTGAGTCACGAATCGCGCCGAGCACAAACCCCATGCGTCGATACTCCCCTCGCCTTCCGAGCGTGTCGGCAACATTCAGCGCGACATACTCCGCGTTCTCACACGCCTCCGCAATCTCTTGCCTGCAATCATGAAAGACCTCAAGGTCGCTTACTCCGGCGACATGAAAAGAAGAGTCTGCCACAGACACCCCGAAGAATGGCGCTTCTCGTTCAAGCAGAGACAACGACTCTTCGTCCGCATGCTGACAAATGCGGACGGCGTCATCTAGGGATCCACTGCCAAGAAGCAGGAGGGAAAGTCTTAGCTCGATTTCCTCGTTTGGAAGAGAGTCTCGAACTGCATCCGCAATCATTTCGCGAATAGCCTTTCGATACGTATGCCCGTCACGGTCAATTCTCTCTCCGATTTGATAATCAGACTTGAGAGCGGTAATCAGCTTCGGGATACCGTTCGTCAGGGTGGTACCTTGGCCTGGGTATGGCCTGGCAAGAAGCCTGTGCATGTCCATAACAAATGGGTTCTCCAGCGCGTCGATCAACCCTTCGCATTCGGGCCTGAGCGCAATTACGACGACACATCCGGCGTTCGACATCTTTTTCACCGCCCGGGCTATGCGCGAGTAAGAACGTTCGTCAGCAGCCGGCACATCATCGACGCAAACGGTGATTCTGGGAGAACCTTCCGACTGTTGCACAGTCTCCCTAGAAAAGCGTACGAACCTTTGTCCAAGCTCATTTTCGTCGCACTTCTTAAGTGAGATTGTCTTAATTCCAGCGCCAATACTCCTCTCGTGCGCAGCAATGCAATCCAAGAAGAATGACTTACCAACCCCAGCGTCGCCGCAGATTACTACGACCTTCTCTCGAGAGCTAACCACGTTGCTCCACGCGCCCATCAACTCGTTGCGAGAGGGTAGCGTGCACGTTCTAAGCTCGGAGAAACTATCTTCCTCAGAATCGATAATCGGGTGCATCTGCATTCGGATTCCTTTCACGTCTGTCGCCTGTAGAAAACTCACTTACTAATAGATGCACCATATTTGCAGGAATCTCATTGTGAAATTGTATGAATTTTTGTACTGAATATTCAATCTAAGCAGATGACTGCAAGTTCCGCGGCAACTTCGAACTCTTCTTTACGAAAAACGCCGCATCCGTCTACTTTCGTACCGGATACGGCCTATTTCGTTCTACTTCATTTCTTCTTTTATATCTCAAATATATACGCGTTGCAAGAATTGTTTTCATTGTCGCAGGAATTCGATGGATTATATCAAAATAAGTACAACAAACAATTCTATGCTGACAGCAATCTATCAATTTGCACGGTAATCATGCCTGATCTTAGGCACCAGTGAGCCGCGAGGAGAGCCGCAAAGATTCTTCAGTGTTCCAGACACGCACAAGTCGCCATGGAAGTTCATATAGCTAGCTGCTTTTTCATCGTGCGCTGGCTGCGAGATTTCGACTATTTTTCTAGCGCAACTAAGAACAAGTTTGATATGCCCCACACAACTCCGGCGCGAGACGCGAAAATGCCCCTAGTTGGTCAGCGACGTCCTGCTCTCCCACGGACTCGCTCCGCAGTACCATCGGCGCTCGGGGGCTTAACTTCTGGGTTCGGAATGGGACCAGGTGTGCCTCCCCTGCCATGGTCGCTGACCAACTAGGGGCATTCTTCGGTTCCGGGGCCGGCTCCGCCGTGCCCTGGGGGCCGCACAGCGCGACAAGGCGAACTTCCCAAGAAGACCGCTCCGATCCGGAGCCACGTATAGTGGGAAGAAGAGCTCGACCGATTAGTACTGCTCGGCTGAGCGCCTCGCGGCGCTTGCACCTGCAGCCTATCAACCTCGTCGTCTACGAGGGGTCTTACCGAAAGGAAAACTCATCTCGGGATGGGCTTCCCGCTTAGATGCTTTCAGCGGTTATCCCGACCGGACTCAGCTACCGGGCAGTGCCATTAGGTTGACAACCCGTACACCGGAGGTCCGTCCACCCCGGTCCTCTCGTACTAGGGGCAGCCTCCCTCAGTTTTCCTACGCCCACGGAGGATAGGGACCGAACTGTCTCACGACGTTCTGAACCCAGCTCGCG